>Ga0335075_10010530_pt1 | contig 14030 bp, 7 predicted proteins | sample Lox_Sample_24_FD_206723 | JGI IMG/M metagenome (GOLD analysis project Ga0335075, IMG submission 206723) | Soil microbial communities from Loxahatchee National Wildlife Refuge, Florida, United States - Lox_Sample_2.4 | ecosystem: Environmental > Terrestrial > Soil > Wetlands | place: USA: Florida...
GGGTCTACCAGGCCATGGCGGCGGGCGACAACTTCCTGCGCGACACCGTCAAGAAAGTGATCTCGCTGCCGGTCATCGAACCCGAGGTCATCGTCTACCGTCAAAACATCGTGGCCGACTGTCTGGCGAATCGTCCTGTGATTCAACAAATGTACGACATCGCTCTCGATGCGGTCGACGTGCGGCGCAAGATCTTCCTCGGTGGCATGATGTCGCGCAACCCCGAAGCGATCCTTCGCCGGTCCGTCCGGATCCTGGAACTGCTCCATGAGAACCTGCAGCAATTGCGCAGCCTGTGTGACGAGCACGCCGGCGAATTCAGCTCCGCGGGATTCCGGCAACTGTTGGCTATGGTCGCCGACCAACTGTCCGACGAGTACCTGGGGCGGCTTGGCGAGCAGCTGGCCGATCTGCAACTGCCCAACGGGGTGCTGCTCAGCGCCGCACTGGGGCCCGGTAACAAGGGCAAGAACTACATGCTCCACCAAGCGCCACACCGTAACTGGTGGGACAAGCTGACCGGAAACCACGGCGGGGGCCAGGGATTCGTGGTTGCTGACCGCGATGAGGCCGGCGCAGCGGCCCTCACCGAATTAGCCGGCCGCGCCATCAACGACGTCGGAAACACGGTCACGCAATCCGCCGACCACGTCCAGGGCTTTTTCGGCCGGCTTCGTACCGAGCTCGCGTTCTATCTGGGGTGTCTCAATTTGTACGACGAGCTTACGAAGTTCGGCGCTCCGACGTGCTTTCCGGTTGCCACCCCTGTGGGCGCACCGAGGTTCGAATGTCGCGATCTGCGCGATGTGGGGTTGTGCCTGGCTACCGTCAAGAAGGTCACCGGCAATGACGTCGACGCCGATGGTAAGTCGTTGATCGTCATCACCGGGGCTAACGAAGGCGGCAAGTCAACGTTTCTGCGCAGTGTCGGGGCGGCGCAGGTAATGATGCAAGCCGGCATGTTCGTCACGGCAAAAGCATTCAGCGCCAACGTGCGCGACGCCGTCTTCACCCATTTCAAGCGGGAAGAAGACGCCACCATGACGCACGGCAAGTTCGACGAAGAACTCGCCCGGATGAACGCCATCGCCGACCACATCACCCCAACATCATTGTTGCTGTGTAACGAATCATTCGCTTCTACCAACGAACGCGAGGGATCAGAGATCGCCCGCGGCATCGTGCACGCCTTTATCCAAAGCGGCGTCAAAGTCATTTACGTAACACACCTTTACGACCTGGCCAGCAGCCTCTACGCGCGCCACGATCCCACCGACTTGTTCCTGCGCGCCGAACGACGTCCCGATGGCGTACGAACGTTTCGGCTGATACCGGGTGAACCCGAGCCCACCAGCTACGGGGAGGATTCGTTTCGACGCGTTTTCGGCGTGCCCGCGGGATGCCGCGCCGAGGACCGGGTGCCGGGATGTACCTAGCTCCTCTGTCACGCGGCGATCAATGTCGACTGGTTTTAGTCGGTGAGCATAGCCGGGTAAACGACGTCTGACATTGGGTGTTCGGTGTCCACGATGTAACGGGCGATGGACGAGAACACTCTGGTCGCTGAACGCCGCCGGCTGGCGCGGCACCCGGCCAAGCTGGTACAACGACTGCAGGCTCATGCACCGCCTGGGCCGCATCCCACCCGCGGAAGCAGAGGCCCAGGACTACGTTCGACTCCAGGCCGGAAAGCACACCGGTCACACGCAACGAGGTGTGCATGAAACCGGGGATGCTTCAGCACGTCCACTTGACTATGTGCTAGGTTGCGGAAAGGCGATGAAGCGCCGCCTACAAATGCCCACCGGCTGATGGCTTCTACCCCGAGAATGACTTTGTGGGAGGGGTTCGGTGAGCAGTCTTCTTCGCTTAGGCGGCCATGTTCTGCTCGCCGTGCTGTGCGTCGCTTCATCGTATCTCGCTATCCCCCAACCCAGGTTCTGGCGCTTCCGAGGCCGCTCTACCGCCGGGCTTGACGTTTTGATACAAGCCAGGCGGCCGCATCGTCGGGCAGTCGCTCCCGCTCACCTGAAGCTCGAAAGGTTCGATTCCGTTGAAATGCCTTCAGATTGCGAGCCCAAGCACGCACTGCAGCCAGTCCCGCAAGCCGTGTGAACATACCTTACCCATCTGCGTGATTCATTCGAGGAACCGAGCCCGGTCATCATGATCGCCGGCCGGCTCATACCTACTCGCAACCCCGCAATGCCGTCGATTTCGGGAATGTCGCTGTCGCAGTGGCGGCGCGAAATGCTGCAAACCAACTTCTGGCTGATGCCGTCGTTGGAGGTGCTCGCGTCGATCGCCCTGTTTGCGGCCACCTTAGAGGTAGATCGCGCCGTCTACCACGGCACTCTCAGACTGCCCGCGTGGGTGGAAGCCGGCAGCGCCGACACGGCACGAGAGATTCTCCTGGCGGTCGCCGCGGCGATCATGACGGTGATCGGGATCAATTTCTCGGTCACGATCGTGACATTGACGCTGGCATCGACCCAGTTCGGGCCCCGGATGCTGCGCAACTTCATCCGCGATCGCGGTACTCAGCTGACGCTAGGCACGTTTGTGGCGACAGCCGTGTACTGCGTCCTGGTGCTTGTGTCGATCGGGCCTGGAGAGCATGGCGTGTTTGTGCCGCACCTGTCGGTCGATGTCGTCTTCTTGCTGGTGCTCGTGGATCTGGCCGTGCTGATTTACTTCCTGCACCACATCGCTGTCCAGATCCAGCTCCCGTTCGTCATCGCCAGTATCGCCCACGATTTGAGGCACTATGTCGAGGTACGACGGCCCGACATTCCGCAGTTCAGCCGGGATCAGAAACTAGACACTGATGAGCTCGCCGCGCTGATTGACACCATCGAGTCTTCGGGCGCGATGATCGGCAACCCGAAAGGTGGCTATCTGCAGGCTATTCGCTACGACAAGTTAGTCCGTGCCACCACGGCGGCCGATGCGGTGGTGCGATTGCCTTATCGCCCCGGGCATTTCCTGGTGGAGGGCCGTAAACTGGCCTCCGTGTGGCCGCCCGAGGCCGCCGACCGCATGTCGCGCAGTTTGAAACGCGCACAGGTCACCGGACCGGTCCGCACCCTCGCCCAGGACCCCGCCTTCGGCATCGACCAACTGGTCGAGATCGCCATCCGGGCGCTCTCGCCAGCGGTCAACGACACATTCACGGCGCTGACGTGCGTCGACTGGCTCGGCAACACCCTGTGCAAGCTCGCGCGGGAGTGGACCCCCGCACAGGTGTACCGCGACCGCGCCGGCACCGTCCGCGTCATCTGCGACCAGGTCAGCGTCGAACGATTGGTGCAGCGGTCATTCAACAAAATCCGTCAGGCCAGCCGAGGCATGCCCGCATTGCTGATGCGCCAACTGGAGGCGCTCACAGCGCTCCTGGAGCAGACCACCGATACCGACCTGGCCCGTGTCCTGATGGATCAAGCCGCGATGATCCTGCGTGCCAACCTAGAATCGGTCCCGGAAGAATCCGACCGCGCCGACGTGGAAGGCCGCTACAGCGCCCTGGCTCGCGTCCATGCCCGGCTGCGCACCGAACCCGCGCCAAAAGGGCTCCACCAGGCGTGAGCACCTCGAGAACGATGGCGGTGCATAACCCCGCCATCGCGCCCGGATGTCGTTGCAGCACAGTGGTTCATTCGCAACCATGCCGTTTGCGTTGACTGCGGTAAATGCGGGGCGAGCCGACCTATGTGATTTGCGCGGCGGATAGCAACCCCTCTATCATGTCGATGAAGGCGACCACATCACGGTGGCGGGCACTGCTTCGCCGATTCGGCCGGCCCGTCGGGGTGTTCTCGGCACGCTCAACGTGATACAAGTCGGCAGTGCAGAATTCGCTCATCCCGACGGACGGTGCGGGGTCCGTCACTAGCTCCTCTGTCAAGCGGAGATCAATGTCGAAATCTCGATGATTGAAAGGCCTGTCCCGCCGTGCTTTTCAGTAACCAACGTTCCGCTGTCTGCAAACGTATCGTGATTCCGTGGCGGACGGTGATGCAGGATAGTCGACTTAATGTTTCGTCAATTCGCATCGCCTCAAACCACCAGCCCGGGGAATCTGTTCTGTTTGCCGTCCAGCGAAACGCGCGATCCGCAAACAGTGGCACAGCAGGTCGCACACGCGGTTCAAACCCAGGTGGATGTCAAGGGTGGAAGTCTTGCGAGGGGCAGGCGAGGACATTTTGCTTTCGTTGCACTGCGGCGCCTACTGTCGATGCCACCCAGCGCCGCTGGCGATGCTGCCAGTGATCAGCCCCACCGCACGCGCTAAGCCCAAATCCTGGTCTGCGAGATCTTCGCTCTCGCAGGCAAACTCGGCAGGGCGACCGAATCGGCCACGTCACCTTGTCGCACATCACCGGAAAGCGGCGTCGAGAATCTACCGACCCGGCGCTCCGTTGCCAAAGGACATCAACGGCATGAGCGAAGAAGCCCACCCGATGGTCGCGGCCCACGAAACACATCGACGGTGACGACACAGCGGAGGCTTGCTCAGACGGACGAGAACGGCAATGGTCCGGAAGGGGGGCGATGGAGCCGGTTGCGCTCGCTGTTTGCGGTCCGTTAGCATGGCGTTCCGGTGATGAAGCTCACCGTTAACTGCCGCTTAGGCTAATAGCTTCTACCCGTGAGTATTTCGGGGAAGGCGTTAAGCGGTTGATGTCACCTTGCAAGAAGATTCTGCCTGTGCGTGATGTACGCAGTGCGCGTGCGGTCAGTTGTCTTCGGCGCTGCTCAGCGACACGTCGCACGAATTGCCCTGATGGGTCACGGCGCTGCGCACGACTAGACGGGCGAATCCATGCATAAGTGGAGCCCAGCTTACGTGTCGATGCTAGGCGCTCGCACAGCCTGGGCGCTTCCGACTCAGATGGTGCGCAGCGTTGTCAGCGTCAACAAATCAGTGGCAGCGGTAAGTGCTGCCGGTCTGCGCGTGGTCGTCCGGCCAGTCCGCGCCGGTGTCAGAGCGCTTTCCGATGAGATACCGGCCGCAGGTATGCGCCGCAACTGCTGGGGTAATTCCCAGCGGGCCTGGATCGAGGTACGCGGTTTACACGATGACAGCGGTTCGGAGCTGGGTCGTGCCGTGGTCGACGCGGTAGGCGCGCGCCACGGAGTGCGTTCGGCGAGCGTGAATCGACCACTGTCGCGAGTGATTATCGAATTAGACGCAGAAAGCCCCTCGTTGCGTGACCTGTGCCAAGTGGTCGAGGAAACCGAAACCCGTTATCGAGTATTAAGCGGCCACCGCGGCCGATGGGGGAATGACCGGCAACCGCCGCTGCCCGGCGACGGCCTATTGCTGGCGGCGCGGACGGCGACGATGGGCGCCGACGCGGCGGGAATAGGAATTGCGCTCATTGGCCGGGCGCTGCGCTGGCCGCGTCTGCCGGTCACCGTGTCTGCCGCCGTGTCGGCCCTGAATCACCAACCCCTGCTCCGAGGACCCATCGAGGATCGCATCGGGCAGTCGTCAACGGACACGCTGCTGAAGCTGGTCGGCACTACCACCTACATCCTTTCTTTGGCGCCCGCCTCGCTTCTTGTCGACTTGGCCTTGGAGACGTTGAAAGCCGGCGAATACCGGGCCGGAGCGCAGGCTTGGCGCAGACACGAACCCATGTTGGCGGCTCACGCTGAAAGCGGGCAGGTTTATCCACCGCACCGGCCGGTGCCGGCACCGGCGGGTCCGATCGAACGTCATGCCCGCCGCGCCGCGCTGGCGCAGGCGCTCGCGGCCGCGACCGCGGGGGCTGCCAGCCGCAACATCGATACAGCCGCAACGGCGGCCTTAGTCAGCGCCCCCAAAGCCGTACGGGCCACCCGCGAATCGTTCGCGGCCACACTGGCACGAGGATTAGCCGGCCAGCACGACATCCTGACCTTGCGCCCAAATGGTCTGCGCCGGCTAGACCGGGTGGATGCGCTACTCGTCGATCCTCGCGTGTTGTGCACCGATACCTTGCGGGTAATGCGAGTCCGCGGCGCCTGTGACGAGGAGCTGTCGGCGGCGTGGAGTTGCGCCCAGGAACTGACAGAACGCTCTGACCTATCTGCGGGCTGGCACCCGATTCCGAACATGGCAGCTCGTGACGCGGGTTCGGACGTCGAGGCCCTCATCACCCCGTGCCATGACCCGATGGCCCAGCCTGTGTTGGCTGAGGCCCGCCGGGCGAGGTTGACGTTGGTCTCGGTCGACATCGATGCGGTCGGTGAATTGAGGTCGGCGTTCGACGAGTTGCACGCGCGCGGCGGATCGATCGACGACGCGCTGACTGTCGCGCTGGCCGACTTGCAGGAGTCAGGTCACACCGTGGCGGTGGTGTCGTCGATGGCGGCACAGGCACTGGCATCAGCTGATGTCGGCCTCGGTGTCATGTCGGTTTCCGGCGCCACCCCGCCACCGTGGACGGCGGATCTGATGTTTCCCCACCTCACCGGAGTCTGGCGACTGCTGCACGCGGTGCCAGCGGCCAAAGCGGCCAGCGCGCGCGGCATCGAGATCGCTACCGGCGCATCGGCGTTAGGCACGTTGTTGATGCTGCCCGGGGTGCGCGGCGGCGGTCCTGGTCCGGTGACCAGCGGTGCGGCCGCCGGCGTGTTATCCGGCTATCTGTTGGCACGACGAGTGCTGACAGCAGCCGAGCCGATTCCGGCACCTGTCCACGAATGGCATGCTATGTCGGTCGAACAAGTCCTCAAGCTGTTGGCGCCGTCAAACCCTGACGGGTACAGGCCCGCACAGCCACCCCCCGGCGTCTTGACCGCGCTGATGGCCGCAACAGCCCAGCGACGCGCACAACTGATTACCCGCCCTAAGGATTCGCTTGAGCGGTTCGTCACGGCGGTGCGCGTCGAATTGTCCGATCCGCTGACTCCGGTTCTGGCGCTGGGATCGGCGGCTAGCGCGATCCTTGGTTCACCCGTCGATGCGGTGTTGGTGGGTTCGGTACTCAGCGGAAATGCCGTGTTGGCCGCCAGTCAACGCCTGCGTGCCGAGGCCCGGCTCGACCGGCTCCTGGCTCTGCAGGTCCCGCCAGCCCGCAAAGTGGTGGCCGGCCCTGATGGCGAACCCCGCTACATCGACGTCGTCGCGGCCGAATTGCGGCCGGGCGACGTCATCGAAGTGCGTACGCACGAGGTCGTACCCGCCGACGCCCGGTTGATCGAAGAGGACGATCTGGAGATCGACGAGTCGACGTTAAGCGGTGAATCGCTACCAGTGCACAAGCAGGTCCAGGCCACACCCGGCGCCGATCTGAGCCAGCGCGGGTGCATGCTGCACGCAGACACCACAGTCGTGGCGGGAACCGCAACGGGAGTGGTTACCGCCGTTGGCGCCCAGACCCAGGTGCGCCGCGCCGAAGAACTGGTTTCCGGGGAGACGCCGACCGTCGGGCTGCAGCATCAGCTCAGCCAACTCACCAACCGGGCATTCCCAGTCAGTGTGGGTGGCGGCGCATTAGTCAGCACGCTCGCGCTGCTGCGCGGGCGCGGTTTGCGTGAGGCGGTGGCCAGCGGCGTCGCTGTTGCTGTAGCGGCGGTTCCCGAGGGGATGCCGCTGGTAGCCACCCTGGCGCAGGCCGCGTCAGCCAGGCGGCTCACCAGGTACGGCGCGCTGGTCCGTGTCCCACGCTCAGTGGAGGCGCTCGGTCGTGTCGGCGTGGTCTGTTTCGACAAGACCGGAACGCTCAGCGAAAACCGGCTACGAGTCGCGGGGGTGCACGCTACGGGTGGATACACTCGCGGCGACGTTTTGCGCGCCGCCGCGGGCGCCGCACCCGACGCCCACAGCGGGCCGCTGGTACACGCCACCGATCGGGCGATTATCGAGGCCGCCTACCCTGGCGATAGCCCCGAGGATTCCCGTCCTGCCACCGAAGCCGACGCGCACTTGCCGTTTCGTTCCGGCAGGGCGTTATCGGCCTCCGTGTTCGGCGAGGTGCTGACGGTCAAAGGCGCACCGGAAGTGGTGCTGGCCGCCTGCAATGACATCGGTGCCGACGCTGAACAGGCGGTACGCCGACTAGCGGCCGAGGGATTACGGGTGATTGCCGTCGCACGTCGCCAACTAAACCCGGCGCAGGCCAAATCAATGCAGGACGACGAAGACGTCATCGCCGACCTGTCTCGCGAAAACTTGTCGCTGGTGGGGCTACTGGGGTTGTCAGATACCCCGCGGCATCAGGCAGCCGACCTGCTGGCGGCCCTTTCCCGTCGGCAGATACCCGTTCGACTGATCACTGGGGATCACCCGATCACCGCTGCCGCGATCGCGCGCGAACTGGGGATGACCGTCGGCTCAAACCAAGTGATCAGCGGCGCCGAATGGGACCGGCTGTCACGCAAGGATCAGGAGCGCGCCGTTGCCGAACGGCTGATCTTCGCCCGGATGTCACCGGAGCACAAGGTCCAGATCGTGCAAACGCTAGAACGCATCGACGAGGTGTGCGCGATGGTCGGCGACGGTTCCAATGACGCCGCCGCCATCCGGGCTGCCACCGTCGGCATCGCCGTCGCCGCCCGCGGCAGCGACCCTGCCCGCGTTGCTGCCGACGTGGTGGTGGTCGATGAACGGGTCGAGGCTCTGCTGGAAGCCTTAGACGAAGGGAACCGACTGTGGCAGCGGGTGCAAGCGGCGGTGTCCGTACTGCTCGGCGGTAATGCGGGCGAAGTGGGTTTCGCCGTGCTAGGCACCGCGATCACCGGAACTTCGCCGCTGAACACTCGACAGCTGCTCTTGGTGAACATGATGACTGACGCACTGCCGGCCGCCGCCCTCGCGGTAAGCACACCGAGTCAACCGCTACAGCACGCAGGGCGCGGCCCCGATCATGATGCGTTGTGGCGTGCGGTGGCCATCCGCGGGACCACAACAGCGGCAGCGGCGACGGGCGCGTGGGCGATGGCCACACTAACCGGACGGCCGCGGCGAGCGTCCACGGTCGCGCTCGTTGCGCTGGTGTCGGCTCAGCTGGGCCAGACCCTTCTGGAATCACGTACCCCGCTTGTCATCTTGACAGCAGGTGGCTCGCTGGCAGCGATGGGGACGCTGATCAGCACTCCAGGAGTCAGCCAGCTGCTGGGCTGTACACCACTTGGACCCCTCGGCTGGGCACAGGCGCTTGGAGCTGCAGGCGCAGCCACCATCGCCGTGCCGATCCTTACCCGCGCCATCGCCGATTCGCGACCTGAAGGTGCCGATTCGCGAGCTGACGGCGCCGAGTCGCAGCGTCGTCACCCTGCAGCCTCCGCCGTGCCAGCCGCACGTAGCGCCAGAACGCGATCCTCCGACAGAGCCTCCATGCCGACACCCCAGCCGACGAAGTGAACGGAAACATGATGAGTGCAATAACGCCGCCGGTGCTGACCGTTCGCTGCAACGGTTCGCAACGTGCGTTCGCAGCTGGTCACGATGTGGTGGTTGGACGCGATCTTCGGGCCGATTTGCGCGTGCCGCACCCGTTGGTTTCGCGCGCTCACCTGTTGCTGCGGTTCGAGCGAGGGCGGTGGATGGCGGTTGACAACGACTCACTCAACGGGACTTTCGTCAACGGCCGGCGGGTGGCGGCGACCGAAATCACCGACGGAGGCAGCGTCAACCTCGGACGACATGACGGGCCCCGGCTAACTTTTGAAATCGCGCGCCACAACGGAATGGCCGGGCGCCCACCGAAATCTCAATCAGTAGATCCTTCCGGGCACCACCCAGCAACAGAGTCCCAGCCATCGACTCATCCGCACCCTGCCGAACTGCTATCACCCGAAGTCGAGGATTCGCCAACGTCGGCGTTGCGCAGGCCCCTACCACGTCCATACCCAGAGGACGCACCACGGCTGCGGTCACGCTCACCGGGTGCCGGATCGCACGGCCAGATGCCCCCTGCCGCCGCCAAATCGCCCGAAACATCCAACGTGGTGACCAAGATGTTGCAGGCGCTGAAACCATCGGCCGGCAGTACGTCAGGCAGTCCAACTGAGGCACTCACGATCGGCCGCGCAACAAGCAACGACATCCAGATTCACGATGTTTTGGCCTCTCGGCACCACGCCTTTTTGACCCAGACACCGCTGGGCACCGAGATCCACGACGCGCAGAGCGCCAACGGGACATTCGTCAACGGTGTCCGAGTCGGGTCGGCGGTACTGAGCGAGAACGACGTCATCACCATCGGAAATGTCGACTTGGTGTTCAGTCGAGGAACCTTGGTCCGGCGCACCGAAGCCGCGACCCGCATCGGGGGCCTGGAGGTGAACGGGGTCCACTTCGAAGCCGACCACAAGGAGCTGATCGACGACATCTCGTTTAGCTGCAGACCAGGCACTCTCACTGCGGTCGTCGGTGGGTCGGGCGCTGGCAAGACCACGCTGGTGAGGCTAATCGCGGGCTATACCCGACCCAGCCGCGGCTCGGTCACCTTCGAGGGCCACGATATTCACCGCGATTATGCGACATTGCGCAGCCGGATCGGAATGGTGCCACAAGACGACGTTGTCCACCGCCAGCTAACGGTCAATCAGGCGCTGAGTTACGCCGCAGAGCTGCGGCTCCCCCCCGACACCAGCAAGCAAGATCGCGCGCACGTCGTCGCGCAAGTGATCGCCGAACTTGACCTGACCAAAAACGCTGACACCCGGGTAGACAAACTCTCCGGCGGCCAGCGCAAACGCGCTTCCGTGGCATTGGAGTTGCTTACCGGGCCATCATTGCTGATTCTCGATGAGCCGACCACCGGTTTAGATCCCGCGCTAGATCGCCAGGTCATGCTGATGCTGCGCGAGCTCGCCGACGCTGGGCGCACGGTGCTTGTGGTTACGCACTCGGTCTCCTACCTAGACGTCTGCGACCAATTGCTGCTCGTGGCGCCCGGCGGCAAAGCCGCTTTCTGCGGCACGCCCGACCATGTTGAAGCCGCCCTCGGAACGCGAAACTGGGCTGACATCTTCGCCATAGTCGGTGCGGACCCTGACGAGGCCAACAAGCGCTTCTTGAACGAAAGGCATCCGTCGTCGGCGGTCCGGTCGGTCTCCGGCCCTGCCACCGATCTCGAACAACCCGCCCACACCGATGTGCTGCGACAACTATCCACCGTTGCTCGCCGTCAGGTCCGGCTCGTGGTCTCAGACCGCGGCTACTCGCTGTTTCTGGCGCTGCTGCCATTCCTCATCGGCGTGTTATCACTCACTGTCCGCGGCAAATCCGGGTTTGGCGTCGCCGACCCCAGAGGTAACAATCCCGATCAACCCGGCCAGATCCTGGTCATGCTCAATGTAGGCGCCGTCTTCATGGGCACTGCGCTGACGATCCGCGACCTTGTCGGCGAGCGCCCGATCTTCCAACGAGAACAGGCGGTCGGCCTGTCAACCAAGGCATACCTCGGCGCCAAGGTCGCCGTCTTCTGCGGCCTCGCAGTCGTCCAGTCCGCAATCGCGACCACCATCACCATCATTGGCTGGGGCGCTCCCCCAACCCATGGCGTCCTTCTCGGCAATGTCAGTTTCGAGCTGTTCGTCACGATCGCCGCGACTTGTGTCGCGTCAGCAATTCTAGGCATGGCGTTATCAGCGCTGGCTCAATCACAAGATCAAATAATGCCGCTGCTGGTGGTGTCGATCATGTCGCAGCTGGTGTTTTCCGGCGGAATGATCTGGGTAACCGATCGAATCGTCCTCGACCAGTTGTCGTGGGCGACTCCGGCACGGTGGGGTTACGCCGCATCGGCATCGACGATCAACGTCGACATGCTTGTACCCGGTCCAACAAGTCCGAAAGACCAGCACTGGGCACACAAGCCGAGCTCATGGACGTTTGACATGGTGATGCTAGGTGCGTTGTGCGCATTTTATAGCGGGGTCGTGTGGTGGAACATCCGACTCAGACGCCGCTGACCAGCCGGTGCCGCGTCAATCGAATGCCCGGTTACCCTCCGACAGGATTCCTCTCCAAGCCGCGACCACCAGCATTCGAACCGCGACGAGTTTTGCGGTCGAGAATCCTTCTGCATGCGCTCTCATGATGCGCATTTATACCGTCGCCGCCGTGGAACTACCGACACGCTGGTGCCGTTGTACTCGGTCGGCATGCTCAGCGAATTTTCGATTGTCCAGCTGCAGCACGACCGGATCCCATTTGCCGCAACGTGGGTCGGGCCTGAGCGCGCCGCTGACCATAACGCGGTTCGTCGATGTCTCGACGACGGTGAGGGTGAACGCAGCCACGATCACCGAGCCACAGCGACCTTCTTCCTCTGCCAGACAGATCCTAAAACCGCAGCTGACCCTGACACGGAGGGCAACGAATTGATCCCGGCCACTTACACCATACTTTTGCTCTGCGGCCCGGCGATAGCCATTGCCGCGGTGTGGGGAGCTGAGCGAATCGGCGTGCCTTATCCGATCCTGCTGGTCGGTGTCGGTGTCTTCCTCAGTTGGTTCCCGTGGACCCCGTCTCCGGAGATATCGCCGGAAATCGTGTTCTTTCTGTTCCTGCCGCCGCTGGTCTACTACGCGGCGTTATTCGTGGCTCCCGATGATTTACGCAGGCATGCTGGTCTCGTCACCCTCCTGGCGGTGGGATTGGTGCTGGCCACCGCGGCTGTGGTCGCCGGCGTGCTGACGAGTCTCACGAGTCTTTCCTTGGCGGTGGCGCTGGTGATAGGTGCGATTGTGGCGCCGACCGACCCAGTTGCGGCCACCTCGATCTTCCGGCGGCTCGACGCGCCGGAAGAACTCTCGACAATCGTCGAGAGCGAAGGTCTTAGCAACGACGGCACCGCGCTGGTGCTATACGCAGGCGCCTTGGATACCGCAGTGGCTGGGGCCGTGCATCCCGGCGAACTCGCGATGACGTTTCTCTTGGGGCCGGTGGGCGGAGTGGCGCTCGGCTTCGTCATCGCCTGGCTGCTGGTCAGGGTGCGTTCCCGCATGGACCATCCGGCGCTGGAAATCAGCATTTCGTTGGCCACCCCCTACTTCACCTATGCCGCCGCAGATGCCGCCGGCATGTCTGGGGTTTTGGCCACCGCCGTGGCCGGACTCTATGTGGGGTCCCGCATGAGTGACATTTACTCGCCCGGCGCCCGACTGCAGGCTCTTGCCTTTCTCGACGTGCTGGTCTTCCTGCTCAATGCAGCGCTGTTCATCCTGGTGGGTATACAACTTCACCGGCAAGTGAACTGGGCGCCGAGCAAGGCGAATCTGCACCTCCTCCTGGTGTTGGTAGTCGTGGTCGCGACGGTGATCGTGACACGGCTGGCGTTCGCGCTGGCCGGCCCAGCCCTGGCGAAGTTGCGCGGCCGTGCGATCAGCGCGGACCTCTGGCGAGAACGTATCGTCGTGGGATGGTCCGGCATGCGAGGTGGTATATCGCTTGCCGCGGCGCTGGCCGTTCCGCTACAACGTGATGACGGCTCGCTCTTTCCCAATCGTGAGCTTGTGGTCCTGATCGCGGGAGCGGTAATCCTTACCACCCTGGTCCTGCAGGGCGTCAGCCTACCTTCGTTGCTGCGCCGACTCGGGCTGAGGCCTGAAGACTTCCGAAACGAGGAGAATGACGCCCGACTGCATGCGGCCCGCGCCGCCTTGGAGTGGCTGGACGAACGATCAGGCGATGGTCAGGGCACCAACGACGCCACCGAATCCGTCCGTTCCGTGTATGAAGCGAGAGTGCGGCGCCTGGAGGTCACCACCACGAACCATCACGCGTCGAACGACGAAAAAAACAACGTCGACGAACACCAACGCTATGCGGCGTTGCGACTGGAGCTGCTGGGGATCGAGCGCTCAGAAGTGCTGAATTTGCGGCGCCAGGGTCGCATCAACGCATCCGTGTTGCGCTCCATCGAACGTGGCTACGACCTCGAGGAATCTCGGTTCAGCAATCACTAGCCCGAAGTTACGGCAGTTTAGATTGGGGAATTCCCGGGTTGATCTGGGGATTTGTCGGGTTTGGTGGGATTTGTTTTGGCTACGCGGCGATGGTGAGGGGGATGGTGGTGTCGATGAGGTCG
>Ga0335075_10010531_pt1 | contig 14027 bp, 13 predicted proteins | sample Lox_Sample_24_FD_206723 | JGI IMG/M metagenome (GOLD analysis project Ga0335075, IMG submission 206723) | Soil microbial communities from Loxahatchee National Wildlife Refuge, Florida, United States - Lox_Sample_2.4 | ecosystem: Environmental > Terrestrial > Soil > Wetlands | place: USA...
GGTCGCGGTGCGCGGGCTGAACTACGTGGCGATCATCGACTGGAGGACCGGCCAGGTCATTCACAAGATCTATACCGAGCCAGGCCCCTCGAAAGTGGTGTTCAGCCCGAACGGCAAGCTGGCCTACGTCAACCACTTGCGGGCACTGGTACTCGATGTCATCGATGTAGCGACCCGCAAGATCATCGACCGGGTCCCGATCCCGGCCGCCGCGGGTGGTTCATCCGATGAGGCGATCTCGCCCGACGGCAGGGAAGTCTGGCTGGGAATGCCCACCAACGGCAAGAGCGTAGCCGTGGTCAACACAAAGACTCACCGTGTCGAGGCCGTGTTTAACAGCGGCCCGCGGACCAACCACCCGAACTTCGTCACCGTCGGAGGAGTCAACTACGCCTATCTCACCGTAGGCGACTTGAACCAGACTCTCGTTTACCGCCGCTCGGGCACCGGTCGCCCGCCGGTTCTGGTCAAGCGCATCCCTACCTGCTGCGGGCCGCACGGCATCTGGCCCAGCCCTGACAACACCCGCATGTACGTGGCATTGCAGTACTCCGATGGCGTCGATGTCATCAACACCAAGACCATGAAAGTCATCAAGACCCTGCACGTCGGGCAGTCCCCGATGGCCCTGGTCTACGTTGCCCGATCAAGTCCAGGCAGTACGACCGGCCTCAGCCACCAGGGGCTTGGCATGCGGAACGAGTATCTGCCTGTCACCGTGGAGGGAGCTACTGGCAAGGCAACGGTCCAGGTTCGCGCTCTTCCAGGCCTCGACGAGGTCATCCTGATTGGCTGGAACCTGCCCGCGAGCACCCCCTTCACCCTGTACGCGGCCCGCGGCAGCAGCACGACGGCGCTGCTGTCAACCACCACCTCGGCCAGCGGTGGCATAGGCGAGGCGTTGGCCTTTACGGACATCTTCGCCAACCATTACAACCGGTTCTTTATCCGCTCTCGCTAAGCCGCGCACGGCGCCCCGCCGTGTCCCAGCGGGTGATCGAGACAAGCCAAAGGGAACATCATGACTAGCAGCCGCGAAGACCGAGTCGGTCTGTTCCGCAACCTGCAAAGCCCCGGGACCCAGCCACAGTTCTGGGCTCGTGTCGCCGATGACGTCGACTGGACGGTGGAAGGCACCCACGCGCTGGCCGGCCGCTACCGCTCCAAGCAGGACTTCATTGACGCCACCTTCGACCGGCTCGACGGCGTGCTGCAAGGCGGCGTCAAGCTGGATGTGGAGCACCTATACGTTGACGGTGACACGGCCATTGCCGAATTGCTGTCAACCTCCACCACCAACGAGGGTGCCTCGTTCGACAACCGCTACTGCTGGGTATGCCGCTTCGACGGCGACACGATCGTAGAAGTGCGCGCCTACCTCGACTCCATGATGGTCGACTACACCATCCAGCGAAACGAGCTCGCAAAGCACTGACGTCGCGTGCGCGAGGCGAGTCGGGCTAGTGCTCCCACCAGGGTCTTCCGTATCTTCGCGTTGAGGTTCCGGCACCGACCGACTGGCCGGCCGTCGGCGCCGGGTGTCCGTCAGCAGGTTCACCGGGTTGCCCCGCCGCCGATCCGACTGCATGCCTAGCCGGCGCCCCGTGCGGCAGGTGCGCCGACAAGCTGCCGGCCTCGAGGTGCAGGTCCCCCCGGGAGCCGACCTTCGCGTAGCCCAGGAAAAGGATGCCGCTGACCAGGACGACCACGATCCACACCGGGTGGCCATTGACGCGGCCCCAGTCGTTCAGCCCGTGCAGGATCGCAGCGATCGCGACTCCGATCCAGGCGACTTGGTACCACTTGTACCGGCCTGTCGCCGCCAGGCCAATGAAGTAGCCGGTCAGGCCCGACCAGCAGGCATGGCTAATGGGATCGGTAAGGAACCGCCAGACGAATTCGAGGATGAAGTACAGCACCGGGCCGATCAGTACGGAGAACACCGAGCTCGCCGGGGAGTGCCCGGTGTTGACCAGGTGCTTGATGGAGGGAGCGGCCGACCGCACCGTCACGTAGAACTCGTCAACGCCGTTGATGGTGAAATAGTGGACGACCTCGCTAGCCCCGAAGACAAGGCCGCTCACGGCGCCGAGGAACAGGTAGTCGCGGGGCATGAGGTCGTGGCGCCGGCGCCAGTAGATCAGCGTGATTGCCAGGACCGGGATGGCCTTGGCGAGCTCTTCCGGTATACCGACCGTGAAGATGCTGGGCAGCAGTTTCGCGGTGCTGCCATGCAGCGCCACCTCCAGGGCGACCGCCAGTGGCACCTGCGTCACCAGCGCGATTACGGTCAGCACGACCAGCATCGGCCGGGTGACTTGCTCAGGGCGGATGATCACGCCGAGCAGCAGCAGCCAGGCGATCGCGAAATAGGCGGCGAAGATCCAGGCAACCTGGTCGAAGGTACTGATGGTCGGGCTCGTGCCCAGGATGACGAGCGCGATCGACGGCACGCAGATCAATATGAGGAACAGCAGTACGGCCCAGCTGCGCAGGGAGTGATGCCGGAGCCAGTCACCCAGGGGCAGCAACTCGTTGACCTGCGCACGGCGGGGCGAAGGCGACGGGATGGGCGTGTTAACTGGCATCATCGTGGTGGTCTCCCCAGCGCTCGGGTCTGCTACCACTCAAACACGCCTTGCCGTGGCGGCCGTGCGCGGCATCGCGGTGTCCAATATCCGATCAAAACGGCGGCAACGCCTGCTTCCGAGCAGGCGGCCGAGGTACCCGCACAGACGATCAGGTGCTCAATCGGCAGTTGTCGGCTGGGAAATGCGCTGTGCTCGCAGGTCGCCGCGGCGAAGCTTGCCGGCCTCGTCGCGCAGCGGCTGGTCCGTGTACTCGATCGACCGCGGAACCTTATAACGGGCCACCCGCTCTCCGGCGAACGCCAGCAGTTCGGTCTCGGACACGCTCTCCGGGTCGGCTTCGACGATGGCGTGCACGATATTGCCCATATCGGCGTCGGGCAGGCCTACCACCGCAACGGACCGGACAGCGGGGTGCTCCTGAAGCGCTGCCTCGACTTCGGCGGGGTATACGTTAGCTCCGCCAGTGAGGATCATGTCCTGAAGCCGGTCGCCGAGGTAGAGGTAACCGTCCTCATCCAGCCAGCCCATGTCGCCGAGGGATTCCCATCCGCCCGTGTGAGTGCGGGCGGTCGCTCCGATGTAGCGGTACGTTGGTTCGTCCCGGAGACTGCGCAGCCATACCTCGCCTTCCTCGCGGGCAGGAAGCTCGTTGCCGTCTGCATCGCAGATCATGACAGTGCCGGGCGCCGGGCGGCCGACCGAACCGCGGTGGGCGAGCCATTCGGCCCCAGTGATGATCGTGGCCGCCTGCGCCTCAGTTCCCGCGTAAAGCTCGAAGATGCGGTCGGGGCCGAGCCAGTCGATCCAAACCTGCTTGAGCCACTGCGGGCAGGGCTCGGCCAGATGCCAGACAGCCTGCAGGGATGACAGGTCATAGGAGTCTCGAAGCGCCTCGGGGAGCCGCCATATCCGCTTCATCATCGTGGGAACGAGGTAAACGGTGTCGGCCTGGTAATGGCCGATCGCGGCGAGAGTGGCCTCGGCGTCGAAGCGTGGCAGGACCACGACGTGACTTCCGTGCAGCCAGGCGGAGCATGACCACACGATGGGACCGTTGTGGTAAAGCGGCGCCGGCATGACCAAGCAGCCGTCGGCCGGGCCGAACGGGGGTGTCGTGCCCTCGTCAAAAGCAGCCGGGTCGCCGGAAACGATCAGCTTGGGCCGGCCGGTAGATCCGCCCGACGTGGGGGCTTTCCACGCAGGCGAAATCACATCTGGCAGCGGGTCGTCGGGCACGCTCGCACCGGGCTGGTAACCGGCCGGCAGCGCCCGCCGTCCCGGAACCAGTTCGGCGGGAGTCCCGATCACGGCTGACGGATCGGCAAGCCCGACGATGGCGCTGAGCTCGCGCTCGGGCAACCTGGCCGAAACGGGCTGCGGTATAGCTCCGGCCTTCCAGCACGCGGCCACCGCCACGAACCAATCGGTTGAGTTCGGCAGAGCGATCGTCACCATGTCGCCGAGCCGGACGCCGCCAGCGGTGAGATCGCGAGCCAGTCGGTTAGCCGCTGACTCAAGCTCGGCCCTGGTGAGGCTTTCCTCACCGCAGGTGACAGAGGGGCGATCGGGGTCCGCTTCCGCGAGGGCGGTCAGCCGTCGGCTGAACGAGATCATGCCCATGACGAGGAGTCGCACTCCGTAATTGACGATCGAGTACCGTAACGCGCAGGTTTCATCATTTCATGCATCGTCACGTTGCTCCTGCTGCTCGAGGTGCTCAACTCGATCGGGCTTGCGTCGTACATCGGTCGCAGCGTCGAACTCTGGCGTGCCACGTCCACCCTCTCAGCGATGATTGCCGGATGACCTATACCGTCCATCAGCTCGCAGAGATCAACCGTCAGGTGGCAACGGCCTTTGACGCGCGGGAGCGTCGGCCGTGGAGCCTGGAGACCGTGATGATAGAGCTGGCGAAACAGGTCGGGGACCTGGCCAGGGCTTTGCTGGCAACCGAGGGTTACTACCTTGAGGACCGAGACAGCAATCCCGGCTACCAGGCTGGCAGCGATCGTGTTGGGAACGAGCTGGCCGACATTCTATATTGCGTGCTGCGAGTCGCCGATCACTATCAGATCGATCTGGCCGAAGCGCATGTACGGGCCCGGACCGCCGAGTGGCACTACGTCTGCCCCGATGTTCCTGTTCCATGGGCGGGATAGAGGATCGATCCCGGGCTGCCGAGGTCGCAGGCAGGGAGCCGACAGCCGCCGCGGCACTCTCGATCACCGCCACGGCCATCCAGGTGCGCTCTAAACTGGCCCGACTTGGGCGAGGTGTAGTCGCTGTCGTCGCCGTCAGTCCGGGGGCTGGCGCAGTAACCACGCCACGGACCTTTACAGCACGGACAGCGCGGTCATGCGACTCTGACGGGTGGTGCGTGGCTGTGCAGTGTCTTCGTCCCGTCGGGGCTGGTGGCTGTTGTCGTGCCGTCGGGGTGGAGGGTGAACTGCACTGGGTAGGCCGCACGGCGAGGTGCCCGTGGTGCGGGTCCTTTTCCGTGCGGCGGATCGCGATCAGGTGGTGGAACCGGCACAAGAGCACCAGGTTGGCCAGGGCGTGCCGGCCACCGTCTTTGCGGTGGGTGATGTGGTGCACTTCGCAACCGGCCGCGGGCAAGTCACAGCCAGGGAACCGGCAATGCTGATCCCGCTTACGCACCGCGCGGCGCAAGTGCACCGGGATGGTGTCAACGGTCGCGGCGATGTCCAGCGGCAGGCTGACCGTCGACACCGGAATGCCGGCGGCGCGGCTGCGCAGCCAGGCCGCCCGCCCGGACGGACCGGACATCAGCGCGATGGCCTGGGCGAGCACGTCCCCGAACGGGGCTTGCGCGGCGGCGCGGGCTGCTGCCTGTTGCAGGAGTATCCGCCAGTCGGCGTTGTCGGGGTCGGCGAACCGGGCCACCAGGCCGTGATCCGCCATCGGAGCCGGCACGCCGGGCTGCGGCTGGTCCGGGCCGGTCATCGTGGCGTGCAGGTCCTGGCCGGTCATCGCGTCCGGCGCGCCCGTCCGCGGGTCACCGGCCAGGGCGCCAAGCAGTTCCTCGTCGCTCATCGCGTCCGGTGCTGCCGGCCCGGCCGGGACCTCCGGCTGGGGGTAGTCGTCGCCGGTGAGCTGGGCGAGTAGGTCCTGGTCGATCAGGCCGGTGATGACGGGCTGGATGACCGCATCGCAGGTCGGCCGCGCTGCCCGCCCCGAGATTGGCGAGCTGCTCCAAGGTGATGCCGAGTTCGAGGAGGACTGGCTGCCCGGCCCGCTGGGGCAGCATCCCGTCGGCGGCCAGCACCCGCATCATCACTTCTTCCAGCGCGTCGTGCAGCCGCTGCTCGGCGGTGCGGGTGTCTTCGGGGCCGCGCGGCCGGGCCAGCGCGCCGAGCACCGTCTCGGTCGCCGCGGTGCACCGCTCGGACAGGTCACCGTCCAGCCGGCCCGCGCCGCCGAAGGTCCTGGCCAGCCGCAGCCGCCGGTCATTGAACCCGTCGCCGGTGCCGGTGTCGGGCCGGGCGTGCTCACGGGCCAGGTCCTCCGCGATGCCGGCCAGGTCGGCCAGGCCCGCCCCCGCCGCTACGGCGGCGAGCAGTTCACCGTCGGCGTCGTCACGCACCTCGTCGGGCAGGGCCTTGGTCCAGTCCATGATCTGCTGCGCCCACGACACCGAGATCGCCGCGCTGGCCAGTGCCGCCGCCACGTGGGGGTGGGCGGTCAGCCGGTGCATCCACGAGACTTTGGTGGCGGCGGCCCGCCGCGTCGCGGCGGTTTGCCAGGTGAGCCATACCCGCGGGGACCGGTGCCCGTCGCCGGCCAGCCCGCCCGCCACGCTGAACGCCCGCAACACCCGGGCGTGCGCCGCGGTCTGCTGCGACTCAGCGACCGCCAGCGCCCGCAGGCAATCCGCCTGCACCCCCTCGGCCCAGCCGGCCGGGTTAGCGTGCGCCAGGAACTCCAGAGCCCTCGAAAGGAACGCCAGCGCCTGCGCGGGGCTGTCCGCCAGCATCCGGCCTGGGACTGTGTCAATGCCAGCCGAGTTAGCCTCGGCGGCAGATGGGCGAGCGCCGGGCGAGGTCGTGGCTGCGGTGCCCGCGGCCGCGTCGGCACTGACGGGCCCGGCCGGGCCGGCGGAGGCGCTGGGCGTCGCGGCGCTGCCTGCGCCTGTGCATGCCGTGGCGAGGTCGCTATCGCTGGCCGAACCAGGCGAACTCACAGGCCACGCCGCCGCAGGCTCGCCCCTGTGGTACGACCTGTCCGAGATCGTCGGCTACATCGAGCTGTTCCGTGCCGCTCGCGACGACACCGAGGATGCGGCAGAGTCGTGGAGAAACCTGAAGTACTTCCTGCGGCCTGTCGAACGCTGGCCGCAGCTGCGCCTGCCCGCCACATGACGGCTCCGGATATCTAGGGTTGCAGGTCTAATGCAGCTCGGACGTTCTCGAGGCAGTGACAGAAGGCAACGTCGCCGCCAACGGTAATGTTCAGCTCGGCAAGTTCGACGACGAGATCGTCATCCCAGGTATTCAGCCACCACGCAGGCCAGCCGGATCGAGCACGCTCGGGCCCATTTCTCGTAACGGTGGCGCCAGGTCGAACTTGACGATCGAAGCGTCGAAAGCCGCGACGAACTGACCGGCGTCTTTGGCGCGCAGGGCAGCCAGTCTTGAGTCCAGCAGCGCCCGGATCTGCCGCTCATCAGCCTGCGCATGATCGGAACTCATGTCCGCCTCCCTTCGTCTAGTTCCGCCGCGAGGGCAGTCAGCTGAGCGCGGATCCCGATGGCGCGCGAGTCAGGGCTGTCGTGGCCGTCGAGGTAGGCACCCTGCTCGGTGACAAGCAGCCTCGTGCCGTCGCCGTAGGTCTGGAACTCAACAGTGAACTGGGAGACCGAGATGCGCAGCCCGTCGACGTCGATCCAGTTCGCCACGATGATGCGCGCGCCGGGGACGATGTCACGGAAAAGCCCTCGTAGACGACTACCCGGCCACCGTCAGCATGGCTGACTGCCTGCTCGGTGCCGCCGACGCGGAAGTCCATTCTCATCGGAGCGGCAGCCGGATCTTAGGCGCCATTGAACCAGCGGGTTTTGACCGCAGGATCAGCCCAGGCATCGAAAACCCGCGCAGGTGGCACCGCGTAGAGATGTTCGATCACCAACGTTGCGTGCGTCACGTTGTGGTCAGTCATCGTGATCTCCCTCAGCAGCACCGGGGCCTCTGGACTCGGCCAGTACTTCGGCGAGCCGCTCAAGGCGGGTCTCCCACGTCGTCTGCCGTGCCCCGATCCAGGTCTCGGCGCATTCCGGACCAAGGTCAATTGCCAAAGCCAGGGCGAAGCCAGGTGCCCGGGGCGTCGGGTCAGTCTGCGCACCCTTCGCTGTATATCGAGAGGATGTCGAAGACCGCGCGGTTGCACGGCGTTGCCACGCCTAGCGCTGCTCCGCGCTCGACCACGTCGCCGCTGAGCCAGGCGACTTCGAGGCGGTTGCCGTGTTCGAGGTCGCGATGCATCGACGACGTCATGCTCGCGGGCAGCTGATCGGCAAAGGTAAGCCGCCCGTCGGCATAGTGGGCAGGAAGCGGCACCCCTAGCGCTCGGGCAACCTCTACGACCTCCGCCATCGCGTCGTGCAGGAAGGCACGCGAGCGCGGATGGCTACGGATCGGGCCGATCGGCGACCGCGCGAGGCTGGTGGTGCCGGAGAGCCCGACCAGGAAGACGAACTTCTCCCAGATCGCCTGCTCGATGCTGTCACTGACCTCAGCGTCGATGCCGCTGTCGGCGCAGGCATCGCGGAACTGCCGCACGCGTGGCGACAGTGAGCCGTCGTACTCGCCGAACACCAACCTCGCGAGCGCGCCGGAATGACGGATCAGCCCTGGCTCGGCGATAGTGGCGGCGATGTAAGACACACCGCCCACCACGTGCTCGGCACCCAGCGTGTGAGCCAGGATGTCGTCCTTCGCCACCCCGTTCTGGAGCGACATCACCGCAGTCTCCGTGCCGAGCAGCGGCTCGATAGCCTCGGCGGCCGCCAGCGTGTCCCAGAGCTTCACGGCGAACAGCACGAGATCGACAGTCCCGATCCCGGCCGGCTCGTCGGTGACCGCAACGTGCGGCAAATGCACGTCGCCCAGCGGGCTCTCCACACGCAGCCCGCGAGCGCGCAGGGCTTCGAGTTGTCGCCCGCGGGCCACGAAGGCTACCTCGTGGCCTGCCTGAGCGAGCCTGGCACCGAAGTAGCCGCCGACGGCGCCGGCAGCCATCACGGCGATCCGCACCGGCTAAGCGCCTTCAGCCCGGTGAATTTGCTGCGCGACGTCGGCTAGCGACATTTGCGCTGTCAGGAACGCCTCGGCGCGGGGGAGGCTCAGGTGCAGTTCCGATGACGTGCTGATGGCGATCTCGCCGCGTTCCAGTGCGAAGTCGACCGCTCATCGCCTGCCCTCCGGCTATTCGAAGACATCCTCATTGCGCGCTCCGCGCAGGCGCCGTCCCGTTCACTGTTGCCGGCATCCCGAGCCCCCGCGGAACAGCACTTCGCCCGTACTGCCTTGCGACCCGCCGGGTCCCATACCCACGCCCAGCGACTCTCATCCGGAGTGCGAGTCCGAGTGATTCGCCCGCAGCGGGTGGTGCGACAACGCTTGGTGGCGGGGACACTGCTGCTGGCGTCACGGTCATCAGCGGCCGGACAGACGAGCAGAGGTACCGGGGGACCAGGGAATGCCAAAGACGGTAATCCAGCACGTGCTCGGACGGCTTAAGGACATCGGGATAGACGACATCTTCGGGGTTGCGGGGGATTTCGCGTTTCCCATTCAGGACGCGATCGTGCAGTACCAGGGCATCAACTGGCAAGGATGCTGCAACGAGCTGAATGCGGGATATGCCGCCGACGGGTACGGGCGAGTTCACGGCATCGCTGCTCTCAGCACCACCTACGGCGTAGGCGAGCTCGGCGCGATCAGCGCCGTCGGCGGAGCGTGCGCGGAGAACATCCCCGTCTTCCACCTGACTGGCATGCCGACCAGGGCCGCCCAGCACAAGCGTCAGCTCGTGCACCACACCCTGGGGGATGGTGAGTTCGACTTCTTCGCGAAGATGGCAGGTCCCGTTGTCTGCGCACGGGCCATCATCACTCCGCAGAACGCCGTTTACGAGACCGAGCGGCTGATCGCCTGCGCGCTTTACCATCGGCGCCCGGTCTACCTGGCAATCCCGAGCGATGTCGCGGACCAGGAGGTCCTCGGATCCGCACAGCCCCTCGAGGAGCCGCGCAGCAACCCGGACAATGTCAGGGCCGCTACCGAGGCGATCGTGTCTGCTCTGGACCGCGCCGGCACCGCATGCATCCTGCCCGGAATGCTCGCCCAGCGCATCGGGCTGCAGTCACAGCTGCAGGCCTTCGTTGACGCTAGCGGCATGCCTTTCGCCACGATGTTTGCCGACAAGTCGGTACTCGACGAGCAGCAGCCATCCTTCATCGGGATGTACGACGGCAGGCTAATGAACCCCGACGTTCGCTCGTACGTCGAGTCCTGCGACCAGGTCGTCACCATCGGAACGCTGATGACCGACTTCAATACCGGCGCCTTTACCGCGCGCCTGGACCCGATGAAGACGATCGCGATCAAGCATCACTACACCCGCGTCGGCCGGCAGGAGTTCCACGACGCTGAGATGGGCGATGTGCTCAGCGCACTCACCAGCCAGGTGAAGCACCGCGACGGGTACATCTCCGTGCACCCAGCCTCGCTCGGACCGGTGACCGGCAGCGGCGGCGACGCCATCACCGCCGAAGCGCTGTACCCGCGATGGGCCGAATTCCTGCGGCCCAACGACATCGTCATGGCCGAGACCGGGACCGCCTCGATGGGGCTGGCCTTCGCGCAGATGCCGAAGGGCGCGGCCTTCCACAATCAGACCCTCTGGGGAGCGATCGGCTGGGCTACCCCGGCGGCCTTCGGCGCGGGAGTCGCTGCGCCGGACCGCCGCGTCGTCCTGCTTACCGGAGAGGGATCCCACCAGCTCACGGCTCAGGAGATCAGCCAGATGGGCCGCCGCGGGCAGAAGCCCACGATCTTCGTCCTCAACAATTCCGGCTACCTGATCGAACGGCTCCTGTGCAGGGACCCCAACATTGCCTACAACGACATCGCAGCATGGCGCTACTCCGAACTGCCGCACGCGCTCGGCTGCGACGGCTGGTTCACCGCCCGCGCCACCACCTGCGGGGAGTTGGATAAGGCGCTGCAACAGGCAAGCCAGAACGGCTCAGCCTCCTACATCGAAGTCGTCACCGACGAATACGCGGCGCCACCCCTGCCGCAGAAGATGCACGAGAACCGCGACACGCTCTACGCGATGTGAGTTGACCCTGCTCACGAGCGGCAGTTCGCCGGCCGCGTTAAGGGCACGCGCTTTCCCGACATTGTCGTACCATGGGCATCGGAGCCTTTCTGATGCCTATCGTCGACGTTGTCATCCTCGCCAGCTGGGTAGCCTTCTGGATCTACTGGCTTGCCATGTCCGTCGGTGTCAAGTCTGGTAAGACCGGGTGGACGCGGTTCGCGGGCGTTCGGGTTGCGGGCATCCTGATTGTTCTTCTCCTGGTCCGGCTCAGGGCCTTCAAAGGGCACGCGGCCACGAACCACGACGCATTGTTGCAGGGCATCGGCCTGGCTGTGTTTCTGCTCGGGCTAGTGCTGGCTATCTGGGCCAGGGTCTACCTCGGCCGGAACTGGGGGATGCCGATGACGCGGAAGGATGATCCGGAGCTAGTCACATCCGGTCCGTACAGCAGTGTCCGGCATCCGATTTACTCGGGCATCGTACTTGCGATGATCGGCACGACGATCGCCGTCAGCGTGTATTGGCTGGTAGCAGTAGTTCTGCTTGGCGCTTACTTCATATACAGCGCTGTAGTGGAAGAGCGTCTTATGACCCGCCTCTTCCCGGACTCATATCCGCAGTACAAACAGTCCACCAAGATGCTGATCCCGTTCATCCTGTGATACTCGGCGGCTGGCGATTATCGCCGGTCCGCCGGGTTGATTCCCTTGTGCAGGAGAATCTTCCAGCCAACTTGCTGGGATGAGAGCCTCGCGAAGCAGGCGCGAATCACCCGCTGGGCCGGACGATCCAGGAACGTCAGACGGTCGGTCTCGAACGGGCGCGGGGCAGTGGGATTGGCGTCAAAGTTGACCTCCCACCAGTAGATGCCGCCGCCGATCTGCTCGGCCGACACCGCGTTGCAGGCCGCCTGGTACCAGGAGGCCTGAACGTGAGTGTCGATAGGCGCGTTCAGTGCGCCGTACCAGTTCCACGGGGCCGTATACGAGCCGGCCACAGCCTGAATGCCGATCTCGCTCAGCGTCAGTTTCCGGCGTACTGACAGGGGATGGGCTCCTAGCCAGGCATCCCAGGCCCCGGTCAGCCGTGCGACTGACGCACTGTCGGGAAGGCCGAACCCGGGGTAGGCATCGACGTCATAGCTTTGCACCGGCGGGTTCTCGGCGCCCGAGGCGAACGCGTCGTAGTTCTGGTCATAGGCCACCTGGCCGCCGTAGACCGACCTGAACGATCGGATGAGGCCGGGCCACTGCGGGGCACCCTCGAGCGAGTCGAGTTCCGTGCCGACCACGAAGCTCGCGGCGTGACCTTCCTGTGCCGCAACGAGATAGGGAACGAGCATTTTGTGGTAACTCCGGAACCAGGCGGCGCGGTTGCGCGGCTGGATCGAGCCGCGCCAGTCCGCCGGGTTGTTCGCGATCAGCGCATTCTCGCTGAGCTCTGGCCGCAGCGTGACACGCATGTGCGCCTGCGCGGCCGCGGCCAGGAAAACCCCGATGTGGCGTGGACTGGGGGTTAGCTTCCGGTCGGCGAACACGGTGTCCGCTGTGGGACCATAAGTGAAGAAAGGGAAAGTGACGGCAATCGAGTTCGCGTGCAGGCCGATTGCGTAGTCAATGATGCGCTGGGCCTTCGCCCGGACTACGGCATCTGAGGAATCATTCGGGTTGGCCGTCCAGTACACCTGGATCCCGAGCTGCCGCATGCCGGGGCGCCACGGCTCGCTCACCGTCGGCATGGTCACCGCCTTGCCGACAGGGGGGCCCGGGTGCTTCGGTTGCGGCCACCACAGCGGTCTGGACGGGATCGAGCAGGCAGTCACGAGAGCGAGCAGGAGCACTGCGCCGACCAGCAGAGCGAAGGCACGGCGGCCCGGTGCGGTCATGACGGCTTCGCGATAACGACGAACCTGTTCTCGACGTGCCGAGCGAACTTCAGGAATCCGCGCAGCCCGCCAAAGCCCTCCATCAACCCGAAGACCGGGATCAGCAGGATTACCGCCCAGGGCTCCCACCATTTGCGCCGGCCGCCGTCGGACACGCCGGCATTGAGGCGCAGGCCCTCCCAGTACATCCAGATCACGTAGGCCATGTTCAGCGCCCATAGCGGAACGATGAAGATCGTCACCGGAGACGTACTGTGATCTGCCACGAGATAGGCGACAAGCATGACTACCGCGACATTCTGAATGGGCCCGACAACCCACGACATCACCGAGTATCCGATCAGCAGCCTGTTGCGCAGTTGCAGCGACCGGTTGAACACCAGCGCCGCAAGGCCCCAGCACCACCGCTCCCGCTGCCGGAGGAAATCGCGGAGGCTGGCGGGCGACGCGCCGTAGGACCGCCCGCAGAACCAGGCGCTCCGGCCCCGGTAGCGAGCACTGAAGATCAGCGCGAACTGAGCGTCCTCGACAATGCTTCGGGGGCCGAAGTCCCAGCCGATTGCCGCCTCGATCGAAGCGCGCACCAGCAGTAGCTCGCCATGCAAGCCCGCGCGGGGCGTTCCGCCGCCGGTCCAGGCGGAGAACCTGGCCACGTCTTCAGCGGGCCGCGCCGAGTCGGCGAGCCAGGTGAGCCTGTTCATGGCGTACTCGCGCGGGTAGGTCAGGATGCCCTGAGCCATGTGCTTGGCATCGGGACCGGCTTGAACCTGCTCTTGCACGAACCGGGCCATGGCCAGGGCGGTATCGGGGCCTACACCAGTGTCATCATCCATGTGCAGGACCCACACGTCGTCGCGGGCCTCGTGCTCGCGTATCCGCAATTCGTGCGAATAGTGGCTGGCGCGCGCCTTGAATCTCGTCCCGTTGGGCGTGCGGTACCACCCCGGCACGGTGACGAGCCGCACCAGGTCGCTTCCGGCGGCCAGGCTTTCGATCCTGCTTGTTGCCTCGCTGCCCTCGTCGATGACGATATCGATCCTGAGCCGCGGAAAGCAGCTCGGAAGATAGGCAAGGTAAGACTGAACTGAGCGCTCGAGCGCGGGGTATGTGTCGTGCCGGCCAACCGTGGAAACGACGACGATCAGGGAGTCCTGGCACGTCGTCGGCCCGTCGCCAGACCAGCGAGCCTTCGACCTGCGCACCGCCTT
>Ga0335075_10010532_pt1 | contig 14027 bp, 10 predicted proteins | sample Lox_Sample_24_FD_206723 | JGI IMG/M metagenome (GOLD analysis project Ga0335075, IMG submission 206723) | Soil microbial communities from Loxahatchee National Wildlife Refuge, Florida, United States - Lox_Sample_2.4 | ecosystem: Environmental > Terrestrial > Soil > Wetlands | place: USA...
TCGATGTCGTCGCGGTCGCGCACGACCACGCGCGGGCCTACCTGCCGGGCGAGCTCACCACGCAGATCGAGCAGGCGCTCGGACAGCTGCGGATGGGCCAGGTCAACGCGGAAAACCACGCGCCTCCCGGTGGCCAGCCGGAAGAGAACGACCTGGCCAAGCCCCCGGCCCCGCCATCAGCCGGCGCGGGCCAGTAACGCGAGTTCGCCCACTGCGTCATTGCCCATCGGCTAGATGGCGCCAGGCTCCCTGGAGTTCACCACAGAAGCGACAAATTTGTCGATAGGTATGTTTCCCCGCAGTATTTGATATGCTGCCTCAATAAGGTCGATGCGACAACTTTAGTCAACTCTGTCACTTCTGCCGCTATCGACTTCGTAACGGGAAGTCCACCCACACTGTCCAGGCACAGCCTTAAACAGATTCCAAGAATACCAAGCATCATAATGCGACTTGCCTGGTTGCCAACACAATCGCGGCTTCGATTTCATACTCAGTTACTTTTGTTCCTTTCCGCCCTGTGTTACGGTACTGCCAAATTCTGGACTTTCTGATTTGTCTCATCTCAGCGGGGTGCAGTCAGGTTGCCTTGACTGCGTAATGGGGGGCAATTGGAAGCAGGTGTTGCTGGGGCGTGTCTTGCTGACTGTGAGCGGCAGTTGGCTGGCGCCGTTGACGCGCCACCCGGTTTGCGGGAGGCCGTCCATGCTGCGGCGGGACGACTGCGCGAGCCCATGCGGGTCGCCGTGGCTGCACAGATAAAGCGAGGGAAATCGACGCTTGTCAATGCCATGCTCCGCCAGGACGTGGCACCGACCGCTCAGCTCGAGGCCACTTTTACAGTAAGCGAGTTCTATGCCGCGCCGCAGCCCGAGGTCACCGTGTATTTCAGTGACGGCACACCGCCGCTGCGAGTAGCACCAGAGGATTTCCGCTCCTACACGGTAAACGATCCCAAGCAAACAGCGCTGCTACGCCGAATCCGCAAGGTAGAGTATGGAATATCGAACTCATTGCTCAGTCGCTTCCGGCTGCTTGACACCCCCGGACTCGGCAGTATCTACCACGCCGATTCACAGAACGCGCTTCACACGCTAGGCGTCGAGGGATTTCTTGACACCGAGGAACAAGCCCTCCTCGAAAAGGCGCTCAGCCGGGTCGGGCGGACCGCCTCCGATATGCACAACGACACCGTGCAGGCGATCGACGGCGCAGACGCGGTCCTCTACTTGTTCGACCGCGGACTCAACCAGCGGGACGCCTCGGTCGTGGCTCGCTTCCTGGGCCCGCTCGGCCCGTCGCTCACCGCACTGAAGGTGATCGGTGTGCTCAGCCGCTGTGACCAGTACTGGCCCGCAACCGATGTCTCTTCCGACGCCGATCCGCTCACTCACGACCCGCTCCAGATAGGGCGCACGATCGCCGCCCGCCGTATGGCCGAGCCCGAGATGCGGCGAATGTTCTTCCGCATCCTCCCGGTGGCAGCTCTGGTCAGTGCCGGAGCACTCACGCTGGACGAGGAGCGGCTGGGCTGGCTGGACGAACTGAGCGGCGTGGAACCGCGCCGTGTCGCCGCGGCGCTCAGCGACGCCAACTGGTTCGCGAAGGCGGAACGGATTGATGCCGTCGGGCTGCCGCGTGCGGCCCGTGCCACGCTGATCGCCTCGCTCGGCGCGTGGGGCACCCTCAAGGCAGCCCTGTACCGCAGGGAACAGGTGCCCGTGGCGGAGTTGCGTGAGCGGCTGGATATGGACTGCGGGGTCGCTGATGTCCGGCGGACGCTGATGGAGCACTTCGGCAACCGAGCCGCTGCCCTCAAACTGGACCAAGCACTGCTCGACATCGCACACCGGATCACCGCGGTGCGGATGGGGGCCGTCAGATCGAGGTCGGCAACCGCTCCGGTACTAGACGCCGTTGCCGGGGTCATCGAGCAGATCAGGCTCTCCGACTCCGAGCTTCCCGAGATCGCGGTCCTCGAGGACTACTACCGGGGCCGCCTCGACCTCAGCGAGAAGGACATGGCGGAGATCCTGCGGGTAACCGGGGAACACGGGCGCTCGGTGACCGCCCGACTCGGGGAGCCGGAGGGCACCCCGCTGCCCGCGCTGGTCAAGCTCGCAGACGATCGATCAGGCAGGTGGGCGAATCGGGCTGAAGTGCTTGGCCTAGACGGCGTGACCGCGGCAGCGGCCCGACAGATCTCAGCCAGCTATGGCCTGCTCTCGCGGCGCATCCAGACGGCGCAGCAGCTGCTAGCGGGAGATGAGGCATCGGGCGAGGGGACGGAAACGTGGACCTATTCGGCGTCGTGAGGGTGACCGTCCAGGTGACGTGGCTGCCGAGGCGGAAGGCAACGGATCAGCACGCCACCCCGGCTGACCCTGGCGCGGCCGCTGGTAGGTCAGGCCCTGCGGAGCAGGTTGTCTCCGGTCCGGCCGCCCCGTCGCCAGTCCCTCGTGAACCATCCAAGCCGAGTCCGGTGCCCGCGCGGACCGGGACGCCCGCCGCCCCGGAGGCCGTGGTGCGCTCCCTGATCTCGCTCGCCGACGACCTGGCCGACCTGGCCGGCCGTGCGTCAGGTGAGGGCACGGGCGACCGCGCGCTGCGGCTAGCCCAGTGGCGCGTCGATCAGGTCCTGACCGAGTCCGGCGTCTATGCGATGAGCGACGAGGGGCCAGTGGATCCGGGTCGACACGAAGTGGTCGGCTCGCGGCCGACCCCTGCGGGCGGCACCGTGGGGTGGATCGCCGCAACGGTCCGACGAGGCTACCTGGCGGACGGCGACCTGATCCGGCCGCAGCAGGTGGTGGCGTACGCCGACGACGCTACAGGGACAGCGGGGGGGAGCGACAATGCAGAATGAGGTTGACCAGCTGAGAGAAGAGGTGCTTGGTCTCTTCCCGTGGCTGACGGCCGAGCTGGGGAGCGAGCTGCCGGACGGCGGGAAAGACCTACTGCGCCGGGGGCGAGCCGCGCTGGCTACCAGCCGATACCTGGTGCTCACCGTCGGGGAGTTCAAGCGCGGCAAGTCATCACTGCTCAACGCGCTGATCGAGCAGTCACTCTTTCCGGTGGACACAGACATCGCCACGGCGACCGTGTGTACGCTGGCCTGGGCCGAGGAGCCCGGGGCAGTGGTCTACTTCCTTCCGGAGCAGGAGGACGCACCCGCCCAGGAGCCGCGCACGATCCCGCTCGCCGAGGTACCCCGCTACGCCACAGTGGCTGGCCATCAGGAGGGCGATCCCCCCATCGGCAGGATCGACATGCTAGCGCCGATCCCGCAGCTCCGGTCCGGACTCACCCTGGTGGACACGCCAGGCGTCGGCAGCATGAACCCGGCCCACACGGCGGCCACCAACGGCTACCTGCCTGAGGCCGACGCCCTGCTCTTCGTCGCATCGGCGGTCGAGCCGCTGGGCACCCCGGAGCTCACCTTCCTGGCGCGCGCCTACGAGGCGTGCCCCATCGTGCTCACCGCGGTCTCGATGATCGACAAGACGGCCGACGAGGACGTTGTCGTGGCGCAGGTCCGCGACCGGATCGCCGAAGTCACGGGAATGGCACCGGACGAGGTCGACCTAGTCGCGGTGTCGGCGGTGCGGAAGTGGAACGGCATGCACAACGCCGATCCTGAGCTGCTCGCCGCATCCGGCTTTCCCGAACTCGAACGGCAGCTCTGGACCAGGCTAGCCATGACCGTCGCGCTTGCCCGGCTCGGCCGGGCCCTCGATACGCTGCAGGTCACTGCGACCGACAGCGCGGCACCCCTGCGCAACGAGATGGTCGGGTTGTCGGGACGGGAACAGCTCACCAGGCTCGACGCGGAATTGCGGGAAGCCCAGGCCAGGGCCGCCAAAGCGCGCGCCGAGGCGCCCCGCCGGTCGCGGATGCTCAGCGAAGAGCTCGACCGCGCTGCAGGGCCTATTCAGCGGCGGCTGCGGCAGGCATTCGATGCCGTGATCGCCGAGTTCACCGAGTCGATTGAGGACCATCAGGTCGCGGTGGACCCGGCCACGGCCATCAACCGCGTTGTCGAGCAGGTCGTCGAAGCCCAGGCCCGGGCAAACCGCGACCTAATGGCGGCCGTCGACGAGATCGCCGCGCGCTTCTCCGACGACCTGACCATCCCGCTCACCGGTACGACGAGCGAGACCGCCAGCACACAGCTCACGATCGGGATGCCGCAAGTCAGCACGCCGAACCGCGGCTTCTCGAACTTCCGGCTCACCTGGACCGGAGGTGCCACCGGCGCGGCAGCGGGCGTGGCGATCGGCACAATCGCCTCATTCATCTTCCCGCCCGCGGCCGCGTTCATCGGCGCCGGGCTGATGGCCGGGCCGGTCATCGGCTTCGTGGCCGGTCATCTGTTCGGCATGTACGGCGGCCTGAAGCAGGCCAGGGAGCAGGCCCAGCGCGAGGACGATGCCAAACGACGGGAGCGGCTGCGCGCTGCGGTGGTGCCGAAGGTCGAGGCCGCCCGCCAAGTCAGCCTGGAGGACCTACGGCTGCGGGTCATCGATGAGACCAGGACACTCGCCAAGGCGCTGGATGAGCAGCTCACCATGGCCGCGCAGCAGCTTGAGGCCTCCAGGGATGGCCTGCAGCAGACACTGATTCGGACGGCCGCGGAGAACGAGACGCGGCGACGTGAAGTGGAGGGCAGGCTCGCCGCGTACGCCGAGATCGACAAGACCCTAGCGCGGACCAGGCTCAAGGTCGAGATGCTCGGGCAGGGGGGGACGTAGCGTGAGCCGACAGCCGGAGGGCGGCCTCGTCGTGCACGGCATCGACTTCGGCACGTCCACGTCCATGATCATGGTGGGCCGACCGGGTACCGCGCTGCTGCAGATCAAGGACCCGAAGGCAGCCCGCGGTGAGATAGGTGTTCCCTCGTCGGTCTGCGCCCGCCCAGGCGGTTCGCTGGCGGTCGGACTGGCCGCCGAGCGAATCAAGCTGATCTACATCCGGGACTACCGCACCGGCTTCAAGCAGGACATCGGCCGGCCGATCAGCTACCGGATGGGCGGCGTCGCCTATTCCCCTGACGACCTGATGGCCGTGGTGCTCAGGTTCCTTCGTGAGCGCGCGCTGACCGTGGTGCCTACCGAACCCGCGGCTGTAGTGCTGACGGTGCCGGCCAGGTGGCAGCAGTGGAACCGCGACCTGGCCGTCAAGGCCTGCGCCGCAGCCGGCTATGACCCGGCCCTGGTGCACCTGGAGACGGAGCCGGTGGCGGCGCTGGCCAGCCTGGAGTCGGTCGACGATACGACCGTCATCTACGACCTAGGCGGCGGCACCTTCGACTGTGCCGTCGCGATGCGAGGCGGGGCGGGACCGGAGATCTACGGTGAGCCCGGCGGATTGCCGGACGCCGGCGGCCGCGCCCTGGACGACCGAGTGCTACGCCACGTACGGGACACCTACCCGCAGGCGCAACAGCTCTTCGCACCAGAGACCGACGCGCCGCAGGAGGACCCGGATACCGAAGTACTGCGCCGCCGCATTGGGCTGCGGGAGAAGTGCACCGACACCAAGATCGAGCTGTCGGACGACGAGCACACCGACAAGCTCCTGGTAGAGCTCGACCCGCCGGAGATCCTCAGCATGGACCGGGCGGCCCTGGAGCACGTGATCGAGGACCTGGTGGAGGAGACAGTCCAGGAGTGCGCGCGGATGCTGGAGGAGCTCGGCCTGCCGTACGCCGAGATCGGCCACTTCCTTCAGATCGGCGGTTCCAGCCGCATCCCGCTCACCACCGAGCGCCTTACGGCCCGCTTCGGCCGCCCCGTGCGGGTGGCCGAAGAACCGGACCTGGCCGTGGCCCGCGGCGCGGCCGAACTGGCGCTGCGCATCACGGGGCCCCAGCCTCTGCCAGCGCCGCAGCCGGCCCGCCAAGCGGTACCGGCGCCGCCTGCCGAGCAGGCCGACGCGGTTCCCGCCAATCCCCTTTCCCCGCCGACCAGTCAGCTGCGGGAGTGGGACTTGGGACAAAACCCTTTCCAGGAAGACGAGTAGCGGGGGGCTGCAGTGAAGATCACGATGCTGGGCCACAGCGGGGCTGGCAAGACGACATACGTATCGCTGATGTACGCCGAGATGCAACAGGGGGTCGCTGGCTTCCGGGTGCAGGCGAACGACCACGGGCACCACGAGCAGCTGCTGCGCGACGCACGGCAGATACGGGCCTCGCGGTATCCGCCGGCCACCCGTCAGCGGGCCAGCTACGACCTCACGCTGAGCTACAACGGCAGCCAGGTGCTGCCGTTCACCTGGCGGGACCATCGGGGCGGTGCCGCCAGCGGCCGCTCCACCGACGCCGCGGACGTGGCTCAGCTCACTGCTGACCTGAAGGAAGCCGACGGCATCGTCGTCTTCGTCGACGGTGCCGCCGTTTCACGTGACCACGCCGCGAGCCGGATGGCCGCACGGCTGAGCAGCCACGTGCTGCGCGCCATGCACGAGCGCGCAGAGGTACTAACCCCGCTGGTCATCGCGGCGACAAAGGCCGACCTAATCGATCTCGACGACGAGAAAGTGACCGGGGCGATCTTCGCTCCCTTCGAGGAGCTAGCCAAGGCGGTGGCCGAGACCCGGCACATCGTCGGCACGATCATCCCCGTCAGCTGCGGGCCGTCACCGCTGAACGTGGTCGTCCCGGTCCTCTGGTCACTGCGCTTCGGCGTGACGGGCATGGCGATGCGGCTCAACGCGAAGGTCGAGGCATCAGCGAGCGCGATGACCTCGGCGGCGGCCAAGGACACGCTCACCGACCGCATCGTCAGCTGGTGGCGGGACGAGCCGTCGTGGGCCTCCATCGCGGAGGACCACCGGAAGGCGGGGCTGCGCGCGCTGCAACAGCTCCAGGTGCTCATTCCTCCGGCCGAGGGACTTGAGGCGCTCCTTGAAGGCATCCACTACTTCTGATCCTTCCCAGCACAACGCGAGGAGGCACGATGGCCACCCCGGCTCTGAAGCTGACCATGCTCGGTGCGACCAACTCGGGAAAGACAACGTTCATGCTCGGCATGTACAACACCCTGGCGGAGGGCATGCACGGCTACTTCATGTTCACCGAGGACCCCGACCAGGACCTCGACCTCCGCGACGAGTGGAACGCGCTCCTCGAGAGCGGCACGCTGCCCGCCGCCACCACGGTGCAGGCGAGCAGGTACTACGGGTTCGTGTTCAACCACGGATTCACGCCGCTGGTCTCCGTTGACTGGATGGACTACCGCGGCGGCGCGATCGCCGACCGGAAAGACGCCGCGGACGTGCCCGTGCTGCAGCAGCGGCTGGCCGACTCCGACAGCATCTACCTGGTCCTCGACGGCCAGAAACTCGCCCCCTGGCTGGACCGGTCCGCATCCCTGACCGCTGTCAAGGCAGCGCTCGGCGTTGGCCGGGTGTCCACCCTGGTGCAGCGGGCGGTGACCGAGCGGTCGGGCAGGGGCCTGCCCGTGCCCTCCTTCGTCGTCGTCGTCACCAAGGCCGACTTGCTCCGCGGGCCAGGCAGAACGCTCAGGGCTGCGCTTGACCGGCTGGTGCACGAAGCCTTGGAGGATCTCGCCCCCATCGCGTTCAACCCGGACATCACCGCGCTCGTCTGCCCCGTGAAGGTGGGCAACTTCGGCGTGCGGCAAGACCCTGCCACGCCTGTGAACATCTCGGACATCGACCCGGTGGGCCTGCACCGCCCGACGATCTTCTCGCTGATGCACTACCTGTCCGAGGGCATGGGTGCGCGGGAGGCGGAACAGGCGAGCCGCACCGCTAGCCGGTCGGCGGCCGACCAGCAGCTTCTGGAGCTGAACCAGGGGTTCCTGGCCTTCTTCCGCGGCAACCGGATCGCGGCGGCGCAACAGCGGGTGAAAGACCTCGACGACGCACTGGAGCGCGGTCGCCAGGAGTACGCCGCCAACCAGAACCTCATCGGGCGGCTGATGCAGGAACTTGCGGGGCACCCCGTGATCAAGAACGGAAAGGTGGAGCGATGACAGGCGACGCGCCCGCTCAGGGCTGGTGGGCGCCAATCGTCTATGCGCGCACTAGGGACGTCGACCTGTGGTGGCGCGCCTTGCCGCCCGGAATGCGGCACGACGGGCCAGAAGCGCGGGCGCTCGACGCCACCCTCGCCGGCGACGGAGTCCGGGCACCGCGCTTCGTGCTGGCGCGGCTGAGTTCCGGCACACTGCTCGGCGTGGCCTGCCAGACCCACCAGATCAGCCAGGACATGCGTTCAGACGGCAGCCGGCCAGTGCCCTGCTTCATCGGCTGGCTAAGCACCGACAACCGGGTCGCGGTGCCGCAGTTCGACGCGATGGAGAACGGCTGGGTCACCTGGGCGGCGGCGGAGTACGAGTCCTGGCTGCGACCCGTCTGGGCGGAGAGCACCAGCCGGGTCCGGGAGACGGACCGGACACGCGCGCTCCGGCCCCCGTGGGAACTGACCGGGACCGTACCGGACACGGACCCCTGGGACCGCTCGGAGTTTGAGGAACCGCCGAGCGATGGGATCCGGGTCTATCCCGCCGAGGCCGCAGCGCGTGTCTGGCGCGGGGTAGACCGCTACGGAGTGAACGCGACGGTAGTGACCGGGTGGCTCTCCGTTCGGACCGCGCTGCAGCGCGGGCTCACGCACGCCTGCGTAGCGGAATTCCAAGGAGCCGCGCAGATCTACCGGCTACCGCCAGAGAACCCGACCGAGCAGACCCAGACGGCGGGCTTGGCACGGCCGGGCGGAGACAGCGCATACAGCCGGGCTGCACGGGCGTACAGCAGGGACACGCCGACGCACGGGGAGCCGTCAGCTGAGCCAGAGCGGGGGCACCGCGGTTCCCCTAGGCCGGACGCCGGGTACGCCACCGCAGAAGAGCGACGGATGAGATCTGGCCGAGCCGGGTGGATCGGCGGGCTCGTGTCACAGGGGAAGCGTGCGGCACAGGACCTAGCCGCGTCCGTCATGGGCAGCGATTCGGCTCCGGGCCCGCCGCCCGCCCCGCCTGCAGGGCAGTTCGACTGGACCCTGCGGCTCGACCAAGGGGTATTCACGGCTAGGCAGGACGGTTACGTCTTCAGCTACCGGATCGGCGATCCGGCAATCGTGTGCTGGCATGACGGCTTCGACGACGAGCCCCTCCGGTGGACCGGCGCCGGCTGGGCGCCACTCATGCCGGGGCAGTCGCACCGTAGGGGGCCAAGCCAGCCGCAGCCACACCAACAGTGGCCACAGCAGACCGTGTCCGGGTACCAGTCCGCGGGGACCACCCCACCGAAGGCGGCAGGGCACCCGCCCGGCAGCCCGATATTCCGCCCTCAGGCACCGGAGCGCCCAACAGCACCGAGCACGCCCCTCGACGAGTTCGAAGACGCCCCGCTGCCCGACAGCCGACCGGTGCCGGCCGACGCCGGGCCGGGCGGCGAGCAGAATGCCGGGGCTCAGGACTCCCCCGCTCAGACGACCCCGTCCGAGTGGTCCCCCGAGGAGGAGTGATAGTCAGCACTGTTATACCCGGCGTCGCCTTCGTACCCAGTACTGCCCTCGTACCCGGTGTGGACGACGGTCTCCTCGAGATAGCCAGGACCTTCCTGAACGATGTAGTGATCGGCGTACCCCTGCTCCGCTCCGTAAGCGTGCTCCGCACCGGAGGCGTGTGCCGCGGTGAGGTGTGCCGTGTCGGCGGTGGCGGCTTGCGCGCCCGCCTCGCCAGAACTGCCCAGGCTGTCGCTGGACTGGGCGATCGTGGCCACATCATTAAGCGCGCCGGCGAAGGCGGACAGGATGCCCTCGGGAAGCTTCTTGCCTCGCTCCTTCTTCTCCTGCTGCTCCCCGGGAGAAGCGGGACTCCAGGCGCGGACCCAGCCGACTCCCTGCCAGAGACTGTCCGGTGCGTCGACGATGATCCGGCGGAAGCCATCGGTCGCCCCCGTGCCGCCGCCTTGGGCGACTGCTTCGGCGTACAGGTCATCGGACACGATCATCGCGAACAGGGCGTTCGGCGTACCGCTCAGCGCCGTATGCAGGTCAGCGCTATCCAGCAGCCGGGAGGCGGTAACGATGGCCTGACCGGCATAACCCCCCCTTGCCTGCGTGGCAGCGCCCTGCGCAAGGGAGAACACCGGCTGGAGTGCCGGGACGCCAGCGCTCGGCGGATCCTGGCCGAACTGCTCAAGCAGACCCTGGATCAGGAGCGGCACAGCGCTGCGCGCGGCGGTGCCGACCGGAAGCAGCACGAGGTGCCGACCGCCTCGATCCTGTCGCCAGGTGTTAACTCCGTCTGCACCCGCCGATCGCAACACCCGGTCGAGCACATCCTTGCACCGCGTCAGCGATCCGGCCTCGCTCGTGGCCGCCGCGATCAGGCAGATCCGGCGAACCACCCCTGGGTGCGTCATCGTACGCCCCTTCGTCCGGTTCGGAATTGTGGCATAGATCACGTCCTGCACTCAGGCTACCGATTGCCGAGCGCCGCCGGAAGGCCTCTGCCCGTGACCGGACACGCCCCGCACCCTGCGATGACGCAGTGAAGGTCTTCGAGGTGAGGATCGACCCCAACGGGCCGGACGGCCGGTTCCGGGTTGACGTGCTCAGGTCGCCTGACGGAAGCGACGCCTCGGCCATGACCAAGCTCGACGCCGACAGCCTCCTCGCACAGCGGCAGGCCATCGAAAGCGCGGTGCTGAACTCCACACTGGCCTTGGGCACGTCGGCGCTGATCGAAGAGGAAAGAGTCCGGGCCGCAGGCCAGGAGTTGTTCGGCGCGCTGCTCGGCAGTGGCGCGATCGCCGAGCGGTACCGGGCGGCAGAGGCGGTGGCGGGGATGGATAGCGAGGAGCTGCGCATTATGCTGCGCACCACCGACCCCGCACTGGCCGCGCTCCCCTGGGAGGCGATGTACGATCACGCCGCGGATAGGTACGTCTGCCAACAACACCAACTGGTGCGGCATGTCGGCGTGCTGTTCGGGGTGCCGCCGCTGGCCGTCGAACCACCATTGCGTGTGCTCGGCATCGTGTCTTCGCCTTACGACCTGCCCTCGCTCGACGTGGCCAAGGAGCAGAGTCAGCTGGCCAACATCTTTGACCAGATGTCTGACAGTCAGGCAGAGCTAACCTGGGCACCAGCCGCCACCTGGACCGGCCTACAGGACATCTTGCTGCGCGAGAGCTGGCACATCGTGCACTTCATAGGGCACGGGGGCTTCGATCACGGACGCGGCGAGGGAGTACTTGGGCTGGCCGATGAGCGCGGAATGGCCGCTATGGTCGAGGCCAGCAGGTTGGTCAGCCTGCTGCGCGAGGCCAAGCCCATGCCGCGGCTTGTGATGCTCAACTCCTGCTCGGGTGCCACTGCCAGCACGGCGAACCAGTTCTCGAGTACGGCAGCCGCCCTGGTACGCGGCGGGGTCCGCGCTGTGACGGCGATGCAGTACGAAATCTCTGACACTGCGGCAGTCGCATTCTCCCGGGGCTTCTACAGCGCGCTCGCCCGCGACCGCGGCATCGACGAGGCGGTGTCCAGTGGCCGCGTCGCCATCATGGGGCTGCCAGGCCGGCCGCTCGAATGGATCACCCCCGTGCTCTATCACAGCGGTCACGACAGCCGACTGTTTATCGTCCAGCAGGCGGCGGGCACCGCAGACGAATCGCTCCGGCAGCGCCTGGCCGGGCCCGGAAAGAGTGGCGACGGCGCTGGCAGCCGAGTCACTGGTCACGGCGTCACTGCCGATCTGGCAGTGCCTGCCCGCCCGGTCCTGGCGATACCCGCGCACGAGGAAGGTGCCCTGTGCGTCGCGTTCGCCCCACGCGCGGATGCAGGCCGGGCGGGCCTGCTCGCCTCCGCCGGCGCCGACGGCACCGTCCGCCTCTGGAACGCGGCCCGTCCGTCGAGCGCGGCCCGCAGGCCAGCCATATGGGCGCATGCCGAACCGGCAGGCCCGACGGTGAGCCTCGCCCTTTACCCCGACGGCACCGCCGTCGCCGCTGGCTGGACTGATGGCCCGGTGCATTTGATGCCCATCTTCGCGCGAGACGGACAGCCACCGGGCGACCGGTTGCTTACCGGGCACGCGGGCGCGGTCACGGCGATGGCGTTCGCCCCGCACGGCGAACTGCTCGTCACCGCAGGGGAAGACGAGCAGGTGCTGCTTCACTACCTGGCGGAGCACAAGCCCTATCACCTGCCCGGCTGGCGCTCAGGGATGGCTCAGGCGCTGGCCGTCAGCCCCGATGGCGAGTGGCTGGCCGCCGCGGGCGCCGACCAGACCGTACGCGTCTGGTCGGTCGCGACCTGGGAACAGAGGCAAGCGCTCGCGGGCCACACCGGGGAAGTCCGTAGCCTGGCATTCAGCCCGGACAGCGGCTTCCTCGCTTCCGCTGGCGCGGATGGGAGTGTACGGATATGGGACGCTGCCGCCGGACACGCGGAGCACGTGTTCAGCGGGGACTTCAGACAAGCGTGGAGCGTCGCGTTCTACCCGGGCGGCGGCCTACTCGCAGGGGCCACCGACGATCGCGTGACCTTCTGGCGTCCCGCAACCGGTACTCGGCCGACACGCCATCTTGACAACCAGAGCCTCGTGCTGGATATCGCCTTCAGCCATGATGGCGCACTGTTGGCATCCGCCAGCCAGGACGGGATGGTGCGGGTCTGGGACGTATCGCAGGAATTGCACGTCCATTCGGGCTGATGGTCTGCAACCGGTCAGCCGCTCGGCCGGCGCGGGGCCATTAAGGGGCCCAGGATGGGGCTCCGAGTGGAATCCGGTTGGGCTCCGCGCTGGCGGCGGTATTTGGTTACGCCGCCGACGCGGAGAAGGACGGCCAGGGCAGCCAGGGTTTGGCGGGCTGAGAAAGGCCGTGTCAGACCCGGCCGGGGAGCCGCGTCGTGACCTCCTGGACAATCCACTTGTTGCCGTCGGGATCGTCGAAGGAGCAGAACGACCCGTAGCTCGTGCGCTCGGGGTCGGGGCCGCTCATGCGTGCCTCTACGGGGAACGGCGGCCCGTGCCACACATCGACCGTGTCGATGCCGCGGCCGACGAGTTCGTCATGGGCCGCTTCGATGTCGGAGACGGTCAGCGTGGCCAGGTTCGAGCCAGGGGTGGCACCCGTGAGTCCGGTGCCGAACGAGACCGAGGCCCCCGAGCCGGGCGGCGTGAACTGGACGATGCGAAGCCCGGGTAGCGGTGACACGTCGTCGTCGAACCTCCAGCCCAAGCGCTGGTAGAACTGCTTGGACCGGTCGACATCGGATACGGGGATGACGTCGACCTCGAGGTGCATGTCGACCTGCGCGGCGCCCGCGCCGCTACTCGCGTAATCACTGCGTGTTTCGGTGGAGCTCATGGTTGCCTCCTTGAATGCTGCTGGGTTGCTGGCACCACAGTCGCTCTCGGAGACCCCGCATCGAGCCTGTTGTGTTCCCTGGCCAGACCCCCCGGTCTGGCCACTAGCCCGGGGAGTTGGCTACTGGCGCGGCCGCGGGCCGTGGGCTGCGATCGCTAGCGCCAGGTCTTCCTGCGGGAGGTGTGACGGGATACCGCCGTTAGCGCCGAGTCTGCCTTGTGCAGTGCCCGCGCGCTGCGGGCCGACTCGTCATGGCGGTCAGCGGCCACGGCCAATCGGTGGACGGCCAGACGGGTGAGCGGCAGTCCAACGGTCAGCAGCAGCCAGGTCCGGATCTTCTTGGAAAAGAACAACCACATGCTGAGCCGCGCTACCCGCCATCGGGTCCTCTAACCGGCGCAACGCTCCGGGGCGGACCAGGAGGCCGCCGTCGCCACCAAAACCGGCACGCTGGTAGAAGGGGATCGCCCGCTGGGTGGGGCGAAGCACGACGCGCACGAACCCGTGGGAGTCGGCGTGCGTGAGGAGCGCGGCCAGCAGCAGGGAGCCGATGCCCTGATCCCGGTGTTCGGCCAGCACGAACGCGTTCCCGATGTAGCCCCAGCGGCCGGTGTCGACGCCGGGCCGTGGCATGCGCTCGAAAACGCTCAGGTTCATCATGCCGACCGGCTTGCCCT
>Ga0335075_10010533_pt1 | contig 14025 bp, 20 predicted proteins | sample Lox_Sample_24_FD_206723 | JGI IMG/M metagenome (GOLD analysis project Ga0335075, IMG submission 206723) | Soil microbial communities from Loxahatchee National Wildlife Refuge, Florida, United States - Lox_Sample_2.4 | ecosystem: Environmental > Terrestrial > Soil > Wetlands | place: USA...
CCTGGCGGCTCGCAATCCTCGACGAGGCGCAGGCAATCAAGAACCCATCTGCAAAGCAGACGCGGGCGGCTAAGGCGCTGCGAGCGCAGGCGCGGATTGCACTGACCGGAACTCCGGTCGAGAACAGCCTCGGCGATCTCTGGTCGATCTTCGACTTCATTAATCCCGGGCTACTGGGCGGGGCGAAGCAGTTCACGACGTACGCCAAGGCCATCGCCGAGCGGACCGACAACCCTTACGGGAAACTGCGCGAGCTGGTGCGCCCCTACATCTTGCGGCGCATGAAGACCGACCGGTCCGTCATCGCTGACCTGCCCGACAAAACTGAGATCAAGGCGCATTGCCATCTCAGCCGCAAGCAGGCAGCGCTGTATGCAGAGGCGGTCGCGGATCTCGCCGGCAGCCTGGAAGAGGCCAGTGGCATCCAGCGCAAAGGCCTCGTGCTGGCGATGCTGATGCGCCTCAAACAGATATGCAACCATCCCTCGCAGTGGCTGAACGACGGGGGCTGGACCGAGGCGGACAGTGGTAAGCTGGCCCGCCTGCGCGAGATCGTCGAGGTGGTGGCATCACGGCAGGAAAAGATCTTGGTCTTCACGCAGTTCCGGGAGGTGGTGGCGCCGCTGGCGGCCTTCCTCGGAGAGATATTCGGACATAATGGGTTGGTGCTGCACGGCGAGACCCAGGTGAAGCAGCGTAGCGCTCTGGTGCAAAGATTCCAGGACGATGAGAACGTGCCGTTCTTCGTCTTATCGCTGAAAGCTGGAGGCACGGGGCTGACGCTAACCGCAGCATCCCATGTGGTGCATTTCGATCGCTGGTGGAACCCGGCGGTCGAGAACCAGGCGACCGATCGGGCCTTCCGAATCGGACAGAAGAAGAATGTGCTGGTGCATAAGTTCGTTTGTCGTGGCACGGTCGAGGAGAGAATCGACGCGATGATGGAGTCGAAGCAGGGGCTGTCGGATGCCATGCTGGCCGGTGGCGGCGAGGTCAATCTGACCGAAATGTCTGACGACGCGCTGCTGCGGATGGTGTCCCTGGATTTGACGGCGGCGATAAAGGACTGAAGCCCATGTCGCGGTACTACGGAGGCTGGGCGCCCTACGTTTCCGTCGCCGAGCGCCGTCGCCGGGCCGAGCGCGCGATGCAGAAGCTGCGCAAGACCGGCCATCTGGTGGCGCCGGTGACGATCCCGGGGCGCCTCATCGCCACCACGTTCTGGGGCCGCGCGTGGTGCGAGAACATGGAAAGCTATCGCGATTACGAGAGCCGTCTGCCGCGCGGGCGGGCCTATGTGCGCAACGGATCGGTGGTCGATCTGCAGATCGCGCGCGGACGGGTCACTGCTCTGGTCTGCGGGTCGGAAGTCTACCGGATCACTGTCACGGTCAAGGAGACAGCGAGCACGCGATGGCAGGAGATCTGCGCCGATTGCGCCGGCAGCATCGATTCCATGATCGAGTTGCTCCAGGGGCGGCTGTCCAAGGGCGTCATGGAGCGGCTTTGCCGGCAGGAGAGCGGTCTCTTTCCGCGGCCATCAGATATCCGTTTCTCCTGCACCTGCCCGGACCACGCTCTGATGTGCAAACATGTCGCGGCGGTGCTTTACGGTGTCGGCGCCCGGCTCGACCATGCGCCGGAACTGCTGTTCCGTCTTCGCGCCGTGGATGAGACCCAGTTGGTGGCCCGCATCGACACGGGACTGCCGCTGTCGAAGAAGGGGCTGGCCGCTGACAGGACATTGCAGGCCGACGACATTTCCGCGCTATTCGGCCTCGACATGGCAGAGGCACCGGGGGCGGCACGGCCGCCCGACGAAGCCATGCGGTCGTCTGCGCGTGGCACGGCATCACGGAGGAAGACAGCCGCTGCCCCTATCGCCGCGCCGACGACCGCGTCTTTGCGACCCGCTGTTCTGACGAGGCACACCGCAGTCTTGCGGCGGGCGCCTGCCGAACCTTCCACGTCGAAGAAGGCAGCGGCCCAGACCAGGAAAGCTCCGGTCAAGACAGCAGTCCCGAAACAGCAGGCCGCAGCCGCTAAGAATACGCCAGGAGGGCCACTTGCATCGAAGAACGTCGAGATCGCGATGGCGTCTTCGAAGACTGCCGTTCAAATATGGAAAGCGGCAGTAAAGAAAGTTAAGCCAAAGCCCGAAGCAAAGTCGAGAGCAACGGGCCAACCGGCCAAGCGAGCGAAATAAGTACGGGGTGCAGTGGGGCTCTCTATTTCCTTTCAAACATTCTAACACGGGGGAAGGGCGATTCTCGCCGGCACGTACATGAGCCACGCTCGAGAAGGCTGCGCAGATGGCGAACCACGCGAGCACGCGCACGGCGCAGCTTTATGACCGTCGTCGCACGGAATTAAGCCTGGACGATCTGAAGAGGATCTGAGTGTGAGCAACTCACCCTGACACCATAACTGGCGAGCTTTATTGGCTTATGGAGAATATCGCGCTTCGATTGAAGAACGATCTATGGTGCCCCGGGACGGCAAGGCTCCCGTTCAGAGTCGCACCTGGATTGCACGAATCGGAATGCACAGTGCCCGACCAAGCCGCTTGCCTATCACAAGCTCAGGGTTCTCCGCGACCCACTCGGCATAGAACGAGAGCTGCTCCATATTGCAAGTGAGCGGCGACATCGGCTGATAGAGCGGGTCGACTTCATGACAGGTGGTCCCATGCACCGCGCAGAGAACGAAAAGCAGCTTGACCATACCCAGCTTCCTCCGGACTGCTTGTTTTCTCGATCCCTACGCCCAATGCGCTTGTTGCAGATTGAAACCGACTGCGCCTAAGGGCGCACCCGATCTCGTCTTCCTAGCTTCTTAATCACGAGAGTGTGAATGGCGCACTGTACGGCCCGCCGTGGTGCGGGGAGGACGGCGTTGTCGCCTACTATCAAAGCCATTGTCGCCATTGTTGCGTATGAGAGGTGCGGGATCGAGATCGTTCCCTAATCTCACACACTGGCCCTTGCATCCCCTATATGGGGTATCGTTGCCGTCCGGGGCCAGAAGTTCGCCGCTGCGGCCAATCTGTCCGGTGGGCAAGGGCGGACAACGCAATAAGGGGGTAGGTCGCCAGGGTAGGGGAATTGACATGAAGAAGCGTTTTGCAAATCCGGCAGACGAACTTCATCGGCACGCGAGGAGCACACGGCTAATCTATGAGTCTCTGCTCGGAGAGGAGACATGGGACAGATTGCTTGCCTGCCTCACGCGGGAGTTCAATTCGACATATTCGGTTGTACTGACCCGAAAGCATTTCACCCGTTCGGTGCAGATCTCAGCGACGGACGTTCTCCCGGAAGAACGGCAGCGGGCCTATGAGACCTATTATTCCCGGTTGTGCCCGGTTTCCTTTTTCAATCGGGACGATTTCAATGTGGGCGAGGTGTTTACGGACGGCCTTTACTCTGATTACGAGTTCTACCTAAAAAGCCAGCTTTACTGCGATTTCTTCCGGCCGCTGCGTGCCGACCACTTGATGTTCATGCCGTTGCCCCAGAGTGCGAGCGGAGAGAGAAGCTTGGTCCTGCGCCGGAGTCACGCGGCGGGATTCTATGATGACGGGGCGGTGAGGCGGCTTCGACTGTTGGGAACCCACATTGCCAATGCGGAGAGCTTGGCTGCGAAAATGCGCGTGGCCCACGATAAGGCAGAGAATCTCGAAAAGATGATCGGTCGGCTCGGTATTGTCGCCTTTGTCACAGACCGGACTGGTAAGGTCCACCACATGACCGAAGCTGCCGAAGACCTCCTCAGCGCCGGTACGGTGTTCCGGATGGCGGGTGGTCGGGTCGCCTGCCGCGATGCGACGCTCGAACGCGAATTCAAGGCCGCGATCCGCGTCTGTGCGGACAGCATCGACCGGCCGGGAAAGGAAGCCAGCGGGATGGCGCGCGTGAGCTGGCCGGAGCATAGGGCACGGCCGCTTACCGCTTCGATCTCGGCTATAACGTGGTCTGATGCCGGCCGCAGCAGCGATTCGGCGAGCCTCATTGTGGTCAATGGTCCGGAAAGCCGCCTCGCAAGGCAAGCTACGAGGGCAGCCAACCTGTTCGGACTGACACCTGCGGAAAGCCTGCTCGTGGAGTCTCTCTGCGCGGGCCGCTCGCTCAGCCAGCACGCAGCCTTGGCTCACATCTCGCTCGGAACGGCGCGGACACACCTGAAGCGCGCCCTATCAAAGACCGAAACCCACAGTCAGACGGAACTGGTCGGCTTGCTGCTGCGGAACAGCGCTCTGATCGTGCTATAGAGCGAGGATTTTAGGCCACAGCTTGGGCCCCGGCAGGCGCTCGGGCTCAGCCTTCCTCTTCATACTCCAGCCGCTTTGGCTGCATGCCGCGACGCCGATACATGGCGTAAGTGACTACAATTGGACCATGATAGACCAGCTCCCCTTCGGTGCAGCCAAACCCTAGTCCCTGGGCGCGTCTGCTACCAGTGTCAGGTAACAACCTGCCACGATGCCTCACTTCGCCCTCCCCTCCACGGTTATTCGTGATAACATGCGAGAGGGAGATTATCACGTATGACTACATCGGTCCCTCCGGGCGCGGTTTAAGGATCCGGCCGACCATCAGCGCAAGCACGAGATCACGACAACGATTGCGGTCGGGGCCGAGGATACGGTCAAGGCGATCCTACGCGCGGGGCCGAGAGCGGCGGCAACGTGCCCGTGCGGCAAACTGCGGATGAAGGTGAATGCGTCGCGTTCGGCGGGGATGACGGTCCCCCTTTCAGCACGCCGCGCAGCCCTTCGACGTGGGCGGCAGGCCAATCCGAGAGGTTGCAGAGCGTACCCTTCCGGATCTTACCCCCGTCGCGGTAGCTCTCGCGCAGGAGCACGGCAGGGGGTGAGTTCCGGTTAGGCAAGCCCGGGCTAGGGGCGGATCGACTCAGGCTACCTTGACGATCTTGTGTCTCCGGAAGTCGACATGGATGACGTTGTGAGATGGAGGGGCGGGGCGAGCTTCCCACCACATGGCCGGCAGGTAAAAGGCAGGGACGCAATAGAGCTGCCACAATCCGACGTACCACCACGGCATTTCAAAACCCTCCTCGCCTGAGGGGCGGCCGCGCAGGACCGCGACTTCCTCCCTCTCGGCACAATTGCGACGGATGACAGGTCAAGGTTGCCGCGGGACCCGCCGGTCGAGGGTCGAGATCGTACGCGGCGGGTCGAGCGCTGACTCGTCGGCGATCCCCCGGACCCGCGCCGCCAGCGCCTGCCATTCCTCGGCAGACGTGATGGGATCACTACCGCCCGCGATCGACTCGAGGAGGTCGCGGACAAGGGGGAAGACGGCGGCGTCGCTCGGCGCCGCGACCGTCCTGTTCCGATGGTCGATCCGCGCATAGTGAGCCACCCCGTCTACGCCGGCGAACCCGACCTGCGTGACGCCAGTCGAGGAAAAGCTCGCGATGTAGCGAATCGTCGGCGGTCTCGTCGCGGAAGCGCCAAACGCGAGGTATTTCCCGGAGGGTAGGGGAAGGAGGGTGGCCATGGTCAGCGCTCGGCGAAGCAGTGGCGGGCGAGCGGCCCGATGACGTTGACGGGAAAACCCGATCGTCCGGTGTGGCTGTCGAGATGCGTTCGGAGGGCGCAAGACGACATTGTCACCGACAGGAAGTCGTCATAGGGAGATTGGAGCGCCCCGCGCAGCGGGACGTGCGGCGCGAGGGCGCACGGATACAATATCAGCATTGAAACCGACTTTCACCGGATCACCAGCCAGTTGAGCCTAAGATCTCGTAGTAGTGCCACACGGCAGTCTCCGCCATTGCACCTGCGCATGTTTCGGGCGCACTTTCAGGCGAGATCGGGTAACGGAACGGATAGCGGATCAATGGGCGCCACATGCCGTCGATGCTTCGGCCAGTTGGTTCTCAACCCCAGCCTGACTCGTGTACGCTCTTGATGGTGGCGGTCGTGCAGCGCTATCCAGGCGGTATCGTAATACTGATTGGGAAAGGCCATCCTCCTTTCCCACGGCTCAATGGACACAGGTGCCCCGGCTCCGCGCCGGCCGGCATCGGCTCATTCCGCTGCGTCCCGGAAGGCACTCTGCGCCGGCACGTACGGCTCCGTCCCTGCTTGGAACTCCACGAAAGGGAGCGGAAAAGTCCTGGGCGGTCAGGCTTCCTGCTTGGAGGGGCTGTTGCCGGAGAGGCGGCCGTCGAGTACGGCGACTCGCAGGAGGGTGACGCGATGTGCGCCGCGATGTGACCACCGCATGCACCGACGCTTGGCCATCCGGAGGTTGGCAATTTCGTCGAAGCAGCCCTCGGCGCGCGAGGTGGATGCCGGCATGCTGGCGTGATAGCGTAAGCTGTAGTCGATCAGTGCCGTCTCGTTATTGGTGAGATAAGCGCTGGGTCCGTCGCAATGCGAGCGGAAACGGTCGACCGGCTTGCGCAGCCGTCCGCCGCTGAGATAGACGGCCTCACCTGCGAGATGGCGGAGGTCCCACATGAGATGCCGCTCGCCCGTCTCGGGATGACGGCGCACCACAAACGCGTCCTGCCGCGGCGCCACGTTCCACGAGGCCGCATGGTTGGGCACCGTGCCGACCGTCCGGAACAGCCGAGCAATCGCCTCGGGCGGAAGGAGGGAAGCGAAGCGGCCACACATGGCGGCCAATGTTGGGGCCGGCGCCCGCACGCGGACGAGGTAATGGCCCGGATCACGGCCCACTGGCTGCCGGGGCATTCCGAGCGGGCCGGATTCGCGATCCTGAAGAAGCCGCCCGTGAGGCCAGCGGACCGTGCCTCGCGAGTGCCGGCCGGCTAACTTTTTAAGCGCCCGGCCACGCGGCGCGGGCGAGTGCCAGCAGCACTGCATTGACGGTGACGATGTGCGGCCTCATTGCATTGGCTCCCCTGTGGGTGTTCCCACCCCGGCCGCGACCATGCAGGCCTTGGCTGATCCGCTGTCGTCAAGGCCGATCGCCAGGAGCGTCCAACTCTTCCCGTCCGGCGCGCGCGTGAGCATCATAGAACCGCCGTCGCCGTCGTTGCCTATCCAGAACGGCACTTCGCCGTACTGCGATTTCAGCCCGGCGAGCGCGACCGAAGCGGGGGCACATTGTGCCGTTGCTCGGGAATTCGGGAGCACGTCGTTCTCCGGCTGAGCGCGCCCAGCCATCGGCACGAATACGAGACCAGCTGCAAGGAAAATGTGGAGTCTCACCATCACGTCCTCGCCACCTATCCGCCGCCCGCCAATCGGCGGACTCTTTGCGCGGGGTGCATACGAAGTCCCGACGACGCTCAGCCGTCAAGCAATTGCGGCATCATAGGCACCGGCGCTTTCGTTGCGGAACCCCGGCGCAGAGAGATCCCTATCTCCATGGCGCACCTCGCGAGATTGTCGCTGGCCCTATTGAGGTCGGTCGCAGCGTCCTCAAGGTAGACGCCACGCGCAACCATTGCCTGGAGCGCATACCGATCAAGTTCGGTGAGTGGCCCGACGATGTTCATGCCTCTGGTGATCCGATCGCCGTCACTCATCAGAAATCCGCCTCTGAGGCCTCGATCTCTTCCATAAGAAACTCGATTACGCGAGCGCCCTCGTCCAACGTTTCCATTAAGGCCTCGATGGTCACGCCCTTCGCAAGCCCCGTCGCTGCCTCACGCATCCGGTGGGCAACCTGCAAAGGAGTCCGATCGCCGTCAGCCGCCATAGACCGGCACGAGCACGACGATATTGGGGACGACGAAGCGTATCTGCACGGCAGACGCCTCCGCAAGAAACACGGGACCTTGTTGTGAGAGGTAGAACAGCCGCGCTGCGATACACCGCCCACCTTGGCATCGTTGACCCTATCCGCAGGGGTACGGTTCCGCAGGCGCTTGACCCCGGCGCTGGCTACCACTTCCTTAGCGGCGGGGCGCGCCCTGCCCCGCAGCCCGGAAGGATCGCGCCATCACCGGCTGATCGACTGGTTGGCCGACTATCAGGAAGGGCTGGCCGATCGGCCGGTGATGGCGCGGACCGGGCCGGGCGAGGTGCGCGCGCTGCTGCCAGCGGCTCCGCCGGAGCAGCCGGAGGATTTCGGCACGGTGATCGCCGATCTCGACCGGGTCGTGCTGCCCGGCCTGTCGCTGTGGCAGCATCCGCGCTTCTTCGGCTACTTCCCCGGCCAACGCGCTGCCTCCCGGCATCCTGGGCGATCTGGTGAGCACCGGCCTCGGCGCGATCGGGCTTTCCGGGCAGTCGAGCCCGGCGCTGACCGAGATCGAGGAGGTGGTGACAGAGTGGGTGCGGCAGATGCTGGGGCTGTCGGCGGGTTGGAGCGGGGTGATCCAGGACACGGCCTCGACCAGCACGCTGGTCGCGCTGATCTCAGCGCGCGAGCGGGCGACCGGGTCCGCGCTGGCGCGCGGCGGGTTGCAGGGCGAGGCGCGGGCGCCGTCCGTCTACGTCTCGGCGTATACCCACAGCTCGGTGGACAAGGGCGCGCTGCTGGCCGGGTGTGAATCAGCCTCGAAATGGGACCCCTTTCGGAACTGAGGCAGCACGTTGAAAAAGCTGGAGAAGCGCGTGAGAGGGTAGGGTCCCGATCGGCGCCGATTGGGGCCCTACCCCGAACGACATTTCTGCTTATATGTCAGTATGTTCAGGGTGGTCGGGTGCGGGGTCCCACTTCGGTGCTGCTTCACAGCCACGCAGCATGACCCCAAAAGCCGCGACCGCTATGCCGCGCTGCGCCGGCGCGGCAAATCGCACGGCCGCGCACTCCGAGGTGTTGCCGATCGGTTGCTTGGCCTCGCTTGTGTCCTGCTGGAACGACAGACGCCGTTCGATCCGGACTTCGCCCAGGCCAAGTAGCCTTCGCATCGCGCATCGCTCGCAGCCACGAGACGGAGAACCCTATCTGTCCCTGAATCCGATCCCGAGCCGCGCTTCGGGCGGCTGGCGGGGGTCAAGCCTCGCGAAGCGACCGCCGAAGGCGGCTTGGGCTTGACGCCGGGCAGCCGACCGCAAGCACAATGAACGATCGGATAATGGGTGCAACGTCCCAGTCTTTCGCTGCCGCGACCCGCGGCGTGCAGCGACCGTCGACGCTCGTCAGCGATCCGATTTCAGGTATCGGAAGTACGCTCTCGATCGCAAACAGATACCTCGGCGGGGTTACCGCCCCGCCAACTTCTCCCTTGACCATTGGTAGGAAGTCCCATCAGTAAGACAAGGAAGCGTGAACTGAAACACAGCCCCCTGCGGGATGTTAGACGATGCCCAGAGCTGCCCGCCGTGAGATTCCACGATCGAGCGGGAAATCGACAACCCCAGGCCCAATGCCTCGGGCTTGGTCGTATAGAAAGGCTCGAAGAATCGCTCTGGACTCGTCTCATCGAGGCCCGGCCCCGAATCTCGCACGGTGACTATCAGACCGTTAGATGCGTCTTTGCTAGTGCCGATCTGCAGCTCCCGTCGACCTTCGGTCATGCCGGCTAATGCTTCGATAGCATTTTGGATCAGATTCAGAACCACCTGCTGTAGCTGGACACGATTGGCCTCTAGCCATGGTAGCCCTCCCACGAGTAGGTTCTGCAATGAGACGCCATGCCCCACCGCTTGCGCCTCGGTAAGAGCAGCGACCTCGAGGATCGCGTCGTTGAGGTCAAATTTACATTTGCGCGGGGGCGTCCTCCTCATGAAAGCTTGGACTTGGTGGATGATATCTCCGGCTCGTCGCCCTTGTTGGACGCTTTGGCTGAGGGCCTCACGGGCCTCGTCCAGATTCGGTGGTTCCGTCTCGAGCCATCGCAGAGCGGCCTGCGCGTTGATGACTGCGGCTGTGATCGGCTCTTTGACTGGGTGAACCAGCTTGCCTATTGCCGTCACCCGATTGACGTAAGCGAGCTCCATATCCAACGAACCGTCACCCAGTGGTCCATGGAACGCCCGTTTCATTTCGCGACGCATAGACTACTGGGGCGCCCTTTCGAATCCCCCGAATGGGGGACGATGCGGGCGGGCGGACCGGTCCTGGCACTGGGAAATACCGCGCTTGCGCCATTTGCGGATGGTCTCCGCGCTGACCCCGTAGCGCTTGGCGAGGGTGCCGCTCGGCTCGGTAGAACGGACAATTTCGGCTCGTGTCACGGGTGTGGTACGGGCATTCGGATGGATCTGGAGCATGGTCTACCTCCTTCCCCGGACAATGACCTTCAGGCGCTCGAACCGGTTAGCGCACTCCACTATAGCCGGGCCCACTGGATCCCAACAATGCTCCGCAACCAGACAACCCCCCCAGTGGTCAAAACCAGACGAAAGAGCCCAATTGAGCGTCGACGGCCAAGTCCCAACCCTCGCAGGATCCCCGTGCTCGCCGCACGTTCGGGTGAGATCGGGCCGCTGACGAGCTCAGGGCATTTCGCGGCCGCAACGGCCGTAGAGACCCAACCCGGATCGCTCGCCGGCGCAACCTCACCCCGGAGTCTAGTGCATACTGACGATGCCCAGACTTTGCGCCAGCATCACAGCTTGCGCCCGTTTGTTGACATTGAGTTTGTTGAAAATATGCGTCACATGCGTCTTCACGGTCTCCGGAGCAATTCCAAGACCGTGGGCAATTTCCTTGTTGGATTTCCCCTGCGCGATCATATTGATGATATTGCGCTCGCGCGCACTTAGCAATTCGCCGATTGCCAACTTGGCAGGTGACGCCGCCGCGTCATTGTTCGGTATCGCCGGCGCGACTCCAACGAGCCCCAAGTCGCCGTTGCGCCGCACCACCGCGAATTGATGCGCCCGCGCGACCTCCAACACCTCAGTGGCCCCGCTCATCATGAGCGGATAGGTGCACAACACCGTCACCGGTTTGCGCTTCAGCGCCTTATTGAGTTTGACTTCGTAATCGCAAAAAGCCTTCCAGTAACCAGTGTTTATCCACGAAGCGTCGCCGCTCGCTCTCATACCCGGATAACCTTTGGCTAACGCACCACGCAGTTTCTGGTCTAAGCTGCTCATAGCTCTTGCGAGATCAAATCGTTCCCCTTTAAGATACCACTCATGATCCGGAAAAATCTCCATATTCCCACGCGCCAGATGTCGATCGAAATCAGGGAGGCGCTGTCTTAGTGCGCTGCGGGCTTCATCCGGCGTAAGCGGCCCGGAAGGAACCCACAGGCAGAATTCGTTATTTTCCAATCCAGTCTTGAAGAAGGGAGCGACAGTATCGAGCAGATCATCTCTTGAATCGTAAAACATGCATGCATGTGCACCCCATGGCTTCTGGCCGAGGACATTCGAGCTGAGCCTTCGCACCAGAGCCGTCACAGGTCCTCCCGCCTCCGGATGAATTCTACTCCCGCCGAACCGATTTAACCGATTGTACATTAAGGCGCAAGGTTGAGAAACAGGGCGTCCCGAGTGCCAAGACCAACCCGTTGCCGCGCGTGATGCCAATACAGGAGCGGGTGACTCGACCAGGCGGCACAACCGCGGCGTTTCGGAGCCTCACTCGAATCACGAGCTGAACGTAACCGGGGCAGAACCCCGGGCGGGGCGAGTGCCACGTCAAGTGGGGTGGCCGCGGCAGCGGACGAGATCGGGCAGGTAGGGCAGCGAGGAGTTGCCGGGAACTGCGAGCCTAGCGCCCAGGGAGTCCCAGAATGCGATGCGGAGCTTGCCGCAGGTCTTGGCGAGAGCGAGGAAGGCGTCACGGCAGTCGCGACCGGTGTCGCTTTTGGTGCCGCCGCTGACTTGGCGCTTGGTAACCTGGCAGCGGATGTCGTTCTCCGAGCCGTTGGTGTGGAGCGGGATCTCCGGCCGATGGAGCACCATCAGCAGTTCCGGCTTGTTGGCGTGCAGTCGCTGGAGCAGGCGATCGAGCATTGCGAAGCCTGTACGCCGGCAGAAGATGCGATCGAAGCGCGCCCGCAGTTCGCTACGGCGGCGTGGCGTCGGTGCGATCCGATAGATCTTGAGATCGGCATAGAACCACCAGATCAGCCCGCGGAGGTGCTGCTGCGCGGCGCGGTGCTGGTCGGTGAAGGTCTCCAGCTTATGCACCAAGCGCTCGGCATGCACCCAGCAGAGCGCGTGATCGCCGATGTCGAACTGGCCGGCATCGTCGCTGACCACCACGGCGTTGTGGAGGAAGCCGTGCGCCTGGATGCTGCCCCACAGCGCCCCCTCCGTGGCGATGCCCACTGGGTCGGGGGTGACCCGCAAGGCGGCGATGCCGAGACGCTCGAGGTGACGCCGCCAGGCGGTGGAGTCGGCGAACTGCCGCTCATGATGCGCGGCCAGTTGGCGGATGACCAGCCCCGTCAGCGCGCGCTCGCGCATATAGGCGAGCGCCGCGTCATTGATCACGTAGTCGGTGTGCCCGGCGCGCAGCAGGTCGAGGAAGTTCAGCCTGCTCTTGCTGCGGGTGGTGCCGAACCAGGCAAAGTCGTCGTTGCCGATCTGTGTGCAGACGCCGTGGGTGCCGCGGTGCCGCGCGCCGGTGTCGTCGACGCTGATCCAGGCCGCCGTCTGTAGACCGGCACGCAGCACGTCGCGGCTCTCGGTGACAAAGGCATCCTGCCTGTCGATCAGCAGGCGCATGACCTCGCGCTTCGAGATGCTGACGCCGATCGCCCGCAGCAGCGTAACCAGTCGCTCGACCGTGACCTGACCTTGGTGATGCTGCATCAGCACGAAGCGCCGCAGCTCGGGCCCGAAATGACCGCGCACGCCGTCGGGCAGCGGCGCCACCAGAGTCTCGCCCGCCGCGGTCAGCCACCGCTCGCGGCGGTAGCGCACCACCCGCGGGCTGAGCCGCAGGTCCTGCACCAGATAGGGCTCGTAGCCTTTGAACCGTGAGCCCGGCGGCGCCGCGACACGCAACACCTCGGTTTCCGGCGCAACCCGCGGGATCACCTTGCCGCGGCCACGTCGGCGGCCACGCTTGCCGCCTGGCTTCGGCTCGGAACCCTTCTCCATCCCGCTCGGCTTGATCGATGGACGGCCTTTCAAACCCTTGAGACGGGCAATCTCATCGCGCTGCGCCGCCACGATCTGCTTCAGTTCCCCCATTTCCCCGAGCAGACCCACGACCAGAGCTTCCAACTCGGCGCGCGTCAGACCGGACAGATCGGCGGGTGGCGACATCGCGCAAGCGAATCGTACCCGCCCGCGTCGCCGCAAGACCCAAAATCAACCCCCGCCCGGGGTTATGCCCCGGTTACCTTCGCGAGCCGGGGTCCCACTTCGGCGCTGATTCACAGTTGACGGCGGGGGCGTCCACCCCATCAGTAAGACTAGCAGGCTCCTGAAGAAGTCTGTAGCGAGTTGGGATGGTAAGTGATTCACTCTCCTGGCGAGAGTCGGGGGGTGGGATGCGCGGGTCGGACGAACAGTCGGGGTCGTTATTTTCGTACGTAGACCTGGAGGTTCGGGTACGGCGGGATCATCCGCTGCGGCCGATCCGTGAGATCGCCAACGCGGCGCTTGTGGAGCTGAGCTGGGACTTCGCCATGCTCTAGCCGCCACGGCTGGGCCGTCCTTCGATCCCGCCCGAGCGGCTGCTTCGGGCGATGCTGCTGCAGGCCTTCTATGGCATTCGCTCGGAGCGGCAGCTGATGGAGCGGATGGAGTTCGATCTTCTGTTCCGCTGGTTCGTGGGGCTGGGCATTGACGATGCGGCCTGGGACCACTCGAGCTTCACCAAGAATCGCGACCGGCTGCTGGACGGCGAGATCGCGGCGAAGTTCCTGCGCGCGGTTCTGGCCCAGCCGCAGGTCAAGCGGCTGATCTCCTCGGACCACTTCTCGGTCGATGGCACGCTGATCGAGGCCTGGGCTTCGCTGAAGAGCTTCCGCCGGAAGGACGGGAAGGACAACGACCCGGACGGTCCCGGGCGCAACGCCGAGCGCGGCTTCCACCAGGAGAAGCGCTCCAACGAGACGCACCAGAGTACGACCGATCCGGAGGCTCGGCTCTACAAGAAGGGCGACGGCCAACCGGCCAAGCTCTGCTACATAGGCCACACCTTGATGGAGAACCGCCATGGC
>Ga0335075_10010535_pt1 | contig 14021 bp, 14 predicted proteins | sample Lox_Sample_24_FD_206723 | JGI IMG/M metagenome (GOLD analysis project Ga0335075, IMG submission 206723) | Soil microbial communities from Loxahatchee National Wildlife Refuge, Florida, United States - Lox_Sample_2.4 | ecosystem: Environmental > Terrestrial > Soil > Wetlands | place: USA...
CACGTGCCGGTAATCCACCCCGGAAAGCTGCGCCGCCTCCTTGTCGTCGGCCACCGCCCGGATCAGCCGGCCGTACTTGGACCTGGACAGGAAGTACTGCAGGCCGAGCAGCACGACCACGGCCACCACGAGGATCAGCAGCAGCAGGTAGGCGATCGAGATCTGCGACCCGATCGAGAACGAGGCGGTGATGATGGAGTTGTTCACCCCGAGCGAGTGACTGTCGGCGTTCACGAACTCAAGCAGCCCGTTCTCGATCACCACCGATAGCCCGAACGTGACGATGAGCGTGGTCAGGATGCTCCGGTCCAGCGCCGCCTGGATCAGCGTCCGCTGCACCACGTAGCCGAGCAGCGCCATGATCGGGACCACGATGACGAACGACCAGAGCACCGGCACGTGCGTGATCGCGATGACGCCGAGCGCGACGTAGCCGCCCACCACGGCCAGGTCGCCGTGGGCCAGGTTGACGACCTTCATCACCCCGAACATCAGCGACAGCCCGCAGGCGAACAGCGCGTACAGCCCCCCGGTCAAGATCCCCTGGATGACGTCGTTGACCCAGTCCATAACGCCTCGTTTCCCGCGGCCGGTGCCCCCGCGAACCCGAAGTAGGCCGCCTCGACCTGCTGCGCGGTGACGTCGGCCGGCCTGCCCTCCAGCGTGGTGCGCCCCTCGAGCAGGCACTGGATGCGGGTGGCCACCCGCAGCGCCTGGCTGACGTCCTGCTCGACCAGCAGCACGGTCAGCCCGGAAGCCAGGATCTGCGGCAGCATGCCGTAGATGCGCTGCACGACCACGGGCGCCAGGCCAAGCGAGAGCTCATCGAGCAGCAGCACGCGCGGGTTGGCGACCAGCGCCCGGCCGATCGCCACGGCCTGCTGCTCGCCGCCCGACAGCTGTGCCGTGAGCTGGCCCCGGCGCTCCCTCATCCAGCCGAACAGCTCGTACACGCGCTCGACCGTCCACTGTCCCTTCCGCGCGTAGGTGGCGCCGACCTGCAGGTTTTCCTCCACGGTGAGAGAGGGGAACAGGCGCCGCCCTTCGGGCACCATGACGATGCCGCGGGTGGCACGACGCTCGGGCCTGACCCGTGTCAGGTCCTGGCCGTCGAACAGGATCGAGCCGTCGGTCGGGTGGTGCAGGCCGGCGATCGTGCGCAGCAGCGTTGACTTGCCCGCGCCGTTCGCGCCGATGATCGCGTACACCTCACCGGGAAACACCCGCAGCGACACCTTGTGCAGCGCCTGCAACTGTCCGTGGTGCACGGTCAGGTCGCGGACCTCAAGCAGCGGAGTGGACCGGTCGGCCGGCTCGCTTGGCTCGCTCAAGGTTCATCTCCCAGACTGATGTCCTCGGTCAGCGTGCCGGCCGAAAGGGACGCGGTGACCTCGGAGCCGAGGAAGACTTCGCGGACGGCTGGGTTGGCCAGCACCGTGGCCGGGTCGCCGTCGCCGACGAACGTCCCGCCGGCCAGGCAGATCAGCCGGCTCACCACCGGGGTGAGCGCGCGCACCACGTGCTCGATCCAGATCACCGCGGTGCCCTCGGCGTTGATGCCGCGGACGATCTGGACCAGTTCGGCCACCTCAGGGTCGGTTAGCCCGCCTGCCACCTCGTCAAGCAACAGCAGCCTGGGCCGCGACGCGAGGGCCCGGGCCAGTTCCAGCCGCTTGCGCTGCAGCAGGCCAAGCCGGGCCGCAGGCACATTGGCCTCGCCGGCCATGCCGGTGCGCTCGAGAGCGTCGGCCGCCGCCGCGTAGCTGGCCCGGCGCCGGAGCGCGGCGCCCTGCTGCGCGGCCACGAGCACGTTCTCGAACACGGTCATGTCCGTGAACGGCCGCGGCACCTGATAGGTACGCCCGATGCCGAGCCGGCACCGGGCGGCCGCGTCCATCCCGGTGACCCGGCGTCCGGCGAAGGAGATCTGGCCCGCGCCGGGGGACAGGTCACCGGAGATGAGGCCGAACAGGCTGGTCTTGCCTGCTCCGTTCGGTCCCACGATCCCGACCGTGTCCCCCGGCCCGACACGGAACGAAAGGTCCTCCGCGATAACGACGCGGCCGAACCGTTTCGTCACGTGGTCCAGTTCGAGGAGTGAATCTGTCATCCGGTCATTTGTTCGTCGGCTCGAGCGTGGCGGTGAGCGCTACCTCCGGCATCAGCGTATTGTCGACGACCTCCATGGACCAGCCGTAGGTCGAGTTCGGCTTCCATTGCACGCCCAGGCACGGCGTGTCCACCACGCCCGGGGCCGGGTTCTTGCTCGAGGTCCAGTTCAGCTGGCCGGCGATGCCCTCGATGTTCACGTTGAACAGGGCGTTGGCCACCTCGGCCTTGTCGTGCGGGTCGCTGACCGACTTGAACGCCGCGTAGGCGACCTCAAACAGGCTGTAGTTACTCAGCGACTGCACCCACTGCTGGCTGGTGGCGCTGGTGTACGCGCTGGCGAGCTGCGCGCAGGTCTGGCCGGTCAGCGATGACTTCCACGGCATCCCGGGTGCCCACCAGGCGTCGGTGGCGATGTTGTTGACCAGGTTGCCCAGCGCCTTCACGTCGCCGGGGAACAGCAGCACCTTCGCCACGGTGGCCAGCTTCGGCTTGTAACCCTGCTGCGCGGCCTGCTTCCACATCGTGTTGAAGTCAGGGGGCAGCGGCACGTTGGTGAAGAAGTCGGCGTTGCCCGCCTTGAACTGCGAGATGAACGAGGTGTAGTTGGTCAGCCCGTCGGTGTACGGGGGCGGGTCGATCAACGTGTAGCCCGCCGCCTTGGCGAAGACCGGCCAGGCGGCGCGGAAGGCGTCGCCGTCGGAGTCGTTCGGGAACATGCAGCCGACGATCTTGTCCGTGCCCAGCTGCGAGTGGATCCGGTTCCACATCGGGATGAAGGCATTGCACAGGTCGTTGACGCCGAGGAAGTAGACCGTCACCCACTTCGGCTTGAACGTCGACTTGCCGGGGGTCGGGTTGCCGCCCAGGTTGGCGTACCAGGACTGCCACGGGACGTTGCCGCAGACCGTGGGGGTGCCCAGCCTCTCGGCCACGGTCGCCACCGGGTTGACCGTCTCCGGCGTGGACGAGGTGAGGATCATGTCCACCTTGTCGGTCAGGATCGCCTGGCTGGCCAGCTGGCCGGCCCGGGTCACGTCCGACTGGGTGTCATAGGAGTTGATCGTGATGTGGTACGTCTTGCCGCCCGTCGTGATCCCGCTCTTGAACTGCGAGGTGGCGTTGATCTCGCCGAGGATCCAGTTGTCCGAGGTGCCGAAGTCGGCCAGGTCCCCGGTCAGCGGGTGGATGAAGGCGATCGTGATGTCCTTCGTGCTCGAGCCTGTGGTGGACGAGGAGGAGGCGCCTTTGATGCCGGAACTGCATGCGTCGAGCAGGCCGCCGCCCCCCACGACGGCCGCGCTGGCCCCGGCCGCGCGCAGCAGCCCACGACGTGTCAGGTGGGGCGAGGACTCCCCGCCGTTCTGTGTTCCTGTAGGCCCCGTGGCAGTCTGGTCACTCATATTGCAATCGATCTCCTTTGAGGTCGCGCGCGAGGCGCGGGACCGCTTAGAGGTGACACCGGGCTCCCGGCGGGTCGGGATTGCGGCGCCACGAGGCTTACATCACCCAGATCCCATGAGGAGGGACATGAGGTTGCGCTCGCGAGGCCTCATGTCTGTGTGGCTCCTATCACTGTGTGCCGTTCTGGTATCCGTGCGCTATGCGAACGAGCGTGCAGATGTAGAACAGTATGGCAACGCTAGGATGGCTGGTTGCGGGTAGTCAACGCACGTTATGTAACTGTTTCAAACCGTGACTTTGCCGAGGTCGGCGCCGCTCCCGGGGCTGCGGCGACGGCCGACTGCGCAGGTCAGCGCACCACAGATCGTAGAAATCCCTGACAAAATTGTCAACAATTTTGTCGAATATCCCGTCCCGGCAGTCGGCCAGAACGGACCCAGGGCAGGATCGGGACGAGTTGATTACTAGTCACCCATGGTTGTCTGGCAGAATGTGACTCTGACTGCTGGGTCTTGCGACGCCCTCTCCTCGTTCGCCCGGCCCGGCTCATCTGGACGGTCCCGTCGGCCCTTCCCCGGCTGGCGCGGCTCCGCCGCCTCGCATCTATCGCTGGGAGAAGACCACAGCCGTGGCTGTCAAGATCAAGCTGAAGCGCCTGGGCAAGATCCGGGAGCCCTACTACCGGATCGTTGTCGCCGACGCGCGCACCAAGCGCGACGGGCGCGCCATCGAGGAGATCGGCAAATATCACCCGAAGGCCGAGCCCTCACTCATCGAGGTGAACTCCGAGCGGGTTCAGCACTGGCTGTCGGTGGGCGCGCAGCCCACCGATCCGGTCCGTGTCCTGCTCAAGGTCACCGGCGACTGGCAGAAGTTCACCGGGGAGCCGGGTGCCGAGGGCACGTTGCGGACGGCCGCGCCGCGCGAGGACCGCAAGGAGCGCTTCGCCGCCGCGGCGAAGGAGAGCGCGGCCGCCAAGGACAGCAGCGCTAAGGGCGGTGCTGCCAAGGACGGCACCGCCAGGGACGGCACCGCCAGGGACAGCGCCGCCAGGGATGGGGCCGCCAGGGATGGGGCCGCCAGGGATGGGGCCGCCAGGGACAGTACCGCCAAGAACGACAGGACCCAGGGCAGGGCCGGTACCAGGGGCGGCGGCCGGGCCAAGCCCAAGGCGGACAACCAGGGCGAGGGCGCACCCGTTACCCAGCAGGCCCAGGGGGTCGAGGCGGCCGACGCGTCCCAGGGGACCTGAGGTGCTCGAGGAGGCCCTCGAGCACCTGGTACGGGGAATCGTCGACTACCCCGACGAGGTCCGCGTGCACAGCCGGGCGCTGCGCCGGGGCAGCGTCCTCGAGGTGCGGGTCCATCCCGACGACCTGGGCAAGGTCATCGGCCGCGGCGGGCGCACCGCCCGGGCGCTGCGGACCGTGATCGGCGCCTTGGCGTCGGGCCGCTACGTGCGCATCGACCTGCTGGACGCGAACGAGGTCCGCTGACCCGATGCGGGTCATCGTCGGCCGCGTTGGCCGTCCGCACGGGATCCGCGGCGAGGTCGTGATCGGGGTCAGGACCGACGAGCCTGACCTCCGCTTTGCCGTGGGCGCCATCGTGGACGCCGGGCCGTCCCCCGACGGCGACAGCCCCGCGGGCAGCGTCCCGCTCCAGGTCGCCGCCGCGCGCTGGCATTCGGGTCAGCTCCTGGTCGCGTTCGCCGGTATCACCGACCGGACCGCGGCCGGGGAGCTGACCGGCAGCTGGCTGAGCGTGGACTCCGGCCAGCTGCCCGCGACACCGGACCCGGACGAGTTTCGCGACCACGAGCTGATCGGGCTTTCGGTCCGGACGTCGGCGGGCGAGGCGGTCGGCGTGGTCGACGACGTGCTGCACTACGGCCAGGATCTGCTCGTGGTCCGGCGTCCCGGCCGCGAGGAGTGCCTGGTGCCATTCGTCAAGGCGATCGTGCCTGAGGTGGACGTCGCGGCCGGGGTTCTGGTCATCGACCCGCCCCCGGGCTTGCTTGATGCGTGAACCACGGCCCGTTCGGAAAAAATGAAGGAGAGGTCGTGACGCTTCGCATCGACATCGTGACGATCTTCCCCGAGTATTTCGACAGCCCGCTGCGGGTGTCGCTGATCGGGAAGGCGGCGGCGCGGGGCGACATCACGTTCGGGCTGCACGACCTGCGGTCCTGGGCGACCGACGTGCACCGCACCGTCGACGACGTGCCGTTCGGCGGCGGCCCCGGCATGGTGATGAGGCCGGACGTCTGGGGCGACGCGGTCGAGGGCATCCTGGCCCTGTCCTGTGAAGATACGGGGCGGCTCGTGCTGCCGACGCCGAGCGGGGTGCCGTTCACGCAGGAGATAGCGGCCCGGTACGCGGCGGAGGCGAGGCTGGTGTTCGCGTGCGGGCGGTACGAGGGCATCGACCGGCGGGTGGCCGAGGAGATGGCGGTGCGGATGCCGGTGGACGAGGTGAGCATCGGCGACTACGTGCTGGCAGGCGGAGAGGCCGCGGTCCTGGTCATGGTAGAGGCCATCGGGCGGTTGCTGCCCGGCGTACTCGGCAACGCGGCCTCGGCCGGGGACGACTCGTTTGGCGGTGCTGTTTCTGTCGGCGAGGGCGGCCCGGCCATGCGCGGGCTGCTCGAGGGGCCCGTTTATACCAGGCCGCGCGTCTGGCGAGGGCGGGAGGTACCTGAGGTGCTGCTGTCAGGCAACCACGCCGCGATCGCCCGCTGGCGGCGCGACATGGCGCTGCGGCGCACCGCGGAAGTGCGCCCTGACCTCATCGGGGCCCTGCGGGACCTTGACCGCCGCGACCGCCAGGTACTGGCCGAGGTCGGCGCTTACGTTCCGGTCAGCGGCGAAGATATGGCAAACTGAAGTCCGCTGTCTTTTCTCAGGCACGCGCCGGGACCTCCCCCCAAGACGACCACCACCGAGGAAACCGCTGTCATGCATACCGCGATCGCCGAAATCGAGCAGGCCCAGACCCGGTCTGACATCCCGGGCTTCCGGCCAGGGGATACGCTCAAGGTCCACGTCCGAGTTACGGAGGGTAACCGCTCGCGTATCCAGGTGTTCCAGGGCGTGGTGATCCGGCGCCAGGGCAGCGGAGCCAGGGAGACCTTCACCGTCCGCAAGGTCAGCTACGGCGTCGGGGTGGAACGGACCTTCCCCGTGCACAGCCCGTCGATCGACAAGATCGAGCCGGTCAGCCGCGGCCGGGTCCGCCGGGCCAAGCTGTACTACCTGAGGGAGTTGCGCGGCAAGGCGGCGCGGATCAAGGAGCGGCGCGACCAGACCGGCAGCTGACGTGCCGCCGTCTACGGACGATCCGTACGACGATTCTGCCTTTGTCCGGGCCCGGACGGAGCCCATCAGCCCGGTGGACGCCGACGAGCCCGGGGACTCCGAACCCCCCGAGGCGCCCGCGAGCACCTCGGGCAAGAAAAAGCCGAAGAACTTCTGGCGTGAACTGCTGGTCATCGTGGTCGTCGCGGCCGTTCTCACGCTGCTGGTGAAGGCGTTCGTCGTCCAGGTGTACCGGATCCCTTCCGCGTCGATGGAGAATACGCTCCAGGTCGGCGACCGGGTCCTCGTGAACAAGCTCGTCTACCACTTCCGCAGCATCGACCGCGGCGACATCGTCGTGTTCAGCGGCCAGGACTCGTGGGGCCCGGACGCCGCGCCGCCGTCCAACAACGGGTTCGTGCGGCTCTGGGACGACGTCCTGTCCGATGTCGGGCTGTCCAGCAGCCAGACCTACTACATCAAGCGGGTCATCGGGCTGCCCGGGGACAAGGTGGCGTGCTGCACTGACGGGAAGGTGACGGTCAACGGGGTTCCGCTCACGGAGACCTCGTACCTGTACCCGGGCGACGCGCCGTCGTTCCCGTTCAAGACCGTTACCGTGCCCGCCGGTCACCTGTGGGTGATGGGCGATCACCGCGGCGACTCCGCCGATTCCCGGTTCCACAGCAACGATCCAGGCGGCGGTTCCATCCCCGTCAACGAGGTCGTCGGCCGGGCGTTCTTTAAAATCTGGCCGCCGTCGCAGTTCGGGGACCTGCCCATCCCGGCCACGTTCAACCAGGCTGCGCTGCATTCGGGCGCCGCGGGCGCCGCCGTCCTCGGGGCCGAGAAGGTCGGCGGCGTCGCGCTGGCCGCCGTGGCGGCCATCCCGGTGGGCGGGGCGGCCGCCGGGGCGGGCGTGATCGCCACGCCGCTGCTCCTGCTGCGCCGCCGCCGTTCCTCGGTGCACCGCCGTCGGTTACGGGCTCTTTACCACAGGCCGCTCCCTTTCCGCGGGTCTTTCCGGCGCGTCTGACCTTGAGGCAATGGCGCTAAGCTCACTGGGATGACGGTGAGGGTCGACGAGGGGTGTGGGTCTAGGTGAGCAGTTCACAGGACAGCGCCGCGTCGCAAGCAGGCCAGGGCGGTCCTGCCGAGCCGGTCGTGCCTGCCGTCGGATCAGACGAGGGCTCGTCGGTCCCTGAGGGCTCGTCGGTGCCTGAGGGCTCGTCGGTGCCTGAGGACTCGTCTGGCCGGGGCGCCGAGCCGGTGCCGGACGGGCAGGCGGCGGCCGAGGACTCGACGAAGGCTGCCGGTGAAGCCGCGCCCGGCGCCGGGACCACCGCGCGTAAGCGCCGGCGCAGGAAACGGTCGTTCCTGGTCGAGTTTCCGATCCTGGTCGCGATCGCGCTGCTGCTCGCTGTGGTGATCAAGACCTATGCCATCCAGGCGTTCTGGATTCCGTCGGGATCGATGGAGAACACCCTCGAGATCAACGACCGGGTACTGGTCAACAAGATCGTCTACCACACCCGCCCGATCCACCGCGGCGATATCGTCGTCTTCAACGGCGACGGCTCGTGGGATCCGGGGACGGTGCCGGTGCCCGGGAACATCTTCCAGCAGTTCGCCAGCGGCTTTGCCAGCATGTTCGGCTTCGGCCACCCGGGTGACATCCTCATCAAGCGGGTCATCGGGATCCCCGGAGACCGGGTGGCCTGCTGCGACGCCCAGGGCCGCGTCACCGTCAACGGCGTTCCGCTGAACGAGGGGTCATATCTGTACCCCGGCTCTGCTCCCTCCCTGGCCAGGTTCAACATCGTGGTGCCGCCTGGACGGCTATGGGTCATGGGGGACAACCGGTTCTATTCCGACGACTCGCGGGACCATATGGGCGATCCCGGCGGCGGGACGATACCTGAGAGCGCCGTGGTCGGCCGCGCCTTCGTCATCATCTGGCCGCTGAGCCGGTGGCGGATCCTGCCCATCCCGGCGACGTTCGAGCAGCCGGCGCTGAACGGCTCGCATTCGGCCGCGTCAGCCGCGTCAGCCGCGTCAGCCGCGTCAGCCGCGTCAGCCGCGGACTCCGCGGTCGACGCGGGCCTGGTATCGGCACGCGCCGAGCCCACCGCGCAGACCGTCCCGCTGGTGCTCGGTTTCGCCGGGGCCATCCCGCTCACCTGGATGCAGCGCCGCGTCCGGACGCGGGTCGGCCGTCGGCGCCGAAGGCGGCGGACCTCAGCGGACCGGTCCCCCTAGCGCGGCGCGGCCCTGAGCGCGCCACCATGCCAACTGTCGTACGCTGCGAGTGTCATGACCCTCAATCCAGGGGCCCCCTCTCGCCCGGCCCCCCCGGAACCCCTCGGCCCCGCCGCCTCCCGTGGCGGCAGCCCTTATCCCAGGCACCCGGCCTATACGCCGCGCCGCGACGGGGGACTGGCTGCCTACGAGGTAGTGCTCGGGCGGGCCGGGTTCGGGCCCGTTGCGGGCATCGACGAGGCGGGCCGGGGAGCGTGCGCGGGTCCGCTGGTGGTGGCCGCCGTCGTCTTGGACCCGGCCAGCATCCGGCGGGTGCGCGGCCTGGCCGACTCCAAGCTGCTGTCCGCCCCGGCACGCGAAGACGCCTACGCTGAGGTGCTCCGCTGGGCCCTTGACTGGCACGTCGTGGTCATCGGTGCGGACCAGATCGACGCAACCGGCCTACACGTATGCAACGTGAACGGCATGCGCCGCGCGTTCGCCGGCCTGCGCGCCCAGCCCGGCTACGTGCTTACCGACGGCTTCCCCGTCCGCGGCCTGGGCGTGCCCGCCCTCGCGGTCTGGAAGGGCGACCGGGTCACCGCGTCGGTGGCCGCCGCCTCGGTCGTGGCCAAGGTCACCCGGGACAGGATGATGCGGGACCTGCACGAACGTTATCCCTTGTATGGGTTCGACCGTCATAAGGGGTACGTCACCGACGAGCATGTACGGGCCCTGACCGAGCACGGCCCATGCCCGGTGCACCGGTACTCGTTCGTGAACGTGAACCGGGCGGCGAACCACGCCGGCCCGGTCCAAGTCGACCCGTTGGATCCAATAGCCCCGTTGGATCCCGCGGATCTGCTGGCGGACGGTGACCTGCTGGATGCCGGGGCCGAGCTGGCGCCCGCTGTCCAGGCGCGGCCGGCTCCCGCGGCGGGGGTGCATTCGGGGCAAACGAGAGGAGAATTGAGCTCATGAGCGCGGAGGACCTCGAGAAGTACGAAGCCGAGATGGAGCTTCAGCTCTATCGCGAGTACCGCGATGTGGTCGGGTTGTTCACGCACGTGGTCGAGACCGAGCGCCGTTTCTATCTGACCAATGACGTCGAGCTAAACGTACGGTCAAGCGACAACGGCGAGGTCTTCTTCGAGGTTACGATGCGAGACGCGTGGGTGTGGGATATGTACCGCCCCGCCAGGTTCGTGAAGAATGTGCGTGTGGTCACCTTCAAGGACGTCAACATCGAAGAGCTGGCCAAGGCGGACCTGGAGGTACCAGAAGACAAGCCGGGCTTCCCGGCATAGCGTGCGGCGGGGAGGGGCGGATGTTCGGGCTTCCTGACGGGGTCGTGGCCTGCCTGTTCGACATGGACGGCGTGGTGACCCAGACCGCGGTCGTGCACGCGGCGGCGTGGAAGGAGATGTTCGACGACTTCCTCCGCGACTACGCCGCCCGCACCGGCACCAAGTTCGTCCCATTCGATTCGCACGCCGAGTACGACACCTACGTTGATGGCAAGCCCAGGCTCGACGGGACCAGGTCGTTCCTGCAGTCGCGCGGCATCCACCTGCCAGAAGGCACACCGGATGACCCGCCGGGTACGCCTACCATCAACGGGCTGAGCAACCAGAAGAACCAGTTGGTCCTGGCGAAGATCGCCGCCGGCGGCGTCCAGGTTTACCAGGGCACCGTCGACTACATCCGCGCGATCAAGGACAAGGGCATTTCCACAGCGATCGTGTCGGCCAGCGCCAATACCAAGCTCGTGCTGGATTCAGCGGGCATCGCCGGGCTGTTCGACGTCCGGGTGGACGGGCTGATCGCCACCGAGCGCGGCCTGCGCGGTAAGCCCGCCCCGGACACCTACCTGGCCGCGGCCCAGGAACTGAAGGTGACGCCTGATCACGCCGCGGTCTTCGAGGACGCGCAGTCCGGCGTGGCGGCCGGGCGGGCGGGCGGCTTCGCCCTTGTGGTCGGCGTCGACCGTGTCGGCCAGGCGGCCGAGCTGCGGGCGCACGGCGCCGACATCGTGGTCAAGGACGTGGCGGACCTCCTTAACTCCGATGGGCAGTCTCACTCCGACGGGCAGGACGCTCGATGATCAAGCAGGCTGTGTACGGGACCGAGCCCTGGCGGCTGGTCGAGAAGGAACTCGACCTGAGCCTGCTCGCGCAGAGCGAGTCGATCTTCGCGCTGTCGAACGGGCACATCGGGCTGCGCGGGAACCTCGACGAAGGTGACCCGCACGGGCTGCCCGGCACCTACCTCAACTCCATGTACGAGGTACGGCCGCTGCCCTACGCGGAGGCCGGCTACGGATTCCCCGACAGCGGGCAGACCGTCATCAACGTGACCAACGGCAAGATAATCCGGCTGCTGGTCGATGACGAGCCGTTCGACATCAGGTACGGCACCCTGAACTCGCATGAGCGCATCCTCGACCTGCGGGCGGGCACGCTGACCCGGAGCGTCGACTGGTCCTCGCCAGCCGGGGCGAGGATCAAGGTGACCTCGGTGCGCATGGTGTCGCTTACCCAGCGCGCCATCGCGGCGATCAGCTACACGGTCGAGCCGGTCGAGCAGAAATTGCGCGTGGTGCTCCAGTCCGAGCTGGTCACCAACGAGGAGATGCCCAAGCGGGGCAACGACCCGCGCCTGGCGGCCATCCTGGAGGCGCCGCTGGTCAGCGAGGAAAACCAGACCTACGACGCCACCCCACCGCGGGTCGTCCTGGTGCACCGGACGCGGGTCAGCGGGCTGCGGATGGCCGCCGGGATGTCGCACGAGATCTTCTGCCCGGCGAAGATGAACGGCCGGACCGAGTCCTACCCGGACCTGGGCCGGTCAACGGTGGCCACTGAACTGGAACCTGGCCAGCGGTTGCGCATCGTGAAGTACATCGGCTACGGCTGGTCGAGCCAGCGGTCCAGGCCCGCGCTGACCGACCAGATCATTGGCGCGCTGGCCGGCGCCCACCTGACCGGCTGGGACGGCCTGCTGAGCGAGCAGCGGGCCTACCTCGACGAGTTCTGGGACGGCGCGGACGTCGAGGTCGATGGCGATGCCGAGATCCAGCAGGCGGTGCGCTTCGGGCTGTTCCACATCCTGCAGGCCGGCGCGCGGGCGGAGTTCCGCCCGATCGCGGCCAAGGGGCTGACCGGCAGCGGCTACGACGGGCACACGTTCTGGGACACCGAGACGTACGTGCTGCCGGTGCTTGCCTACACCCATCCGTCCGCCGCGGCCGATGCGCTGCGCTGGCGGCACATGGTGCTGCCCGAGGCCAAGCAGCACGCGGCCGACCTGGGGCTGGAAGGTTCCGCGTTCCCGTGGCGGACGATCCGGGGCCAGGAGTGCTCAGGCTACTGGCCCGCGGGGACGGCCGCGTTCCACATAAACGCGGACATCGCCGACGCGGTCAGCCGCTACCTGGATGCCACGCAGGACGCCAAGTTCGAGACCGAGGTCGGCCTGGAACTGCTGGTCGAGACCGCGCGGTTGTGGCGGTCGCTCGGCCAGCACGACGCCATGGGCCACTTCCGGATAGAGGGCGTGACCGGGCCTGACGAGTACAGCGCGGTCAAGGACAACAACGTCTACACCAACCTGATGGCCCAGCGGAACCTGGCCTGCGCCGCGGAGGTGGCAGCCAGGCTGCCATCGGAGGCGGAGGCGCTTGGCGTGTCGACCGAGGAGGCCGCGTCCTGGCGCGACGCGGCCAACGCGATGTACATCCCGTTCGACGAGCGCCTCGGTGTGCATCCGCAGCACGAGGAATTCACCGACTACGCCAGGTGGGACTTCAAGAGCACGACAGAAGACAAGTACCCGCTACTGCTGCACTACCCGTACTTCCAGCTGTACCGCAAGCAGGTCGTCAAGCAGGCGGACCTGGTGCTGGCCATGTACCTGCGGCATGACGCGTTCACTGATGAGCAGAAGGCCGCCAACTTTGCCTACTACGAGGCACTCACCGTGCGCGACTCTTCGCTGTCGGCCTGCATCCAGTCGGTTGTGGCCGCGGAGGTTGGCCAGCTGGATCTCGCTCGCGACTACCTGACCGAGGCCGCGCTCATGGACCTGCGGGACCTGGAGCACAACACCTCCGACGGCGTTCACATGGCGTCGCTGGCCGGGGCCTGGCTGGCACTGGTAGCGGGGTTCGGCGGGATGCGCGCGGGGATGGGCTCGCTGACCTTCGCCCCGCGCCTGCCCGACGGCATCTCAAGGCTGATGTTCCGGTTGCGCTACCGGGGCAGGAAGATGAGCGTCACGATCAGGGGCGACAGGGCCAGGTACCAGCTGCTCGAGGGCGACCCGCTGCCGGTTATCCACCACGGCGAGGAGTTCGAGCTCGGGGAGAAGGCGGTCGACCGCAAGATACCGGCGGTGAGCGCAGGGCCGCGGCCGGAGCAGCCGCACGGCCGTCCCCCCTACAGCCGTGGCTCCAGCGGCTGATCCACGCCTGATCGTCGCGGTCCCTTCCTTTTGTGCCCGGTCTCGCGGTCCTTTTGTGCCGGGTCCGGCCTTGGCTCGCGGGCGTAGCATGGGAGGCACGCACGGCGGAGCCTTGAGTGCTGGAGGCTGCGATGAGGATGCGACCGCGTCGGCGGCACCTGGTGGTGTGGAGGCAGTCCGACGGATCAGCCATCAAGTGTGCTGCGCCGCCTCCCACCCGGGCCAAACGCCTCCGCAGGTGGATCCGCACCGTCATGCTGCTTGGAATCATCGGCCTGATGCCATTGGCGCGCGCCGTATGGGTGCGCCGCTGGCAACTGCTGGCCGGTAGCGTGCTCACGAGCGTCGGCTTCATGTTGCGCGGCAGCCCAGCCAGTATCGTTCTGCTGGGCGGTCTGCTGCTCCTGCTGTCCGCCCCGCTCATGGGCGCCAGCCCGCCGGCTGACCGTGTGCGGCACTCGGACCTAGAGCGTGAACTGGCCGTTTACTCCACTCCTGCGCAGCGGCGAGATC
>Ga0335075_10010536_pt1 | contig 14021 bp, 15 predicted proteins | sample Lox_Sample_24_FD_206723 | JGI IMG/M metagenome (GOLD analysis project Ga0335075, IMG submission 206723) | Soil microbial communities from Loxahatchee National Wildlife Refuge, Florida, United States - Lox_Sample_2.4 | ecosystem: Environmental > Terrestrial > Soil > Wetlands | place: USA...
CGGTCGAGGCGGACGGCGCAGCGCTGCGCAATATCGTAGCCGGCCTCGCGCATCTCGTTCCCGAGCGTCGGGCGGAGCGCCTCCGCGTGCGCCTTCGTGATGCGCTCGACATCCTGGGTCGCCGCGGCTGCCTCTGCGAGCTGCTGCGCGAGCGCCCGCGAGCTGTCGACGTGAGGGCATAGATGCGGTAATGGGGCCGTCCACGGAGGGGCTTCCGGGGTTAGGTGGCTGTTCCTCACAGTGATGGTGTTGAACGGGGTCCGAGCGGTTCGGCCCTAAAGGCATCGAGGAGAGACAGCCTTGGAGTATTTTGCCGCAATCGACGTGTCTTTGGAACTGAGCAGCGTATGCGTAGTGGATGGGGCCGGACAGGTTGTTCGCGAGGCGAGGGTAGCGAGCGAGCCAGACGCACTGGTAGCCTTCTTTCGCGGAACCGGCCTGACGTTCACACGAATTGGTTTGGAAGCGGGACCACTGTCGCAATGGCTGCACGCTGGGCTGACGGAAGCAGGGCTACCGACGACCCTGATCGAGACGCGGCACGTGAAGGCGGCACTGAAGGCGATGACAGTGAAGACCGATCGCAACGATGCGCGCGGCATGGCCCAGCTGATGCAATGGGCTACGCTACGCTCCACCCATCCTACGCTCGCTGCTCATAGGCGTGGCTGACTCAATCGCGGTAGGGGCGCGCAGTAATGCGCGTCCCTACCGCGATTTAGGCGGCGGTTGACGCATCCACGACGCCGCCCTTGCGGTCCTCATGCTTCGCCCTGCGAGCGGATTTCTCAACTGCCAGCGTTTCACCGTCGGAGCGAATCGGAGCTAGCCTAAATTTTAACGTGAGCTGAGTGCGTGCTGAAGACAACGCGTTCTGGATGGTTGACTGAGGACACGCTTTCGATCACACGGCCATCCGCATCTCTGACGATGCTGGTGTAAAGCAGCACGTTGATCCCTGGCGTAACGCCGAGCAACCTCGCATCTTCCGCTGTGACAGGACCAACGCTGATTTCGCTGTCGCGATCTGTTGGCACGATCCCATAACGATCTCGGAGGAGCTGGTACAGGGACATGTTTTTCGCAAGGTCCTGCGCGATGAGGCCAGGCACCAAGGCTGCCGGCAGGCTGCTCAGCTCAATGCAGAAGGGCACGTCATTAGCGGTACGTAGTCGCCGCATGCGCAGCACAGGGTCGCCAATCTCGATGTTCAGCCGGGTGGCAAGATGATGATCTGCCCGGCTCAGAGCGAACATCAGCAACTGGCTCCCAGGCCGCGCACCGGAGCTCCGCACCATCTGCGACATGCTAAAGGCGCGACGGGAATCGATCACCCGCATCACGTTGATGTCGGCAAGACGGGTTCCGCTGGTGCCGGCCCGTATGAGCACGCCGGCACGCACGAGGTTTTCGATCCCCTGCCGAACCGTCATGCGGCTCAAACCAAGTCGGGTCGCCAGCGCGCGCTCGGAAGGAACCTTGGAGCCCGGTGCAAACCCCTCCGAGCGGACCAGCTCGAGCACGGCATACTGCGCCCGCATATAGGCCGGGGTTTGCCGACTCCCGCGCTCCGTCACGCGCTCGCCTCCAATGGCCAGACCGCTACTTCAGGGCGCCAGCCGTCAGCCCGCCCATGAACTGCCGCTGCATCGCCAGGAACACCACAAGCACCGGCAGGAACGAGATCACCAGGCCGGCCAGCAGCACCGGCCAGTTCGTTTGCAACGAATCCCCGAATGTCGTCAAGCCGACCGTGAGCGGGCGTAGAGCATTGCGACTGATGAAAGTGAGGGCGAACACGAACTCGTTCCATACCCGCAGACCCTGTACCAGCGCCACCGCCGCAAGGGCGGGACGCGTCATCGGCAGGTAAATGCTCCAGAAACAGCGCAGTAACCCAGCCCCGTCGATGCGTGCCGCCTCCGCCATTTCCTGCGGGATCAGCATCATGTAGGCGCGCAGCAGCAGCACTGTGAAGGGAAGTCCATAGGCGATGTCCGGGAGGATCATCGCCAGGTAGGTATTATAGATGCCCAGCACGAGCATGATCTTGAACAGCGGGAACAGACTCACCTCGGGCGGCACGATCAGCCCGCCCAGGATCAGCGCATGCAGCACCACACGGCCGGGAAAGCGATGCGTGGTGAGCACGAAAGCCGCCAATGCGCCCAGCAGCACGATCGCGGCGACCGAGACGGCAGTCACCAACACGCTGTTCAGCATGTAGTGGCCGAGCCCATAGCGCCAGGCTGCGCTGTAATTCGCCCATTGCCACACACGCGGCACCGACCAGCTCGCCTCGAACAGATCGTCGGATCGCTTGAGCGAATTCAGCAGCACCCAGACCAGTGGATATATGGTAACAGCCGCCATCAACGCGAGCAGCGCATTGGCCCCGTATTTCGCCGGCAGGCCGGCGGCACACCAATATCGGAGGAAGCGGATCACGCCGCGTCGCGCCGGCGCGACCAGCGAAGCTGCAGTCCACCTATGATCGCGCAGAGAACAAACATCACCACCGCGATTGCGGATGCATACCCCACGCGGTCGTCACGGAAGGCCGTGCGGTACATATAGCTCCCCAGCACCTGGCTCGCATTGTTGGGGCCGCCACCGGTCATCACCCAGACGATGTCGAATACCTTCATCGCGCCGAAGATGGTGATCAGCGCCATCAGGACAGTTGTTTCCCGCACGCCGGGAACGGTGACTTGCCGGAATCGATGCCAGGCGCCTGCGCCGTCGATTTCGGCGGCCTCGTAAAGCTCGCGCGGGATGGCGCGGATCGCCACAATGAACAGGACGGTAAGGTAGCCCGTCCATTGCCACTGTGAAACCGCAATTATGGCCGGCAAGGCGGTTTGCGGTTCACCGAGCCAGGCATGGGCAAAATTCCCCAACCCAAAGGCGTTCATCGCTTGGTCGATCAGTCCAACATCCGGCTGGTACATGACCTGCCACAGCAGGCCGATCACTGTGATCGGCAGGATCGAGGGGATGAAGTAGGCGACCCGCAGGCACGTCGAGACTCGCCGTCCGATCATGCGTGACTCGAGGATGGCCGCGAGTACCAGGGCGAAGCAGACCTGAAACAGGAGCGAGACGACGGCATAGAGCACGTTGCCGCGAAGGCCCTGCCAGAACAGCGCGTCCCTCAGCAGGCCACGAAAATTCGCCAACCCGACGGCGCGCCAAGTCGGGCTGAGCGAACTCCAGTCATGCAGGCTATAGTCGAAGTCGGCGACGAGCGGCAGATAGAGGAAAACAAACAGCAGGCAGAGGACAGGGGCCAGCGCGGCATAGGGCGCCACCCGCGCAGTGATTTGGCGGCGGCGCATCCGCCGCCCGCCTCCGGTCACCAGGTTCAGCCCCGTTCCTTCTGTACCTGTAGCGCGGCGCCGCGCACTTTCGCCATCACCCCAGGCGGCGCATCGCTGCCGTCCATCAGGCCCTGGCCGCCGGCCAGGAAGGCTGAGGCGATTCGGCTCTCGACGTCGGTATCGAGCCAAAGCACCAGGCCCTTAGCCTTGTTGATTGCCTCCATGCCTCGCAACGTCTGCGGTACTGCATTCTGTGAATTGACCGCGCCCAGCACCGCGGAGGGCCGGCCAGTGATACGCGTGAACTCAGAGCCCTGCTTCGGCGAAGTGAGGAAGTCAAGGAAAGCTATCGCGACATCCGGGTGTTTGCAGCTGGGCGAAACGACGAATCCATCCGGTGCGCCGGTAAGCAGGTCCTGCGGCCCGCGCCCGCCGGGGATGGCCGGCATCGGGAAGAAATCCCATCCGTCCTGCGCGAGCCTGGTGCCATTGATCTGGCCGAACTCCACGAGCTCCTGGTACATCATGCCCGCGCGACCGGCGAAGAAGCTCGCCCGCGCCGCGGCGTGGGTGTACGCATCCGGCGATTTGTTGAACCAGCCGTTGGTCAGGAAGTCGCGGTAGAGGGTAAGCGACTTCACGTACCCCGGGTCGGTAAAAAGCTTATCGGGTGGCGTCCGCAGTGTGTAGTCGGCCAAGCGTATATCGGATGGCACCAGCTTGGCGTTGAGATCGCCGATATAATGCACCGTCGCCCACGCAAGCTGCGCACCGAATGAGATCGGCGTGATATGCGCCGCCTTCAGCTCGTTCAGCGCGGCGACGAACTCAGGCCATTCGGCAGGCGGCTCGGCGATACCGGCCTTGGCGAACAGTGCCTTGTTGTAGATCATGAACTTGGCGTCGACTTCGATCGGCACGCCGTAGATTTTCCCATCAGTCTTGTAGGCGTCCAGAGTCGCCGGCGCAAAACGCCCCTGCCATCCCGGCGCGGACAAATACTGCGTGATGTCAAGCACGCGCCCCGCCTGAATGAACTGCCGCGTGTATTCACCGACCCAGGTGAAGTAGATATCGGGAATCTCCCCGCTCGCCATGGCGACGCGGATCTTCTCTTTATAGGGATCGTCCGCCACGGCATCCATGTTGATTATGACGTTCGGATGCGCTGCCTGAAAGGCATCCATTGCGTTTCGGAAAAAGACGATGTTCTGCGGTTCAGGCCACTTATGGAGAAAGCTTAGCGTAATCTTTCCCTGTGCGCGGGCCGGCGCGTATCCGCCACCCACGGCCAGCCCTGTTCCCATCGCAGCAAGCACGCTCTTGGTAAAGTCTCGACGCTTCATGGCAAAACTCCCTTCCGGTGTCATTCGGTGATCGGCGTGTCTTCCCGACGAACGATGGCAGCGGGATCCAAGCCGGGTTGTCCTGGAATAATCGGAACACCGTGCCCGAACGCGCCCTTACTCTCGCAAACCTCGGCAGCACGACGCGCACCACGGTCCAGGCATTCGGTAACCGGCAGTCCAGCGCCATGTGCTACCAGAAAAGCGGCGATGAAGCCGTCCCCCGCACCCAGTGTGTCGATCACAGTGGCGCGGTGCGCGGCGACCCGAACCACGGTGCCGTCTGTCAGAGCCATTGCTCCGTGCCGCCCGCGTGTGACAACGACCATCCGCGGCCCCTGCTCGGCGCACCACTGCGCCAGCGACACACATTCATCCTCGTCACGACGCGCACCAGAGAGGAACGCAATATCGACGTCGCGCATCCTCGCTGCGACGCCCCGCCGGTCCCAATGCTCGGAATAGTCGTAGGACAGCACACGCGCGCAGGATCTGATCCCAGGCATCTGCGAATCGAGCCCGCTATGGACCGTCGTGTGCACCAGATCATGCCGGGCGATGAAATCGTAATCGGCAGCGGTCAGTTCGTAGCGGTCCCGCACACCCGGATTGCTGCCGGCAAAAATACGGTCGCCGTCCTCGTGGCGAATGCGGGACCAGGGATTAGGGCCGTCAATGCGGCGGACATGGCTCAAATCAACGCCTTCAGCCAGAAGGCTCTGGAATACCAGGTCGCCAAGCGTGTCCCGGCCGAGACAGCCCAGATAGCTCGCCTCGGCCCCGCACCGGCCGGCATGCACGGCGACGTTCACCGCGTTTCCGCCGGGGTACTGCATGCCCTCGGTCAGATAAATGTCGACGGTGTTGTCGCCGAGGCCGACGAGACGAGTCATCAGTACTCCGTCTTCCACATATAGCGGCGCGTCGTGAGCGGGTGGTTGTGCCAGACCGCGAGCCGGTCTGAGATGCGCCGGAGCGCGGATTGCAATACATTCGGGCCGACAATCGGGCGGATGCGCGGATCGATTCCTGGCATCTCGTAATCTTTCGTGTCATATACAAAGAGTCGCTCAGTGTAGTTCTTGCAGAACCGCTCGACGCGATCCATCAGTGGTCGGCTTGGGTCCTCACCCTTCAGCAGTACCAGCGGCGTGTTCTGATCGACAATCTCGAACGGACCGTGGAAGAACTCCGCCGCCTCCAGCGGCACACTGTGCATCCACTGCATCTCCATCAGGACGCACACGCCCCAGACGTACGCGGTCGAGAACATCGGTCCAGCGGCAACATGATAGAGAATGCGGTCATCCTTCAGCAGACGGGCATCTTCGGCCGACCGTTTGTCGCTGGCAGCAGAGACGTCGGCCAGCACCTCCGGCAAGGCATGCAGCGATGACATCAGAGGTTCGAACAAGCTCCAGTCGTCCTTCTCCGCAAAAAGGCCGCCCACGAATGCCTGCAGCAGCATGAACATCGCGGCACTACCCGCGTTCTCGCCCATTAGCAGCGGCATCTCCACGGCACGGGCAAGTGCTGTATGGGGCCTCTCGGTGATAGCGATGACCTGGCAGGGCCGTTTGCGTACGAATTCGGCGGCCTGCACCGTTTCCGGCGTAGTGCCGGATCTTGAGCCCAGCACAACAAGCGTGCGCCCATCCAGGCGCCGTGGGTTCAGCGTCATGAACTCGGCCGGAAAGAAGCGTCGGACCTCGATGCCCTGGCTGTAGTGCTCGACCCAGTATTCCACGGTCAGCATGGCCCGGTTCGGTCCGCCGCAGCCCACCAGATACAGGCGATCGATCTTTCTTGCGAGTTCGCGGCCCATGGCGGCGGCACGGTCCAGCAGTCCCACCGTAGCCTCATATCCCTTCAGAATTGCCGCCTTATCCACGTCGGTTGCCATGTCTGCATCGTCTCCTGGTTGGCCAAACGGTTTCTGGTCTAGACCAGATTTAGGCACGATGCAACCCAACTTTGCCGCTTATTCTCGAAGGCGGGGTAATGACGGTACCATCTCTTCCCGGGGCAGCTTCAAGCATCGCGGTACTGGCCTACCAGCCTCGATCAGCCGGTGACCGCGCCTATGCCCGCCCGATCAGAAACGGCAGCGCCAGCCGGTGGAATTCGTCCGGCTCCTCGAGTTGCGGCGTATGGCCGGAATGCTCCAGCACGGCGAACAGGCAATCGGGAATCCGCCCCTGCATCGCCGCCCCGTGCTCTGGCGTGCGCGCGCGGTCATACCGCCCCTGCACGATCATCGTAGGGACAGTGATTTCGCCGAGCCGTTCGAACGTGCGGGATCTCGCGTTCGATCGCGCGGCCGTAGTCGCCGCGGGCTGCGACGCGCTCGAGGCAATCCGCCGAAACCGGTCCATCTCCACGTCGGGCGGGGGCCGGTAAAAGAACCCCGCGACCACGGACGCGACTGTCGCCCCATTCCATTCGGCCGTGCCAAGCGACTCAGCCTTCGCGAGCGCCGCTTCCGGATCCGCCGTGAAGGCGCCCGTCGCGACCAACAGCAGCCGGACCAGCCGTTCGGGATGGCGGAGCGCGAAATGCTGCGCCACTACTCCGCCCATCGACCCACCGACGAGGACGACGCGAAAGATTCCCCGCTCCTCCAGCATGTCCGCCAGGGCATCGGCATAGGCTTCCATTGTGTAAGGCCCGGCAAGCCCTGCGGAGCCGGCAAAGCCCGGCAGATCCGGCGCCAGCCCTGCGATGCCGGTCCCCGCCAGCCGGTCAAGCGTGGGTTCCCAGTAGGCGCCTGACTGGCAGAACCCGTGCACACATACAACCGGGCACCCGTCGCCGGGCCATTCGGCGCAATGCATCGTCTAGGAATTCCTCTTAAGTTCTTGGGCCTTCTTGGCCGACGCCTCCAATGCCGCGCGCGGCGTCGTCTGCCGCAGCAGGGCCTCCTGCACACGCTGCTGTGTGAAGCGATCCCACTCGGCATACCACGTCGCCGTGATGTTCTCGCGCGCCCGCGCCGATCCGTATTGCTGGCTTCGCAACGCGAGATCGTAGCCCCAGCCCTTCTGCGCGGCGATGATGTCAGGATCCTTGTCCAGGGACTTGAAAGCGTAGCCGACGCCGTACTTCAGGTACCACACCTTCGCCGTGTAGTAGTGACCACTTTTATCCTTCCCCCCGACGAAATATTGCAGCCGCCACGCGGCCGACCGTACCTTCGTCTTGGGACTCATTCCGTAAAGACGCGTCCAGCCCATCGGCCCGTGACCGGTGTCGGTCACGCCGGGAAACCTTGTCATCGCAATGTCTCCCGCGCGCTTGCTGTAGGCCGCCATGTTCGCCCGTGGCAGCACGTTCCCGACATTCGAGGTGAAGACTCCCTGGCCGCTGAGGAACGCGTCTCGCGCCTGCGTCTGATCGAGCTCGAGCCCCCGCGGATCGAGGATATGCCAGCTATGCATCGCCTCGACCATCCACTCGAGAACCGTCAATGCCGTCTTGTCCTCGTCGGGATAGACTGGATCGAGCGTCGGAGTGAAGAGATGACCGCCCGACGCGAACACCATCGACCAGAGCTCGTCCAGCCCGTCCACGTCGATCTTATATCCTTTGAGGATCGGATAATCGGCGATGCCCGCCTTCCTCACCTCGAGCGCCGCGTTCTTCAGCTCCGGGAGCGTCACCGGCGGCTTTGCAACGCCGGCCTTTGCCAGCGCGCTCTTGTCGTACATGTAAACGAAGATATCGCCGTAGTACGGGGTACCGTACTGCCTGCTCTTGTAGGACAGGGCCTGGAGGTTGAACGGGTAGATGTCCTTGTCGAGCTCTGCCAGTCCCGGCAGGCCGTCGATCGGCTGCAGCCAGCCCGCCTCGACCCACGCGCCGAGATCGATGTCGCGAACATAGAAGACGTCTGACTGGTCCCCGGCATTGAGGAGCGCGATCATCTTCTGCGCGTAAAGCTGCAGATCGAGTGGCGTGTATTTCACTTGCAGGTCCGGATTCTCCGCCGTGAAGCGCTTGAGATAGGCCTCGACGACCTGCGGCTCGAACGCCCAGCCGTCGAACGTAACCGTCGTTTGGTCGGCGGCGGCCGCCGGTTTCATCCCGGCAGCAGCCAATCCCGTCGCGCCCGCGAGCGTCTTGAGCAAAAGTTCCCGTCGTCCCAATCCCGCCGGCATCCCTGAAATGGTTCGCATAGGTGTCTCCTCCACTCTTGTCGTCACCCCTTGACCGCCCCTGCGGTCAGCCCCTCGACCACGAACTTACGAAACAGAAAGGCGAGCACGAGCGGCGGAATGACCGCCAGCACACCTCCCGTGGTCATCAATGTCCGCGCCGTCGTCACATCGGTCGCGAAGCCGGCGACCACGACCGTCACAGTTTTCGACGCCATCGTGTTGGTGAGGATCACTGCGAACAAATAGTCGTTCCACGCTGTCATGAAGGCGAACATGGCCGCCCCGGCGAGCCCCGGCTTCGCCATCGGAAGCAGCACCTTGAACAGCATCTGCGGCCAGGTACAGCCATCGACAAGCGCCGCCTCCTCGACCGCGCGCGGGATCCCCTGAAAGTAGCTCTTCAGCAGCCAGATCGTGAATGGCAGCGTGAAGGTGAGATAGGTGAGCGCCAGGGCCGGCAGCGTATCGAGCAGGCCGAGCATCCTCACCACCAGGTAAAGCGGAATAATGAGCGCGATACCCGGCACCATCCGCGACCCGAGATAAATCATCAGCAGGCTGCGTTGCCCACGAAATCTGAGTCGCGCGAAACTGTACCCGGCGAGCGCGCCCAGGATGACATTGAGCAGGGCCGTGCCGCTGGCCGCGATCAGCGAATTGAGGATGCCCGGAAGCGTATCCTCGGCCGCGCGGCTTCCGACCAGCGCCCCCACGCCTGAAGGGTTCAGGAAGGTGAAGTAATTCTCAAGCGTCGGGTGGACCGGAATCCAATGCGGCGGCACCGAGAGTGCATCCTTCTCGTGCATGAACGTCGTCACAACGAGCCACGAGAAGGGCGCCAGGATGTAAAGAGCAAGGACCGCTGCCGCGGTCATAAGAAGCGCGAGCCGCCACCGTTTGCGCCACCCGAGGCCCGACACGCGCGTCCGTTGCGCTCTCACGCCTCGAACTCGCCGCGGTGATAGAGTGCCTGGAAATAGATCACCGAGAGCCCGACAGTGATCAGGCTGATCAGCCACGCATAGGCGTCGCCGCGGCCGAAATTGAGGTTCTGAAAGGTGGTGAGGAAGGTCTGCCAGGTGAGAGTGGTGGTCGCGGTCCCCGGTCCGCCCGAGGTGAGCACGTAGATGACGTCGAACGCATGCAGGGCGTACACTGTCTCGATAATGAGGACCACAAGCAGCGGCTGCGCGAGCCAGGGCAGCGTGACATGCCGGAACAGGCCAATCTCGTCCGAACCGTCGATGCGGGCGGCATCGTAGAGCTCCTCGGGGATGCGCGCGAGCGACCCCGCCAGCAGGATCACCGCGAGCGGGAACATGCTCCAGACATGCGCCGAAACAAGGGCGATCAGCGCGCCCGTGGGCTCGGAGAGCCAGCCCTGATAGTGGCTGATGAGCCCGAGAGCCTTGAGAAGCCCGTTGAGAACACCGACCTTCGGATCATAGATCCATTGCCACATCAGGCCATTGACGACAGGCGGAATGGCCCAGGGGATCAGGATCAGCACACGCAGAACGCCCCGGCCGGGAAACGGTGTGCTCAACAGGAGCGCGCCGCCGACGCCAAGCAACGTCAGCAGCAACAGCGCGAAGCAAGTGAACTCCGCCGTCACGACGAACGCGGCCCAGAATTCGCTCGAGCCCAGAATGGCGGCAAAATTCGCGAAGCCGACGAACGTGAACGTACGCGGTTGCATTAGATCGTAATGGTGCAGGCTGAGCCACGCCGAATCGATGATGGGAAAAACAACCAACAGGCCGATCGCGAAAATCGCAGGTGCGTTCAGGAGATAAGCGAAGGACGGGTTTTCGTACGACAGCGCCCGCCGCATCCTCAAAGGGCGCTGGCGCCTCCCGGCAATTTCCCGCCAGCCTCTCTGTCGGCTCGACCCCGCCTCGGCCGTAACGGCCATCCGCACAACTCCCAGGGGACTCGCCGGTCACGGTCCTCATGGCTCCCGAATGGACACTATCCGCTGTGATGTAATTACGCAACTTCACAATAGAGCGAAGCGTCCCGAAGATAGCCCATTGGGGGGCCTCTTGCCCATTGTCATGAAATATCACTACATTCCGGCCCGCCGCTCAGTCGCCGATCGGCTGGTGCTCCGTCCGTCCGTGCAGTCGCCGCAGCGCCTCTCGCGACCGGCGAAGCTTTGGCGCCGAACGCGCCAGCCGGCGTGACGCCACCAATGTTGCGACGCAGTCCAGAATATAGAGCTGACCATACCGGCTACGATTGGGGATCTCGAAGTGCTGATCATTGTCCGGAATATCGAGTGGCAGCACGATCGCGCTGACGTCGGCAAGCGCGCTCCCTTCCCGCGTGACGGCGATAACCTCGGCTCCGCCTTCCCGCGCGGCGCGAGCGCTCTCGATGAGTGCACGCGGCAGCCCAGTCACCGAGAACACAAGAAGCACATCCCCTCTGCCGCAGGTTGCCGCGGCAACCCGCTGCTTGTAGGAATCGATCAGGGCGGAGGCATGGATATCGAACCGGAACAGCCGGTTTTCGGCCTCCTGCGCGATATTCGCCGAGCTGCCGCCGGTTCCCATGCAGAAGACGCGTTGCGCGGCGTCGACCGCGCTGGCGGCCTGCTCGAGCGCCGCCGGATCCCGCTGCGTGAAGCTCGCGGCAAGCGCCTGCGCCGTCGCTTCATAGACCTGCCGGGCAACCACTTCCGGGTCGCGGGATATTTTCGCACCCTCGGAGGGGACGAACATCCGCGCCCTAGCAAAGTCCTCCGTCAAGCGTCGTTTCAGGTCCGAGAAGCCGCGACAGCCGACTCGGCGTGCGAACCGGACAATGGTCGGCTCGCTCACCGCGGCCCGCTCCGCCAGCGCCTTCGTGCTCATCCGCGTGGAATTCTCGATATCGGCAAGCACGATCTCAGCCACCTGCCGCTCGGCCCGGCTCAAATCGGCAAGAGCCAAGCGAATACCGTCGATCGTACTGCGATGCAAAGCCTGCTGGCCCGACAATTCCGCGATCGGGAAGCGGTCGGTCGTCGAACTGCTGTTCAGGTCCTTGGGCATGTCGATCCTGATCCGAAATCGCGACGTTTCCTCGACGGAGGGCGAAAAAACACCATGCGCCTACCCTCCTTATGCGTCGCGCGCGGGAGCAGTCATCCGCCAACGCGCTGCAACAAATGAAAGGGGCCTCAAAGGAGAACGTGCCACTCCAAGAGCACTGGGATGATCTCTGTTCATTATCGCCTGGAGGAACCAGAAAACGCGCCCGTTCTGATGTTCGACGATGGCCTCGCCACTAGCACGGCGATGTGGGACGAACAAGCGGGCCGCTTCTCGCTGTATATCGTCTGTCTGCTGAACGGCCTCGGTACCGCCCGCGCCAATTACGTTGGCCTCTCGCTCGAGGGAATGACGGGTCAGCGCCTCGCCGCGCGCCACCCTGACCGGTCATATCACTCGTCCTCTGTGATACCGGTCGGTTCTTCAATGTGGTCGATTTGGTCAACAGGCTCAAGGCCGAAGCTCGCTCTGGACGACAAGGCGGCGGACCGAGGCTTGCGCCGGTGGGTCCGCGGGGACCCCTATGGACTACCGGCACAAGCCGCCCCCTTTGGAGTGCGCCCCTTGGGGTGGACGGTTTGAGTGGGAGGATTTGGCCACCCGTGCTGGGCTTCCGGAGGATGGAAGCCATGACGAGACATCGTTCACATAGCGCTACGTTCAAGCGCCAGTGGCCCAAGAGTTCATCGGCGGCGAAACCCTGCGCCCGTTGTCGAAGCGTCGCGACATCTCCCGCCAGCTGATTCGGATCTGGGTCGGCAAGTTCGAGGCTGGGGCTTTCGACGACGAGGAGCGGGCCGCCGACTCGATACAGGAATACGAGGCCAAGGTCGCGGCCCTGGAAAGGATGGTCGGCCGCAAGGCACGCGAAATCGACCCGCTATATAAGAGGCTGTGTCCAAAGTGGCCCCTCCGTGTCGATGATGTAGGATTCTGCCCTGGTCACCGGTTGGAGGCATCCATGCGCGCCCGCTGTTATCCTTCTGATGTGTCCGACGCGCAGTGGGCGCCGCGTTCGCGGCAGATGCACGTGCACTGCCAGCGGCAACCCGATGATCTGCTCTATGGTCTTGCGCGGATTCAGTGAGGAGTACGGGTCCTGGAAGACGATCTGCATGCGCGGACGCAGGGCGGCAAGTGCGTCCTGATCGAGCGAGGACAGATCGGCCCCGGCGAAGCGGACCGTGCCCGACGTCGGCTCGATCAGGCGCAACGCCAGCCGGCCCAGGGTGGTCTTGCCGCAACCGCTCTCGCCGATCAGTCCGATGGATTCGCCGGGCCCGACCGACAGAGACACATCATCGACCGCGCGAATCATGGCGCGGCGAAGGCCGAAGCGACGACGCGCAGGGAACGCCTCACTGACATGCGCGAGTTCCAGCAGCGGAGGCGCGGTGCGGATCGGCGCCTCTTGCACGTGCGGACTGATCAGCACTGCGGTCATGCGATACCGGCCTGACAGCAACGCACGGCACCATCCGGCACAGCCCGAAGTGTTTGCGGCGCGTCGCACGCGGCGACGTGCCGCGAACAGCGGGGCGCGAACCGGCAGCCTGAGGGGCAGGCGCCGGGATCGGGAATCCGGCCTGGTATCGGCAGAAGGGGCGCCTCGGCCCAGGCACGGCGGGACGCAATTCTGCGGCCCGAAATCCGACGGGTGTGGCCGTCGCCGGCTCCCGTGGCTGTTGGCGACCTGGTAGGCTGTGGATTGCCGCACATACACGAAGGCAGCGCGGGCGAGGTGTTCCAGCGTGATCTTACTCATCGCCGGCCTCCTTGTCGCCGACGCGCAATGGTCGCCTGCGGCTATGGCCGCACCGTCAATGTCGCCTCGATCGATGCGTACCGGCCGAAACCGACGCTGCCCCATTATGCTGCCGCCAAGGCGGTGGTGGTCAGCCTCACGAAATCGGTGGCGGAGGCGCTGGCGCCCCATGAGGTGCTGGTGAACGCCGTCAGTCCCGGGGGCATCGCCACCGAGGCCGCGAAAGCGCAGTCCTGGCTGAAGGAGAGCCTGTCGCGGATCCCGGTCCGCCGCGCTGCCGAACCGGAGGACATCGCGGAGGTGGTTGCGTTTCTCGCCTCGCCCGCCAATCGCTTCGTTACAAGTGAGTCGATCATCGCCAGCGGCGGCGAACTGATGGCTTAGCCCAACTTGCG
>Ga0335075_10010537_pt1 | contig 14020 bp, 10 predicted proteins | sample Lox_Sample_24_FD_206723 | JGI IMG/M metagenome (GOLD analysis project Ga0335075, IMG submission 206723) | Soil microbial communities from Loxahatchee National Wildlife Refuge, Florida, United States - Lox_Sample_2.4 | ecosystem: Environmental > Terrestrial > Soil > Wetlands | place: USA...
CCGTGTCATAACCACCAGCACAACCGCTCCTTGCGACGACACGAGCAATGCCTAAGGACGAGGGCGTTCCTCGTCCGATTGACGCGCGACGCCGTGATAGATCGCGCATCTAATCAGTTGTTCGGCAACAGAGGCGGAGGGCATCATGGGTGTCCGAGCAGGTTTCACGGAAATCTCCCCGGACATCTTTGAGCAAGTTGTCGCGGGTGCGGAGCCTGAAACGACCGGGGGCGTACACCATTCGATTGACAAGGCGTGGAACGATTTTCATCTTGTCTTTCGGTCGAAGGGGCCCCCACTGAACAGCGCTATTGCCGGAGACTACCGTCACTCGCTGAGCCCGCACAGCCTTGACGAGTTCTGCGAGGGCCATCATGAGTATTACGTCGGGTTCGTCTCGCCCCATTTGGTAGGAGAGATCGCCAAAGTATTGGTAAACATCACCGCGGCCGACTACAAGCGATGGGAGAGAGAGTTGGTCGGCGACCAGTACAACTGTGGTGAGACGTTTTTTCCTGAGCTGAAAGCCGCTTACGCGGAGGCTGCCGCCCGAAAGAGCGCGCTGATGATTGTGATCTGTTAGGATGTCGCCGAACCACCAGTTGCACCTGACTGCGGCGGCATCACGGCTTTTCCGAGTTGCCGGTCTCACCAGCCGCCGCAGCAGGTGAACTGAACCGTTCGGCGAAAGAGGGCTTCAGGGTGAGCGAGGCGAGCAAGAACCCAGAGGTTATCGGCACCTGCCATGATCTCGATATTGCCGATGTCGGGCGCGTGAGGGCGTTCATGGCTAAGGTGGTCCGCGCGTTCGCCCTTGCGGACGCTGCCATACTCGACGCTATGTCCCACCCCGGCGGCGACCCGCGAGGTCAGAGCAACTCGCGCGAGTTCGATCAGTCCCTGATGGACGGCGGCGACAAGGTCCGGAGTTGGTCGGCGCGGCCGTATACCGAGCCGAAATGGCGTATCATGCGGACGCTCCGGCACCACCCGCCCCCGTCCATCTGGATTGACGTTACGCTAAACGACGGGACGAGGGACTACCCGTACTGCTTTGCCTGCGCACCCGACGCGGATGGGGTGTTGCGGTCTTGCTACTATGTTGACCGGGAACGGCGGAAACCGAAGCGCAAGTGATGGACCACGGACTTTGGCGAACAAAGACGCGCCGAACAAGGCGCTGCAGCAGACCGGCCACGCGAACGACGCTTCAGCCAACGACGGCGCGGCTTGGTTTTTCGAGATAATTCCTTATCGATTTCCATGATGGCTCACTGGGGTTTCTGTTCGTTGCGCGGATTCGGCTTCGGCGGCTGGCGGCGCTTGTTCGCGTCCCACAAGCGGAATCCGATGTCCGTGCCGGACGATGTCCCATAGCGCTCGCGGTCGAGATTGCCGCCGTTATCAACTCCGTCCTGAGCGACGGAATAGATGACAACGCCATCCTTGAGGTGCCGATAGCGCAGCGGTTTGCCATCAAAAGGATCGAGCGGCACAACGGCGAGATATTGCGGACAAAGTTGCTCCACGTTGTCGGGCCATGCTTTCTTGTCGCGGCGACAGCGTTCGGCGGCGAGGGCGACGATCGCACAGCGGAGCAAAGCCTGTTTGCGCCGGAACGCCTCGCCCATTTTGGAGACGGCCGGCAGCAGCGATCGCGTAATGAAGGCGTTCCTCGGTAGCATGCGGACTTCCCGATCGAATTGTTTCTCCAACGCCGCTTGCTCGTGCATGGGCCGCTGGGCTTCTTTGATGCGCCGGCTCATCAAGGATAGGTAAAGGGCGTGATCCGCCCGTGTGTCCAGACGCCACAGATCAAGAACGGTGCTTTGCAGCCAATCCGTCCGCGCCCCGCCGCGGGGCAATCCGTCCAGGTCGTCTACAGACAGTTCGCCGCATTCCACGCCCTCGAAGGCTTTGTGAAACAAAGCGCGCTCGCCGCGTGTGGCCGCAAGCAAAACGGGAAAAGTGTCTTCGATTTCGAGCAGCTTCTGCAAAGCGCTCATGTCTTCGGGCGGTGGCTCACCTTGCCCAAGCGTCCGTTCGACGGCCTGGCAAGCGAGGAAAACGCAGGCGAGACGAATCAATTGCGAGACGAAAATCGGCTCATCGCCGATCGAGCGCGCCGCGTTCAAGGCGGCGCGGCAAGCCGTCAGCGCCTTCTTGGATTCGCCCTTCTGGTTCCGCCGCATCGACTCATAAACGAGCAAAGCCACAATGCGCCGGCTTTCTTGCTGATCGGCAAGCAAGGTTGCGATCGGATTGCGTTCGTAGTAAATGCGATGCCTCCCGTGCGGCATATCGGCCAACTTGGCCGCTACATCCAGGGCCGCTCGCGCGCTCGCCAATTCCATTGACAGGCGGATGAAATCATCGCCATTTAACATCTCGTTGGGCGGCAGCGCGTGGAAATGCTCTTCGACAAGCTCTTTCGACGGCCACGGCCGCGGCAGCTGTTCGGCCGCGGCGACGACCACGCGAGCGCTGTTGTCCTCTTCGGGCATGTCGTCGCGCGCCGCTTCGATGTCCTCCAAGCGCCAGCCCGGTTCAGTTCGGTCCATCTCGGCCAACGTTTGCTGGAGCTTGCTCGCCGTCTGGCCGCGATGCCAAAACACGCCGAGGGCGGCGAGCAGCGCCAGCATCAGCACAAGCCAACCGAGACCCTTCAGGCAACTCATCCGTGGACGCGGCTCGGTGGTCTCGGACAATTCGTGATCGATTTCCATGATGTTCACCGAGGTTTCTCATCGTTACGCAATTTCGGCCGCGGCGGCTGGCGGCGCTTGGCCGCGTCCCACAAACGGAAACTGATGTCCGCGCCGGGTTGATTGGGATGCTCGCGGTCGAGGTTGCCGCCGTTATCGACGGCATCTTGGCCGACGGAGTAGATAATAACGCCATCCTTGAGGCGAAGATAGCGCAGCGGCTCGCCGTCGAAGGGATCGAGCGGCACGGCAGTCAGGTATTTCGGACAGAGCTTTTCGAGCGTATCGGGCCATGCGCCGCACTCTCGGCGATAGCGTTCGGCGGCGAGGGCGACAATCGTGCAACGGATGCAGGCATGTGTGCGGCGGGACGATTCTCCACGCTTGCTCATGGTTGACATCAGCAATCCGGTCAGGATGGGGGGTCTCGGCAGACGGCGAACCTCCTGAACCTCCCGATCGAGCTGCCGTTCGGCTTCAATCTGCTCGTGCATGGGTAGTTGGGCATTGGCGATGGCTCGCGCCATCAAAGACAGCATGAGAACGTGATCCTCCCGTGTGTCCATGCGCCAGATCGAGATGAGTGCATAATCGAACCAGCCCCACCGCACATCCTCCAATCCATTCAGCGACACATCGCCGTCTTCAATGGCGTTGAACAAAGCGTGCCACATGGCTCGTTCGCCCCGCATGACGATCAACAGATCCGGGTGGGCGTCCTCCATCTCCCAAACTCGTTGCAGACTTATCAGCTCTTCCGGAGGCGGTTCGCTCTGTGCCAGTGTCCGTTCGATCGCTTGACAGGAGATGATGACGCCGGCGTTGCGGATAAGCTGCGAGAGGGTGACGGGTTCATCCCCTATCGAGCGGGCCGCATTGAGGGCCGCCCGACAAGAGGTTAGAGCATTCTTTCCATCTCCGTTTTGGTTGTGACGAAGAGAATCATATACCAGCAATATCGCAATTCGCCGCGACTCTCCTTGATCGTTAAGACGTGTCTCCAGCGTATTGCGTTCGTAGAGGATACGATGGCGACCGCGTGGCATTTTCGACAACTTGCGAGCTTCCTCCAGTGCTGGCCGCACCTTCTCCAATTCCTGATTCGCCTGTGCGAAGTCCTCGGGAGCCAACTGCTCCTCCGGCACGAGATGGCCGAATAGATGGTCAAAATCCCGCGGCGGCCATCGTTTGGGCAACAACTTGCTGGCGGCGATCACGACGCGGGCGCTGTTCTGTTCTTCGGGTATCGGCTCGCGCCCTGCTTCGATCTCCTCCAGACGCCAGCCGGGATCTGTGCGGTCCAGTTCGGCCAGCGCTTCGTCCAGGCGTTGTTGGAGCAAGTGATGCTGCCAGGCCCAAGCGAAGGCGACCGGAATCATCACGGCCAGCGCCAGGAAAAGCAGGATCAGCAGCCCACATCCAACGCGCTTCAGCCAGCGACGGCGCGGCTTGGCAGTCTCGAATAATTCCTTATCGGTTTCCATGATGGCTCACTGGGGTTTCTCTCTGTTGCCCGGTTTCGTCTGCGGCGGCTGGCGGCGCTGGGCCGCGTCCCACAACCGAACGCCGATGTCTGTGCCGGACGATGTCCCATAGCGTTCGCGGTCGAGGTAGCCGCCGTTATCTACTCCGTCCTGACCGACGGAATAGATGACAACGCCATCCTTGAGATGCCGATAGCGCAGTGGTTTGCCGTCGAAGGGATCGAGCGGCGCGGCGACGAGATATTGCGGACAAAGTTGATCGATGTTATCGGGCCATGCTTTCTTGTCGCGGCGGCGTCGTTCGGCGGCAAGGGCGACAATCGTGCAGCGGAGAAAAGCGTGCTTGCGTCGAAACGCCTCTCCCATTTTGGACGCGGCCGGCAGCAGCAATCGAGTAATGTAGGCGTTCTGAGGGAGTGAGCGAATGTCCTGCTCGAATTGTTTCTCTAAGGCTGCCTGCTCGTGCAAGGCCAGCTGGGCTTCTTTGAGGCGCCGCGTCATCAAGGATAGGAAAAGGAAATTATCAGCCCGCGTGTCCATGCGCCAGAACGAGAGGGCGGTGTTTTTAAGCCAATCCTCCACCTCGTCGCCGCTGGCCTTGCTGGCTCGACCCTCCAGATCCTTGAGGGACACCTCGCCGTTCTCCACCCCCGCGAAGACTTTGTGCATGGAGGCTCTCTCGCCGCGCGTGGCGACGATCAGACCGGGAAAAACGTCTTCGTTTTCGAGTAGTTTTTGCAATGCGCTCAGGTCTTCGGGCGGCGGCTCACCCTGCGCAAGCGTTCGTTCGATGGCTTGGCAGACGAGGGCAACGCAGGCGATGCGGACCAATTGCGAGATGAAAAATGGCTCATCGCCAATCGAGCGCCCCGCGTTGAGTGCGGCGCGGCAAGCCGTCAGCGCCTTCTTGCTCTCGCCTTTCTGATTGCAGCGCATGGATTCGTAAACGAACAAGGTCACAAGATCCCGGCTTTCTTGCAGGTGGGGCAGCAAGGTGGCTAGCGGATTGGGTGCGTAGTAAATGCGATGCCTCCCATGCGGCATATCGGCCAACTTGGCCGCTACATCCAGGGCTGGCCGCGCTCTCGCCAATTCGCGCGACAAGAGGACGAAATCTTCACCGCTCAACATTTCGTTAGGCGGCAGCCGGAAATGTTCATCGGAGAAATCTGCCCACGGCGCTCGCTGCGGCATCTGTTGGGCAGCGGCGATGACCACGCGGGCGCTGTTTTTCTCCTCCGGCATCTCGTCGCGCGCCGCTTCGATGTCCTCCAAGCGCCAACCGGGGTCGGTGCGATCCAGTTCGGCCAGCGTTTCCTGGAGCTTGCTCGCCGACTTGCCCTGATTCCAAAACACGCGGATGGCGACGAGCATCGCCACTATCACCAGTCCCCAACCGAGGCACTTCAGCCAACCGATCCAGGAACGCGGCTTGATGGTCTCGGATAATTCCTTTTCGGTTTCCATGATGCTCACCGGGGTTGCTCTTTTTTATGCGTTTTCGGCCGCGGCGGTTGGCGGCGCTTGGACACGTCCCACAAACGAACGCCGATGTCTACGCCAGGTTGATTGGGATTCTCGCGGTCGATGTCGAGCTTGCCGTTGTTATCGGTCTTGTCGCTACCCACGGAGTAGACGATCATGCCATCTTCGACGCGCCGACAGCGCAGCGCTTTGCCATCGAATGGATCGAGCAGCACGGAAGCCAGAAATTGCGGACAGAGTTTGTCGAGAGCTGCCGGCCATTGCTTGTGTTCCCGCCGATAGCGTTCGGCGGCGAGGGCGGTAGATAGGCAACGGAGGTAAGCATGTTTGCGCTGCGAGTAATCGAATGTATTTCCGAGCGCCAGTATGAGATGAAAGGCCAGCGGGGCGGATTGTTTCAGACTGCGGAGCTCCAGATCGAGCTGCCTTAGGGCCGCGGCTTGCTCGTGCATCGGCAGACGCGCGATGGCCACGTATCGACTCATCGCCGCGAGCACTGCCGGATGGGATTGGCGGAGTTCTTCGCGGGTAGACCATGCGAAGATGGGATCGGCCATGGCTGGCAGCATGTTGTACAGTCTCTGCAACGGCTCAACGCCGCTTTCGAGGGCGTCAAGTCTAGTGTGCAGCAACGCCCGCTCTCCACGGGCGAGAACCAGCAGATTCGGGAAGTCATCTTCTCGGCGGATCAAATCCTGGAAATCTGCCAGTCGATCCGGCGGCGGTTCGCCCTGGGCCAAGACACGTTCGATGCTCTGGCACGACTGGATGACGTTGGCCATACGGATCAATTGCGAGATGGCGAAGGGTTCGTCGCCCAGCGAACGGGCCGCATGAAAGGCCGCCTGACACGAATTCAATGCGGAGATCAGGTCGCGCTCTCGATCGTGCCGCAGGGCGTCGTAGCAGAGCAGACGGACAATCCGCCGCGTTTCTTGCTGACCACCTGGCAGCAGCATACTCGGAAAGAAAGATTGGTATTCGAGATGATGGCGCCCGCGCGGCAGGGCAGACAGCTTACGGGCCTCTTGCAGGGCAGGCCGCAATTTATCGAGTTCCTGTTTCAAACGAGCAAAATCGCCGGGAGGAAGTAGTTCCTCCGGAGGGAGTTGCTCGAATAAGTCGCTGAACTCCCACGCCGGCCAATTTTTGGGTAGGAGATTCGACGCGGCGACGATGACATGGGCGCTATTCTCGTCCTCGGGGATCTTCTCGCGGGCAGCCTCGATGTCCGCGAGCTGCCAGCCAGAGTCGGCGCGGTCCATCACGACCAGCGTTTCCTGGAGTTTCTTGCTCGCCTCAGAGTGGCGCCACCCCTGTTGAGCAACGAACACGATCAACCCCGGCAGCAAGACGATGGCGAGATACTTCAGCCAGCGCAGCCAGGGACGGCGCGATTTGGTGAATTCGGACGATTGATTGACCGTTTCCATGATGCTCACCGGGGTTGCTCTTCTAGAAGCGGTTTCGGCCGCGGCGGCTGGCGGCGCTTGGCTGCGTCCCACAAGCGAACGCCGATGTCTACGCCCGGTTGCATCGGATTCTCGCGCTCAAGTGTGCCGTTGTTATCGACTGCATCGCGGCCAACCGAGTAGATCAACAACCCGTCCTCGATTCGGTGATAACGCAGGGGCCAGCCATCGAAGGGATCGACCGGGACAGCGGACAGATAATTGGGGCAGAGTTTATCAATTGTCACCGGCCAGGCGCCGAATTTTCGACGATAACTCTCCGCAGCGAAGGCGGCATTCGTGCAGCGGAGGTAGGCGTGCTTGCGGCGCGAGGTTTCACCCAATATGGTGAGCGCCGGCAGCAGCGACCGTGTCAGGATAGCGGTTTCCGGCAGCGCGCGGATTTCTCGATTGAACCGCCGCTCGGCAGCGGCCTGCTCCGGCATCGGCAAACGGGCGATGGCATCCCATCGAGTCATCAGCGCCAGCATCGTTGGATGTTCCGCGCGGACATTATCGTGGTACAAAAAGCCGAAAAGACGCTCGTGCCAACCCGGGCGCCCGTCGGCCAATTCGGCAACGGATACATCACCGCTCTCTATTGCGTCAAACAACGCATGAGCGCATGCCCGTTCGCCGCAGGCGGTGATGAACAGATCCGGAAAAGAATCCTCGCTATCGAACAAGTGAGCAAACGCTTCCAGATCTTTCGATGCTGGTTCGGCCTGGGCCAGGGTGCGTTCGGCGGCCTGACATACCGAGATGACGGCAGCAGTGCGGATCAGCTGCGATACAGCCAGCGGTTCATCGCCCAGTGAACGAGCCGCATTCAACGCTGCCCGGCAAGAAATCATCGCATTGGCCGTGTCGCCGTTCTGATCGTAGCGCATGGCATCGCAGACCAGTAACCACACGATGCGCCGGACCTCGGCCTGATCTTGAAGAAGCGTGTTGAGGACGTTGCGTTGGTAGACGATGCGATGGCGTCCGCGCGGCATTTTCGCCAACTTGCGTGCTTCGTCCAGGGCCGGCCGCACGCTATCCAGTTCCTGCGTCAACCGCGCGACATCCGCGGGGTTTAGCTGTTTTTCCGGCTCAAGATGGGTCAATAGATTACCCAATTCCTCCGGCAGCCAATTTCTCGGCAACAGCCGGGCGACAGCCATGACAACGCGAGCGCTATTGTCTTGCTCGGGAACCTCCTCGCGGCCCGCTTCGATGTCCTCCAGGCGCCAGCCGGGATCGGAATGGTCCAGATCGGCTAGCGCTTCGTCGAGGCGTTGTGTAATTTGGCGATGATGCCATGCCCAGGTGCCGAGGGCCGAAATCAGCATCATCAGCGCCGAAATCAGTAGGATCTTCAGTCCGCAACCAAGGTGCCTCAGCCAACGGCGCTGGGGTTTAGTGATGACGATCGTATCTTCATATATATTCACGACAATCACCGCCTACGCAAAGACGCAAGCATGGCTACATAGCTTCCACTCGTTGCCGGCGCCCGCCGCGCGGGGAGCCGTCATCAAGGATTTTATCGATTTCATATCGCGCCAATCGGGCCGGTTCTGCAGCGAAGTGTTCTTCCAGCAGTGGGCGGACGTGGTGCTGCCAGATGATGCGCAGACGCGCCTCATCCAGGTCGGGCGCCATGAAATAGCTGTGGCCGATCTGCCCCTGCGGCCCCAGGTCGGCGCGTAGCCGGGCGTTTAATCGCTCGAACAGTTTCAGCACGCGCTCGGCGAAGGCGGCGCCGGCGGCAGGCGCGTGTGATTGCAGCCAGCGCGACAGCACGCCTGCATCGGGCGTCATGTCCAGGAAGGAGAAACGACGCCGCAACGCTTGATCGATGAGGGCGACCGAACGGTCGGCGGCGTTCATGGTCGCCAACAAATACAGGTTCGCCGGCAAGCGGAAATGCTGCCGCGAACAAGGCAAACACACCGATTGTTCCCGATACTCCAGCAGATACAGCAGTTCGCCGAAGATGCGCGGCAGATTGCCGCGATTGATTTCGTCGATGAGTAGAACGTGCGGTTCGGCGGGGCGGCGGCTCGCCTCCTCGGCGAAAGCACACAACAGCCCCGCCTCGACCGGATAGGTCACGTCGGAGCGGCCGTCCACCGTCACCGATCGTACCTTTATGCCCTCCACAAACTCTTCATAACTGTAAGCGGGGTGGAATTGCACCAGCCGGATGCGCTCGTCGCGGCCGCCGGCGAGTAAGCGGGCCAGGTGGCGGGCGACGTGCGTTTTGCCGGTGCCGGGCACGCCTTGCAAGATCAGCTGGCGCTTCAGCTCCAGAAGATGCCGCGCTCGCTCTAGCCAATCGTGGTCGAGCAGCGTGGCCCGCAGGAACTCGCTTTCGCTGTACGGCTCGCCGTCCAGCGTTCCGCCCAGGCAACGCACCAGGAACGCATAGGCGTCCTCTTCGATGGCGCAGCCGTAGAGCGGCAACAAGCGATCGAATGTCAGCAAGATCTCGCCGGCCAACTCGTCGCCGGGCACGAGCGCTTTCTCTGGAGAAAGCGCTCGTGAGACCTCGAACGAACGTCCCTCGCTCCAGACGCGGAGATCGTCCGCGCTGGCGATGGCGTGTTCCGGTTCGTTGGTGTCTGCGGGACCGAAGCGGCAATCGTGCAAAGCGCCGCGATCGCGTAGGGCACGGAACAGCAGCTCGGCATAGCGGCGCACTTGCTGGCGGAAACGCGGAAGGAGAATCCGCGCCTTGCGGCCCAGGCGCAAACCGTAACGCAGTCCCTCGCCATCCAGGCGCACGAAGAATTGCACATTTTCGCGCCGCCTACTCTCCGTGCGGCGACAGAAGGCGATCCACAGCGCCGTGTTGTACGGTTGCGTGCGCCCGTAAGCGTTCTTGCAGATGCTCGTCAGCGCTCGGCCGCAGCGCGGCTGGGTGTCGAGGCGCCAGCCGTGGACGCCGCTCAGCACCGGCTCGACGTAGCGTTCGGCGAGGACACGGCACAATTCGATCAACGGTTCGCGCACGGCGAAGCGATAGCGGTCGCGCTGGCGCTCCATCCATTCGCGCTTGTTGTTGTGGGCCAACTCGCCGAGGAAGTGGAAGGTGTCGGCGCAAAAACCAGTGAATGATTCCCGATCCTTTTTATCCGTTTCGTGTCCCAGGCCGGCGAGGACAGCGGGGATTTCCAACGGATGAAGCTGATGTCGTTGTCGCAGCCAAGAAACGCCCTCGTTGAAGAGGAGATAGCGCTCAGCCGGTGGATCGTCTACGCCGCTGTCGTCGAGCGTGGAGAAAGCGGCGCGGATGTCCTCCCCCCAAGGGAAAAAATGCTGCGGATCGCGTAGGTGCAAGACGGCGGCCGGCAGCCACAAACCGGAGCCCGCCAATGGCTCGGCGGCCCAGAACGCGGCCAGGGTGCGATAGGGATCGTCGCTCTCCCACAGCCGCCCGACCCACAAAGTCAGCGTCTCGGCATGCTCGCCCCAATCGAGCGGCGAACGCAGACAACCCGGCAAGTCCGCCGCTGCCAGCGCGTCGCCGATTCCTTTGCCGTCGCTGATGGCCAGCGCCTGTTCCATCTGCTCTTGCCCGCGCGCCAGCGCCTGGCCGCGATCTTTCAGCCGTTCGCGCAAAGGCAAGCGGGTGCGCTCGCGCTGGATCGCGGCGGCGATCGCTTCCTCGTTCCCAAGCTTCGCGTGGGAACACACTGGAAGATTGCGTCCCGGCATGGCGGCGACGAGCGTGAGAAAATGATCGACGTGCAGCGCCGATAGGGCCGGCTCCTGCTTCTGGATGCGATCGTAGGCGGTCAAGAGCGCGGCATAGAGGGAAGCGGCTCCGTCGCCGCGCCGCCACGTCGCCAGACCGAGACGCTCTAATCCGGCAAGAATGGCCGGCGTCCAGCCGGGATTGCGTCCCGGCGACAGCGCTTGCAGAAGCGCCGACCAGAAGCTCGGACCCAGTCCGGCGACGTGATACGCTCCCGAAACTTCGAGGCATGCCGCAGCCTTGACCGGCAGCGGGTCGCGGCCGCGCAACAGATAAGCCAGAGCATGCCGCACAATGCCGGCCCTTCGCCGCACTGTCTCGACGTGCAACGGCGGCTGCACGTATGCCTCGTAGAAGCGAAGCAGGGCGTCGCTCATTTCGTTTGCCGCGGCGTTTTCGAGAAAAGCGGGGAAAAAAAACTTGGCAGTTGCCGACAGGATGGCAGCGAAACGCGGCCCCAGATACGGCAAATGGTGCAGCTCGCCCATGCTGGGCACGCCGGCGCGGGTGTAGGCGTGCAGCAGCGGAGCGAGCGGCAGGTATTGACGTGTGGATTTCTTCATGGCTGTCCCCGGCCTCCGGTGCCGTTTGTACGGGCCGATCTTGACGATTGTACCGCTCCCGTTAGTGTTCGCAAAGCACTTGGGACGCGGTGTAACGGCCAATTAAGCCATTACACGCGGATCACTGGGCATCCGTGGACGCTGGAAGAATTGCTACATTCGGCAAGATAATCGCAGAAACACGTACTATGTCCTTTGACATGAGCATTCCGGGTGGTATGGTAGGAATGTCCCTGGCGGGAACACGGATACGGGTCGATGGACCAAGGACCGATAGGTCACGGGATCGCACACACCCCGGCATGATGCCGGCGCCGTCCCGATTATCCAAAAGGGTATCGCCAGTGGCCCGCCAGGGACACTATGAGAAAGGTAACATTTTATGCTCTCCCGATCAAGACCGACTCTGGAGAACGCTATCAAGCGAGCGATTGTCGCCACGGGCATGAGCGTGAACGCGGTGGCTTTGAAATCCGGGGTTTCTCAGCCGATCTTGCAGCGCTTCCTCGCGGGCAAGCGGGGCATCACTCTTCATACCGCCGATCGGCTGTGTGCTTATCTCAAGTTGGAGCTGACGACGATTGGCGGGGAGTACTGAACCATCGAAGAGGAAGGCCGCTCGTGAAATCGTTCCGCATTCTGATTCTGCTTGCCGTCGCCTCGATCGCGCTGGTAGGCGTCCGGTTTTGGCCGGGGCGAGCGGCGAAGGCGGGAGCGGCCACGCCGGAGGAATGTGTCGAGAACTATTATGAGTCCTTGCAGAGCGGTGATGTCGATAAATATCTGAGTTGCCTGGGCGAAGCCTATCGCGCGGAAGTTGGCCGGCGTTTTTTTGATGCCGCCTGCCGCGATGTCAAAGACATGAAAGGCTTTGTGCAACGAGCCGGGCCGGCCGAAAACGGATCGCCTCTGTGGGTAGATGTGGAGGAACTCCGCGCGGCAGGAACCCGTCGCTTGCGCTATCATCTACACCAAGACGACGGCAATTGGGTCATCTCGGCCATCGATCCACCGCGCGAAATCACATCCCCCATTCGTTATGGCACGCCCGTCAGCGACGAACCGTGAAACATCATGACGAGCCGGAAGCGTAAGCGACGGAGGGATGCCGTCGCTTACGCTTCCGGCTCGTTGTGCCCTTACGGTTGATATGTGATCCACATCGGCGAGGCCCAAGCGAGATTGCCGTCGCTCTGCTCCACGCGGACGTAGTAGTAACTGCTCTTGCCTTGCTTGGCGTCCATATCGGTGTATCGCAGCGTCACCTTCCCCTCTTTGGGTTCGGCGCTATAGATGTACTTGTTGTCGCGGATAATATGGACTTTGGCGATCGGATTTGTACCGTGAATGCGGATGTCCAGTGTGGGCCGCTTCGCCGTGGTGAAACTATCGCCCATAATGTGATCGCCGGAGCGCACATCGAGAACGATGTTGTCGGTGGCGCCGTAGCTGTGCCGCTTCTTGAAGGCGTCGATAATGCCCTGGCGCGATACGTCGTCGGTCAGCACTACGGCGTAGCTGATGTGCGTGCTGACGTGATCGCTGGATGCCTGGAAGCCCAGGCGGTAGCCTTTGTCAAAAGCGTTCCAGACGAAACCCTTGGGCCGATAGCCGCCGATCTGCGTGTCCTCCGTAGCCGACCTCGGCGCTTCGGAATGTTCGTAATTGTGGCGGCAGCCCTGATAGATTTCGACGACCGGTTCCAAGTCCGGATCGTTGTCGCGCCAGTCGGTGCCCATGTTGGTGGCGCTGGTGTGCGACGAACAGATAGCGCCGAAGTGCTTCAAATAGGCGTACAGCAGCTTGGTGTCCGGCGCGCCGTTCTCCGGCGTCCCCTCAAGAACGGGTGTGCTGGCGCGCGGCAGCGGGCGAATGCCCGGACGCGGAAAGATCACGTTGCGATGGCCGTTGGGATAAACGACGCTGCGTTCGTACACGTGCATGGCCGTGAAGCGCGGCGGATGCTGGAACAGGTCGGTGTATTTCTGGAAGTGCCACCACATGTACTCCGAGCCGAAGCCGTTGTCGTGATCGCCGTTGCCGATCCAATCCATGTCGGCGGCGTCGAGGGCATAGCGCCAGGCGTCTTCGAGCAAACCGTCTCCATCGTTGTGGGAGCTGAATTCGGTGTGGCGATGGAACTCGCCGCGGAGCAGGCGCAGCTTTTTGCCGCCGGAATCGATGCGATATTCGCGCATACGGGCGATTTCGGCGGCTTCGTCCTTATGAACGACCGCCAGAGGAGCGACCGAGTCCGGCTCGTCGTCAGCTAGTTCCGGCGGCTGCGTCGGCCCAGAAGGATTGAGGACGGCGGCGAACAGATCGTCTTGGTCGCGCGTCAGGGTGTTCAGTCGGCCGTCGCCGCTGTACACGGCGAGAACGCCGTCGCCCAACGGCATCAGGGCAGGTCGATTGTCCATCAGATCGGCGGAGTCGGCCAGGCGGCGCGTCGGCGACCATTGCCGGCCCTGGTAGCGCAAGGCGAAACTGTTCCACACTTCGCCGGCGCCGCCCGGCAGCGGATGGTGCCGCACCAACAGCCACAGACCGCCGGCCTCGTCCACGGCCAGGCGCGGCAGGCTCTTTT
>Ga0335075_10010538_pt1 | contig 14020 bp, 13 predicted proteins | sample Lox_Sample_24_FD_206723 | JGI IMG/M metagenome (GOLD analysis project Ga0335075, IMG submission 206723) | Soil microbial communities from Loxahatchee National Wildlife Refuge, Florida, United States - Lox_Sample_2.4 | ecosystem: Environmental > Terrestrial > Soil > Wetlands | place: USA...
TCGTGCAGTGGAAAACCCTCGAGCTGTGGCAGCAGCGCGCTGGCCTCGGCAACTCCCCACGCACCGTTCTGGAAGAACTCGCGCGCATTCAATCCAACGATGTCATCCTGCCAACCGCCGTGGCGGGTGAAATCCGTCTGCGCTGCATCACCGAGCCCGATGCCGCCCAAGCCGCACTGCTCGACCGCCTCGGCATCAGCTTGCCCAAACGCATGAGGTTGAACGAACGCGAACACCTCCCCCTCAGCGCATAAGTGCTCTTCGCCAAATGTAGTGCCGACTTTTCGGCCAACCCATTGATTCTATTGATGTCGACTACCGATTCTGCGCAAGTCGGGTTAGGAGCCGTGCTGGCCGGACGGCACGATCGCCGGGTGTGCTCGGGATCGGGGTGCATCCCCGGATGCCGGGCGCCACACGGGATCCGATCCCTGCGAGAGGCGCCGCGCCAGATCGCGGACTGATTCCGTGCGCCGCGGCGGCATCCTCAGCGATGCCGCCTACCGTCGGCGTCGCTAATCCGGGATGACGATGGTGTCGCCCCGCGACCATGCGAGCAACACTCGCGTCCCGACGCCCGGCCCGGCGCCTTCCCGGTTCTGGGACAAGAGCTTGATGCTGGTGCCGTCATCCGCGTTCAGCAGCAAGGTCGACGTCGCCCCAGCATAGACGATCTCGCGCACCGTCGCGACGAGTCGATTCGAGTGCTCGTCGGCTTCCAGTGAGCCCGGCGCTTCGAGGCGCATCTTTTCCGGCCGGATCGCGAGAGTCGCCGTCGATCTGTCCGTCGGCACGGAGCCACTCGTGCAGATTAGAAACCCGCCGATCTCGATCCCGCCGCGTCTTACCGGGCCAGTAAAGAAATTCGTGTCGCCGAGGAACGTTGCGGCGAAGCGGTTCCGCGGCCGTTCGTAGATGTCGGTCGGCGCGCCGCGCTGGACGATGCGGCCGCCGTCGAGGATGGCGATCTCGTCGGACAGGGTCAGCGCTTCCTCCTGGTCGTGTGTGACGAAGATCGTCGTCAGCCCGCTATCGCGCTGGATGCGCCGCAATTCGATCTGCATGCCCTGCCGCAGCCGCCGATCCAGCGCCGAAAGCGGTTCATCGAGCAGCAACACCCGCGGCCTTGTCACGATCGCCCGGGCCAGCGCGACCCGCTGCTGCTGTCCGCCCGAGAGCTCCTTCGGCCGGCGATGATCAAACCCTTCGAGGTGCACGAGTTCCAGCGCCCGTCGGACCTCGCGCCGTGCCGTCTCGCCGCGCACGCCGCGCCGGTGCAGGCCGAACAACACGTTGTCCCGAACGCTCATATGTGGGAACAGCGCGTAGGACTGGAATACCATACCGATATTGCGCCGCCAGACAGGCTCGCCGGTAACGTCTGAGTCGCCAAAGCGGATGCGGCCGATGCTCGGCTCCACGAATCCGGCGATGATGCGCAGAAGCGTCGTCTTGCCCGAGCCGGACGGACCGAGCAGACTCGTGAACCCGCCGGCCGCGAAGCTCGCGGTGACGTCATCGAGCACCAGGGTCGGACCGTAGAACTTGGAAATGCCGACCACCTCAACGCCGACCACGCGCGCCTCCGAGGTTAGAAAGTCGCGCGAACAGCAGAACTAGCAAGGTTGAGACGCCAAGAAAGATGGTCGAGATCGCGTTGATCTCTGGGGTAAAGCCTTTGCGGATCGAGGAATAGATCTCGACCGGCAAGGTGGTGACGCCGGGCTCGGCGAGGAAATACGAGACCACGAACTGATCGAGCGACACAGCAAAAGCGAACAAAGCTGCCGCGATAATGCTGGGCGCGAGCAGCGGCAGGGTGATCGCGAAGAATGCATGCAGCGGCGTGGAGCCAAGGCCCATCGCCGCTTCATCGAGATCGGCGCGCAACGTTTCTAGCCCGGTGCCGATGACGATGACGACATATGGGATCGCGAGCGCAACATGGCCGATCAGCATCGCATGCAGGCCTCGGCCTATCCCGGTCCAAAAGAAGAAGACCAGCATCGCCGTCCCGGTGATCAGCCAGGGAATCGCGATCGGTGGCAGCAGTAGCAGCCGCAGCAGCGACCGGCCGCGGAATGCATGCCGTGCCAGCGCGATCGCTGCCAGCGAGCCGAGCGCTGTCGCGATCACCGCGGTGAACATGGCGATGATCAGACTGTTGCGCGTTGCGTCCAGCAGCTCGGTGTCGGAGGCGAGGGTGTCAAACCAGATCAGCGATGGCTGGATCGGCAGCGCGTAAAGCGGCGAGGCGTTGAACGCCATCACGATCATTACCGCAATCGGCAGATAGAGGAACACCACCACCGCGAGCAGCCAGGCGCGACCGAGTTGCGCCATCGCTAGGCCCGTAACGGAGCGGTAGGCCCGGTCGTTACCGCGCGCGAGGTAAGGCCGAAGATCACCAGCACGACCGCAAGCATGATGAAGGAGAGCGCCGCGCCGAGCGGCCAGTTGAAGGCTTGGGTGAACTGGTCCTCGATCACCGTTCCCATCGTCACGCCAACCCGCCCGCCGAGGATGCGCGGCTCCATGAAACATCCGATTACCGGAACGAAGATCAGGATTGCACCGGACATGAGGCCGGGCAGCGACAGCGGCAGCACGATCTTCGCGAAGATGACCGGCACGCGCGCACCCATGCTCTGCGCCGCCTCGATCAGCGCGTCGTCAATCGCCGATACCGACAGGTAGCAGGTGAGAATCATGTACGGCAGGTAGGCGTGGGTCAGGCCAATGACGATCGCCGGATAGCTGTAGAGCAGCGCGAAGTGCGGCGCCGACGGCAACACAGCGTGCAGCGCAAGGTCGAGTATGCCGCCCTCGCGAAGCACCATGGTCCAGGAGAAAATGCGCACCAGCCCATTGGTCCAGAACGGCAGCACGATCAGCAGGAACAAGACCTGCCGGCTACGACCGCGCGTCGCTCTCGCCAGCGCCACCGCGGCCGGCAGCCCGATAGCGGCGCAGAGTCCCGTTGTCCAGAGCGCGAGACTGATCGAGCGCCAGGCGACGTCAAGCAGATAGGGGCGCTGCAGGAAGGCGCGATACTGCTCCAGAGTCAGAATCAGCGGTCGATGACCGAACGGCGCTGCATGCAGGAATGAGAAGAACAGCATAACAGCAAGCGGGAGAAACACGGCCAGGGTCAGCCACAAGTAGGCGGGAGCGAGCAGCGCCATCGTCATCCACCGCCGCCGCCCGCCCAGCCGTTCCGCCATCACAGCGCACTTAGGCGTAGCTGGCCTTGACCTCCTCCCAGAGATTGGCGAAGGCCTGCCGCCGCTCATCCGGCATCGGTCCCATGAACTGCAGTTTCGTAAGATACTCTGGCTTGTGGATCTGCTTGCTGAGATCGCTGTCGGGGAGCTGGGCCATTGCCGCCTGGTTGGCCGAAGCGGGCGCACCCGCCTGTGCGGCCCAGGGCAGATAGAATTTCGGGTCGATCATGAAATTGATGAAGGTCAGCGCCGCGTCCTTTTTCTTGCTGGCGACCGGCATCGACAGCCCGTCAAGCCAGCCAATCGCGCCCTCCTTCGGAATGATGAAGTCGACCGGCAGCTTATGCCGCACCTTGGAGCGCACTGCGGCGCCCGACCAGTAGACCGAAATGTCGAACGCATCCGCCGCAAACGCTTTGTTCCACTCGTCCTCGCTCGACCACAGCAGCTTCACGTTCGGCTTCATCGCCTTCAGCTTGGCGCCGATCGCCGGCAAATCCTTCGGGTCGTTGATGCTCTGGCTGGTGAGCAGTGCGCCGATGCCGATCGCGGTCGCAGTATCGTCGAGCAGCGCCAGCCGTCCGACATATTTTGGATCAAGGAAGATCGTGAAGCTGTCGGCGCCGACCACTTTGCCGTCGCGCACCGCCAGCGAATTCATGCCCCAGACCCAGGACACGCCATAGGTCTTGCCCCCGGCCTGCAAGCTGGGGCTGTTCTTCAGCGTAGGCGCCAGATCCTTCGCATTGGGCAGTGCGGCGAGGTCGATCGGGGCGATCAGTTCGGCCGACTGCGCCTGTTGCGTGCGGGCGGAGTTGATCAGCACCACGTCATAGGCACCGGGGTTAGTCTGCAACTTGGTCAGCATCTCCGGCTCGGAGTTGAAATAGTCGTGCTTCACGACAATGCCGGTGGCGGCGGCGAAAGCCCTGAGCGCTGTCGGCTCGTCGGTGCCGTAGCCCTTCCAATTAAGCACGGTGATCTCGGTCGTCGCCGCGTGGCCGACGTGTGGTGCAAAAGAGAGCGCGAGACCGGACCCGACAAGCGTCGTCAGGCCGCGCCGGCTGATCTTCACGGTCATGTCTACTGCCTCCGTGCATGGTGGTGGGTGTCGGCCGGTTCTTCTTCCCGCGGCCTCTCCTGCGTGGCCGTCGCCGTAAGAAAGGCGTCTAGTTCCTGTCGGTCGGGCGCGGTCGCCGAGCCGGGCCGGGTCACCGAAAGCGCGGCGGCGGCGTTGGCCCGCTGCGCCGCCGCGGCAGGGCCGTATCCCGCCCCGAGAGAGGCGACCAGCACGCCGGTATGGGTGTCGCCGGCGCCGGTGGTATCGATGGCACGGGCCAGCGGCGTGGGCACGGGCACAAAGGGCTCAGGCATACCGGCGCCGGCAAGGATGCAGCCACGCGCGCCATCGCGCAGGACCAGCAGGGCATCGTTCGACAGGCGGCCGCGTAGCAGTGGCACGGCATCGTGCAGGCTGTCGGTGCCGGCGAGCAGCCGCGCCTCACGGTGGTTGAGGGTGAACACGCCGGCGTGCGCCAGGGTCGCATCGAGGACCGGGCAGGGGATCTCGGCGACGAGCGGGCCCGGATCAATCACAAGCAGAATCTCGCACGGGAGCGCGCCGAGCCAAGCGGCGATGGCGGGGCCGAGCTTGGCATAGGAGAGATCGTAGCCGGAGACGAATACCGCGTCGCCGGCCTGGACCGGCACATCCTGCAGCTGCCGTGTGCCTAGCTGCGACTCGACGCCGGGGCTGGTAATGAAGCTACGCTCGCCATCTGGCTCCACGAGCACAAGACAGAAACCGCTGTCGCCATGCTCTGTCGCCGGCAGCAGGGCTGCTATCCCCTCTTGTGCCAGCGCGGCGCGTATTGAGGCGCCGTGCGAACCGTTGCCGTGCCGGCCCGCAAACAGCGTCGGCATTCCCTGCCGCGCTGCCGCGGCCAGAACGTTGAAGCCGCCGCCGGGCGAGGGTGTGGCTGCCGAGACCACCACGTCGCCACCGCGCACGGGGAGATGGGGCGCCTCGACGCGCAGATCCACCAGTATGCTGCCGACGGAGATCAGCCGGCGCGGCCGGATCATGACGCGCCCGACGGCGACATGGCGTTGCGAAGCTCCAGGAGATCGTCGGCCAGCCTCTCCAGCACGAGCTCCGGATTGGCGGCGCGGAGCTGCGCAATGGCGCTCTCCGGGAACCCCTCAATGCCATGGCAGGCACCCATCACGGCACCGACGATCGCGGCGATAGTGTCGCAGTCGCCGCCGAGACTCGCTGCCAGCCGGCAGGCCAGCCACGGATCCTCCGCCGCCAGAGTACACACCGCGAGCGCCGCTGGCACCGCTTCCTGCGTGGCGACGCCGGTGCCGACCAGTCGGTAGATCAGGTCGAGCCCGTCATCGGCCGCGCGATCCTCCACGAGGCCCAGCGCCCACTCGCTCCGCGCCGCGACATCCGCTCCGGCGACGAAATGGCCGCGCTGGCCGCCGAGCCGTGCCGCCTCGACCGATCGCCGAAGGGCGGCGCGCAGATCGCCCCCGCCGACACCAACGCTAACCGCGGCCGCGACGGCCGCCGCGCCGGCATTGGCGATGGTGGTGTTGTGGGTGACGAAGCCGACCTGTGCCACCGCATCGACCAGCCGCGGGAGGCATGAACAATTGAACGCGATCCCGACCGGCGCCACTCGCATCGCAGCACCGTTGGTTGCCCCGGTCGCGCCGGCCACGTCTAGGGACGCACCTTCGGAAAGTGAAGCCAGCGCACGACGAGTCGACGGCCCTAGCAGGTCGAGCGACCCGGCCGCGATCATGCGCTGCTCCCAAGCCAATAGATCGCGGGCGAAATCAAACGGGTCCATGATGCCGCCCCCGGCGACCATGAGCCGGCCGAGGATCACCGTCTGGTCGGTGTCGTCGGTCACTCGGCCGGCAGCCATCAAGCGGCTGATCGGGTTCTCTGCCGGGCCGTCATGAAAGCCGTCGAGGATGCCGTAGCGCTGCCGGACGAATTCGCGCGACATCAACTGTGTCGGCATGCCGAGCGCATCGCCGATCGCGAGGCCAAAGAGAGCGCCGCGCGCCCGGCTCACGGCGTCCTGATTCATCCCGACCCCGGCCCGAAGGCGAAGCGCAGGCGGAAGTGATCGGGATGCAACAGGCTGTCGACCCGTTCGACAAAATCAAAATTAGCATCATGGACGATCCGTCGCGTGGAAAGAAACGCGTCCCCGGGAGCCCGACCGAGCAACTCCGCCTCCGCCAAAGAGAGCCGGGCCAGCCCGACCTCCTCCTGCCCGCCGGCGGGCCGCACTCCCCAGACCTCCAGGGTCCGCCGCAGCGAGCCATCCACCAGCCCATGGCGCAGGACCTCGGAGAATTCCGGGCGCCAGCGCACTCGGCTCCGCTCCAGCGAGATCGCCTCGCCGGACAGCGCGCTGCGCACCCGATCGAGTGCGAGGAACGAGACGCTGTCCAGCCGCAATTCCTCGGCGAGGCTCGGATCGTCCATCCGCTCGAACCGGAGGATGCGCGCGCGCGTCTCAACGCCACGTTGCGACAGCGCTTTGGACCAGCCGAGCTGGTCGTCGAGCGGTGCGCCGTCATAGCAGACGAAGGAGCCGGAGCCGGACCAGGTCTCGATCAGACCGGCCTTGTGGAGGCTTGAGAGCGCCTGGCGAACCGTGCCGCGGCTCACCTCATAGGTGCGCGCGAGCGCGAACTCAGCCGGCAGCCGCGCGCCATGGCCAAGCTCACCGGCTTGGATCTGGCGTGCGAGACTGTCGGCGACGCGACGGTACTTGGCAGGCATCGGACGAACCTGTCCAAACCTGTCTGGACGGAACCACAGTACGTGCCTCGTGTCAAGTTTGCGTCCCTCGATCTACTTGGGAAATGTCCAGAGATTGGGAGATCAAGCCGCCATTGCGACTTGTGCGCTCGTGCTAGTCGGTCAAACGTAACCGGAATTCCTCGCAATGAACGGACCGATTCGGCGGGCTCGTGTGCGGACGTCGGGTAATCGCGGCCGCCGGCGGCCTCGCAGATAGTGCCGCGATCCGGGCGCTGTGGCCCGGTTTCACCATCGGAGGCTATTCGATGACCCACTACATTGGTTTGGATGTGTCGCAAAAACTGAGGTCGATCTGTATTGTTGACGATATCGGTCGCCGCCTATGGCGTGGTCAGCCCGCGTCGGACCCTGAACAGATCGAGCGGGCGGCGTGCCGGAGACGATGCCCTATCGGCGTCGAAACCGGTCCCAAGGCGCCGTGGCTGGTGCAAGAATTGCGCGGCCGCAGGCTCGACGCCACCTGCCCTGACGCCAAGCATGCGCCGGCTGCGCTCAAGATTCAAATCAACAAGATCGATCAGAATGATGCGGAGGGACTGGCGCAAATCATGCGCACGGATGAAATCAACCTGTGCATATCAAGTCGTTCAGGATATCCAAATACCGAGACATGCTTGCCCGCACGCTGATGTACGATGCGGCAGTGGTGCTTATGATGCGTGTGAAGCGGGCTTCCGGTCTGAAGGAATGGACAAAGGCGATTGCTAGGCATCAGGAGCTGGAAAGGCGCGCTCGCGCTTGCCCGGAAACTCTCTGTGATCATGCATGGCCTCTGGAGCTCGGGCGGGCCATTCCGCTCGTTCGAGCAGCCGGCGGCCGCGTGACGAGTCCTTCACCCAGCTTCATCCGGGGCATCGCCTCGGATGTGATGATTGTCGACGGGGCGAGGGTACAGGCGGCTGGGCAGGAGGGCCTTGGGCCTCATAGAGAACAAGCCTCATAGAGAACAACCTGAGCCCGCTGTGGATATTGCAGCACCTGTGCTTCAAACCAGGTGTTGCGGCGGATCCTGCCGACCGCGGAGAGAACCGTGACCCCCGATACGGCAACACAAGCAAAACAAGAATCTATTGAGAAGAGAGGCGCGATTAGAAAAAGGGCACCCATCGGTGCAAGGGTTTTCTGGGGTTCTGTTTGTGCGGTCGGGCGCGCTCATGTGTCTGGCATGTTTGACACGGTCCGCATGGCTGCTGGCCCTGATGAAGTCCGCGGACGGGAAGCCATACAGGTCAACGCGCTCGGTGGCACTCGGGCCCACTGCGGCTTCGCCCATCCCCGGTTCGACTGGTTTTTCATCAGACGTGCCCTTGCAACTGTCGGCGCTCCAGTACCCCGCGCGACCAATCACAAGCCCGGAGCAACGCTGCCGAGGGCCTGGCTTGCCGATCGGCTCAGGGGACCTACCACCGATACGCAGACGGCAGCAGCATGCCAGTAGATGACCTAGCAGGCCGACTGGACGGGTAGGGCAGCCAGGTGCGGCGCGGTTGACAGCCAGGGCGCTCAGGCAGATCATATGTACACGAACAATCTGGGATGTGCGTATGGGCAGCTATTTGCGCCCGAGCAATCTCGCTGATGCGTTGGCAGCCCTGGCTGCGCGACCGCGACAGGTCGTGGCTGGCGGCACCGATCATTATCCTGCCCGGGTCTCTCATACGCCTGACGAAGATATACTCGATATCTCGGCTCTTCCTGGTCTGCGGACGATCGAGGAGCATGCCACCCACTGGCGTATTCCGGCACTGGCGACGTGGACCGATATTGCCACTGCCAAACTGCCGCCTGTATTCGATGGGTTGCGCAAAGCAGCGCGGCAGATCGGCGGCCCACAGGTACAGAACCGCGGCACGCTTTGCGGCAATCTGTGCAACGCCAGCCCTGCTGCCGATGGCACTCCCAATCTGCTGGTCCTGGATGCAGTCGTCGAGCTGGCCAGCGCTGTCGGCAAGCGTCAGATGCCCATTGCTGATTTCGTCATCGGCAGTCGCCAGACTGCGCGGCGACCTGATGAACTGGTAACGGCTGTCCGTATTCCACGACCGGGGCGGGCGGCCCGCGCTGTCTTCAGCAAGTTGGGGACGCGCGCCTACCTGGTGATTTCGATCGTCATGGTGGCCGTCGTGGCTGAAATTGCCCCGGACGGCCGCGTAGCAGCGCTGCGCGTTGCGGTGGGCGCTTGCGGTCCCGTGGCGCGCCGGCTGCCGGCACTGGAAGCGGCTCTGGTTGGCCAATACCCCTCGCCCGATCGCGTGCGAGCGGAGCATTTCGCGCCGCTGACGCCGATCGATGACATTCGTGGCACCGCCGCTTATCGCCAGGCCGCCACTCTGGAACTGCTGCGCCGCGCGATAGCAGAACTTTCCGCGCCGGATCGTATCGCCGCATGAGATCCCCGGCCGAAACGCTCACCTGCACGGTCAACGGCCGGCCGGTCGAGCTGCATGTCGAGCCGGCTCGGCGGCTTGCCGATGTGTTGCGTGACGATCTCGGCCTCACCGGCACGAAGATCGGCTGCAACGCGGGCGATTGCGGTGCGTGCACGATCCTGCTGGACGGGTGTCAGGTCTGCGCTTGCATGGTTCCCGCGGCGCAGGCGAGTGGATGCTGCGTCACGACAGTTGAGGGGCTGGCGGAAGATGGCGCGCTGGCGCCGCTGCAGCGGGCGTTTCTGTACCATGGCGCAGCCCAGTGCGGCATCTGTACGCCAGGCATGCTGATGGCCGCGGCTGACCTTCTTGCGCGCAATCCCCATCCCACGGAACCGGAAGTACTCGACGCGCTTGGCGGCGTACTGTGCCGCTGCACCGGTTATCGTAAGATTGTCGAGGCGGTGCTGGACGTACGCGACGGTGCAGTTCCGCCCGTGTCCGCTGAAGGTGGCGCGGTTGGTGCGCGCATGGTCAAGGTGGACGGGCTGGCGAAATTGATGGGCACCGAGCTCTTTGGCGCCGACACGCTGCCTGACGAACCAGTGTTGACCCTGCGCGCCGTGCGCAGTCCGCATGCGCACGCCCGCTTCGCGATCGGCGATCTGGCGTCCCTCTTCTCCGCCCATCCCGGTTTGTGCCGACTATTGACGGCGGCGGATATTCCCGGGCGCAACCTCTACGGTATCTACCCAACCGGAAAGGACCAGCCGGTCTTGGCGGAAGGCCTCGCGCGATACCGCGGCGAGGCAATCTGTGCCCTGCTTGGCGATGCTGAGACGGTGGCTGCAATCCGGGATGAGGAGCTGCCTGTAGTGTGGGACGTGCTTTCAAGCGTCACGTTCGACACGGCGCGGGCCGCGTCACCCCTTCATACGCATGCACCCGGCAATGTGCTGTGTACAGGGCGCGTGGTTTCGGGTGATGTGGAGAGAGGCCTCGCGGACGCCGCCGCTATTGTTGAAATCACAGTAGAGACGAGTTTTGTAGAGCATGCCTATATCGAGCCGGAAGCCGGCTATGCACGACGGGTCGGCGAACGGATTGAAGTCGTCGCCTGTACGCAGACACCATACATGGATCGGGACGAACTGGCGGGCATTCTTGGTATTGCCCCGGAGCAGGTGCGCGTGATTCCAACCGCGGTGGGCGGCGGCTTTGGCGGCAAGCTCGACCTCTCGATGCAGCCGCTCGTTGCCGTAGCTGCCTGGCTGACCGGGCGGCCGGTCCGTATGGTCTATACGCGTCCGGAAAGCATGGCCGCCACCACCAAGCGTCATCCTGCGCGCATACAGGCCACGGCGGCGGCCGACGCCGACGGCCGGCTTCGCGCCGTCCGTTTCCATGGTGACTTCAATACCGGGGCATATGCAAGTTGGGGCCCGACAGTTGCGAACAGAGTGCCGGTACATGCCACGGGGCCCTATGCGGTCCCGCACGTCGCCTGCACGACGGCGGCGTTGCATACCAACGATCCGCCGGCGGGCGCGTTCCGAGGTTTCGGCGTGCCGCAGGCGGCCATCGCCACCGAAGCTTTGATGGACATGCTGGCAGAACAGCTCAGCCTTGATCCACTGGAGTTTCGTTCCGGCAATGCGCTCAGGGAAGACCTGACAACGGCGACGGGACAGAGGCTTGGCGCGGGCGCGGCGTTACCTGAATGTCTGGACGCGCTCCGTCCGCGCTGGCGAGCCCTCCGCCGTGAGGCAGAGGAATTGAACCGCAACACTGCCACGCCAATACGCCGCGGCGTTGGTATCGCCTGCATGTGGTACGGCATCGGCAACACCAGTCTTGCCAACCCGTCGGAAATGGAGATCGCGCTCACGCGCGAAGGGCGCGTCGTGCTGTTTTCGGGTGCCGTTGACATCGGTCAGGGCTCCAACACGATTATGTTGCAGATCGCGGCCGATGCGCTCGGCATTCCCGTGGACCGCATCGAACTGGTTGCCGGCGATACAGACCGAACACTGGATGCCGGCAAGACCAGTGCATCGCGGCAGACTTTTGTCAGCGGTAATGCGGCGCGCCTTGCCGGAATTGCGCTGCAGGAGGAAATCCTGCGTCGCGCCAATGCCGGTCCCGAGGCGCGGATCGCATTGGAGCCTGGTGTGGTCACGATGACACACGACGGCGTCATCAGCCGGGTCGAACTGGCATCGTTGCCGGCCGATGCAGAGGGGATCGTGTTGCGCGCCCGCGGCCGCTTTGACCCGCCGACGACCATGCTGGATAAGGACGGCCAGGGTATCCCTTACGCCAGTTACGCCTTTGCCGCGCAGATAGCGGTGGTGGATGTCGATACGTCGCTTGGCACCGTTGCCGCGCGGCGCATCGTCGCCGCGCATGATGTCGGCCGGGCGATCAACCCAACGCTGGTCGAGGGGCAGATCCACGGCGGGATTGCCCAAGGTTTGGGACTCGCGTTGATGGAGGAGTACGTCCCCGGCCGCACTGAAAACCTGCATGACTACCTGATCCCGACCATCGGCGATATACCGCCCATTGAAACCATCCTGATCGAGCAACAGGATCCGCTCGGGCCGTATGGGGCGAAGGGGGTGGGTGAACCAGCGCTGATCGCGACCGCTCCGGCGATCCTGAACGCGATCGCCCATGCCACCGGCAAGCGCATCACCCGCGTGCCGGCAACGCCGGACCGCGTCCTGGCGGCGCTCCAATCATGACCACCACTCACGCCAGCACCGATGCGCCCGACGAGGCGGCCCTCAACGCGGTGAAACAGACGGCCGATGGCATTATCACCTGCGATGCCTGCCCCGTGCTCTGCCGCATCCGTCCGGGCAAGACCGGCGCCTGCGACCGCTACGGCAATATCGACGGCCGCCTGACCCGCATGGATCCACTGACCGTGCTTGCTCGCACACCCGAGCTGGTGCGCTTCGCCGGCGAGGAGTGGAGCGGCAATCCGATTGCCGCGACGGATGTCTTTGTTACCGGGATTGGCGCCGGCACAACATATCCGGACTACAAGCCGGCGCCGTTCATCGTTGCCTCGGAAATCGACGGCGTCGATATGGTGACCGTCGTCAGCGAAGGCATCTTCAGCTATTGCGGGCTGAAGGTGAAAATCGACACCGACCGACATATCGGTATGGAATGTGCCCCGGTGCGGGCGCAGGGCGAGCAGGTCGGCCACGTCACCACAGCCGAATATGGCAGCCAGATGCTCTCGCTAGGCGGTGTGCAGCACCTGACCGGTGGCTCCAAGCGAGAGGGTGTGGTCACCTGCGAGACGTTGTTGACGCTTGCCAATCGTGGCGCGGCTGAACTCAGCGTGGATGGCGGCGCGTCTATCCGCGTGCAGGCCGGCAAGGCGCCGGTGATCGACGGTGTCTCGGAACGGCGCATGCGAGTCGGCTGCGGCTCCGCCACCATTGGTATTTTCGCGCAGCAATGGTGCGGCCTGGCCGACGAGGTGATCGTGGTCGATGATCACATCACCGGCGTGCTCACCGAGCATCAGGCAGGGCGATTTCTCGGCATGCGTCCCGCCGGACTCCGCGTCCGCGGCCGCCGTTCCACGCCGGGACGCTATTTCCAGGTGGCCAATCCCGGCAGCTTTTGGGGCGGCACCGATGTCACTGACCCGCTGTCGATTATCGAACGGATCGACCCGAAGATCGCCTGGCCGGGGCTGCGGCTGCTCATGGTCTCCACCACCGGAGAACACGCCGCCTGGTTCGTGCTGGACGAGGCGCTGCAGCCCGTACCGGCTCAGATGCCGCCAGCGATTGCCGACGTCGTCGCGCGAGTCGGCGAAAACTGCGAGCCGGCCTTGTGCACCGTGTTGTTCATGGCCGGTGCCGGCGGGAGTCTGCGCGCCGGCACGACCGAGAACCCGGTATTGTTGACACGAAGTGTGCAACGCGGCGAAACGCGCGTCACCATGGGAGGCGCGCCCGCTTATGTCTGGCCCGGAGGCGGCATCACGATCATGGTCGATGTGGACGCAATGCCGGAAAACGCCTTTGGCCACGTACCGACGCCGGCTTTGGTGGCACCGGTCGAGTTTACGCTGACATTGGCTGATTATGCCGCAGTGGGCGGGCATGTCGGCCGCGTTCGCCGACTGAACGACGTGCTGCGCGAACGCCGTCCACGTTCGGTAACACCTCTCCCGCGCTGCGGAAGAGGTCGGTTCGCGCAGCGAACCGGGTGAGCGCCTCCGCCATGAGCGCTGTCGCCGCCCTGTTGCCGGACGGGCGACTGCATCTGCAGCACGGACCGATCGACTGTCTGTGCCGCGCCTGGGGCCGGCCGGCGCAGGTCCGTGCGGCCTATACCCAGGCGGCGGACGCATTTCCGGCAATCCTGCCCGGGCTTTGCGCGGAACTCGCGCACCTGCGTACGCCGCTTCCATCATTGCCGCCCCGAGGCAGCGTGGCGCGGGCAATGCACGATGCCTGCGGGCCGTTTGCCGATCGCTTCATCACGCCCATGGCGGCAGTCGCCGGAGCGGTCGCCGATGCGGTGCTCGCGGCCATGATCGC
>Ga0335075_10010539_pt1 | contig 14019 bp, 12 predicted proteins | sample Lox_Sample_24_FD_206723 | JGI IMG/M metagenome (GOLD analysis project Ga0335075, IMG submission 206723) | Soil microbial communities from Loxahatchee National Wildlife Refuge, Florida, United States - Lox_Sample_2.4 | ecosystem: Environmental > Terrestrial > Soil > Wetlands | place: USA...
CACGTCGCGCAAGTGGTTCACGTTCACCAACGGCGCGCACATCGACTCACTCGATCCGTACACGTTCGACCGGCTCTACGACTTCCTCGAGCTGTACGTCGCGCACCAGGCGCCGATCGTCAACGCAGCCGTGGTGCACCTCGTCGCCCCGGTCGTCTATTGGGAAGCGATGGGGCTGCCCAAGACCGACCTCGTGACGCTGCCGCCGGACCCGATCCAGCAGAAGCTCACCTACAGGGGCGCGTTGTCCGCGTTCGAAGCGCTGCCCCAGATCAGGGTGCTGTTCGACAACGGCGCCGGCACCTCGCCGCTCGGCGCCACCACGCCCGGCAACCCCTATCCCGGCTTCGAACAGTCCTTCTCGCAGTTCCCCATCCCCGGCACGCAGGCGCGCAGCTGGTACCTCGGCCCCAACGGCACGCTCTCAGAACAGCAGCCGGAAGGCGAAGGCGTGGACACGTACACCTCCAACCCAGGCGCCACGCCGCTCACCGACTTCGGGCCCACCACCGAGTCGGGCGGCCTGTGGGGCGACGCCTCGCAATGGGAATGGAACTGGCAGCAGCCGCAGGCGGGCTCCGCCGTGTCCTACGTGTCCGCGCCGCTCGCCGCCGACACCACCGCCATCGGCGCCGGCGCGGTGCAGCTGTGGGTGAAGTCCTCCACCCCCGACGTGGACTTCCAGGCAACCGTCAGCGAGGTGCGGCCCGACGGCAACGAAACGTTCGTGCAGGACGGCTGGCTGCGGGCGAGCGAGCGCAAGCTCGCCACCAACGCCGAAAACATGCTCGACCAGGAACCCACGCAGGTGCAGCCGATACCCACCTTCCGCGCGTCCGACGTGGAACCGATGCCGGCAAACGAATTCGTGCCGGTCACCATCCCCCTGTACTTCGAGGGCCACGCCTACCGCGCCGGATCGCGCATCCGCGTCACCATCGCCGCGCCCAACGGCACGCAGCCCGTGTGGTCGTTCAGCCGCACGCAGCCCGAAGACGCCACCGCCAGCGAGTCGATCGCGTTCTCGCCCAGCATGCCCTCCAGCCTCACCCTGCCGGTGGTACCCGGCGTCGAAGTCCCCACCGCGCTGCCGCCGTGCCCCAGCCTGCGCAACGAGCCCTGCCGCCCCTACCAGGCGTTCGTCAACGACGGCTCCTGAGGCGGGCGCGGGGCGGGCGGCGCGACGCCGACCGCGGCCCAGGCGGTCGCGCCCGCCTGTTCGCTGCGGTGGGCGCGACGCGCCGGCAGCACGCGGACGAGATCAGGTGCGGGCGTGCGAGCGCGAGCAGCCGCGCCTCACGGTCGCTGAAGTCAGATGCCGGTGAGATCGGGAAAGCCAGCGAAGGCGCGATGGATACTGGATCGAGGGCGTTTGCGCCAGCCGCGCATCTACGCATCGCTACGCACGCAACGGCGCCGGCTGGCCATCGCGTGCAGGGTTCTCAGCTCACCCGCCTCCTCGCAGCGCCGCCGGACGGCGATAGAGGCCCTCTCTGAACAGCGCGTTGCCGGCCGCGTTCCACCGCTCCAGCTGGCCGGCGGCCATGAACGGCTCGGGCAGGTGGCGGCCGATCTGCGCCTGGTAGAGCACGGTGCCGAGGATCAGCGTGACCCCATGCAGCGCCGCCCAGGTGACGTCGGCGTCGTCTCGCAGCAGCCCATCGTCCGCCAGCGCCCGCCACAGCCCTGCCGCGATCTCCACGAACGCGTCGAACACCACGGCGGCGGTCTCGTCCCCTTCTGCCACGGCCCGAGCCACGTACATCAGCGCCGTTGGCTGCTCCGCCACGAACGCGGTCACGCGGTCGCCGAGCTCCTGCTGCGCTTGCGCCGCAGTCTCCGCTGTGGGCAGCTCGCCGAATGCCTCGCTCGCCAGCCCCACCACGTGCGCGCCGACCGCCTGCACCAGCGCGGCCTTGGTCGCGAAGTGGTGCTGCACCAGACCGGCAGAGACCCCGGCCGCCTTGGCCACGTCACGCAGCGAGGTGCCCGCCACGCCCTCGCGCGCGAAGCGCGCGAGGGCGGCGTTGCGAATGCGCGCCAGCCCGGTCAGATCGGAGACAGCCTCGACCATACAGTTGCATTGTATCCAATACATGTGTATCTTGACGAATGGATGTCGTCGGCCGCCGAAGCTCGTGCCCATCGCCCGCGCGGCCACGTGCGCCACTATGCGGGGCTGCTCACGCCGGGCGCCGGCGCCGCCGTGCCCGCCCTGCTCGAACGCAACCGCGCGCAGCGGCTCGAGCGGCTGCTGCGCACGGCCGCCGGCGGCGCCGCGCGGCGCACTGCCGGCCGGCGGCGCATGCGCGCGCTCGTCGCCGCGCCGGGCGCCCGCATGCGCTGGCGCTCGGTGCCCGCGCCGGCGCCGCCGGGACCCGAGCAGGCGATCGTGCACCCGCTCGCAGCGTCCACCTGCGACGTCGACTGCCCGCTCGCGCTGGGCGCGATGAACCTCGCGCTGCCCGCGCACCTCGGCCACGAATGCGTCGCCGAGGTGCTGGCGGTCGGCGAGCGCGTGCGCACGGTGAAGCCCGGCGAGCGCGTCGTCGTTCCGTTCCAGATCAGCTGCGGCTGCTGCTCGCGCTGTCGCGCCGGCTGTCCCGGCAGCTGCCTCAGCGTTCCTCCGCTGTCAGCCTTCGGCATGGGCGTCGGCGGCGGGCACTTCGGCGGCGCGTTCTCCGACGAGCTAGCGGTCCCCTACGCCGACGCCATGCTGGTGCCGCTTCCCCGCGGGGTCGCGCCGGCCGCCGCCGCAAGCGTCTCGGACAACGTCGCCGACGCCTACCGCCATGTCGCGCCCCACCTGCCGGCGCTGCTCGACGCCGACGCCGACGCCCGGGTGCTGATCGTCGCGGGACTCTCGCGGCGGCCGCTGTTGAGCGCGAGCGTCGCCCTCTACGCCGGCCAGATCGCCCTGGCGCTGGGCGCGCGCAACGTGTGCCTGGTGGACTCGCGAGCGCAGGTGCGGGCCCACGCCGAGCGGCTCGGCCTGACCGCGTTGAAGCCGCGTGAGCTGCGCGGGCAGGCGCCGGCGCAGCTGGTCGTGCACTCGAGCGCCGATCCGCTGCGCCCCGCCCTCGCCCACACCGCCGCCGACGGCGTGTGCACCAGCAACGGTGGCCTGCACCGCAGCACCGACATCCCCCTGATTCAGATGTACATCCGCCGCTGCACGCTGCACGTCGGCATCCCGCACGCGCGCACCAACATGCCCGGCGCGCTCGAGTTGATCGCGCGCGGCAAGCTGCGTCCCGAGCGCGTCACCACCAGCACAGCGCCGTTCGACGAGGCCCCGCGTGCCCTGCGCGAGCACTGCCTCGCCGGCGCCACCAAGACGGTGCTCGTGCGCTAGCCGTGTCGATGGTGCTGCCGATGCCGACCGAGGAACGCACGCACGACGAGCCCGCCGCGCCACGCCGGGGAGGCTCGCCGGCGTGAGCCGTGCGCGCGCCCACCTCGTCGCGGTGCCCGAGGCGATTCAATCGCGCCCTGATCTCGCCGGCGCCCACCGCGTGATCACGTACGAGCTCGCAGCCGGTAACGCGCAGTCGCTCAGCGCCGAGCAGTGGGCGCGCGCGACCTGGGAGGGCGCCCCGCTGATCGTGCGCCGGTTGCTCACGCTCGGCTGGCGATTCGCTCTCGGGCTGCGACTCGCGCCTGCGCGCTCGCCCGCGAGCGTGCTCGGCTGGCGCATCACCGACGATCGCCCCCACACCGTCACGCTCGAGGCCCGCTCCGCTCTCATCACCGGCCACAACGTCGTCATCGTGCAGCAGTCCACGGTGCTGTGGACCACGCTCGTCCGCTACGAGCGGCCTGTCGCACGCCCCGTGTGGAGGCTCGTCGAGCTCGTACACCGTGTCGTGCTGCCGTACGTCCTCACCCACGCCACGAAGGTCGCACAGCGCGAGCGCGGCCGGCGGCCCCGCTGAGCCGATCGACCTGCTCAACTCGCGAGCGCCAGCAACTGCCAGGGCTCGGGTATGCCCTTCAGCTCGTGCAGCCCACGGTCCTCGAACGCCAGCCCCGAGCCGGCGGTGAGGTCTTTGACCGTGCGGGTCACCACCACCTCGCCCGCCTCCGCCTCGGCCATCACGCGCGCCGCAAGGTGCACCGCGATGCCGCCGATGTGCTCACCGCGCAGCTCGATCTCGCCCACGTGCACCCCGGAGCGCACCTCCACTCCGAGGCCGCCCACTTCGTCGCAGATCGCCTGCGCGCAGCGCACCCCCCGGGCAGGGCCGTCGAAGGTCGCAAGCAACCCGTCGCCCGTGCGCTGCACCAAGCGCCCCCGGAACCTCGACACCAGACGCTCGGTGCGCGCGTCGTGCTCGTCCAGCAGCTCCTTCCAGCGACGATCGCCCAGCTCGGCGAGCTTGGGCGTGGAGGCCACGAGGTCGGTGAACACGATCGTGGCCAGCACCCGGTCCTCGGACGCCGCATCGTCCGACTCGCCCCCCAGGAACCTCACGATGTGCTCGACGACGCGCTCGTCGGCCCAGAACACGTCTCCGACCCCGTCCAGCTCGACGAGCTCCGCCGTGGGGATGCGCTCGGCGAGGTACCCACCTGCTCCCCGCCCCACCAGGGACGGCTGGTCGTGAGCGATCACGAGCGTGCTGGCCTGGATCGACGGCAGCACCGGACGGACGTCGATCTCCGTCATCTGCTGCCACGCCTGGAGCATCAGGGTGCGATCGATCGCCAGCCGCTCGTAGCGGCCGGCCCACCGGCGAAGCGCAGCATCGCCGTACAGCTCGGGATGCGTGGATAGCGTCACGCCGGTGCCCCACAGCCTTCCCACCGCGCCGACGATCGCCCCCAGGGCCTCCTCGGACAGGCCACCGTCGTAGTCGCCCTCGCACAGGAAGCGCGCGCAGCTGTCCTGCAGCACCAGCCGGTCGCAGCGCTCGGGGTGGGTCGCCGCGAACAGCAGCGCCGGAAGCCCGCCGAAGCTGGAGCCCACCATGTCCGCACGCTCGCACTCCGCGGCGTCGAGCACGACCAGCAGATCGTCACTCGCCTGCTCGATCGCCCCACCGAACTCCCCGCGACCGAACGACAGGCCGTCCGAGGCCCCGTTGCCGCGCTTGTCGAGCAGGATCAGCCGCCCGATCGACGCCAGCCTGCTCAAGAACCGTGCGATCCGTGGCTGCTCCCACATGAGGTCGATCGACGACGCCCAGTCGGTCACCAGCACCACATCGCGCTCGCCGGCGCCGATCGTCTGAAAGGCGATGTGCGCCCCGTCCGGCGCCACCACGAACCTGGTGTCCGGCGGCTCTGCGGTCACGCGCGCCAGCATAATCCGCCGCGAGCGAGCACGCTCACGGCTCGCCCTGCCAGCCGAGGGCGCGCCGGTGCGCCTGCGGCAGCTTGCTCACCACGATGTCGTAGGAGTCCTCGATCATGTCGCGCACGGTCTCGTCGGGAAGCGAGCCGTCGAGTATCACCGTGTTCCAGTGGCGCTTGTTGAGGTGGTATCCGGGGATCACAGCTGCGTGCGCATCGCGCAGCGCCTGCGCGAGCGCCGGCTCGCACTTCACGCTCACGCGCAGCGAGTCCGCGCCGAGCTGTGACAGCGCGAACATCTTGCCGCCCACCTTGAACACCGAGGTCCGGGGGCCGAACGGGAACGTCTCCTGCGCCCCGGCGAACGACACGCAGTGATCGCGCAGCTCCGCGGGGTTCATCGCCCCACTCCCGTGCGGTCGGCCAGCCCGGCCAGGTCCTTGCGCCGCATCTCCGGCAACGCGGGCGCGCGCCACGGGTCATGCGGCGCCCACGCGATGCGCGCCCGCCTGGCGCGCAAGCGCTGCTCGAGCCCGCGCCACGATCGAGTACGCTCGTCCCGCATGCCCACCCCTCTCGCCACCTACACCTTCGGGGACTCGCTGCTCACCGTACTCGAGTTCGCCATCTTGTTCCTGTGGATCTGGGTCGCCGTCGGCGTGGTGTTCGACATCTTTCGCAGCCGCGACCTGTCCAACTGGGGCAAGGCTCTGTGGATGCTGTTCATCATCATCGTCCCCTACATCGGCGTGCTCGCCTACCTGCTCATCCGTGGTCACACCATGCACGAACATCGCGAGCAGGACCGCGCTCACGCCGAAGCCTTCCAGCGCTTCGAGGCGAGCGGCGGCGCCGCGCCCAGTCCCGTCGACGAGCTCGCCAAGCTCGCCGAGCTGCACGACCGAGGCAAGCTCAGCGACGAGCAGTTCGAGCAGGCCAAGGCCACGCTGCTCCGCTGACGCCCAGCAGGCGCGAGGCCCAGCTGGTGCGCAACGCCGACTGCTAGCCCGCGTCCAGGTCGTCCAGCCGCATCCGCGCCATCGCCACGCGCTCGCCCTCGAAGCGCACGCCCTCCGCCTCCAGCAGCTCGCGCTGGCGCGCGCCCATCGCCAGCGAGCCGTCCGCCCGCACCACGCGGTGCCACGGCGCCTCGTGCGCCTTCATGTTGCTCAGCACGCGTCCCGCCAGCCGCGGCGCACCCGGCGACACGTCGCCGTAGGTGCGCACGAAGCCCGGCGGGATCGCGCGCACCCGTGCCACGATCGCCTCCTCGCGCTCGCCGCGCCTCGCGTTGCCGGACCGCCCGCGCGCCGCGCCCGCGCCCCGCGCCGCGCCCGCTCCGCCCGCCGCCGCCGCCGCCGCCGCTCCACGCTCGCCGCGCGCCACGCTACAGCTCCTCCCCGCGCAGCTGGCGCCCGTACGGGCCCGCGCCCGTCAGGCACGTCGCGCCGCAGCGCGCGCCCAGCGCCAGCGCCGCCTCCAGCTCCAGGCCCGCGCCCAGGCCGTACGTCAGGCCCGCCGCGAACGAGTCGCCGCAGCCGTACGCGTCCACCCGCTCGCCCCGCACCCGCGCCGGCTCGTAGCGGCCGCTCGTGCCGTCGCGCCTGCGGTAGCGCCCGCCGCGCTCGCCCTCCGTCAGCACCACCACCTCCGCCTCGCCCTCCGCGCGATCCAGCGCCGCCAGCTCCACCTCGTCGTCCGCGCTCGCCACCAGCGCGTCCAGGCGCACGCCGTGCCCCAGCGCGTGCCGCGCGCGCGGGCTCGCCACCACGATCGCGCTCGCCCGCCGCGCCGCGCGCAGCGCGCGCTCGTCGCCCGCCGTGAAGTACAGCGCCTGCGTGCCCTCCAGCTCGCGCCAGCTCAGCTCGTCCTCGCCGCGCGGCTCCAGGCGCTCGCCCAACGTCGTGATCGTGCGCTCGCCCGCGTCGTCCACCAGCGTCACCGCGCGCCGCGTGCGCGCTTCGCGAGCCGCCCAGCGCACCTCCACGCCCAGCTCGTCCAGGCGCTCCAGCGAGTGCCTGCCCTGCTCGTCCTCGCCCAGCGCCGTCACCAGCCTCGAGCGCCCCGCCAGCCGCGCCAGCTGCACCGCCGCCACCGCGCCGCCGCCCGCCGGCTCCTCGAACGGCTCGCGCGCGTGCACCAGCTCGCCCGCGCCCGGCACATGCGCAACGCGCGCGAACTGCACCCACTCCACGTGACCCACCACCGCCACCCTCAACCCGCCCGCCTTCATGCCGCCAACCTCTCTCGATCCGCCGCCAGCCCATAGGATGCCGCCCGATGACCCCTCTAATAATCGTCCACGAGCCCGCTCCCAAGGTGCGCCTCCTCACGATGAACCGGCCCAACGAGCTCAACGCCATGAACGCCGAGCTCTGCCAGGCGCTGCACCAGCAGCTGCGCGAGATCGCCGCCACCCCCTCCGTGCGCGCCGTCGTCCTCACCGGCGCCGGCCGCGGCTTCTGCGCCGGCGTCGACCTGCGCGGCTACGGCGCCGCCCCCCACAACCTGCAAAACGACCTCCCCCGCGACCGGCTCGCCAACCAGCAGCACATGTCCACGCTCGTGCTCGCCCTGCGCCAGCTGCCCCAGCCCGTCATCGCCGCCGTCAACGGTCCCGCCGCCGGGCTCGGCCTCGCGCTCGCGCTCGGCTGCGACATCCGCTACGCCGCCGCCGACGCCGTCTTTCGCGCCGCCTTCATCAACATCGGCCTCTCCAACTGCGACATGGCCACCAGCTGGCTCTTGCCGCGGCTCGTCGGCGCCTCGCGCTCGCACGAGCTCATGCTCACCGGGCGGCGCTTCGATGCCCAGGAGGCGCTGCGCATCGGGCTGCTCGCCGACGTCGTCGAGGGCGAGCAGCTCATCCAGCGCTCGCTCGAGGCCGCCCAGCAGATCGCCGCGCTCGCCCCCTGGGGCGTGCGCCTCACCAAGCAGGGCATGTGGAGCGCGCTCGAGATCCCCTCCCAGCACACCGCCGTCGAGTACGAGGACCGCCAGCAGATCATGGCCACCTTCAGCAGCGGCGTGCCCGAGGCCGCCGGCGCCTTCCTCGAGAAGCGCCCCGCGCAGTTCGATGACTGACGTGCCCCAGGGCCGCGCCGGCGGCCACGGTGGCGACGAGAACCGCGCTCACGAGGGCCGCGCCGGCGAGGGCGGCGGGGGCGGAAACGGCGCGAGCGCCGGCGCGCTGTTCGACGTCTCCCGCAAGACCGCGCTCGTCACCGGCGGCTCGCGCGGCATCGGGTTCATGATCGCCCGCGCGCTCGTCGCCGCCGGCGCCCACGTCATCGTCTCCTCGCGCAAGACCGCCGACGTGCAGGCCGCCGCAGCCGAGCTCGCCGCGATCGGCCAGTGCCACGCCGTCCCCGCCGACGTCTCCACCCAGGAGGGCGCGCAGCAGCTCGCCGCCGAGGTGCGCCAGCGCTTCCCCGCGCTGCACATCCTCGTCAACAACGCCGGCGCCACCTGGGGCGCGCCGCTCGAGCAGTTCCCCGCCGGCGGCTGGCAGAAGGTGCTCGCCACCAACGTCGAAGGCGTCTTCCACCTCACCGTCGCGCTGCTCGAGCCGCTGCGCGCCGCCGCCCGCGCCGAGGACCCCGCCCGCGTCATCAACATCGGCTCCATCAACGGCATCGCCGCGCCCGCCGTCGAGAACTACAGCTACAGCGCCAGCAAGGCCGCAGTGCACATGCTCACCCGCCATCTAGCCAAGCGCCTCGCCGCCGAGCACATCACCGTCAACGCCATCGCCCCCGGGCCCTTCCAGAGCAAGATGATGGCCTTCGCGCTCGACGACCCCGAGGCGCGCGCCGCCATCGAGGCCGGCGTGCCGCTCGGGCGCATCGGCCACCCCGACGACGTCGCCGGGCTCACGCTCTTCCTCGCCTCTCGCGCCGGCGCCTACCTCACCGGCACCGTCATCCCGCTCGACGGCGGCATCACCGGCTGCAACTGACGCCCCACGCGCCCTGCGCCCGCGGTTTGGCGCGCGCGCAGCGGGTATCACCGCAACATGGCATCCCAACCGCTGCCGCGCCCCGACGCCACCGGCATTCCCGGCGGCCCCGCCGCGCCCCCCGGCGAGCCCGCGCCCAGCGGCGCGCCCGCGCCCAGCGGGCAGAGCGGCGCCATCGCGCTGGTCTCCTTCGGCGTCGTCGTCGGCGCCATCTTCGCACTGCTCGCTCTCGGGCACTGGTGGGGCTTCGCCATCGCCATCGCGCTCATGCTCGCCGGCGTCTTCGCGCTCAGCCGCTACGTCCAGCGCATCGCCTGGACGCGGCGCTCGCCGCAGCGCCTGCGCCGCGGCCTGCAGGGCATGAACGAAGACCTCTCCATCACCGACGACAGCCACTCCGAGCTCTCGCCGCTCGACGTGCCGCTCGACAACCCCGCGCATCACGAGCTGCAACAGCGCCTGCCCGCACGCCAGCGCGAGCACCTGCGCGAGCTGCGCCACCGGTAGCGTCGCGCCACGCGTAGCGCCCGCCCCAGTCGGCTAGCATCGGCGCACCCGCGCCAGGGTGAGTCGGGGGCAGGACATGGGCGGCACGCGCACAAAGAGGCGGAGCATCGCGGCGCTGGTGGCCGTCGCGCTGATCGCCGCCGGCGCCGGCGTCGCCGCCTACGCCACGCACCTGCTGCGACGCAGCGAACTTCAGAGCATCGACGCGCGCTTCTCCATCCGCGGCAAGCAGCGCGCGCCCGCAAACATCGTGTTCGTCGCCGTCGATCCGCAGACCCTGCAGGAACTGCAGCACGACTGGCCCTACCCGCGGCGCTGGGACGCAGCCGTGATCGACCGGCTGCGGAGGGACGGCGCCCGTGCCATCGCCATCGACATCGACTTCTCCCAGCCCACCAACGAAGTCGAAGACAACGACCTGTACGAAGCCGTCGCGCGCGCACACGGCAAGATCGTGCTCGCCGCCACCGAAGTGGGGCCGCACGGCGAAACCACGGTGCTCGGCAGCGACCACAACGTGCGTGCCGCCGGCGCGCGTCTCGGCGTGGACCACATCGAACTCGACAGCGACGGCTCCATGCGCCGCTTCGCGCGCCAGTACCACCATCTGCCCAGCTTCGCCGTCGCCGCCGCCGAAGTCATCACGCGCAAGCCCGTGCCCGCTGCGCTCTTCGAAGCCGGCACGCTGCCGATCGACTACGCCGGGCCGCCCCCAACCTTCCACACCATCCCCTACTCCCAGGTGCTGCGCGGCAAGCTCTCGCCCGCCGCCATCGCCGGCAAGCTCGTCGTCATCGGCGCCTCCGCACCGATCCTGCAAGACATCCACTCCACCGCCATCGGCGGAGGCGACATGCCCGGGCCCGAAATCTGGGCCAATGCCATCTCCACGCTGCTGCGCGGCGTGCCGCTGCGCGGCGTGCCCGGCTGGATCAACCTGCTGCTCACCGCGCTGCTCGGCGCCGTCGTGCCGCTCAGCGGCCTGCGCCTGCGCCAGTGGCGCGTCGTCGCCGACGCGCTCGTGCTGGCCGTGCTCTACGCCGTCGCCGTGCAGCTCGCCTTCGACCACGGGCGCATCGTCACGTTCGTCTACCCGCTGCTCGCGCTCGCGCTCGGCACGCTCGGCACGCTCGCCGTGCTGTACGTCAACGAGACCATCGAGCGCGCCCGCGTGCACGACCTGTTCGCGCGCTTCGTGCCCGCCGACGTGGTCGATCAGGTCGTGGCGAGCGCCGGCGAGAACCTGCGCCTCGGCGCCGTCGAGCGCGACTGCACCGTGCTGTTCTCCGACCTGCGCGGCTTCACCAGCTTCTCCGAGAAACTGCCCGCCACGCGCGTCATCGAGGTCGTCAACTGCTACCTCAACGAGATGACAGAGGCCATCCTCGACGCCGGCGGCACGCTCATCGCGTACATGGGCGACGGAATCATGGCCGTGTTCGGCGCGCCGCTCGAGCAGCACGACCACGCCGACCGCGCGCTCGCCGCCGCCCGCGAGATGCTGCGCACGCGCCTGCCCGCCTTCAACGCCTGGATCGCCCAACACGGCCACCCCCACCAGTTCGCCATGGGCATCGGCATCAACAGCGGGCCCGTGATGGCCGGCAACATCGGCTCCGAGCAGCGCGTCGAGTACACCGCGCTCGGCGACACCACCAACACCGCCTCGCGCCTGGAGGGCATGACCAAGGGCAGCGGCCACATGCTGTTCGTCGCCCACACCACCCGCCAGCGCATGAACCACCCGCCGCCCGACCTCACGCTCGTCGGCGAGCTCGAGGTGCGCGGGCGCGTCGAGCCCGTGCCCGTCTGGACCATCGCCGACCCGCAGGCCTGAGCTAGGGCGCCTTCGCCAGATACGCGTGACCCGCCTTCACCCTGCGGCGGTGGTGGTTCACGCGGTTGGTCACCTCCACGCTGTCGGTGGCCACGTAGATCAGCGTGCCGTCGCAGCGGTCCTCGGTGAGCCACACCGTGCCCAGCACAGCGCCGCTGGCGTAGTTGCCCTGCGTCGCGTAGCTGCCGTGGCCGCTGCTCCACAGTTTGCGCACCACGTGCTTGCCCCCCGCGTGCTTCGCGCTCGCCGTAGCGTCCGCCTTGTGCGCGCGCTCGCGCCTGGTCGGGCACACGTTGAAGTTGCCGCCCGTGAGGACCGCCACCACCAGGCCGTCGCGCCGCTGCACCAGCTTGAACTCGCCGCCGTAGAAGTACATCGACTGCAGCCCGTGCGGCCCCATCGTGGTCACCTCCACCTTGCCGTTGGTGGCGTTCACGATCGTCCCGAACGGCACCTGCTTCGCTTCCGTCAACGGCACGAACGTCTTCGAGCCCGGCAGCTCCACCAGCACTTCGCCCGACACCGGCGCGAGGTTGCCGCTCACGCCCAGCCGCGGCGCCGGCAGCGAGCGCACCAGCGTGCCCAGCACGCCGCCCGTGCCCGCCGGTGCGCCGCCGCCGCTCGAGCCGGTGGTGGTCGGCGTCGGTTCGGGTTTCGGTTCGGTAACGCCAGCCGGCGCGGGCGCCACGTAGGTGAACAGCGGGCCGCCGCTGGAGGTGCCATCGGCGTCGTGCACCACCACGTGGTAGGAGCCCGCCGCCGTCGCGCCCGTCACCGCCGTGATCTCTTCGCCGGAGATCACGTGCACCGAGCTCGCTTCGCCGCCGATCGTCACCGTGGCGTCCGCCGCCACGAAGCCGCTGCCCGTGATCGTCACGTGCGTGCCGCCCGCTTCGGGGCCTTCTCCGGGCGTCACCTTGCTCACCGTCGGCGGCGGTGGCGGTGGCGGGGAGGCTCCGCCCACCAGCGTCCACACCGCGCCCGCGTGGCTCTCCAGCACTTCTTCTTCGTTTCCTTCTTCGCCGACCTCGAGCGTCACGTCCGTGTGCGGCCCGCCCACCAGCGCCTCTTCGCCGTCGCCCGACAGCGCCACGCTCTTGCCGAACCAGCCTTTTGCGCTCTCTTCGTAGCCCGTCAGCTTCGTGCCGCTTTGCAGCCACGAGTCGCCGCTGCGCACGTACACCCAGGCCGCGCCGTCGTGCGCGCTGTCGCGCTCGCCGCCGATCAACGCGGTGTCGCCGTCGCTCGACAGCGCCACGCTGTCGCCGAAGTCGTCGTCGCCCTTGATTTCGCTTCCGTGCAGCGCCGGGCCCTGCTGGCTCCAGCTCGAGCCCGTGCGCGCAAACACCCACGCCGCGCCGATGCCGCCGTTGGCGTGGCCGCCCACCAGCGCCGTGTCGCCGTCGCCCGACAGCGACACGCCGGTGCCGAAGCGCCCCGCCGGCGGCTCTTCGTGCGTGGTCAGCTTCGGGCCCTGCTGCGTCCATTCCGAGCCGGAGCGAGTGAACACCCACGCGGCGCCCTGCGAGCCGTCGTCGCCGAACGCGCCCACCAGCGCCGTGTCGCCGTCCGCCGACAACGCCACGCTGCGCCCGAACAGGCCTTCGCCTTCCTCTTCGCCGGCGCCCGTCAGCTTCGCGCCGTCCTGCGTCCACGTTTCTTCGGAGCGCGTGAACACCCACGCCGCGCCGCGGCCGCCTTCGTCGGTGAGGCCGCCGATCAGCGCCGTGTCGCCGTCGCCCGACAGCGCCACCGAGTTGCCGAAGCGCGCGCCGCCGCTCTCTTCCGCGCCGCCCGTCAGCTTCGGCCCCTGCTGCACCCACGTGCCGTCCACCAGCACGAACACCCACGCCGCGCCGCGCTGGCCGCGATCCGACTGCCCGCCGACCAGCGCCGTGTGGCCGTCGCCCGACAGCGCCACGCTGTGTCCGAAGCGCGCGTTCCTGCGCTCTTCGCCGCCCAGCAGCGCCGGCCCCTGCTGCACCCATTCCGAGCCCGAGCGCGCGAACACCCAGGCCGCGCCGCGGTTGCCGGCGAAGCCCGGCGCGCCGATCAGCGCCTCCTGCCCGTCCGACGACAGCGCCACGCTGTAGCCCACCTGCGCGCCTGCCGTCGTTTCCGTTTCCGCCGTGGTCAGCTTCGAGGGCTGCTCCACCAGCGGGTCGATGCGCAGCGGGTAGCGCGCGCCCGCCACGTCCACCCTCAGCGCCAGCCTGTCGCCGCGCAGCTGCATCCAGCTGTGCAGCGCGCGCCCGCTCGCATCGGTGGCGCGCAGCGATCCGTAGCGCAGCAGCTCGCCGCCGCCGCTCAGCGTCACGCTCTCGCCGTTCGCCGCCGGCGCCGCGCGCGCGTTGGACGCCAGCCGCAGCTGCAGCGTCAGCGGCCCGTGCGCGGCGCCCGCCGCCGGCGCGCGCTCCACGGT
>Ga0335075_10010540_pt1 | contig 14018 bp, 10 predicted proteins | sample Lox_Sample_24_FD_206723 | JGI IMG/M metagenome (GOLD analysis project Ga0335075, IMG submission 206723) | Soil microbial communities from Loxahatchee National Wildlife Refuge, Florida, United States - Lox_Sample_2.4 | ecosystem: Environmental > Terrestrial > Soil > Wetlands | place: USA...
CACGGTGCGCGCGGAGTTCCGCCGGACGCTCATCCAGGCGGCCGGCGGAGGGCTCGCCACGACCGTGGTGACGGCGGTGCTGACCGGGCTCGCGATGGTCGCCGAGACGCTCTACTGGCTCGGGGTTGCGGGGCAGCGGCAGCTTGCCGCGCCGATCCTTGTGACCCTGCTGGTGCGCGAGATCACGCCGCTGCTGATCGGGCTCATCCTGCTCGGGCGGAGCGGGACGGTCGTAGTCGAGGAACTGGGCACGCTCAAGCTGGGTGGGCAGGCGCGCGCGCTGGCGGCGATGGGGATCGATCCGTTCCTTCTGCTCGTGCTGCCGCGGGCGCTGGCGCTGGCGGTGGCCGGTTTCACGCTGGGGGTGGTGTTCGCGCTGACCGCGCTGGTCGTGGGCTTCATCACGGGCGACGTGCTTGGCGCGGTGGCAGGCTCGCTCTGGAGTTTTCTCGATCGGGTCCTGGCGGCGATGCGGGCGGCGGATTTCGCGATCTTTCCGGCCAAGCTGATGGTGATCGGGCTGCTGGTCGGCCTGACCGCCTGCCTGACCGGCATGCAGGCGCGCGCGGGTGAGGACATGGCGAGGTTGCTACCGCGCGGGTTCGTGCGCGGCCTGGTCGCGATCATGACCGCGAGCCTCCTGCTCAGCCTGGTGGCGTGACGCGATGGCGGAGGGGGCGGAAATTCTGCGCATCCGCGCGGCACAACCGGCGAGCGGGGCGTGCGACCTGCCGCCGCTGGCGTTGGAGCTGGACCTTGCGGCGGGCGACCTCGCCCTCATCGAAGTGCGGAATCCGCTCTGGGCCGCCGAGTTCGCCGATCTTTGCTGCGGGCTCATTCCGCTCGCGGAGGGCAGCGTGCACTTCCTCGGGCGGGATTGGGCGGGGATTCCGGAGATGACGGCGGCGGCGCTCAGGGGGCGCATCGGGCGGGTACACGGCAGCGGCGGCTGGATCGGATTTGCCGGGACGGACCGCAACATCCTGCTGCCGCAGCTTCACCACACGCGCCGGCCGGTCGATGACCTGCGCGACGAGGCGGCCCGGCTGGCCCGCCGGCTCGGGCTGCCCGGGCTGCCGCTGACGCGGCCCGAGGCGCTCTCAGCCTCCGACCTGGCGCGGGCCGCGCTGGTGCGGGCGTTCCTCGGCGAGCCGCGACTTCTGCTGCTCGAGCATCCGGTGGGCGGGCAGTTCGCCGATCTCGTGACGCCGTTGCTCAATGCGCTGGCGGCGGCGCGCGACCGCGGGGCCGCGGGGATCTGGCTCACGGGGAGCGATCTTGTCTGGAACGACCGGTCGTTTCCGGCCACCGAGCGGCTTCGCCTCACGGAGCGTGGCCTCTCGAAGCTGCGCGTGGCGGCATGATCCGGTTGCGCCACACGGACGAATGGGTCGGGCTGATGGTGATCGCCGCGGCGGCGATTTTCTTCGGCGCGGTGCTGGAGGCGGGGGTGCTGCGCGACTGGTTCCGGCCGGCGGCGCAACTGCGCATCCTCTTGCCCGATTCCGGGGTCGGGGGGCTGGTGGCCGGCGCGGACGTGCAGGTGCTGGGCACGCACGCCGGCACCGTGCGACGGGTGGTGCTCAATCCGGGCCAGCCGATCTATGCGGAAGCCGATATCGACCGGCAGGCGGAGCCCTTCATCCGGCGCGACAGCGTGGCCGTGATCCGCCGCACATTCGGCGTGGCGGGCGCGGCCTACCTCGATATTTCCCGCGGCACGGGCCAGAAGATGGACTGGCAGTACGCGGTGATCCGCGCGAGCGTCGAGACCGGCCCCACCGATACGCTGAACGCGTTGCTGAAGGAGGTGACCGAGAAGGTTTTCCCGGTGATCGATGACGCGAAGCGGACGATGGACGCCCTGGCCAGCATGACGGCGGGCCTCAACGAGGGAAGAGGGACGATCGGGCGGCTTCTGACCGACGACACGCTGGCGGTTCACCTGGAGCAGCAGGTCACGGACCTCGGCCAGGTGATCGCGGAGCTGAACACGGCGGCCGGCAAGATCAACGATGCGGCGGGAAAGATCGACGCCCTGGCGGCCAATGCCGGCTCCAGCGGGGGTGGCGTGCCGGAGCTGATCAGCCGGGCCAACGGGGTGCTGGCCAATCTGCAATCGGCGAGCCGCGAGCTGGCGCTCGCGGCGCCGCAACTGCCGGCGATCACGCGCAACCTCTCCGGCGCCACCGCCAATCTGCCGGCGCTCCTGACCCAGACACAGGCGACGGCGGCGGACCTGCAGCGGCTGGTGACCCAGTTGCGGGGCCTGTGGCTGCTGGGCGGGGGTGGCCGGCCGCTGCCGCAGCCGCGACGGCTGCCGGCCAGCCAGATTCAGCCGTGAGCAGGGCCTCGATGGCCGCCGCCTTGTCGGCCGCGGCGCTGCTGGGCGGGTGCGGGGGGCGGGCGGCGCCGGCGACCAAACCGGCTGATGCGGCGATGCAGCGGAGTTCGGAGGCGGGCAACCTTGCCTTCACGATGGATCGCCCGGCAGAAGCGGCGGCGCAGTACGAGCAGGCGCTGCTACGCGCCGAGGCGCGCGACGATGCGGCCGCCATCGGCGATTACGGCTATGACCTTGCGGTCGCCCAACTGGCGGCTAACCAGCCGAAAAAGGCGCTCGCTTCGGCGCGCATGACCCGGATCGAGCTCACGCGGCGCGGCCTGGCGGCTTTTCCTGCCTTGCAGCTTGTCGAAGCGACCGCGCTCTACAGGCTCGGGGAGCACGCGGAGGCCGCGAACCTGGCGCGGGTGGTCGAAGCCGGCGACGATCCGGCCGCGGCAGCCGGCGCGAGCTTTCTGCTGGGCCTGATCGCGGATGAAGCCGGCGACCAGGCCGGATTGGAGGCGGCGCTCGCGCGGCTCGCGCAGCCGGCGACGCGCGAAGAGAGCGCGGATGCTTTCGAGCTTGCGGCGCGGCGGGACCTGCGCAACGGCGATTTCGCCGCCGCGGCGAGCGAGGCCGGGCGCGCGGCTGAACTGAGGCGCGGCGATCTCGACTATCGCGGCATGGCGCGCGCGCTTGCGTTGCAGGGGGCGGCCGAGGCGGACGCCGGCAATTCCGGCGCGGCGGCGAATCTTTATATCCGTGCCGCGCAGAGCGCCGCGGCGCAGGGAGACCCCGAGACGGCGCGTCCCTGGCTGCGGCACGCGCTGGCTCTTGCCAACACGCCGGCGCTCAGAATGCTGGCCCAGCAGACGCTGGCGGAGCTTGCAAACGGCGGCGAAGCGGCGGGGCGGCGGTAAGGCGCGCGGCAGGAAGGAAGATCAGGAGAAGGCGGTCGTTGCGGCGATGTCGGAGTGCTGGGAGGTGAACTTGCAGGAGGGGGTGTCCATCTCGCGGAGCTTCTGCTGACGGTGGAAGAACGGGCTGGTCGCGGCCGGGCAGAAATGGGTGACGAGGCTGAGGCGCGTGCGGCCCGGCTTGGTGACGGGCGAGCCGCCGTGCGCGAGATCGGCGTGCCAGATGAGGATGTCACCCTTGCGGCCCAAAAACGATGCCCTGGTGTGGTTGTACTGGCGGGCGTCTTCATGGAGGCTGGCCAGGAACCTGTCGTGCTCGGCTCCGTAGTCAGCGTCGGCGGTGTTCATCCATTTGCTGACGCCGCCGAAGCGGAAGTCGGGGGCGTGGTGGCTGCCAACGAAATACTCAAGCTCGCCGGTGCCCTGCTCGATGTCCTCGAGGGCGAGCCAGGTTGCGGTCAAGGCGAGCGGATTGCCGTCCACCCGGACATAGGCGGTGTCCTTGTGCATCGGCTGCTGGGAGCCGTGCCAGAAGGTGAGACTCTGGAACGCCTGCGGCTTGTCGTCGAAGATGGTGTGCAGGAACTCCATCACCGGCGGGGCGCTGATGGCGGCGCGGGCGGCGGCCGAGTAGGCGAAGGCATCGAGCAGCTTGGTGCGGCCCGCGCGGTAGGAGATGTCGGGCTGCATGACGCGAAGCTGACCGTCCGGCTCATGGGTTTCCATGCGCATGGTGGCCGGCGGGTTGGTCCAGAATCCTTCGAGATCGGCGACGATACGATCGACGACGACCTCGGGGACCGCCTTCTCGATGACGAGATAACCGTCCCGCGCGAAACGGAAAATCCGCTCGGCCAGGAGATCGGAGACGAGGCCGAGACGATGCCGCTCGGCGAGGCGGTCGACCCAGTCGGAGCGGTCGATCCAGAGCCCGCCGAACCGGCTGGGGTAGGTGGCGCGGGAGGCGGACTCGCGGGCGGAGCCGGGTGACGCCCCCGGCATGCCGAGATAGAGATCCGTTTCGGTGAAGCGGACGCGGATGCGCGCCGCGTCCTCGGCGCTGAGATCGGGCGGGAAGTCGAAACGAAACTCGCACCTGCCGTCGCCGAAGCCTGACTCCTTGACGTCTTCACGGGGGGCCTCGGCCCGGCACTGGGCGATGGTGCGACCGTCGAGCACGATATCGAGGAGGGGCTTCATTTCGGTTGCCCCGACGATCGTAATCCAGCCGGAAAGACCATGCCGGTCCATGCGTTCGAATGCACCGCGGATGTTGATGCCCGGCGCCGAGGGCGGTGATTCGGCGGGGATCTCCTTCGCGGGGACCTCGGCCAGACGGACGGGCAGCACGGACACACCCGTACTCTCCGCCATTGTCGCCCTTCCAGCGCGGCGCTTTTCTGGTTGTAGCATGGTCCTCGGTGCCCTCGATCGGCCGGGTCACACATTGCCCGAACCCGCGCATGAATCCTAACGCAACGGGTTCGCACCGCGCAAGACGTGCGAGGATGACGGAAGAGTGATGAGTTGCCGAAGCGGGATTGCAGAAGGAGGGATTGCAGAAGGAGGACCGGGCGGAGCCGACGGGGCGCGCGTTTGCACGCGCAAGGCGAATGCGTTTGCGCGCGGAAGGCGAAGTGGTAGTGTCGAAGAGCCGACGTTCCGGGGATGGGCACTTGCGCGGCAGAGGATATCAGCGCGCGAGGGCGCGGGACGCGCAACAGCGCAAAAAAGGACCGATGTGACCGCATGGATGAACTCGTGCTCCATCTTGGCATGCCGAAGACGGGCAGTTCCGCGCTGCAGGTGTTCCTGGCGCGCAATCGCGACGCGCTGCTCGGACGCGGCGTCGATTACCTGCCGATCGGCGAGTTCGCGCTCGGAGTCAAAGGCCGGATCACGGCCGGCAATGGCGCGTTTCTGGCGCGCACCCTGCTGGCGGCCGACTCACCGGCCAGGCTTGCCGAGCCGGAGCGGTATCGCGCCGAGTTCAAGGAAGCGGTGGCACGGAGCACTGCCCGCATCGGCGTGGTTTCGAGCGAGCTTTTCATCGACGCCAGGCGCGAGGAGATCGAGCCGCTGATCCTGTGGCTCAAGGAGCGCGGCATCAGCGCGAAGGCACTCTATTATATCCGCCGGCACGACCAGTTTCTTGCCTCCGCCTACATGCAGCAGGTGAAACGGCACGGCTGCACGGAGCTTCCGGAGACATATGCGCGGATCGCGTACAAGCAGCATCCGTTCCTGAAGTATCACACCTTCTACCGCTATCTGTGCGAGTTGTTCCGCTCCGGCAATGTGTATTGTCGAATCTATGACGGCGAGGTGATGCAGGGGAGCGGGCTTTTTAACGACTTCTTGACGGCGCTCGGGGTGCCGGCGGAGGGCCTCGCGTTCGAGGTTCCGGATGTCAATACCAGCCTCTCGGCCAAGGACGTGGCGATCATGCTGCTGGTCAACCGCTATCGGCCGCGGATGCAGTTCTCGGATCTCGTGGTCGAGAACGCGGTCGCCCGCGGCACCATGAAGGCCGGCATGGAGCACCATATCCTGCCGGCCTCGCTGGTGAGCGAGGTGGACGGCTATTTCCGGGAAGAGAACCGGCTGATGGCGCAGGAATATTTCGGGCGCGAGACGCTGTTCGAGCCGAAGCCCTATCGCGAGCCGACCGAGACGGTGGAAAGGCCGGGGCTCGAGCTCGAGGACCTGATCACGTTCTTCGGCGGCCTCCTGGTGCGCTATGACGAGCGGATGGTCGAACTCGATCAGCGGGTGGGCGAACTCGGGAAGGTGATCCGCGGGCTGCGCCAGGAGCTGCTGGGCGCGAGGGCCGCCGAGGAGAGAGTGTGACGAACCTGCCGAAACTCCTCGCGCGATCAGTCAGGCAGATTGTTCTCTTTTGAAAAAGAGAACCGGAAAACGTCCATCCTTTCGTTCGGAGTCCCACGGGCGGCACCGGGCGGTCAGGCCGAGGCGAGGTGCCTGGCGAAGAAGGCGACGGTGCGATCCTTGGCGAGAATCGCGTCGTCGTGGCTGTAGCTGGCGCGGTCGTCACAACCGAAACCGTGCTGCGCCTTCGGGTAGACGTAGATCTCGGCGTTCGGCTGCGCCTTTCTGATCTGCTCCACATCGCTCATCGGGATCGAGGCGTCGGCCTCCCCGAAATGCATCTGCACGGGGCAATGCGCCTTCTCGGTGCGCATCGTGACGATGCCGCCGCCGTACCAGCAGACCGCGGCGGAGAAGCGCTGCATGCGGACGGCGCCCATCCAGGCGACCGTGCCGCCGAAGCAATAGCCGACGATGCCGACGCGGCGCTTGCCATGGGCGGCGCAGGCGGCCTTGAGATCGAGGACGATGTCGCGGTCCGTGAGCCTGGTGCGGAGCGCCCGGCCGCGCGCGACGTCGTCGGCGCTGTAGCCGAGCTCGATTCCCGGCTCGACGCGATCGAAGAGAGCGGGGGCGATGACGGCATAGCCGGTCTCGCCGGCGAGCGCCTCGCAGACCCGGCGGATGTGGGAATTGACGCCGAAAATCTCCTGGATGACGACGAGCCCGATGGCGGCGTCCCCGGAGCCGGCGAAGTAGGCCTGCGAGGAATGACCGTCCTCTGCGGTCAACTGGATTCTGGTTGGCATGGGGGTCTCCGTGGGTTTGTAGGGGCGAAGATGCGGACAATGGCGGCCCCGTCAACCTATTGGCCCAACCTGTTGGCCCAACCTGCATGCTGGACATAAGGATATCTTTATGCCATGGAAGCGGCATGGAGGCCCTGCTGACCAGCCTGCGCGCGGCCGCGGATCCGACCCGGCTCCGCCTGCTCGCGCTCACCGCGCGCGGACCGTTCTGCGTGAGCGAGTTCACGGCGATCCTCGGGCAGTCGCAGCCGCGGCTATCGAGGCACCTGCGGCTGCTCTGCGAGGCCGGGCTGCTGGAGCGCTCGCGGGAAGGGGCGCACGCCTGGTTCACCCTGCCGGGAGGGGCGGGCGGGACATTGGCGCGGGCGATCCTGGCGCACGTGCCGGATGACGACCCGGTTGTCGAGGCGGACCGCCGGCAGGTGGCGCGGGTGCTGGCCGAGCGGGCGCGCATCGCCTCGGAGAGCTTTGCCCGACAGGGGGCGGACTGGGACGAGATGCGGGCGCTCGGCCTGCCGGCTGGAAAGGTGTCGGAGGCGCTGCTGGCGCTCCTGCCGGAAGGAAGGCTCGGGCGGCTGATCGATATCGGCACCGGGACCGGGGGGGCGCTGGCGCTGTTCGCGCCGCGGATCGCGGAGGGGCTCGGCATCGATGCGAGCCCGGCGATGCTGGCGCTGGCGCGGACGCGGCTGGCGCGCGAGGGGCTGGCGCATTGCGCGGTGAAGCGCGCCGACATGTACCGCCTGCCGCTGCCGGATGGCGGGTTCGACCTGGCGATCGTGCAGATGGTGCTGCATTACGCCGAGGACCCGGCGGAGGCGCTGGCGGAGGCGGCGCGCGTTCTGTCCTCGGAAGGACGCATCGTGGTCGTCGACCTGGCGCGGCACCGAAGGCAGGAGGCGGCCGAGCGGCTGGCTCATCGCTGGCCCGGCTTCAGCGACGAGGAGATGGCGGGCTGGCTCTCGGCCGCCGGCCTCGAGCCACAGCCGGCCACCACCGTTCCCGGGCCGATGCCGGTCCGGCTCTGGCCGGCGGCGCGGCCAGGCGTGCACTGAAGGAGCCGACGATGTCCTCCCCTGCCCTCCTGGAGTGGCTTTCCGAACGCGTGCTGCTCTGCGACGGGGCGATGGGTGCGCGGGTGCAGGCCCTTACGCTGGATATCGAGCGCGACTTCTGGGGCAAGGAGAACTGCACCGACGTGCTCAACCTGTCGCGGCCCGATCTGGTGCGGGAGATCCATCGGGGCTATTTCGCGGCCGGGGCGGACGCGGTCGAGACGAACACGTTCGGCGCCTCGCCGGTGACGCTTGGCGAGTTCGACCTTGCGGAGCGCGCGGAGGAGATCAACCGTGTCGGCGCGGAGCTTGCGCGCGAGGCCGCGCTCGCGTTCACCGACGGAAGGCCGCGCTATGTCATCGGCAGTGTCGGGCCGGGGACCAAGCTGCCGAGCCTCGGGCACATTGCATACGACCCGCTGGAAGAGGCGCTTTCCGTGCAGTGCCGCGGCCTGATCGCGGGTGGGGTCGATGCGATCCTGATCGAGACCTGCCAGGATCCGCTGCAGATCAAGGCCGCCGTGAACGGGGCGAAGAATGCCCGCGCCGCGCTGGGGAAAGAGACACCGATCTTCGTGCAAGTGACTGTCGAGACCACGGGAAGCCTGCTGGTCGGCCCGGATATCGCCGCGGCGGCGACCATCATCCACGCCCTCGATGTGCCGCTGATGGGGCTCAACTGCGCGACCGGCCCGCAGGAGATGGCGGAGCATGTGCGCTGGCTCGGGCAGAACTGGCCGCGCCTGCTTTCGGTGCAGCCGAACGCGGGGCTGCCAGAACTGGTGGATGGCAAGCCGCATTATCCGCTGCAGCCGGCGGAGCTTGCCTCCTGGCTCGAGCGGTTCGTGGTCGAGGACGGGGTGAACATGATCGGCGGCTGCTGCGGCACGGGCGAGGCGCATATCGCCGCGCTCGACCAGATGCTGCGACGGCTCGGCGAGCGGCGGCCGGTGCCGGTTGCGCGCAAGGCAGTGTGGATCCCCGCGGTTGCCAGCCTGTACAACCAGGTGCCGTTGCGACAGGAGAACAGTTTCTTCTCGATCGGAGAACGCTGCAACGCCAACGGCTCGCGCCGCTTCCGCGCATTGCAGGAGAAGCACGACTGGGACGGGGCGCTGGCGATGGGCCGCGAGCAGGTCGGCGAAGGGTCGAACGCGCTCGATATCTGCACGGCCTTCGTCGGGCGGGACGAAATGGTGGAGATGAGCGCGGTGATCAGCCGCTTCACGGCGGCGGTGAACGCGCCGCTGGTGATCGATTCAACCGAGACGCCGGTAATCGAGCGGGCGCTCAAGCTCACGGGCGGCAAGGCGATCATCAACTCGATCAATTTCGAGGATGGCGAGCAGCGCGCGCAGGAGCGGCTCGCGCTGGTGCGCCGGTTCGGCGCGGCGGTCATTGCGCTCACGATCGACGAGGAGGGCATGGCGAAGACGCCCGAGCGCAAGCGGGCGATCGCGGAGAGGCTGGTGGATTTCGCGCACCGCCAGCACGGGCTGCCGATGGCGGATCTCCTGATCGACCCCCTCACCTTCACGATCGCCACCGGCAATGACGACGACCGCAAGCTCGGGCTCTGGACGATCGAGGGAATCCGGCTGATCCGCGAGGCATTCCCCGAGGTGCAGATCGTGCTCGGGCTTTCCAATATCAGCTTCGGGCTCAATCCGGCTGCCCGGGCGGTGCTGAATTCCGTGTTCCTGGATCATTGCCTGCGGGCAGGGATGACGGCGGCGATCGTGCATGTGAGCAAGCTCCGCCCGCTGCACGAGATTCCGCCGGCGGAGGCGGAGGCGGCGGAGGATCTCATCTTCGACCGCCGGCGCGAGGGATATGACCCGCTCAAGCGCCTGCTCGAACTGTTCGCCGACCGCAAGGAACAGGCGGGCAAGGCGGAGAAGCGGGCGGAGACGGTGGAGGAGAGACTGAAGGAGCGGATCGTCGGCGGCGATCGCAAGGGGCTTGCCGACGATCTCGAGGCGGCGCTGGCGAGCCATTCGCCGCTCGACATCATCAACACCATCCTGCTGGATGGAATGAAGGTGGTGGGGGATCTGTTCGGGGCCGGGCGGATGCAGCTTCCGTTCGTGCTGCAGAGCGCCGAGACGATGAAGGCCGCGGTCGCCTATCTCGAGCCGTTCATGGAACGCGTGGAGGGGCAGGAGAAAGGGACGATCGTGCTGGGGACGGTCAAGGGCGATGTGCACGACATCGGCAAGAACCTGGTCGATATCATCCTGACCAACAACGGCTACCGGGTGGTCAATCTTGGCATCAAGGTACCGCTTGCGGAGATGCTGGCGGCGGCGGAGCAGCATCGCGCACACGCAATCGGCATGTCCGGCCTGCTCGTCAAGTCCACGGTGGTGATGCGGGAGAATCTGGAGGAGATGTCGCGCCAGGGGCTGGAAATCCCGGTGCTGCTGGGTGGGGCGGCGCTGACGCGGAGCTATGTGGAGGAGGATTGCGTCGCCGCCTATGCGTGCGGGCGGGTGGCCTACGCGCGGGATGCCTTCGACGGGCTCTCGCTGATGGAGAAGGTGACCGGCAACGGATTCGACGATTACCTGGCGGCGGTGACGGCACGGCGGAGCGGGCAGCGGCGCCAGAAGGCGCGCCGGCTGGGCGTGGCCGATCCGCGCGCTTTCCGCCCGGTGGATCTCGGCGAGGTGCAGGCGCGGCGACGGCGGCTGGTGCCGGCGGAGGCGCCGCCCGCCCCGCCGTTCTGGGGCGCGCGGATGATCGAGGCCGATCCGCGCGCGCTGGTTCCTTTCATTAACGAAAGAAGTCTCTACCAGTTCCAGTGGGGATTCCGCAAACAGGGCCGCACGCTCGAGGATTTTCTCGGCTGGGCAAGGCAGGAGCTGCGGCCGGTGCTGAAGCGCATGCTCACGCTGTGCGAGAAGGAGGACATCCTCGCCCCGCAAGCGGTCTATGGCTACTGGCAGGCGGCCGGGCAGGGCAACGATCTCATCCTGTTCGAGCAGGACGGGGTGACGGAGGCTTGCCGCTTCACCCTACCGCGCCAGCCGCGCGAGGACGGCGAGTGCATCGCCGACTTCGTGCGCGATGTCGAGGATGGCGAGCGCGACGTGATCGGCCTGCAGGTCGTCACCATGGGCCGGCGCGCGTCCGGGTTCACCCGCGCCTGGTTCGAAGAGAACCGCTACCAGGACTATCTTTTTCTGCACGGGCTCGCGGTCGAGATGGCCGAGGCGATGGCCGAGTACGTGCACAAGCGGATCCGCGCGGAGCTTGGGTTCGCGGCCGAGGACGACCGCGAGATGGAGAAGATGCTGCAGCAGGGCTATCGCGGCAGCCGCTATTCCTTCGGCTATCCGGCCTGCCCGAAGCTCGAGGACCAGGTGCCGCTGCTTCGCCTGCTCGAAGCGGAACGGATCGGTGTTTCGCTCTCCGAGGAGTCCATGCTCGAGCCCGAGCAATCGACGAGCGCGCTGGTGATTATCAATCCGCGGGCGAAGTATTTCACCGTGTAGGCGGGGCCGAGCGCGGCACAGGAGCAGATGGGGGCCGGAGGCGGCAGGCTCGGGAAGGTCTATCAAGAGGTGCTGCGCCATCCGCGGCCGGTGGGCGCGGAGATGGCGGTGCGGGTGATGCATCGCGCACCGCTCGGCGTGGACGAGGCGGCGGTCGCCCGCGCGGTCAACCGGCTGCCGCAGCGGAGCGCGGAACGGAGCGCCTGGCGGGTGATGGTCGGCGGGCGGCCGAATCTCGGCGATCTTCGCGGCATGTCGCGGCGGCGGATGGAGGCGGCCCTTGGCATGCTGATCGGGAATTTCGTGGCCGATGCCGAAGCGACCTTCGAGGCGTTCGGCGACAGGCTGAAGGAATTCCAGGCGGCGGAGCGGCGCGGGGCAGCGCCGGCGCGCCTGGAGAGCGGGCGTTCCGCGGCACCTGAGAAGGCGGAGCGGCGCTGGCGGAAGCGGTGGGAAAAGGGGTGGCTCGAGGGGTCGGCCGGGGCCGGGCCGGAAGGGCGGCGGGTTCTGCACGCGTATCCGGTGGCGGGCGGGAGATCGGCCGCGGCGGGCGAGCGGGCGGCGGAGAGCCTTGGACTTGCGCTCCGCCTGGCGGGGCAGAGGGAGCGCTGGCACGCTTTTGTCGGCCGCCACAACAGGGCCGAGCAGGAACTCGTGAGGCGGGCGATGCAGACGCAACTCGTGCTCGGGCTTCACCGGCTTGGCTGCCCTGCGCGGGCGATCGAAGCCGCGCTAAAGAGAACGCCGTTCGCGATCGGGCAGCGGCGGGTCGAGCAGATCATCAAGGCTTCGCCCCTGGATGCGGCGCTCAGGCACGGGGGCCGGAGGCCAAGGGCCGGCCGGGGTGACATTGCGATTTCAGAATGAGCGAAATCGCGCGGGGCCGGCGCCGGCTGGGTCCTAAAGCTCTCGCTCTGTCAGGTGAAGCGGGGCGGAGGGGAGCATGCGCGTATCGGAGAATGCCAGTGCGCTGGCGGAGCTGGATGCCGCGTTCCGCAAGGCGTTGCGGGAGGCGCCGAAGGGATGGTCATTCTCGCGGCCGGCCGAGCATCTCTCTGCGCGGTTCGCGGATGCGATGGAGGCCGAAGACCTTGCGCAGTGCGGGGAGCTGATCGAGCTGGCACACATGGCCGCCGATCCGCCGCCGCCACCCCAGATTGCCGAACCGACGGCGGAAGATATCGAGCGGCGCGCCGCCGAGGACCGGCGGCTTGCGGCGCGGAGGGAGGCGGACAAGGCGGCGACGCGCTTCACGGATCCGATCGTCCTGCTTCGGGAAATCGAGGCGCGCGGAATGATCTTCGTCGATCCGGAAGGGAATATCCGGTTCAGCGGCGATCATCTCGGCGCGCATCATCTCATCGCGCTCCGCCGGCACGGCGCGGCGATCCGGCGGCATCTCGCAGAACGCTGGCACGATCGGGTGATCCTGGCCGCCGATGAGGCGGAATGAAGATTGTTCTCTTTTGAAAAAGAGAACCAGAAAACTTTTATCTCTTCGTTCGGAGTCCCGAGGGCGGCGCTGGATCTGAAAAATGGGAAAAGTCTTTTTGCTTCTTTTTCTTCAGAAAAAGAAGGCTCTTCCTTCTCCATACGTCATCAGGGTTCACGAGCGCGTTTCGCATCGCGCGGCATGAAGAGAAAGCCAGCCGCGTTCGTCGAGATGCGCCGAATCATCCGCACGGACCAGGATGGCGGTCGCGGACGATTCGATCAGTGCCGGGCCGGCAATCTCCTGGCCGGCGGGAAGGGCTGCGAATTCGTAGACCGGAACGGTGAGCGGAGCGGAGAGGACGATGCGGCGCTCCGCGACGGGGGAAGCGGGCGGGCCGGATGGGGTGCGGGCGGACGGCAGATCGGGCAAGGGGCCGATCACCGAAAGGCGCAGATTGACGGCGACGACCGGCTCGTCGTGCAGCGCGTAGGTGTAGAGCGCCTCATGGCGGTCGTGGAAGCGCGCGGCGATGTCGGCGTCGAGCGAGGGTGAAGCCCAGTCGAGCCCATCGAGCAGCACGGAAATTTCGAAGACCTGTTCGCCGTAGCGCATGTCGGCGGAGCGGCGGAAGGAGAGCGGGCCGTCGTACCAGGCAAGTCTTCGGCGCCCCTCCTCTTCCATGGCCGCGAAATCGGCGCGCAGTTTTTCGGCTTCGATCCCGGCCGGATCGAGCCTGGTGCGCGAAAGCTCGAGCCGGAGGTCGGTGCGCAACATTCCCCAGGCAGAGAGCACGGGTCCCTCGAGCGGCAGGGCCACCGTGGCGATGCCGAGGGCGGAGGCGACGGCGCTGGCGTGCAGGCCGGCGGCCCCTCCGAAGGCGAGCAGCGTGAAGGGCCGGGGATCGACGCCGCGGCGAACGGTGGCGAGGCGCAGGCCATCGGCCATGCGGGCATTGACGAGGCGATGGATGCCGGCGGCGGTCTCTTCGAGGGAAAGGCCGAGGTGCGCGGCGAGCGGCGCGATGGCGCGCTCGGCGGCGCTGCGATCGAGGCGCCGTCGGCCGCCCAAGAAGTTTTCCGGGTCGATGAGGCCGAGAACGAGGTTGGCATCGGTGAGCGTGGCGAGGCCGGCGCCCTTGCCGTAGCAGGCG
>Ga0335075_10010542_pt1 | contig 14017 bp, 9 predicted proteins | sample Lox_Sample_24_FD_206723 | JGI IMG/M metagenome (GOLD analysis project Ga0335075, IMG submission 206723) | Soil microbial communities from Loxahatchee National Wildlife Refuge, Florida, United States - Lox_Sample_2.4 | ecosystem: Environmental > Terrestrial > Soil > Wetlands | place: USA: Florida...
GTCAACGTGCAATTCTGCAGCGGCGGCGTAGTTCGCAGCGGCCACCGCGGGGGCACCGGTCCGGGTGGCCCGCTGCGCAGCCCGGACGAGTGTGGCGGCGGCTAGGTCGCGGATCTGGCCGGTGTCCAGGTCCCCGGGAATGGCAACGAGTGCGTCCAGGTAGTGCCTGGCAATGACGTCGGTGACTTCCTCTCCATCGCCGGCGAACGTCGCGCGCAGGTGGGCTGCGACGACCAGGTGGCGGGTCTTGCGGTCACGCCGGGACAGTGTGTCGTAGGCGACCTGACGCAGCATCTGCTGGGCGAACCGGTAGCTACCCTGTTCTGGCGACAGCGGGTCAGCCGACACCGACAGAACCTCTCGGCGGACGAGCTCGGAAAGCGCCGAGCGAACGGCCAGCTCGTCGCGGCCAGATACTGCGATCAGCGCCTCGGCGGAAAACGACGTGCCTAGAAAGGCGGCTTCAGTTACCAGCCGACGCGCCGCCGGATCTAGTGCGTCCAACCGAGCCGCTAGCAGGGCGTGCAGGCTGTCAGGCACGGCGAGCTCGCCGACGTCACCGGCCAGCCGGTACACCCCACCGGATGGCTGGACGATATCCCGGTCTATCAGCGAGCGGACAGTCTCGACCGCGAACAGCGGGATGCCCTGCGCCTGGCTGGTCACCTTGGCGCGAGCGGCCGGCGGCATGCCGGGCACAAGCGCGTCCACCAGCTTGTCCATCGACGCCGCGTCCAGCGGGTCCAGGGTCAGCGTGGTTCGGTTCCGGCCGGTGCCGAAGCCTGGCCGGTTGAGATCAAGTTCCGGGCGGGCCAGCACGAGCACGTAGACCGGCAGGTCGCGGGTCCAGTCGATGAGGTTGTCGAGGAAGTCCAGCAGTCCGGCGTCGGCGTGCTGGCCGTCCTCCACAACCAGCACCACCGGAGCGTCCGCCGCGAGCCGCTCGAAGAACAGCCGCCAGCCGGCGAACAGCTCCTCCCTGGACAGCTGCGCGCCGCTGTCATCGGCGACGGTCACACCGAGCAGCCGGCCCAGCCGAGGGCCGATGTACGCCCGCTCGGACGGGTCGCGGATGAAGCGGTCCAGCCCGGCCGCGAGCTTGGCGGCGCCGCTGCTCGCGGACTCCTCTTCGGCGATGCCCAATCGCTGGCGGACAATTTCCGCCAGGGCCCAGAACGCCACCGCATCGCCGTAGGAAAAGCAGCGGCCGCGGTGCCACCACACCGTGCCGGCCAGCCCGTCGAGGTACTTCTCGAATTCCCAGCCGAGGCGCGACTTGCCGACACCGGCCGGTCCCGAAACCAGGACCAGGCGCGGCATCCTGCGCTCGGCGGCGGCGTGGAATAGCTCACGCACCGTCCGCAGCTCGGCGTCACGACCGACCAGCGGCGCCTCGAGTCCGTCGACCCGCTGCACCCCTCCGACAGACGACAGGACTCTGGTAGCCCGCCATAGCGCCACCGGTTCGGCCTTGCCCTTCAGCAAGTGCTCGCCGACGTCCTCAAAACCGACGCCGCGGCCTGCCAGTCGCTGGGTCGCCGCGTCCACGAAGACCCCGCCCGGCTCCGCGATCGTCTGGACACGCGACGCAGTGTTAACCGTGTCTCCAGCGACCATGCCCTCGCCGGGCGCGCTGAAGGTCACGGCCACCTCCCCGGTGACAACGCCAGCGCGTGCCGCCAGCCCGGGAACCCCAGCCTCATCGCCGAGCGGGACGACCGCGGCAACGAGGTCGAGCGCCGCGCGCACCGCACGCTCTGCATCGCCCTCCCCGGCTACCGGCGTACCCCACACCGCAACCACGGCATCGCCAATGAACTTCTCGACCACCCCGCCGTACCGGCCGACCACCGTGCGTGCGATCTCGAAATAGCGGGACAGGAGTTCCCGCACCGCCTCCGGATCGCGCGTTTCCGACAACGGCGTGAACCCGACGAAGTCACAGAACAGCACCGAGCACAGCCTCCGCTCGGCGACCGGCTCTGAGCCGTCGCCAGCGGAGAAGGCGGCTGGCGGGGAGAGTACCAGAGGGCCAACGGGCCGTTGCAGCGCCGCTGAGTCCGCTAGCCGACGCCCGCACGACGTGCAGAACCGATTGCCCGCAACGACCGGCGCATTACACGAGGGACATTCTCCCACTGCCGCACCGCACCGCCCGCAGAACCTGCCACCCGCATCGAGCCGTGCCCCACACTGGCTGCACTGCTCCATCAGCGCATGCCAGTTCCGAGCGCAGGCAGCCGCAATCGCCCGGCTGGCCAGCGCGACCTACAGCGGTCAGTCGTCGTCATATTGGGATGCCCCTCCCAGCCGGGAACAGCTTAGGACCCCGCCGCCCGCAAACGGAAGGGCGGTAATGGCAGGGCGAACCCAGCGGGACGAACCGCGGCGGTAGCCGGTGGGTGTGCGTCTGCTCGACCGTGAGCTCAGAAGGCATTGACCATGATTCGGGACCGGGTATACCGTGCTAATAATAGTCGCCTCAGTAGACGATTTTCTGTGCGGCTTACGACCGCGAGCAGGCGACAGCGCGTAATCCGCGACTTGTCTACCTCTCGGTCCCGCACACCGTCCAGCTTCTGCGAGAGGCAGGGACGGACGAGCAGGAGATCGGGAGCTTGATTGAAAATGGCGTCGTGCGCGCCGGAGATTCAATGGTCATTGCCGCCGTAGCGGGGTACCGGTGAGGGCGGCGAACCGCGAGGACGAGGAGCAGCAGCAATGACGAGGCCTATCGACACGATCACCGGTCCGGTCCGCAGCCCGCGCAATCTGGCAGCCAGCATCACGGGCAGCATTCACGACGACACCACAGCCGCGGCCCTCGGGTTCCGCGGCGGGACGGTGGCCGGCAGCATCCACATGGATCAGTTCCCGCCGCTGCTGCTCGAGGCATTCGGCGAGCGGTGGTTCGAGACGGGCGGGTTGTCGCTGTACTTCCGGCACGCCACCACTGACCGCGAACCCGTGCAGGCATTCCTGGAGCGGCCGGAGCTTGACGAACCGGACGCTCAGGTGCGGGCCTGGGCAACCACCGGCGAGGACACCCTCATCGCCGAGGGAACGGCTAGCGTCGGGAGTCCGGCTGCCGCATCTGTTCTGCACAACCGGGATCTGAGGCCCGCCGAGCCCGGCGACCTGCGCATTCTCAGCGCGATGAAACCGGGCGACGTGCTCGGCGATTACCGCCTCAGGGTCGACGCTGAGCGCCAGTTGTCAGCTATCCGCCAGGACGCGATGACCGAGCCCCTGGACTGGTACACCGCGGCGTCGCCGTGGGGCGGCCCGATCGCCTCGCCCTCGGCGGTCGTGGGACTGCTGTACACCCGCCTGCTGGCGAATGCCAAGGAGACCATGGGCGCGCACGTCGGCCTGTTCGGCGCGATCGAGGTCCGGTTCCGGCGCGGCCCGGTGTTCCTCGACCGCAGCTACCGGGTCACGGGTGAGGTGGCAGCGCTCAGCCAGACCCCGAAGACCGAGGTCTTGTGGTTCGACAGCCGGGCGCTCGACGACGACGGCAGCGCGGTCGCGCAGATGCGGATGATGCTCCGGCAGATGAAGCAGTCCTCGCCCCGGTACGACGACTTGCCCGCCTGCGGATGACGGCCGCCGACGCGCTCGCCCGGATCGGCGCGCTCGATCTAGGCGAGGAAGCCAGCGAGTTCCGCGCACAAATCCGGCAGTGGATCTCGGCCAACGCGCCGCCGGGGCTGGCGGGGCTGGCGCGCTGGAACCTGCCGGGTAACCGGGGGGACGGCCGCGCGCGGGCGGTGCGAAGCCGCGAATACCGCCAATGGGAACGGTGCCTGCTGGATGCGCACCTGATCTGCCCGAACTGGCCGGCTCGCTACGGCGGCAGCGCGCTCACGCCAGTGCAGATGCTGGTCTTCGCCGAGGAATGCGTCCGGGCCGGGATTCCGAGGGTCGAGCGGGGGATGGGGGAACGCCTTGTCGGCCCGGCCATCCTGGCACACGGCACGCCGGAACAGATGGACTACTTCCTGCCGAGGATCGTCACGGGCGAGGACGTCTACTGCCAGGGCTACTCCGAGCCGGACCACGGATCCGACCTGGCTGCAGTCGAGACCAGGGGCGAGGTCGACGGCGATGAGATCGTCATCCGCGGCCAGAAGCTGTGGACCTCCGGCGCCCAGCGGGCCAACATGATCTTCATCCTGTGCCGTACCGATCCGGCCGCGCCCCGGCACCGCGGGCTCAGCTACGTGCTCGCCCGGTTCGCCTCCGACAACGGCGTCAGCTGGCAGCCGGTCCGGCAGCTCACCGGCGAGGCCAACTTCTGCCAGGACTTCTTCGACGGAACGCGGGCGCCGCTGTTCAACGTGATCGGCGGCGTCAACAACGGGTGGCGGCCCGCCATGACGACGCTCGGATTCGAGCGGGGCGGCACGGCCACCATCGTCTACCTCGGCTTCGAGCTGGAGTTCTGGGATCTCGTTCGCGAGCTGGAGAAGGCAGGCCGCACCGGCGACCCTCTGGTCCGCCAGCAGCTGTCCTGGGCCTACACCCAGGTAACCCTCATGCGCGTGCACGGCCTGCGCCTTGCCGCCCGGATGCTCGCCGGAGGCGAGTCCGGACCCGAGGCGTCGATCGTGAAGGCCTTCCGGACTGAGTACCATCGCCGCTTCGGCGAGATCGCGCTGAACCTGAGGGGGGCCGCCGGCCTGATCCGCCCGGACGGCGACGGTTATGCCCTCAGCCGGTGGCAGGAGGTTTTCCTCTCCAGCCGCGCCGGGACCATCTACTCCGGCACTAGCGAGATCCAGCGCAACATCATGGCCGAGCGCGTCCTCCGGCTTCCCCGGGAGGCTACGGGCGGGAACGGGCACCCCGGGGCCGGCCAGTGAGCAGGGCTCCCGGCCGCGTTGAGAAAGAGGAGTTGCGCAGTGGACGCTGAGACCGGTGCTTTGCGGGTGCTGAAGCTGGAACGGCAAGGGGCCGTGGCGATTGTCACGCTGAACCGGCCTGAGCGGCTGAATGCGCTGAACCGGGAACTGCAAGACGCCGTCGTGGACGCGATGGCTGAGGTCCGGGAGGACGACGCCATCCGCGCGGCGGTTGTCGTCGGCGCAGGGCGGGGCTTCTGTTCGGGCGCCGACGTCAGGGGCATCCGGTCCGCGGCGGAGGATCAACCGCAGAACGTGCGGCTCGACGAGCTGGGGTGGGTCGGCCGGCAGGCACTGGCGGTGTCCGGCCTGGACAAGCCGACCGTCGCGGCAGTCAACGGGATCGCGGCCGGAGCTGGCATGAGTCTTGCCCTGGCCTGTGACTTGCGGGTCGGCGGTGCTCAGACGGCGTTCCGGTCCGTGTTTATCGAACGAAGCCTCAGCCCGGACGCCGGCCTGACCTACTTCCTCACCAGAATCGTCGGCTACAGCCGGGCGGCGGACCTCGTGTTCACCAGCCGGACAGTTCAGGCGGAGGAGGCGCTGCAGCTCGGCCTGCTCAACCGGGTCGTCGCGGACGCCGACGTCTTGCCTGCGGCAGTCGAGCTGGCCGAGCAGATTGCCCGGTGGCCCCCGCTCGCCTTGCGAGCGTCAAAGCGAGTCTTGCAGCACAATCTCGACTGCACGCTGCCGGAGGCGCTTCTTTACGAGAAGGCGGGGCTCAAGCTGGCCGCCCTGGCGCCTGATGACCGGCGGGAAGCGATCCAGAGCTTCGCGGAGCGGCGGCCGCCGGTATTCACCGGCCGCTGAGGCCCGCGTGGCCATCTCGTTTCGGCGCCAGCGACGGACCAGGCGGCCGTGTTTGGCACCATAGAGGCATGCTCGCCATCGACGGCGCTCGGGCCGTCGGCTGTCACCGGAGGTCTGGCGGCAGCGCTGGGCGCCGATGTCGCTTCCGGCTGCCGGATCAGATTATGGTTCGGTCATGTCTGACCGCATGACCGGCGCAGCCGTTGCTTCTCCCTCGCGGCCGCCCTGGCCGATCGCGCCCGCTCCCACCGCCCTGAGCCCGGTACCCGGGGCGCGGGATCCGAAGCTGGCCGAGCGCATCGCTGCGGCGATCGAGGCTGACGTGCTGAGAGAGGGCTGGCCTGTGGGCAAGCTGATCGGGTCGGAAGATCAGCTGGCCGTCCGCTACGGCGTCGGCAGGGCCGTGATCAGGGAAGCCATCAGGCTGGCCGAGCACCGGCAGGTGGTGCGGATGCGCCGGGGGCGCAGCGGCGGGCTTGCCGTCGTCGAGCCGGACGCCTCCGCGGTCACCGAGTCCCTGGCGATCTTCCTTGAGTACACCCGCGCCGATATCGACGACCTGCTTGAGGCCCGGTCAGTACTCGAAGCGTATTCAGCTGCGGCTGCCGCCGATGCTCACCTGAACGAGGACCGGTTGCGTACGCTGCGGGAGGCTGCCCGGCAGCCACGGGCTGGCGCGGCCGCGGATGCGGGTCCAGGCACGAGCATGCTCCACCAGCTCGTGGCCGACGCCACAGGTAACGCCGCGTTGTCGCTGTTCATCCAGGTCATCGCGTCGCTCAGCGACCGGCTGGGGACCGGGACGGCAGACGCCGGCCCAGGCGCGCGTTCGCCGGCTGCCATCCAGCGCCGTCATACCGCGATCATCGCGGCGGTCGCCGCTGGGGACGCCGCCCTGGCCAGGGAACAGATGCACGCTGACATGGCCGCCGTGCGCAAGGCGAGCAGACGGCTGCGGGCCGGGCCCAGCGTGGCTGGATCGGACATTGCCGCGGCTACTGTCCCGACCGCCGGGAAAACGCTGCCGCGGCCGGCCGACATGGTCGCTGCCCGTATCCGCCGTGACATCATCGACCGCGGCTGGCCGGTCGGCGAGAGCCTCGGTTTCGAAGCCGACCTGCTGGCCAGGTACGGCATCGGCCGGGCCCAGTTCCGGGAGGCCGTCCGTATCCTGGAGAACCACTCTGTCGTGCGCATGCAGCGCGGAAGCGCGGGCGGCATGCTGGTGGCCGCGCCAGACGGGCGCGCGGTCGTCCGGGTGGTGACCCTGTACCTGACCTACAAGGGCATGAACAGCGCCCACATCCGGGACCTGCGTGAGGAACTTGAGGCGGCCACGCTGCGCATGACCATCGACCGCCTCACTGACGACGGCGTCCGGCGGCTGAATGGCGTACTGGAGCTCGAGCGCACCTGGCCAGACGAGGACTTCCCGGCGGTGTCACACGATCTGCACGCCGTTATCGCTGAACTGAGCGGGAACCGCACGCTGGCCCTGCTGCAGTCCATCGTGATGCAGCTGACTGCAGAACGCCTGCACTCAGGCGACCCGCGCCGGGTGACAGAGCCTCCGCAGGCCGTCCGGCACGCGCATAAGGCGATCGTCGACGCGATCGTCGCACGCGATACGGCGCTTGCCCAGCGGCGGATGGACAAGCACTTGCGAGCCATCGCCCGCTGGACACTAGAGCGCTCCAGCATCAGTCACTGAGTCGGTCAGCCGCAACGTCTGCGCGCACGCCGCGGCCAGCGGCCAGCGACCCGCGCCCTGAATTCGCCCGGCCTCGCCGTGCGACGGCGCCCGGAGTCGCGCGTCCGTTACCAACTCGATAAGGCTCCCCCCTTATCCGGGGGTTGACCGTGCCGCGAGCCCGATTATATCGTCCCCTCAGTAGACGATTTAACGTGATGGCAACAGAGCCCGAGGGCCGCTGCTGCCGGTCTCAGCCAGCGAAACGAGGGCTCTACGTGGACAGACGCGGGGAGCCGGCGGAGCCGGCCAGCCGTGACGCGGGTGCGCCGTTCGACACCGTGCGGTTCGAGAACGACGCTCCGCTGGCCTGGCTCACGCTCGACCGGCCGGGCAAGGGGAACGCACTCAATCCGCATGTCCTGGACGAGATCGATGAAGTCCTCGCCCTGGTGGCCGCGGACCGCGCTATCAAGGTCCTCATCATTCGCGGCAGCGGCCGGGGGTTCTGCGCAGGCCACGAGCTCGGCCGCGACCGGGGGCCGGACGACGTCATGTCGGTGCTCGCCCGGATGCACCGGACGTTCGCCACGCTGGAGCGGATCTGGTCACTGCCCAAGCCGGTCATCGCGAGCGTGCACGGGTACTGCGTGGGCGCCGCCACGCAACTGTGCGCATGCTGCGACCTGGTCGCGGTCAGCTCGGACGCTCAGATCGGGCTGCCCAAGCTCCCGATGGGCGCTGGCCTGACGCCGCCGCTGCTCGCGCTGACGGTGGGCGTCCGGAGGGCCCGGCTACTGGCCTATGACATCGGATCGACCATGGACGGTCCGACAGCCGAGGCGTGGGGCTGGGCGAACATCTGCGTCGACCCTGAGCAACTGACCGAGGCGGTCAGCGCGCTCGCGCGGCGGATCGCCCGTTCGCCAGCTGAGGTCCTGGCCGGGCAGAAGGCCTCGCTCAACAAAGTCGCAGCCCTCCAGGGCTTCTGGCAGGCGGCGACCGCCGGAATCGAGATGGATGCCTTGCATCACTTCGCCCGGACTGGCGAGCCCACTAGCAGGGCGATCCGCGAAGTCGGCGTCACCGGCGCGCTGGACCTGTTCGAGCAGGGCAAGCTGGGCGGTCACTGATGGCGACGCCGCTTGCCCAAGCCGGCAACCCTGGCCCGTTGCTGACGGTCGACGGGCTCTGCCTGAGCATTGGAGCGGCCGCGCTGCTGAACGACATCACGTTCACCGTCGATCGGGGCGAAGTCGTCGGCTTGGTAGGGGAGAGCGGCAGCGGGAAGACCCTGACCGGCCTGAGCGTCCTCGGGCTGGTGCCGCCCGGCGCCCGGCTGGCCGGCCGGGTCACGGTGTCGGGCACTGAGCTGACCAGCGCGCCGCGCGATGTCTTGCGCGCGATGCGGGGCGGCGAGGTCAGCATGATCTTCCAGGAGCCGCGCTCCTCGCTGAACCCGGCCATGCCGATCGGACGGCAGATCGCCGACGTGATCCGGGCGCACCGCAGCGCCAGCCGCCGACAGGCCACTGTTGCCGCCATCTCGCTTCTCGGACGGGTCGGTCTGCCCAGCCCCCGCACTACCTTCGCGGCCTATCCGCACGAGCTGTCTGGCGGCATGTGCCAGCGGGCCATGATCGCCATGGCGCTCGCCTGCGGCCCCAGCCTGCTGATCGCCGACGAGCCCACGACGGCACTCGACGTGACCGTACAGGCACAGATCATCGCGCTGCTCCGGTCGATTGCCGATGAGCGCGGGCTCGCGGTGCTCCTGATCACCCACAACCTCGCCGTCGTCACGCAGGTCTGCGACCGGATCATCACGATGTACTGCGGCCAGATCGTCAACGCTGATTCCACCCGCGCGGTCGTGACGGCACCGTCGCATCCGTATACCTGGGCTCTGCTGTCGGCCGGGCGCCCGGAACTGGCCTCGGCCGGATTCCGGGACCCGGCCGAGCTGACCGGGCAGCCCGCCAGCCCGGTGAGTCCGCCGGCCGGCTGCCGGTTCCACCCGCGGTGCCCGTTCGCCGAGCCCAGGTGCGCAAACACCGTTCCAGGTCTTGTCGCGGCCGACGGCGGGCAAACTCGCTGCCTGCGCTACCCGGAGCTGGTCCTGGAAGCGGCAGCCCGGTGAGCGCCCGGCAGCCGGACACCGCGACCGCCGCCAGCCGGCCGGTTGTGGTTTCCGTGCGCGCGCTCACGGTCTCCTACGACGGCCAGCGCCCCGCCGTCCGGGCCGTCGACAACGTCACCCTGGACGTCGCCGCTGGTGAGACCTTCGCGGTCATCGGCGAGTCGGGGTCGGGCAAGTCAACCCTGCTCAAGGCAATCGCCGGGCTCGTTTCGCCGTCCGCCGGCACCGTCGACGTGCAAGCCGCCGCCCCGCGCCCGGCGGGCCCGGGCAGTCCCGGTCCTGTGCAGATCGTGTTCCAGGACCCCGACCTCGCGCTCAATCCGCGGCAGCCGGTGTGGAAGAGCGTCGCCGAGCCGCTGGTTCCCCGCCGGCTGCGGATACCCGCCGGGCTGCGCGACCACGCCTGCGAGTTGCTGGGCGAGGTCGGGCTGAGCGCGGAGGTCGGCGACCGCAAGCCGCACGAGCTGTCGGGCGGTCAGCGCCAGCGGGTGACGATCGCCCGCGCGATGGCCTCCGGCACGTCACTGGTGCTGCTCGACGAGCCCGTGTCGGCCCAGGACGTCTCCTTGCAGGCGAGCATCCTGCGGCTGCTGACTACGTTGCAGCGCGACCGCGGCCTCACCTACGTCATCGTCTCGCACGATGTCACCGCTGTCGGGCGGCTTGCGAACCGGGTCGGCGTCATGTACGCGGCCAAGCTCGTCGAGGTCGGACCGGCGGAGGAGGTGCTCACCCGGCCTCGTCATCCTTACACTCGCGCGCTGATCGCGGCGGTGCCGCTCATCTCTGCCGAGCCGGGCTCCGACGCGCGGCCGGTCATCCAGGGCGAGCCGCCCGACCTCCGGAACCCGCCGTCCGGCTGCCGGTTCCGGACACGTTGCGCTTTCGCTGTCGAGCGCTGCGCCATCGAGGAGCCGGGGCTGGGTGAGGCAGCCCTGCACACCGGCGACCACCAGGTTGCCTGCCACCGATGGCAGGAGATCCCAGAGGTTCCGCCCGCGCGGCCGCGGCAGTCAGCCGGGGACCACGCCATATCCCGATCGAAGACAGGCAGGGAGCCATGTTGACTATCAAGTCAGGCGGAGAGCGCCTCCGACTCCGCCACCAGCGCATCAGCGCGCCACCCAGGACTGGAACCGTAGTCCGCCGGGCGGTCCTTGCCGCCGTGCCGTGCGCCCTGCTGCTCACCGCGTGCGGCTCGTCGTCGCCGTCCACGACGCCAAGCTCCAGCGCCGGCGCTACGCTCACGGCGGCGACCCCGCAGGGCCCGAACTCATTTGACCCGTGCGCCAACGGCGGCGGAGCGTCGATCCCGTTCCTCGACCTGCTCTACTCCCCGTTGATCTACGCCGTCCCGTCGACCAACAAGCTGGCGCCCGGCCTGGCTTCGTCCTGGAGTTTCACCGGGCCGAACAACCTCACGTTCGTCGTCCACCTCCGGCCCGGCTACAAATTCCAGGACGGCACCCCGGTCACCGCGCAGGCCGCGATGGAGAGCATCAACTACTGCCTGGCTGAGAAGGTCCAGACGCTGCCGACGCTCAAGGACATGACGGTCTCCGGCCCGGACACGCTTGAGTTCCATCTCACCGCCCCGACTGCGTCCATGCCCGCGGAGCTGTCCCAGCAGCTCGGGATGCTGATCTCGCCGGCCGCGATCAAGAAGTACGGCGTCAAGGGTCTTGGCGCCCACCCGGTCGGGGCGGGTCCGTTCACGCTGACGAGCTACGTGCCAAACAGTGCGGTGAGCTTCACCCGGTGGTCGGGCTACAAGGTCGCGGGGGAGCCCGCGCCGAAGGTCGGCAAGATCAACATCCAGATCATCACTGATCAGACATCCCTGGCCAGCGCGCTCACCAGTGGCACTGTCGACTACGCGTTCGCGGTGGACCCATCGGTGGTCCCCTCGATCAAGGGCGACTCGAGCCTGCACGTCCACATCAACACCGGTGCGCTCGCCGTTACGGCAATGTTCATCAACTTCAATGTGCCGCCGATGAACAAGCTCGACGTGCGCCTGGCGCTGGAATACGCGCTGAACCGGCCCGCGCTGTCCAAGGCCGCATCTGACAACGTCATCAACGCTCCCGCCTACTCGGTGTACGCACCCGGCAGCCCCTATTACGACTCGGCAGTGAGCAATGCCTGGCCGTATGACGTGGCGAAGGCCAAGCAGTTGCTGGCGGCTGCGGGGTACCCGCACGGCATCACCATCAACGGCGCGCTGTCCATCGCGGCCCCGCCGTTCGAGCAGGACGCCATCATCGCGGCGGGTCAGTGGAAGCAGGCCGGCATCACCGTTAACTTCGCCCAGGACCAGCCGACACAGGCGCTGCAGCAGTTCGCGCTGCCTAAAGGCGGCCCGATGTTCAGCGTCGGCTGGGACGGAACCGTGACCCCGCTCGCCACTTACTACGGGCTGTTCTCGCAGACCAGTTTCGCCAACCCGGGCCATGTCGCGAACGCGACGATCCAGAGTGACCTCGCCAAGTTCAACAGCACCTATTCGGCCAGCGGTGTCATGTCCCTGGAGCAGAGCATGGACTCGGTAATCACGTCCCAGGCGCTGTGGATCCCGCTTTGGTTCAACCCGTTCCCCGAGATCTACAGCAGCCACGTTCAGGGGGCGCTGCAGGCTAGCGCTCTCATCAACGAGCCCGACCTTGACTACCTCTCGGTCAGTTCATGACCGTGCGGGCCGGTCTTAACAGCTGGGACTGGGGTGGCCGCAGCAGCGCGGCCACCCCGCCCGGCGGCTCGCCAGCGGACGGCGGGGCCGCGACGGACAGGCCGGTGCGGGCCTGGCGGATCGTCTCGCCGGCGATGCGCCGGCTCGCCGTCCGGCGGATCCTGCTGACCATTCCGACGGCGATCCTGGCCAGCGTCGTTATCTTCCTGCTCATCAGAATGGTGCCGGGCGGACCGGCCATCGGGATCCTCGGGGTGCACGCCTCCCCGGCGTCGATCGCCGCTCTCAATAAGGAACTGGGCCTCGATCATCCGCTGGTGCAGCAGTACTGGCAGTGGCTGACCGGCGCGCTGCAAGGGAACCTGGGCCAGTCGCTGCAGACCCAGCAGCCGGTCGCGCACATGGTGGCGCAAAGCTTCCCGGTGAGTGCCGAGCTGGTCGTGCTGGCGCTGCTGTTCACCGTGGTATTCGCGCTCCCTGTCGGGGTGGTTGCCGCACAGCGGGCGGGGACGCGGCTGGACCGCGGCCTGAGCAACGCCTCCGGGCTCGGCCTGGCCGTTCCCGACTTCTTCCTGGCCGTCATCCTGATCGCGATATTCGGCATCGCCGCGCACGTGCTGCCGGAGCTCGGGTTCATCCCCTTCAGCCAGAGCCCGGCGGCCAACCTCGACCACATGGTCCTGCCCGCTCTGTCGATGGGCCTCGGCGCAGCGGCGATCGTGGTGCGCCAGGTCCGGGCGGCTATGGTCGACGCGCTCAACGGCTCCTACGTTCGCACCGCCCGGGCCATGGGCGTGCCGGAGCGGAGGATTGTCTGGCGGTACGCCCTGCGCAACGCCCTGCCGACAATCCTCAACGTCTACGGCCTGTTGCTCGTCGGCATGTTCGGGGCCACTCTCATCATCGAGGAAGTGTTCGTGCTGCCCGGCATGGGCAACGCGCTGGTGAACGCGATCGGCGTCCGGGACTACACCTTCATCCAGGGCGTCACGATGGTCTATGTCGGTCTGGTCCTGGTCATCAACCTGGTCGTCGACATCGCGGTCGCCATCGTCAGCCCGAAGCTAGCGGAGCAGTGATGCGGACGACCCAGCGGGACCGGTCCCCGGTAGTGACCGCTGAGGACCGGCCTTCGACCAGGGCGGGGGCCGGGTCGCGGTCCGGAGACGATTTCCGGCGCCCGCGAAGACTGCCGGCCGGCCTCGTCACGAGCATCGTGGTGATCTGCGGGCTGATCCTGGCGGCGCTCTTCGCGCCGCTCATCGCGCCGTACAACCCGCTGGACCAGAATCTCGGTCACACCATGGCGGCGCCGTCCTGGTCGCACCTGCTCGGCACCGATTACTACGGCCGCGACGTGCTCAGCCGGCTGATCTGGGGCGGCCGCTCAGCGTTCCTTGGAGTCCTCATCAGCCTCGGAGTCGGCCTGGGCCTCGGCGTGCCGTGGGGGCTCGCGGCGGGTTACTGGCCCCGGTGGACCGGCACCGTGCTGATGCGAATCGCCGACACGCTGCTGGCGTTCCCTGCTTTGGTGCTCGCGGTCGTCATCACCGGAATCCTCGGCCCCAACCTGGTGACCTCGATGACATCGGTCGGCGTCGTCTTCGCCCCGGTGCTCGCGCGGCTCACCCGGGTCGGCGTGCTTGAAGTGCGAGAACGGGAATACGTGCTCAGCGCGCGGATGTCCGGCTGCAGTAAGCGCGTCATCCTTATCCGGCACGTCATCCCGGCTGCCCTCGGCCCGGTCGTGGTCCAGGCAACCATCTTCGCGGGCATCGCGTTCA
>Ga0335075_10010543_pt1 | contig 14017 bp, 14 predicted proteins | sample Lox_Sample_24_FD_206723 | JGI IMG/M metagenome (GOLD analysis project Ga0335075, IMG submission 206723) | Soil microbial communities from Loxahatchee National Wildlife Refuge, Florida, United States - Lox_Sample_2.4 | ecosystem: Environmental > Terrestrial > Soil > Wetlands | place: USA...
TCCTCTGGTAGCAGGCGGGATCGGTGCATTGCTGGCCGCGCTGCCCTGCCCACTCTGAAAAGAGCAGCTTGTTATGCCCGGTTTGCTTGGGGCAGTTGATGCAATCTTCGGCTTCATGAATGCCGGACGAAGGCCAAGAGCAATCCTCGCTATCGGTGGTTCGCCGATGAGGCTGCTGCCAAAGCTTCTATCTACGAGTTCCTCGAAAGCAGATTGTTTCTCGCGTCGCGCGAGGAGCTGCTCGCAGCGCTGCGAGAACTCAAAGCACTACCGGCGCCAAAGCTTGAAGTGTAAGCGTTTGAAGTTCCCCTCTGGCATGGGTGCGGGTTGAGGGCTGACGCTTCTTCCATGGGTCGGAAGCGATGGTCGTTGGAAGAGAAGCGTCGGATTGTTGAGCTGACGCTTGTGCCTGGTGCGAGCGTAGCCCGTATAGCGCAAGCGGAAGGCGTAAACGCCAACCAGGTGTTTTTGTGGCGGCGAGCCTATCGGAAGGGCGAGCTGCTGCCGGGATCGGCGCTGCTTCCGGTGGTGATCGAGGCGGATGGGAGCGGTTGTGCGGATCTCACGCTGGACTTGGAAGCACAGGGCGATCCCGAGCAGCCGGTTCCGGTGTCACCGTCAGGCGCGATTCACATTGAGTTTCCTGGGCGCGCAGCGATCAGCGTGGAGCGCGGCGCCGACCGCGCACTGCTCCGCACCATCCTTGAGAGCCTATGTCGGTGATTGAGCTTCGCGCAGGCACACGTATCTGGCTGGCAGCTGGGGTGACCGATATGCGCCGCGGCTTCCATGGGCTGAGCGCGCAGGTACAGACGGTGTTGAACGAACAACCGTACTCAGGGCATGTCTTTGTGTTCCGTGGCCGGCGCGGCGACATCATCAAGTGCCTCTGGTTCGATGGTGATGGGTTGTGCCTGTTTGCCAAGCGTCTGGAGCGTGGCCGATTTGTGTGGCCGAAGGCGGAGAGTGGCACAGTATCTGTCAGCCGCGCGCAGCTTTCGATGCTGCTGGAAGGCATAGACTGGCGTCGTCCCGAGCGCACCTTCGATGTCCCGGCAGCCGTATAGGCAGGTGTAATAATCGCCTGTATTCATGCGGCGATTTGCTAGTGGTTTCCACAGACCGCCATGGCATACTCGGCGCATGACCGACGCAGCGCTGGCTGATCTGGACTCGCTCGACAAGGAGACCCTGAAGGCGCTGCTGATTCGAGAGCGCAGCTCCAGCCGGCAGCAGATCGAGCATCTGAAGCTGGTCATTAAGAAGCTGCGGCGCATGCTGTTCGGAACCAAGAGTGAGAAGCTCGCCGGCGAACTCGAACAGCTGGAACTGCAGCTGGAAGAGCTGGAGACCAGCGAAGCCGCCGAAGAAGCAGCGGAAGATAACAACACCGAGGCACAGCCTTCCAGCCGTCCACGTCGACGTCCCCGGCGTAAACCGCTGCCGGAAGATCTACCGCGCGAAGTCGTGATACACATGCCCGAGCACGACTGCTGCCCTGGCTGCGGTGGTGCGCTGCGCCAGTTCGGAGAAGACGTCAGCGAGCAGCTGGAACGTATCCCGGCAACCTTCAAGGTCATTCGTCATGTGCGGCCGAAGTTTGCCTGCAACCACTGCGAGCGAGTTGTTGAAGCGCCCGCACCTTCACGGCCGATTGAACGCGGGCTGGCTGCACCGGCGCTTCTGGCTCATGTGCTGATGTCCAAGTACGGTCACCACCTGCCCCTCTATCGTCAGGCGGAGATCTTCGCGCGCGAAGGTGTTGATCTGGACCGCTCCACGCTGGCCGGATCGGTTGGGCAAGTGAGTGAACTGCTGGCGCCCCTTGTTTCCGCGCTCCGCGATCACGTCATGGCCGCCCAGAAGCTGCACGCCGACGATACGCCGGTTCCAGTGCTGGCCCCAGGCAACGGCAAGACCAAGACCGGACGATTATGGACGTATGTGCGCGATGACCGCCCTGCCGGCGACGAAACGCCACCTGCTGTCTGGTTCGCCTATTCGGAAGATCGCAAGGGCGAGCATCCACGTCAGCACCTGAAGAACTTCACCGGCACGCTGCAGGCCGACGCCTACGCAGGCTTTCACCATCTCTATGGAACCGGCCGCATCTACGAGGTGGCCTGCTGGGCTCACGCGAGGCGCAAGGTTTATGACATTCACGCGATTCATCCGTCGCCCACTACAAGCGAAGCCCTGAGCAAGATCGCTGCGCTGTATGCGATTGAAGATGAGATCCGCGGCAAGGCGGCTGACTTCAGACGAGAGGTTCGTCAGTCACGTGCCAAGCCGCTGATCGATGAACTGCACAAGTGGATGGAAAGGACCCTGCGGAAGCTGTCGCCCAAGAGCGAGGTCGCAGCCGCGATACGATACTCGCTCTCCCGCTGGCGCGCGCTTACGCGTTACATCGACGACGGGCGGCTGGAGATGGACAACAACTGCGCCGAACGCGCGCTGCGCGTCGTCGCCCTGGGCCGGAAGAACTACCTTTTCGCCGGATCCGACGAGGGTGGTTCTTACTGCCCATCACACTATCTCCTTATAAATCGAGGGTCCGCTGACGTGGATCGTGAGATGACGGAATTCGCGCACGTCGGCAGATGGCTTCTCTCTGGACCTGTTCATTGTGCAGCGCCATTTCCTGGATGATCCACGGCGCTCCCTTGCAGAGCTGGCCTGCAGGCAGAAGGCCGATTCCGATCATACGCCGGACGGTTGATGGGCTGACTGCAAGGATATCCGCCGCTTCGTTGAGGGTCACCTCCCCGCGAGCTTTGCGTTCGCCTTCTTGATAGGGAGCGATGCCCTTTTGGTTTCGGACAGAACATACCCGCATTCGAGTCCAAGAGTTACCACGGCCAGTTTGTTTTCCGGAGCGGTTTAGCACGGCAGCGATCGACTTGTCCGGCATTTGACGGGCGAGTGCCTCGATCAGGCCTATCACGTCGTCATCATTCGACCACCGCGTTTGACCTGCACGATTCTTCTTGACTGTGAGGCGGGTATGGTCTCCCCCCTGCAAGTGGATGATCAGATCGATGGTGCTTTCGCTAACATCGACCACGATCTCAGCGATCAGGAGGCGGACTATTTTCTTACGGGTTTCGTGTGTCACCTCGGGATTGTTCCATGCACGAGCAAGATCTTCGCCCAGTAGAAGCAGACGCTCACGATCGGCAGGGGCAAGAACCGGCTTTTGATCATTACCGAGCCGGGAGATCTCCTCTTCGAGACTTCGTACAGCCACGAGCCGTTCGTTCCATCGGCGCTCAAGTTCTGCGGTGACCAGCCGGTTCTCGGGATCAGACGCATCATACTGGCGGTATGCACGGGCCGCCTCGAATCGAGCCTGCCCAAGTGCGTTTTCTAGTTGCAGTCGCTTTTCTGAGTGCTCTCGCTCAAGATTCTTCATGGCCGTCAAGGCAGCCTCGATGCCGAGAGGCTGTACTCGTTCCAACACCTCTTGCGCAACAACGCAGTCAACTCGCATACCGCCGAAGCTGATACAGCTCATTTCTGCACGCTCACTGAATGCACCGCGGCAGGCGTAACTCTGCGCATGCTTGCCTCTGCTGCCATAGTGCACAGTGAGCTTCCTGCCGCATCGGCCACATCGAAAAAGGCCAGGCAGCAGAGCCTCACCTCGGCGGACGGAGCCGCGACCGAGATAGCTTTTGCCATTTGCATTGTCAGAGATGATCTCCTGATTGCGAACGAATTCTTCCCAGCTAATATACCCTTCATGGTGGTCCTTGATCAGTACCTCCCATGAGTCTGCCGTTCGACGGATGCTGGTGCGGATCATCCTTTTTCTTCCTTCCACAAGTGCGACCGTCGTTCCACGACGCCCAAACACGTAAGCTCCCGCGTAGACAGGATTTGTCAGCATGTGGTGCAGTGTGTGATAGACCGGCGTCTTCCAGAAGATCGGTTGTTTACCCGACCCTTGTTGCAGGGCCGGCAAGAGGATTGCGGGAGATTTTGAGATCATAAGTGGTGCGCCCTAGAAATCCCCAAAGCCTGATCCTGGTCGAACCGCAGTGGATGCAACACGGGGGCTGTTCCACTTCCACGTGCACATGGCTGTTTACGCGCTTGCTACCTTTCACCGAGGATGTTTCTTGGCGCTGGTGGTGGGGTTTGCCGGAACGCACGTGAACTCTCTCCCGCTGGTAGTCCCATTGGGCGGCGGCATGGATCTGCTCAAATTCCGGGAGCGCAAAGTCGATTTTCCCGAATTGTTTCGGATATTCGCGCTTCAGTGTCGTGGCGTCAACAAAGTCTGTGGCCCCGGCGGGCAGGGATCGCGAAAGCGCTGAGAGAGCCCCTGCGACGGTTTGCGCGGCGGCGCAGTCCTCGGAATTGTAGATGAGCAACTTCTCTTTTAGATGAGGCGCCTGGGAGGCTTCCCACTGGCGCCGCCAGTACAGCGCGGCCAGCCCCGAGGCTTCCGGCTCTGACCAGCGAAAGCCGAGATGCCGCGCAATCCCCTTCAGGCCGTTGGAATACGTGGGGAAGTAGACCCGGCCATAGAGGAGAGAGACCAAGTTGACAGCGGACCCGATCAGCGAATCGAGCCAGTTCGACTCCGCAGTGTCGGGATAACGCGTCTTCATTTCCCGGAAGAACTTGGTTTCATAACTCCCATAGTGGACCAAGCGAGGCGCCCCGATCGACTTCAGCGCGCCGACGCATTCTGCCCACATCTTTTGTTCGTCCTTGGGGCTATCGGCCCAATAAGAGCGATGTACGATCTTTCCCGATTCTTCGAACCGAATGCCAATACAGTAGTAGAAGCCACGGTCCGGGTCGCCCTCGACATCGATATACACACAAGTGTCCGCATCGTCCCACGCGACCTTGCCAAGTACATGCACCTGATTTTTCCGGAGAGCCAACGCTTGCAGCGCAAAATCGTGCTTGGGCTGGCTCGTACGCTTTCTATGCCGGAAAGTATGGGAGAGCTGCGTGATTGTAAATATACCCTTGTCGTGATACCGCTCCCGCTCTTTAGCACTCATCTTGGAAAGGATGCTCAGGTCGTCAGCTTCCTTCGCGGAGGAGGTGCAGCGAGAAGCGAATTGGCACTCGCTGCAATGTCTGTTCAGTATGGCACGGGGAGGTTCCGATGATGACAGGATCGCAGTGCCGGCCTCCAAGATCGACCCGACTTTCAAATAGAGCGGTGCCAGCGCGACACGGCTACTCCGCAGTTGTTGGCCGGAAATCAGTTCGCCAACGGATGGAGTAATTCCTGTGGCTTGAGAGAATGCAAAGGCGTCAAATGCCAACAACAGTTTGTCAGTATTCGATAGTTTCTCGCCCGAGCAAAAGCGGAACGGAACACAGTTGGTTCCATCCACGTCTTTATCGGTCTTTAGGCGGACACCATGGACTTTTGCCTGAATGGATGAAGTTTCAAAACTGCACTCGAGAGCAATTGAATAACGGCGCTGCCGCAAAGTTTCCACGGATGGTGTCCCCCTGTAGAGCTGGTCTGGGGGCACTGTCGCACGCAGTCTCGCGGAAATGTCACGATGGCAAGCTTGCTGATAACCCTTCACCAGTTCCGTGATCGCACGAACCTCAGCAGGAACTCCATGATGGATCGAGTAGGCTTTCGTAGGGCACTGTAGCAGAGCCTCGAAGGTTTCGGAGGTGAGCTTCATGCTTCATTGTCAACGAGTCGTCCGGAATCAGACGAATTTTGAAGTCGTTTACTCAGACGCCGGTCGAACGATCTCGCGTATGGACGCCCAGCCGGTCGGACTCTTGGGATAGCGAACATAGACGACCATCGAGCGGCCAGTAATCACGAAGGGAGCCTGCCCATGAAGCGGTGTTCCTTCGATGGTGAATAGCGATTGTTCGATCGCGGTGTCTCTCTCGATCAAAAGGCTCTCAAGCTGATCTTTCACAAATTCGATGCGGAATTCCTTAAAGACTGAGCTGAGATCTGCCGCCACCGCGTCGCTCCCGACAAGAACCTTATCGAACGAGAGAGCCTTCCTCACCTGGGGATGGTGGTATTTCATCACAGATGCTACGTCGCCCATCGCAAAGCCGGCTCGAATGGCTGCAAAAGTCTTCTCCAGCGCCATTCGGTCGTTGTCCGTCGAGGCTTGAGCATTGCCGGCAACGGTTGCAATCGTGAAGGTGGCTGCGGCCATGCTTTGGAAAAAGCTCCTTCGGGATGCCAGTTGTTCCATTTGCGTCCTCCAGAAAGCAATTGAAGCCTCTCCTTCACGGTCGGTTTCAATTGGTTCGCAATGCAATCGTTGGATCGATCTTCGAAGCCCTTCGGGTGGGAAGATATCCTGCCAGAAACGCCACCGCGACAAGCAGAACGTCTATACCGAGGAGCAACGATCTCCATTTAGAGCGTGACTACAACTCTTCCTGGATGCTGAGGGTGCTCGGCAAGTTCATGGGCCCGAACGATCTCCGATAGAGGGATCCGCTCGCCTATCGGAAAGCCCGACCATCCTGCCTCAAGTGCAGCGTTTATATCACGTGCTGCGGCTGCCTTTACTTCCGCCGTCAAGTCATCACTGCCCAGGAAAAAGAGCCGGATATTCTTGAATACCATCTGCCAGAAAGGGATCGTCGGCATAGCAGCATTCGTGGCATAAGTCGCGAGGGATCCCCCCATTTTCAGGAGTTCAACGTCACGCTCGATATTCGCCCCAAATGCGACTTCAACAATATGGTCGATCCCCTCGGGAGCGATGTCTCGAACGTGCGCCAGCAGTTCCGCGTCGTTGAGAAGGACCTCATGCGCTCCTGCCTGTCTCGCCGTCTGTTCCTCCGCAGGCGTCCGGATGGTGCCGATTACATGAGCTCCAGAGTGGCGCGCGAGCTGGACGGCACACAATCCCACCGATCCTGCGGCTCCTTGCACAAGTATCGTGCGTCCGCTGACAGGCCCGGCCACGTGCACGGCGCGATGACCAGTGATGCCGGGAATGCCAAGGCATGCTCCTTGTTCCATCGGCACGTTCGCGGGTAGAGCAACGGTTTGCGCTGCCGGGACAACTGTAAATTCTGCTGCAGTGCCGAACGGGCGATAGGATTGGGCGCCATAGCACCACACGGATTTCCCTAACCATTCCGAAGAAACACCGTCACCAATCTGATCCACTTGCCCAGCGCCATCGCTGTGCGGAATGACGCGAGGATACGTCATACCATACCCAAAGTCGTCCTGGCGTTTCCTAATGTCGCCGGGATTGATTCCCGAAGCGGAGATGCGTATGCGCAGTTCCCCTGGCCCCGGAACCGGGTCGGGCATTTCGCCGACAGTGAGAACTTCACGCGCGGGTCCCTGTTTTTCGTACCAGGCTGCTCTCATGAGGTTCCTCCATTCACGATTGTCGTAACAGCTCATGGTAATTCAATATTTATATGCTTATTTTCACGCCGTTCCCCTCGCCGACTCTGTAAGTTGACTGCCTTCCAGGTGCGAGATGTGAAGTTGGCTCGGGCGTGAACTGGCGCGAACAGCGCGGCCATCGATGAGGCAAGTAACCCTGCACTTTTCCTCCAAGTCCGCTTGCCCCCCTTCCATTCTTCTCTGGAAACCCAGATCTTGCTGCCCGCTAAGTGAATCAGTCCCCCGTATGATCGGTATGGAGATGTGTCAGCACCACGTGGCGCACTTCTCTGGCGGCAATCCCGAGAACTCGAAGCTGGGGACCAATCTCTTCGCCGGGATGGACGGAAAAGCGTACTGAACGCCGGTAGAACGGGTGCCATGAGGGGGCTCCGCGCGTGCTCGTCGATCGATCCTTTCCACTGGAGGACGCGCGTGCGGCTCTTGCTCACAGCGCTTCCGGACGAGCCCGCGGGAAAATTCTGCTTCGTCCCGCCCTCTGATGAATCCACTATGCAGGAAAGCGCATCCCTAACGCGAGGCACATCATGGAATCACCGGATGTTGTGGACTTGAAGCAGACGACCGTATTGATCACAGGCGGAACACAGGGGATCGGCCTAGGTTTGGCACAGCGCTTTCTGGCCGCGGGGAGTTCGGTCGTTATTACCGGCAGGAATGCTGAGAGAATCGAGGAGCTCACACGGTCGTCGCCAGGTCTGCGTGGTTTGGTGAGCGATATCGGCAGCTCAGAAGACCGCGAATCGCTTGCGACACGAATCGAAGCCGAGTTTCCGTCCCTGAATGTAGTAATCAACAACGCGGGCATTCAGAGGCGCATTGCCTTGGCCGCCGATTCCGCCCCGTGGCCAGAACGACAGAAGGAGATCGACATTCTTCTATCGGGCCCCATCCATCTGAACTCTCTGTTGGTGCCGGTCATGTTGAAGCAGGCAAGGCCTGGTGTGATTATCAACGTAACCTCGGGCGGCGCATTCATCCCTCAGGTATTCGCACCAATCTACAGTGCCTGCAAGGCGGCGATGCACAGTTATTCGGTTACACTGCGGCATGCGCTTCAAGGAACGCCTCTAAGGGTTGTCGAACTGATTCCCCCCGCAATCCGGACAGCGCTCGCCGGTCCGGGAGCCAGCCACGGCGCACCGCTTGACGAATTCTGTGATACAGTCTTCACGGAACTTTTCGGTGATTCGGAAACTGTTGGGTTCGGTCCAACAAGCAGCGCCGAGTTCAATCAACTCATCGACGCACCGAAAAAACTATTCGCGGCAAGCGCAGCGCGCTTTCCCACGCAAACCTACGGAAACCTCTGCGGAGACCAACGATGACGTTCAGGTAGATTAACGAAAAGAAACGCCAAATACAGAGGTCGCGGGTTCGTTCAGGGTTCGATAATGTACCGCGAAAATGGCTCAAGGAGCGTGATTGGCCCGTCGTTAGCGCGTGGTTTGTTAGGGTTAAGGCTTTCGACCTCTACAGCGTAACGGCAGAGGTCGTGGGTTCGTTAAGATTTCAAAACCGGTGCAACAGAGCGGGCCGACGGCGCGATCCACTTCGAGTGCCCAAGTGCAGACCACCTTAGCCCAAATATCAGTTGCGGAACATTTATTGGACCGCTATCGGACCGGCGGCCCGAGACCCCTCTTCGGATACTGCGAGGCCGAAGATACTATAGCGGATCGCGCGGTCTCGGCTGCAGTACTCAACCTTCTCAAAACGTGGTACCTCGATGACCGCATTGACCTGTTACCGGGAATTGAGGGGCCCCGCTGTCTATGATCTCTGAGCCTCGGCACTGGCTCAGCTAGATCAGCAGACTATTCGGTCCAATCCCCTACGGCCTTTTCCCCGTTCGGGCGCGGGAAATCGTCGAGGGTAACTTCTTTCCCACCCCTGCGAATGATGTAGTGCTGGTTGCCCTGGTCTTCCTGATTCATCTTTGTGGCGCGTGCATGGTCGTCAATTCCTCTGTACTTGACAGTGACTGTTTTCCAAAGCGGGTTAATCTCGACAAAGGTAAACATGCCCGGTGGGATCGTGGACGGACTCAGCACCTTGTAGGAGTATGCAGCACCGGGACGAGGATGAAAGTTCTCGAATCCCCCTTGCCAACACTGAACCTGAAAGGCAACGCCCAGGCCACGGTTGACAACCTTCCAGTCTTTTCCGGCGGGGCCTTCGCACGCCTCGAAAACGAGCAAGGGTGCCGTGCTTAATTCAAGTTGATCGGCGAGCAGCCGGTTTTGCCTCTCCGCAGTTTGTGTCAGTGCGCGGGCCGCGTCCGACTGAACTTTGATCGCTTTCCACGTCACGACGAGCACGCCGATGGTAACGGCGGTGAGAACGGCTGCGAGTATGCCCGCAATGCTCTGCAACGCCCCGGAGTTCGCATTCAACCACTGCCAAAAGTTCATCGGTTAATCTTCCTCACTTATCGTTCGGAATCAAACTGGCACGAACATCTTCATTCGCATTCCCTGCGGTCACGCGCTGTCGTGTAAACACCCCCGCCGTGTTTCCCATTTAACGTCTCATCGCAGCATCTTGGTCAACAGTTCATCCAGACGTCCGTACAGCAGGATCTCTGGTTCTTGATCCTCATCGACAGCGGTCAACATTTCGTGGAGATCTTGAAGGTCGAAAATCATAATGAGCTTCCCTGCTTCACGCAGCGCACCACTGGCCGCTCTATGCGCACTTTCATCCGCTCCGTTCCGGGCGATGAGAAAACAGACCGAGCGAAGAGCGGTAGTGAAGAGATACTTCTCGGTCGAATAAATCTCGTCTTGCCCAATCTTGTCTTCATAGTTTTTGAATTCAAACAGTATGTAGCGGCTTCGGAAATCGTGAGCCAGCGCTATCCAGAAATCATGTGTGGGGCGCAGTCGGACCAGAAGATCGCGGCGGTGCATTCCACCTTCACTCGGGCTCTGTCGATGTGAAGATCCGAATTGCTCCGAAAACAGATAATCGATCACCTCAGTGCAGACGAGCTCGAACTGTCTCCAGCCAGGTGACCCCTGCGGTATAGCATCCAATTCGGCAATATAATCCTTACTTTTTTGCTCTTTTTCGCGTCTTGCGCGACCTCGCCAGACGAAACGACTGATTCGACCGAGGCGGGTTGTAAGGTGCCAAGATCGCCGACACCAACATCGGACAAGAACTGTTTTAATTCACCGTAAAGAGTTGTATGCGACGCTTCCTCGAGCAATCTTGGAAGATCCCAGACGATGGTGATTCCAAGGGTGTGCGTTAACTGTTTTGCACTTGGAGACAGTGTGCTAGTGGTCACCAGCAATAACTCTATGCTTTCATAACCATCCTTATACCAATCGACTTGCTCCTTCAGTCGCGCGATCGAACTACTCCAAATGGACGGGCGCCCAAAACTTGAAATGCTGAGATTAAATTCTGCAATGACCAATGCCGTCGTTTCGCGGTTGATTCCGACATAATCGGGAGCATTAGGGTCGCGATAGCTTACGACGCCCGTTTCATCATCGACCCCGCGCTCTTTCAGAATCGCGATGCATAGCGTCTCGAACTTTTTCGCGAATCTTGCAATGGAGTTGGCTGCCATCGCCTGAGAATAACATCGCCCCCGCGTGTTTCGCGGCTACGGGCGCCGATGCGTCGAGGGATCGGTGCCAAGGAGCCCGCACAGCGTGGCATAGTGCTGCCCGTCCGCGATGAAGTAATGGAAGCCCTTTTGCCCTTTGCCTTTCGATTCGTCAAACCAGAGATAAAGATCGATGGCGAACTTTTCTTTCCTTATTCTGCCTTCAGAATATGCCTTATAGATCGGTTCTTGGCCCCCGCCTTCGATATAAGCGTTTCCCGTCATTACCGCTACCAGATCCCGGTTGTCGCTCTGCTTGTCGGAGTTCACGAAGACGAGGATGTTGGGATATTGGCGATGTGGGTTGACAGCGGTGAATTGCTTGTATGCTTTGTGAATGTGCCCCACGAGTCGATTGAAGATGGGGTCATGGCGGGGGCCGCCAACCAGTTCCCCAGACTTCGCGGTCTTCAATTTCTCATCAAGCCAATCGTCGTGCTGTACATGCTTGGCTTCGCAATAGGCGACCAACTCGCCCGATCTGAAAATGCGGAAGTCTGGTGTCTTTCCCTGGCCGATCTCGGCGGCGGAAAACCGCTCGGCTTTGAGGCCATGCCTCTTCCAATAGGCTTCGGCGAACTGTTCCCCCAGGTTGACCATTCTCGCCATTTCCGATTTCCGCGCAGCGAATGACTGGCAGCCGGCTTACGATGCCCCAGTGAACTCTCGCAAAAGACTGTCGATTTCTACAGAGCGGCTTTGGACAAATCTCACGCGATCAAAGACTTCAAGGTAACCGTGTGGTGATCCCCTCTTGACCGATGGATTGTGACTGGTCGCTGAGATCCGCGAAGTGTCCACTTAATTTCGTAGCTGTTGAAAAACTCGTCGACGCCTGATGGCAATGGGCGAAACCCTAAGGGAGTCGGAGCGCTGCTCTCTTTGCAGCTTTGAGATTCTGTTGTTGCTGCCCGAGGGTCCCGATGCAAGGTATCGGACCAGGCGTTTGAGGTTCTGGGCGGCAGCAGCCATGAGGAACTGTTCGCGAACGTGCTTGAGTCGGCGCAGCCGAACACGACGCAGACCTATTTGGTTCTTCAGTTCGCCGAACAGTGCTTCGACCTTTCTTCGACTACGTTGATGTTGGAAGAACGCTGCTTCCCGCGTTCGCTCTCGGGCTCGCTGCCGCACGGCTTCTTCGACATGGATCACGATCTGCTTGTATCGACCGGAAGTGCATTCGTTCTTCACGGGGCATTCGCGGCATTTCGCCGGGGTCGATCTGTAGATGTAGCTCTTATTCACCGCGGGCTTAATTCCGATGTACTTTAATTCCTCACCTTCAGGACACTCGAAGCTGTTCGACTCGGGCCGATATATGAATCGGTGCAAGCTGAAGAGCTTGTTGCCGGATGTAGAAGCAAAGTGCTGCCTCAGTGGAATATAGGAAGTGATTCCCCGGCTTTCAAGCCACGCCAGGAAATCAGCTTTTCCGTAACCAGTATCGGCGCCAAGAGTTTGGGGAGTGAGACCGAACTTGGTGACGCAGTCAGCGATCATCTTACGAGCTGAGGAGATCTCCCCACTCGGTCGCGCGTCTGTCGGTTCGACACCCACGATTACGCAGCTCGCGTTGTCCATCAGATAGTTGTCGAAGTAGCCGAGCGTCGGAGCTCTGTCCCCTTTGCTGAAGTACGCCGCATCTGGATCAGTCGTTGATACCTTCTCCTGTTCGTGAGGCTCTGGTTGGACGGGATTCTCGTTGCCGACGTCCTCCAGATACTGCCGTACAGTTCGATTGACCTCTGCGACTTCGCTGAGATTTTCGCGAGGAATGCGGCTCGAATTGCTCGCGTCAGCTTGTATAAAGCTTCCGTCAACCGATAGATGATCACCTTTGACGAGACCGCATGCAATGCATCGGGATACGATCTCCTGAAAAAGCTGTTCGAAGATGTTTGATTCCTGAAGTCGCCCGTGGCGGTTCTTGGAGAACGTCGAATGGTTCGGCACTTCCTGATCGAAAGTGAGCCCGGTAAACCAGCGCCAGGCAAGATGCATTCGAAGCTCTTCGATCAGCTTGCGTTCGCTCGTTACTCCGTACAGGTGCCCGATCAACAGAATTCGAAGCAGACGCTCGGGATCGATCGACGGTCGCCCAGTGTCGCTATAGAAGGCTTTTAACCTATCTCGCACAAAATCGAAGTTGACATACCGATCAATGAGGCGGAGCAAATGATGCTCAGGTACGTGATCTTCAATTCGAAAGTAGTAGAAGAGCGACTCCGAACGGCACTGCTGACCCATCATGCGAGCGGCCTCCAAAGCAGAACGACAAGATCATCATGCGTGGCGTGCGAGTGCAATTCAAGTAGAAAATGCAGAGACGGTGCGGAGTTTTTCAACAGTTACATTTCTACGTGGACACTTACGGGATGTGTGGATCAGGCAGCTTGGGATGTGTGAGTCTGGACGGTGGTCATGTTCCAGGGCAGCAGATCGGCGATCCGGTTGACTGGGTGCTCGGCGATGCGTTCAAGCACGGTTCGGAGGTAGTGCTCCGGGTCGAGGCCGTTGAGCTTGGCCGAGCTGATAAGCGAATAGATCGCCGCAGCGCGCTCTCCTCCCGCGTCAGAAGGCAGTTCATAATGCCGGAGTTCTGGCGCGCGAAATCACTGTCACGTACCCATTTCATCCGCTGGCCAAACAGAGCTTCGTCGTTCTCAGTGAACACGAGCACTATGGAACGATACACCTACTTGTTCGCAGTGCGGATGGGAAAACACATCTATTTCCAAGCTGGATGGCCTCTCCGGAGGCCGGTGCGATAAAGATCGCGACAATCCCGCGTATCTCCATTGGCCGGCTTTGCGAATTGCGGAGATTTCTGGACCAAATCATGATTGGCTTGTCCTCAGAGGATCAACTTCCTGCCGGAGGACACAAGCATGGAGAAATGGAGAGCTCGCCAGAGGAATCTGTTCGAGAGTCGGCTACCAGTAGCCGAAATGCCGGAAGCGCAACGACAGAAGGCCCTGCTGTTGCTAGGATCGCTGTTG
>Ga0335075_10010544_pt1 | contig 14016 bp, 10 predicted proteins | sample Lox_Sample_24_FD_206723 | JGI IMG/M metagenome (GOLD analysis project Ga0335075, IMG submission 206723) | Soil microbial communities from Loxahatchee National Wildlife Refuge, Florida, United States - Lox_Sample_2.4 | ecosystem: Environmental > Terrestrial > Soil > Wetlands | place: USA...
ATGCGTGAGGCTGATTCTTCCCACGCCGGAACTCGGCCTGGCGGCATTGCCGATCAGGGCCCTCCTCGGACCCGAGGAGCGGCGCCGCATGGACCTGCTGCCCCCGGGCAGCACGGCGGAAATCTCGCGCTACGCAGTGTCGAAGGCGTTCAGGCGTCGCGCCGGCGAGGAACTCTACCCGGATGTCGACGCGGATCTGAGCGCCGCCGATGCGCGTCGTCTGGCGCCGCACATGACCCTCGGGCTGTTCCGCGGCGTAGCGACGTTGGCCACCGCTCACGGCGTGACCCACCTGTGCGCCGCCATGGCACCTGCGCTCCTCCGCCTCCTCGAGCGCTTCGGGCTGGCATTCGCAAGGTTGGGGGACCCCATTGAGTACCACGGCCTTCGGCAGCCCTGCATCGCCGAACTGACCGCCTTGCGGGAGGGCTTGTCGCGCTCGCGCGAAGAGTACTCACGGTTCGTCGAGACCGCGTTCACGCCTGCCGCCGCACGCTGAACCGCTTCGACTCCGCAACACAGCCTCAGCAGGCTGCGGCATGCGGACCCGGGGAACTGCCGTACGGCATGGGTGGTTCTCAGGCGGCGTGGACTCCGGCCGTCCCGACCCTACGGTATGTCGCGTGACCGACCAGCGGTGAGGACCACCGTGTCGAGCGCGCCTTCGTCCGGGCCCGTGTGGTACTCGCCGCGGATCTCGAGGCTCGTGGGATTGGCCAGTACACTGCGAATCTGTTCCTGACTCGCCGGTCGGTTCCAGTTCCAGCGCCAGCCCGCGGTGGCCGCGAAGGTCACCGTGAACGACGTCCATCCTGTCCCTGGCGAATACGGAAAGCGATACGACAAGCGCCCCGCCGGTCCGACGATGACGATGTCGTCCTCGAAGATCCCGACGACCGGTTCCGATTGTTTGAGGCTGTACGTGAGGGTGCCCTGTTCGGCCGCGGACAACGCGTTCAGCACGCTGGGCGGCGCGCTGAAGTACCACGTCTCGCCCAGGGCTTCATCCGCGTGCGAGATGTAGCCGCCCGGATCGCCGCCGGTCGCGTGACGATGCGGCTCGGCGGCCCCCGTGTCGCCCGATACGAACCATCCGTGCGTCGTCGCAGTGAAATCGTGAACGACGAGTGTCCGCGGCTGCGAGTGCAACGGCGTGACGCCACCGAGGACACAGGCGAGGGCGCCCGCAGCGATAGTGCGCGATCGAGTAACAGTCATGCGAGGGTGCAGAAACAGGAAATCCTGAACCGACCTCGCGATCGGTCCAGGATCTTGAAGAACGAATCGCGCCGAGCGCGTGAGGACCCAGGGCCCAAGTCCGAAGGCGCCTAGTCCCTAGTCGCCTACGTCCAGCGGTAGCCCTGCTCCTCCAGCGGCAACGACCGGATGCGCACACCGGTCGCCGCGAAGATGGCGTTGGTGATCGCAGGGACGGCGGGTGGCAATGACGGCTCGCCGAGGCCGGTCGGATCGAAGTCGGTCTGCAGGAACTTGACGTCGATGCTCACGGGCGCATGCGGCATGCGAGCCGGCTGGTACTGGTGCAGATTCTTCTGCACGACGCGACCCTTGTCGATCGTGATCGCCCAGGACATCAGGTGGCTCATGCCTTCGATGAAGCCGCCGTGCACCAGGTTCTCCGAGTGGCTCGGGTTGACGATCTGGCGACCGATGTCCACGGCACACCATGCGCGATTGACCTTGATGGCCTTCTCCGCATCGACCGACACCTCGACCACGTAGGCGACGTAGCCGGCGTGCGCGTACTGGAAGGCCACGCCCTTGCCCGTGCCCTTCGGAAGCGAGCCGCGACGATCCCAGTCCGACATCGTGCGCACGGCCTCGAGCACGCCGCGCGCGCGCACCGGATTGAAGCCACCAGTCGCGCCGGGCCCCACCGGGTTGTTCAGCAGGTCAATCCGATACTGAAGCGGATCCTTACCGGCCGCGACAGCGACCTCGTCGATGAAGCCCTGCTTCACGAACGAGATGCCGTTGGTCGGTGGCGCCCGCAGCGCACCGACGGGAATGCCGAACGGCACCACGTTCTCCGACGTGACCAGCACGTTCTCGACAAATCCGCGCGGGAACTCGTTGGCCGGCACGACCGAATTCGTGCTCGCCACGAAGACGCGATACGCGATCAGCTTGCCGGTCGCGTCGAGGCCGGCCTTGAAGAAGTGGAAGCCCGTCGGCCGGTACTGGTCGTGCGCGAGATCGTCTTCGCGCGACCAGAGCAGCTTGACCGGGACGCTCGGCTGCCCTGCCGCCGCGCGCTCCTCGGTGACCGTACGGGCGATCCGCGCCACCTCGATGTCGTATTCGCTGACGAGCCGCCGGCCGAACCCGCCACCGGCCCGCACGAGGTGGAACGTGACGTCCTCGGGCGGAATGCCGGCACCGAGCGCCGGGTGCTGCTTCGACGGAATCTGACTCGGCGACCAGATCTCGAGTTTCCCGTCCTTGAAGTGCGCCGTCGAGTTCTGCGGTTCGAGCGGCGCGTGCGAGAGCAGCGGGAAGAAGTATTCGGCTTCGATCGTCTTCGCCGCGGTCTTGAATGCCGCCTCGACGTCGCCGATGACGGCACGCGGCGGTCCAGTCGGACGCGGTGCCTCACCAGCGACTGGTGCCGCGGCGGGTGCCGGCGGCGCCGGCGGTGGAGCCGTGGCGGCACGCGCAGCCAGCTCGCGCGCCTGCGTCAGGTAGCCGGTGCTGCTCTGCGTGGCGACCGCGCCCTCATCCCACACCACCTTCAACGAGCTGCGCGCGTCGTTGGCCAGCCACCAGCTGTCGGCGACGATCGCCACGCCGGAGGCGAGCGAGTTGTTGCCCTGTCCGGCCTTCGCCTCGACGATGAACGCGTGCCGGATGCCGGGCAGCTTCTTGATCTCGTCGAGATTGGCGCTGACCGCCTTGCCACCGAAGACGTCGCACTTCACCAGCACGGCGTGCAGCATGTTCGGGAACGCCACGTCGATGCTGAACACCGGACGGCCCGTCACGATGTCCATGTTGTCGACACCGCGGATCCGCTTGCCGACGATGGTGAAGTCGCTCGGCTTCTTGAGCGCGGCCTCGATTGCGGCCTTCTCCGGGACGGGCAGACTCGCCGCCGCGGACGACAACGACGCGTACGTGGCCGTGCGCTTGCTCGGCGTGTGCGTGACGACGCCAGCCTTGGTCGTCAATTCCGTCGTCGGCACGCTCCACTGCTGCGCCGCCGCCGCGAGCATCACGAGCCGGCCGCCCGCGCCGACCAGGCGCATGTTGTGATAGTTGGACGGAATCGCCCGGCTCCCGCCTTCGAACTGCGCGCCGTACTTCGGATCGAGATCGGCCTGCTTGATCTTGACCTGTGCCCAGTCGATGTCGAACTCGTCGGCGATGATCTGCGGCAGCGCGGTCCGGATGCCCTGCCCGGTCTCCGGGTTCTTCGAGATGATGGTGAAGGTGTTGTCGGGGTGCACCGTGATGTACGTGTTCGGTGCCAACGACTCGGCTGATGCCCCCGGACCACCGGCGCGCCCCTGCGCGGCGGCGTCCGGCGCGTAGAGGCCGATCAGCAAGCCACCGCCAGCCACCGCAGTGACCTGCAGGAACGACCGCCGATCCAGAGTGGCGCCCTTGCTGGTGACAGCCATGATCAGGCCCTCCCTCCGGCGCTCGCCGCCGACTTGATCGCCTGCTTGATGCGGATGTAGGTCCCGCATCGACAGACGTTGCCGCTCATCGCGGCGTCGATCTGCGCGTCGGTGGGATTCGGCGTGGCCTTGAGCAGCGCCGACGCCGACATCAGCTGCCCGGCCTGGCAGTAACCGCACTGCGGCACGTCGTGTTCCAGCCAGGCGCGCTGGAGCGGGTGCGACCCGTCGCGCGGCAGGCTCTCGATGGTCGTCACGGCGGCCTTGCCGACCGACGAAATCGGCGTGATGCACGAGCGGATCGGCTGCCCGTCGAGCAGCACCGTGCAGGCGCCGCACTGAGCCATGCCGCACCCGAACTTGGTGCCTTTCAGGTCCATCGAATCCCGGAGCACCCACAGCAGGGGCATGCGCTCGGGCACGTCGACAGTGCGCTGCTCGCCATTGACGAGAACTGAATACTTCATCTGCGAAGCCTCCTGAGACCGACGGTCGGGCTCCACCGCTTGCGTGGTGAAGTGCACACACATAGTAGTGCGAGCCGGCCGTCGGTGAACCTCCCAGACCCCCAATTCGTCTCACGTCCCGATCCATTCGAGTCGGACATTGCAGGGGGGCGCGGATGCTCGGGGACCTTCGCTTCGCCGTTCGATCGCTGCTGCGCCACGCCGGCACGACGACAGTGGCGGTGCTGTCGCTGGCGCTGGGCATGATGGCGACCACCGCCATCTACAGCGTCGTCCACGCGGTGGTGCTCGACCCGTTCCCATACAGGGACGTGGACCGGCTCATGAGCGTGCGCGTCGCCAGTCCCGGTCAGCCCTTCGGCCGGACCGGTTACTCGGTCGATCAGTTCCTCGAGATCGCCGAACGGAACACCATCTTCGAGGGCGTCATCGCCTCGACGATCAGCGACGTGCTGTGGATGGACGGCACCCAACCGCACCGCCTGCGCGGCAACCACGGGACGGCCAATACCTTCGAGGTGATGGGCGTGCCGGCGCTCGTCGGTCGCACGTTCACCCCGGGTGATGTCGAGGGTACGGCCTCCCCCGTCGTCGTCCTCGGCTATCGGTTCTGGCACACGCGCTTCGCCGGCGACCCCAACGTCGTCGGGCGCACGCTGCGGCTCGACGGGACGGAGCGCACCGTCGTCGGCGTGATGCCGAAGCGCTTCATGTGGCGCGGCGCCGACGTCTACGTCCCGGTCGCCTTCCGCCGCGACGCCGCCAACGAGGGCGTCCGCGGCGTGCACCTGCTCGGTCGCCTGAAGCCGAACATCACCGACGCGCACGCCGAACCCGAAGCGAATGTATCCGTCGGAATTCCCCGACACCTGGCGTGTCGGCCTGCTCTCGTTCGCGGAGACCTTCCCGAGCAGCATCCGCCGCAACCTGTGGACGCTGTTCGGTGCCGTTGGTCTGCTCCTGCTGATTGCGTGCGCCAACGTCTCGAACCTGCTGCTCGCCCGCGCCGCCGAGCGCCGGCCCGAGATCGCACTGCGCACCGCCATCGGTGCCAGTCGGTGGCGCGTGATCCGGCCACTGCTCCTGGAGAGCCTCGTCATCGCGGTCGCCGCAGCGCTGCTGGGCACGCTGCTGGCCGCAGGCTCATTGCGTGCGCTGCTCGGACTCGTGCCCCCCGGCACGATCCCGGACGAGTCGGAGATCGCCCTCAACATCCCCGTGCTGCTCTTCACCGGCGCCATCGGCGTGCTGACGACGATGGTGTTCGGGCTGCTGCCGGCGATCCACGCCACCACGCCGAGCCTCGCGAGCCCGCTGCGGGAATCCGGTCGGACGGTCGGCGGTAACCGTCGCCAGGCCCTGCTGCGCAAGGGCCTCGTGGTTGGCGAAATCGCTCTCTCCTTCATGCTGCTGATGGCCGCGGGCCTGATGATTCGGACGTTCTTCTCCTTGCAGGACGTCGCGCTCGGATTCGAGACGTCGCGCGTGCTGACGATGCGCGTGCCGTTGCCGGAACGGCGCTACCCCACCCGGGAGCACCGCGTGCGATTCTTCCAGGATCTGCTGCAGCGACTGGAAGCCACGCCCGGTGTCATCGCCGTCGGGGTGAATACCTTCCCGCACCCGTTCGGGAACATGTCCACCGAGGTGGAGGTCCTGGGCGCGCGTATCGCGAGCCCGGCGCCCGTCCTCGTGCACCAGACCAGCGCGGGCTACACGGCCGCCTTCGGCATCGGCGTGCTCCAGGGGCGGATGTTCGACGCGAGTGAGGTCGAGCGGCGTCTCCCGGTGGCCGTCGTCAACGAAACCTTCGTCCGTTTGCGCGTCGATGATGGCCTGCCGATCGGCAAGGTGGTGCGCATTCCCGAGCTGACCGAACCGCCGGCCAACGTCGAGTTCAGCGAGGTGACGATCGTGGGCGTGGTCCGCAACACCGTGAACCGGGGCATCGACGACCCCATCGGGCCCGAGATCTATCTCCCGTACACGCTTGCCGGCATGGCCGACCGCATCGTCATGGCGACACGGGGGGACCCGACCCTCGTGATGAAGCCAGCCGTCGCCCAGGTGGTGGCGATCGATGCGGAGCAGCCCGCGGTGGACATGCGCACGATCGAGCACATGCTGCAGGAAGGCTCCTACGCCGGTCCGCGCTTCAATCTCGTGCTGTTCACAGCGTTTGCCGGCCTGGGCCTGACGCTGGCGATGATCGGCGTCTTCGGCGTGATGTCCAGCGCCGTGGCGCAACAGCAGCACGAGGTGGGCGTGCGCATGGCCGTTGGCGCCAGCCCTGGCGAAGTGCTGCGGATGGTCGTCGGACGTGGCGCCTGGCTGATCGCGGCGGGCCTGGTGACGGGGCTTGCGGGTGCCGTTCTCAGCGTGCGACTGCTCCAGAGCTTCCTGGCGCAGGTGTCGCCGTTCGACCCGCTGACGATGGTCAGCGTGTGCGCGCTGGTCGCGATCGTGGGGCTCCTCGCCTGCTTCTGGCCGGCCCGTCGCGCGTCGCGGTTCAACCCGATCGCACTCCTGCGACACCAGTGACGCACCACGTCATCCCGTGCAGATGTGCATCACATCTGTATAATCGCGGCCGGCCACACCGAGCAGATGTGCCTACGCCAGGAACTCGTGGTTAGACCTGACGCGCGCCACGTAGGCGCTGCATTCACCCTTGCCGGGGCGCCAGAAAGACAGGGACGGAAAAGATGCTTTCGAAGACGCAGTTGATCGAGAAGCTGGTCGCGAGTTCCGATGGGCTGACCAAGAAGGGCGTGCGAGACCTGCTGCAGACGCTCACCGAGATCGCGCACAAGGAACTCAAGAAGACCGGCACGTTCGTGATGCCGGGCCTCGCGAAGTTCGTGGTGGTCAAGAAGCCGGCGACCAAGGCGCGGAAGGGCATCAACCCCTTCACGAAGGAGCCCACGGTGTTCAAGGCCAAGCCGGCCCGCAAGACGCTCAAGATCCGTCCGGTCAAGGCCGCCAAGGACGCGCTGCTCTAGTCGCGCCCCTCGAGTCGCGTCGCTCGCACGCAGGTGGGCTCGGCCCACTTGCGTGGGCCACGTGCCCTCCGCCATCTCCAGGCCTGTGCGCCTGACGGACACATCACGTCCGCCTGCACATACCACCTCACCGATGATCGCTCGCCTCGTTTCCACGATTGCGCTGGCGCTCACCGCTGCCTTCGCCACCACCGCGACGGCACAGATCCCCACCAGCGAGAACGTCGTCGTCATCGGCGACATACGCGTCGTCCAGTCACAGGTAGCGGACCAGGCGTCCCGACCCGCAGGTGCCATCGACTTCGTCGACTTCCGCGGCGCGCCATGGCCTGGCGGCGTACTGCCCGTCGTGTTCGACGGCTCCGTGTCCGATGAGCGTCGCCGTGTGTGGCTCGAGGCCTGTCGTCAGTGGGAGGCCGACACGCCCGTGCGCTGCGTCGAAAGCGCCAGCGACACCCGCAGCCGTTTCGTCGTCAGCACCGACGTCAGTCCATCCTGCAGTTCCAGCGTCGGCGCCTACCGGGGTGGCGGCGGTTCGATGCAACTGAACGACAGCTGCTGGGATCGCAGCTCGGTCACGCACTTGATCGGCCATGCCTTCGGGCTGATGGACGAGCATCAGCGCGCCGATCGCGACCGGTACGTCGTCATCCAGTACGAGAACGTGTTGCGGGGATGGCTGTCCGCGTTCGACCGCATGTCGGACGCGCGCCCGGTCGGCGCCTACCACTTCGATTCGATCATGCACGTGGCACCGGTGACGTATTCGTCCAATGGCGAACCCACTGTGGTGCCGAGACCCGAGCATGCGCAGCACCTGCAGACGATGGGTCGAGGACTGGTGCCGTCGGCCGGTGATCGGGCCGCATTGCGACTACTGTATGGCGGCACCTTGTTCACGCCGCGACGCGTGTTCTTCGACACGCACGAACTCCATCGCGTGATGCTGCGCCTCGACGCGCTGTATACGTCGGAATTGCGGCGCCCCCTCGGTCTGTCGCTGAACGGTGAGCCGGACTTCTCGGGCCTGTCGACGTGGATTTTCCACGTCTATCTGCCGGCGCGAGTGGCCGGCCTGTCGGAGAACGACGCCTTTGCGCGCGTCGGGGCGCTCATCACACACTCGGCCGAGTGGCGAGCCATCCATCCTGGCCGTGCGCCGCTGCCGGTCGCAAACGTCTTCACGACCTTCCAGCCTGACCAGGGCGAGTTCATGGCGACGATGTACCGGCTGTCGGAGTTCTACCGCGCCGAACTGAAGCGCCCGCAGGGACTGGTCATCGACGGGCGTCCGGACTTCTCGGGCGTCGCGACCTGGATCGTGCACGTCTATCTCAACGCCCGCCTCGAGGGCGTTGGCGTCGAGGAGGCCTGGCAGCAAGTGGTCTCACTCATCCGCGACAGCGACGAGTGGCATTCGAGCCATCCCTGAGGCGCATGTCACGTGCGACCGTCCCGCAGGGCTGCCGTGGACGGCGTCAGGCAGTGAGACCGCGTCAATTCGTACGACGCATCGCGGCCGCCGGTGCAGTACGGATGGCTCGAAACGCGGGCAGACAACTCGCGCTCGCGCAGGCGGCTGACACGGCCAGGACCGCAGCCACGCCGTCCCAGGCATCGGACGTCCCCAGTCCCACGATCTGCGACGCGAGGCTGCGATGGACCGCCAGCGCGAGTGGAAGGCTGAGCGCCAGCCCCAGCAGGAGCAGGCGGAGTGCCTGCGAGAGCACGAGACGCAGCACCTGCGCGCGCTGCGCGCCGAGCGCCAGGCGGATGCCGATTTCCCTCGTCCGGCGCTCAGTCATCAGCGACATGGCCCCCAGGACACCGATGAACGTGAGCAGCATGGTCACGGCGGCGTAGAAGGCAGCAAGGCCGCTGGCCAGTCGTTCCGTGGACATGGCCCGCGCCGCCACGTCTTCAGCCGACCGCGTCCAGACCACATACTCCTGACCAAGACTCGCGGCAGTCTCGCGCAGAGCCGCCGTGACTGTCGGGCCGTCACCCGCATGTCGCACGACGAGGTGACTGGCATTCCTGACATAGCTGCCTGGTGCCTGCAGCCACGGCAGGTACACGGCCGGCTGCGCCGGTTGACGAAGGTCGAAGACGCGCGCGTCTGGCACGACGCCGACGATGCGCACTGGCGACGGGGCGGCAGGGTCCTCGAGGCGAATCTCGCGGCCAATCGCGTCATCGTGAGGAAAGAGCAACCGCGCGAGGCCATCGCTGATGATGGCCACGGGTTGAGCACCGTGCGTATCGGACCAGGCGACATCGCGCCCGCGTTGCATGGGCACCTCGAGCGCCTCGAGAAAGCCCGGTGAGATCCACGCGAGGACGGCCCGGCGTGCGTTCGCGCCGGGCTGTGGAGACGTCACGCGCGTCTCGTACTGCCACGCCGCGCCAGCCTCGTACATCGACAGTCCAGCAGCAGAGACACCCGGCAGCCCGGCGACCTGCTCGACCAGCACCCGATAGTACGAGGCGTCGTGCTGCTTCGGGGACGCCACGGGATGTGCCAGCAGACGCGACATCAATAGGCCATCCGTTTGCGGCCCGCCCGTTCCTGCCGTCCAGGTGTCGACGGTCCGATGCAGAGTCGCGGCACCGATCACCAGCGCCAGTGCGGCGGAGATCTTCGCAACGAGCAGGACTTTGCTGACGCTCCCGATGCCGACTGACGAACCGGACCGGGCCGTCGCGACCAGCCAGCCAGGCGCCTGCCGCAGGACGAAGCCGCACGAGGCGACGCTGCTCAGGAGCGTCAGCAGCAGTGCCATCGCAGCGGACGCTGCAAGCACGGGCCCTGTCAACCGAAGATCGACGATGAGGGGAAGGAAGCCGCGGTCGGCAATCATCGCGAGAATCTGCCGGCTGCCCCACTGCGCCAGCCACACGCCCATCGCGACACCTGCGAGCGCGATGAGCGCGCCGAGCATCAGGACGTGGCGCATGAGCCGTCCACGAGAGGCTCCGAGAGCCAGTCGCACGGCGAGGTCGTGCGATCGCCGCACCACCAGTTGCTGGAGCAGCAGCGCCACGTGCAGGGAACCGACGATGGCCACCACGACGCCGAGACCCAGAACGATGTAGTACGGACGCACCACGGCGGCGCGCGCATCCGCATTGGTGCCATAGGCCATCGCTGTGCAGCGGAGACGACTCGCCCGCACGGCCTCACGCGCCGGGGCCCCCGCGGCCGGCGGCATCACGTCGTCCAGCATGGCCTGCCAGTGCGACGCGAGTTGAGCGCACGCGGCCGGGAGCGTGACGTCATCGATGAGCCGGCCAGCGACAGCAAGTCCCATGAACGCCGGGTCGTGGAGCACGTTCGCGTGCACGCCGACTGCCTCGCGCAACCGCGGCAACGCAGCGAGTCGCACCGCCGCATCGATACCCACACCGAGGGATGGGCCCGTGAACCGCGGCTGGGTGACGCCGACGATGGTGAAGGCGTGTCCCTCGATTCGGATGGTCCGGCCGATCACAGCCGGATCCCGGCCGAATCGCTCGTGCCAGAGTCGATCCCCGATCACGACGGCATCGTCGGAGAGCGGTGGCCCCTGCGATCGGTGCCCGCTGTCGAGCAGACGGCCACGTGCGGCCTTCTCCCCGAGCGTCCCGAAGAAGTCGTCGGTCACCGCCCAGACGTTGGCCAGTCCTGTCTGCCCACCAGCCTCGATGTTGAGTACGAGATCGCCCGACCATCCCGCCGTATGAGTGAAGACAGTCTGGCGCGCGGCGAGCGCGCGGAACATGGGCACGGACACGTCGGTCGCCGAACCGTCTTTCCCTGCGAGCCAAATCGAGACGAGCCGATCCGGTCGATGGACCGGGAGCGTCCGGAACACGAACGCGTCGATGACGATGAAGATGCTGGCCGCACCGGCGACCGCCAGGGCAAGCGACAGCACGGCAAGGGACGCGGCAACCGGAGCCCCGGACAGCACGCGGATCGCGTGTCGAATGTCTCCGAGCAGGTCACGCACGACTCACCCCTGTCAGGCCGGCAGTCTCGCCGCTGCAGGCCGAGGAGCCTGCCGGATCACTTGATTTTGTCGAGGCCCTCGGTCAACTCGATCCACGTGCCCCACGGGTCGCTGATGAAGGCGATGGCGATGCCGAGTTCCGGCACGGCGCGGACATTGTCCGCCGTGATGCCCATCCCGCGCAGCCGTTCGAGAAAGGCAGGCAGGCCGCGCACCTCGAACCCGACGTGGTCGACGACTCGGCCCCTGGTGCCCACGACGGGCGCGGTGGACGTGGAGAAGTTCAGCGCCACGCCAGGCAGCGTCGCGGTGATGTAGCGACCGCCGGTCGAGGGCTCCACGGCGGCTGCCCCGAACACCTTCACATACCAGGCGCGCATCGCGGCGCGGTCCTGGCCGAAGAAGTGGACGTGCTGCAGGGCGACTGGCGTGCGCTGGTCGGGCACCTGGACCAGTTCGACCTTGAGATCGTCAGGACCGAGCACGAACGCAATCGGCCGTCCGCCGGCGGGATTCGTGGTGACGTCGTCTGTCACGGTCCAGTCGAACGGTACCGACTCGCGCGTGATCATCCGGTAACCGCCGGCTTTCAGTCTGGCGATGACCGGACGGAGATCCGGCACGCCGAGACCGAGATGGTCGGACGTCGTGCCGATCGAGCCGCCAGCGGGCGCCTGCGCACGCAGAAAGACCAGGACGTTCGGAAACGTGACGACCTGCCGGCCCGCCACCGTGACCGGCACGCCGCCAAGGCCATCGACGAAGAACGTCGTGTGCGCCGCGACGCTGGTCGCATTGACGTGGTGATGGCCATAGACGACTGCGCCATCGCTGGGAGTGACCAACTGACCGGACGCCGGTGACGCGGACAACAGCAGCAGGCAGGTGCAGAGCAGAGCCAGTCCGGCGCGCATGGGAATCGGAGTGTAGCGCAGGCTCGCCACGTACCCGCGGCTCAGTGCCAGGCCGGCGGCCGTCCATGCCTGCTCCTTTCGTTCGAACGTTGCCCGATGGCAGTGGTCGCCACTGATCGCCTAGCGCCTCCGGCGATCGATCCTGCCTTCGTCCACGACTCGTCCCGACGTCTCGATCGCGCAGAAGAACAGCTCGTCCCCGGCAATCTCCACCGCGAGGAACGCTCGACCGGTATCGAAGCCACTGGCGGTGATGCCGGACGTGCGATCGATGTTGCCGCGGCGCAGCTGACCACCCGAACCGACAATGAAGTACGTCAGCCCCTGCTGCGGCCTGGTGCGCTCGTAGAAGTGCTCATGGCCCGAGAACACGACTGTCACATTGCTGCCGAGCAGCAGCGGCTCCACCGCCGCCCGCAGGTCGAGATGTGCGCCGTGCCGCTTGCCCGACGAATAGAGCGGATGGTGGAAGTACGGAATCACCCAGTCGGTGCGCCCTTCCAGTTCTTTCGACAGCCATGCCATCTGCTCGGGCGTCGGATAGTCGCTTTCAAGTGCGATGAACTTCACGTCCTGCCGTGGAGCCTTGAAGCTGTAATAGGTCCGCCCTTGCATGTTGAACGGCGGATAGTGCGCCTGCTGGCGCGAGTCGTGGTTCCCGAGCGACGCATAGAACTTCACGCCGCGCTGGAGGAGCGTCGCGTAAGGCACCTCGAACTTGCGCTTCAGATCCTGCGGTCGCTCGCGGCCGTAGATGTTGTCGCCGACCGTGATGACGAGTTCGGCAGCAAACTGCGACTGGACCTGCGCCATGCGATCGGCGAGGGCGCGCTGATGTCGTGTACCGGTACCGAAGTCGCCGAGGACGAAGAACTTCAGCGATCCAGGCCGGTTGGGCAGCGGAAGCACTGCCGCGGGCGCCACGAGGGCCGCCGGGGCTTGAGCACTGGCGAACGATGCGCGCGCCGGAACATCTGCCCTGACCGTGCCGAGTAACAGGCCACACGCGGCCAGTATCCCGAGCGTCGCGCGGGCTAGTCGCGGCCAGGCCGATCGAGTGACGCCGACGGTTGGCGCGACGTTACCCGCAACGCGTGGGAGCAACACGGACCGTGACCTCGTCGGAACGGCTGGCGATGAACAGCGAAACGGTCTGCAGGTCGGCCAGGTCAGCCGGCGACAGTGGCAGGGTCGCCCGGCCGATCCGCCGGGAGAATTGCGTCCCACCATGCCGCGCGACGCTCGCGCCGCGCCATTCCGCCAGCACCACTCCGTCGTTTGTGAGTTTCGTGAGGGGCATCGGCCCGCTCCCTTCCTGCGCGGCCCCCAAATTGAGACCAGGTCGCAGTATTGAAGTCTATCTGCGACAAAGTCGTCGGCCAAGCGCAATCAGCATCGACGGGGACGGTTGAAGGCGAACAGGTCGTGGTCGGGAGAACGCTTGCCGCGCCACTGCTCCAGCAACTGCGTGGCGGCGAGGTACCCGAACGTCATGCCATTCCCACCGTATCCGAGGGCGAACAAATGTCGCGGGTACCGTCGATGCGTCCCGACCAAGGGCAGCGTGTCCGGCGTCATCGCGAAGAGCCCCTCCCAGGCGTGTTCGAACGACACGTCGTGCAGCGCCGGCAGGAGACGGCAGAAATGCGCGCGCAACGCCGTCGTCGCCCTGGTGAACGCGGCGCGCCGCGAGGCACCGGGCTTCACGAGTCGGTCTTCGCCACCGAGGAGCAGGCGATGATCACTGGTCCACCGAGCGTAGTGATACGGCCGCTCGGTGTCCCACAGCATCACCGGCCCGAGGCCGATATCGGCGCGTTGCCGCCGCGTCAGCGGCGCGGTGGCCATCACATACGTGCGGTGCATCGCAAAGCGCCCCGCCAGCGGACGAAACTCCGGCGTGGCGTATCCCGTGGCGACAATCACCGTGGACGCATGCACCACGCCGCGTCGCGTGAAGACCCGGACGCCTGACCGGTGCGGCTCGACGCGGGTCACCG
>Ga0335075_10010545_pt1 | contig 14016 bp, 18 predicted proteins | sample Lox_Sample_24_FD_206723 | JGI IMG/M metagenome (GOLD analysis project Ga0335075, IMG submission 206723) | Soil microbial communities from Loxahatchee National Wildlife Refuge, Florida, United States - Lox_Sample_2.4 | ecosystem: Environmental > Terrestrial > Soil > Wetlands | place: USA...
CCCCCCTCATATAACCCGCCCCCAATGAGCAGCCTCACGCCACCATGAAACCAGCATCACAACTTATTGATGCCGGAACGAAGAAATGTGATAGGACTGAGTGACCGCCGGGCCTCGATTGTTCCGTCCGATGCCAAACAACCCAGATACTGTACTGACCTGCGCGCGACTGGATGACTGACCTCGGGACGTGGTGTATTTGAGACTTGGCCCCCCCAAATACGAGCAGCGTGCGCGGTGCGCGCGCGCCTGCCCAGGCCATATAATTTAAGAAAAGTCCCAATCACCCTGCTCCAGCTCGCAGAGGTCCTAAATCAAAACGTACAGATTTTGTATCTGCTTTCACAATCACGCTGCGTATGTATGTTACGTTCGGGGCGTGTATGTATGGATTCATGCACAGCACGGCACAGCACGTACCGGCCCCGCGCCCACGCAACTTTTTTTTGTTTGTTCTTGTTGTGCGTATCACAAAATCGCGGACGGGTAAACAGTAAAGAAAAAAGCCACACAAATATGAAGGACAAGCGGCCATGCTTCGCAGGTACTGTAACAAAAAGCAGCAATAGATGTCAAAGAATCGGGCTGGTGAAAAGATCTCGTTTTCCACAGGGATGTTATTGGCTGAGGGATAAAACTCGTCACTCCTGGCCAAAAGTTAACGTTATTTCGTCACTTATTTTCCGATCACATTCTGTCACAATTGATCGGGAGCACATCAGATCTTGTCACACGATATCACAGTAGACCACACCTCTTAATATCGCTTAGATGGCTTTGATTTAGGGAGAGCATTTCAAACTCAATTCAGGTGATATGGGACCCCTTTTGCCCAAACGCCCGGGTATAAATTCCTGTCTTTGGCCTTCTTCATCTCATTTACAGGCCATTAAAGTCGTAATATATAGTGCTAAGATGACCTTGAGACCTAACGCCGTATCCGGATCTTTGATGATCTCAATCTCAATTAGATTGTATGGTGGCTACCATATGTACGAGATGCTCCTGAATGACTGGGTACAGCAGTCGAATATCAGGAGTTACATTTTACTGTGATGAGAAAAGTGGATCGCTGATTGTTCGAGCCCATGTAGTCCAAATCGAGGCTCCACCCCTCCTTGGATCGAGCCATCAGAACGGCCGAATAAGCGGGTTTTCGAGTCTCCTATGAGTTGTGCGTTACTTGGGAAGGAATTTGAATCATAACGCTAGTCCCAATCCCGGTTTCGCCTCTGATGATGATGTAGGCTCCTCTGGACTCGGTTGCCGTATGATCAACGGTACAGGAACTTTAATTATAGGAGCTTTGAATGAAGACGTCCGATGTATCTGGTTCATCTCTATCGCATCCGGATTCCTCAGCTCCTGTTCCGTATGGCGGAGATCAGTCTTACTTCCTCTCTGGTCATAAGGGAGTGGAATCGGCACTGGAGGGTACATATTCCCGCCGTCAGGTGTCGTGGGACTCGTGTATTGGCTCACGTAGGGCGAAAAGACTCGTTCACTGCCTCGTGCGCTCATTGGACTATCGTCATTACCGCCTTGCCAGCGCTGGTTATCATGTGCCGTGAAGCCTCGGCTGGTTTCGCTCTCGGGACTGTTCCATTCTTTCTGCATCCATGCAGGCTCCGGCGCACGGTAGCTTGCGTCCGCTAGTTTCTTGAGGTGTGCGCGCCGGCGTTGCTTTCCGCGGCAGACTATAAAGCAGCCAGTGATAAGAAAGATGAATACTAGGCAGCCGACTGCGATGCCGACTTTGGCGGTAAGGCTGAGAGGCCCGGTAGGCGCGGGAACGTATGCCGGAATGGAGCTGTTTCGGGGGGTGGTGATATTTACAAGCGTTTCCTGAAAGAGACTGCCTTGTATTGATATTTGTGACCCGGAAGCAGGCTGTTGTTGGCAGCCGGCGGTAAGAGCAATAATAACTGAGGGTGTTGATGTTAGTGTTGATTTACGGCTGAGCCCGGTACATGATTGTTTCTCCGGAAAACACTTACAGTTTGCTATGTAATTCTCGTTGCCAAATTGTTGCAGACAGGTTGTACACTTCTGCAGAAGATCAGATCGCCAGTTGGCACAGTATCCATAACCAGAGGTATCATTGGTTGAGAGAGCACCATATTCAACACCACTTTGTAATGACCCGCAAGCAAACGAGGTAACACATGGTGTACTAGAAACTCCAGTGTTGTTCGGATATCCCCATAGGCACCATGAAACTGTGTATCGGAGGTTATCTAACAGTCCAATACGTTAGCATCACTCCTTCTCTAGTTCTCTCCATTATGATGCTATAAGAATAGATACATACATAGTAGTGCCTGCAGATCTGATAGTTTGGTTACGGGATCCACATAGGTGCTGTTAAGCTCGCAAGTTAAGCAATTCTCGAAAGTCTGTCCAGTAACCGAGCTGGCATATGCAGAATCGCTACATGTCAAATCGCTTCCACTTGTGCTTGTTAGGACATTGCCGCATTGTACAGCGCATTGCGAGGAGGGTGCAACAAGTATGGCATGGGCTGGTGCAGTGAGGAGGGCGCATAAGAGGAGGAGCGCGACTGGAGCGACGAGTAAGTGCATGACGGCTATGAAGCAATTGTAATGACGGGACGCAAGCGAACGAAGGCTACATCAGCATATGCGGTCGTAGCAGTCTTTCAGCGTGACTGAAAGATGCAAATGCCGGAGCTAGATAATGTCAAAGTCGTAGAAATATCATGGTAGGACTTGAGATGAGGAGTACAAAAGACCAAGGAGTACGAACCTACCCTGCAGACAGGAAGGTACAGGTATTTACCTAATGTGTGGCCTATGCAAGCATCTTCTCCGCAGAGGCAGCTGACGGTAGAAATGCAGCCGATGATCCGTATCGGCCGTGGACAGTTGAGCAATAGATGAAGGGCAGTGCTGCGAGGTACCCTGCCCTGCATCACATTCCATGACGCTAATGCACGTCGACACGCCACGGCACCGGAACGAAATGCTTGATAGGCGATGCCGTGCTGCTTTGCTCATTTTGGCCCCAAATTCTTCAGGGTTGGATAGGCTGGCAGGAATGCTTCTGACCGCCCAGTTGAGTTGGCAGGTTTGGGGGCGTTAAGGGGGCTGTGGTAAGGACGATGACGAGATCCAGGCAAGAAAGATGTGAACACCCATGCACAACATGGTGTTCCTACAATGTACGAAGTACTCTGTAGTTGGTCCAGGGTATCCTCAGCCTAACCCTGCCAGTGGAGCTGGCTGCGATCCTACCCGGAAGTGCTTGCGTCAAGGCTGCAGGCCCATCCGACGTCCTAAAGCTCCTGTTCGTCAGGCAAGGATCATTTCAGACAGCCAGTGATCTTCCCTTCAATCCCTTGAGCCATAAGCCTGATATTCCTCCCATAATATGTAAGATACCTTCGTAGACCCAATCATGCGATGTCAGGGCTGCGGGATAATCTCCCCCAAGTATCGGGCTTGTATTATGTCATGTTCAGAGAGTACGCGGCCGTTGTTAAACCAAAAGGCTACACCCAACAACGGCTTTCAAACGCGGCAACAGCTTCCATGAGCATGCTCATCAACCAGGAGAGAAAGTTTACCTACATAGCTTTCTCCTCCCAAAAATCCTTCTCAGCCCAGTACTCATATGTCCAACCGTCGCCTTGGCGATGCAAATTCATGGACTGGGAAACGCGGAGCAACTGAAGCAGATAATATATTCAGTTGTCATGGGCTGACAAGCAGTGGTAAGTTGATGAGTCAATCGGCGTAGCTTATAAACTAAGAATTGGGAATCTCCAAGCTCATTGCTGGCCGGGGTCTGTCAAAAACCTCGCCGGATCTCCAGATACCCTCGTTAGTGTTGACTTCTCCACTGGATTAGGCAAACACGAGTTTCCCCCGAGGCTCTGAGGTATCCACCATCAGAAGTTCCTTCTCCCCGCGCCCTAAAACACCGTAGAGCTTCACATTTCCAGGCTCTATGCCAATGACAGTGCTTGTACCAGCGTAGACCGCATCACCTTCCACTCCCGTACGGTTGGCTAGTACGACAATCACCTCTCTAGGTTCGTCTGCCACCAGGAGGGGCTTAAGTCTTGCCATCCAGTAAGAAAGAGTGTCCATACAGGGTTCTTCTGGAGACTGATGGAAAGAGTTTGCTGGTTCGTTTGTGTTCCAAGCCATTGAAACAAACTGCAATGTTTGCCTTCTCATGGAGTATATGTGTTGCAAACTCACAAGCAGTTGATGGCGCTGCAAATTTGTAAGGACTGCATCGCGTAAGTGACCTGCTTCGGGATAACAATCTGGATACTCACTTGAGATCCATACCTGGACATTTACTTAGACATGGTTCAATTAAAGGTATGTGCGACTTACAGATTCCCATAGCCATCTTGCCTAAGTTATCCATATCTCCGATGTAGAATCCGGGGCCTTCTGCAGCCCAGGTCTCATCTGTGTAGTAAAGGAATGACTTTCTGTAATTTGCAACAGTCTTGCCGTCAGGACTGATCGTCACAGCAGAATTGTAGTACTTCGGAGACGCTGAACCTGAAGTGCTACCAGCGTTTTCTGGATAGCCAACGGTCACATAGCAGTTGTATTTCCGGGCGGTATCCTTGGCCCATAACCAAGTAACACCAGAAGCTGTAGGCTCGAGGTATGGGCTAATTTGTTCCAGGGATTTGAAATTATAACCTAGAGCAGTCAGCATTCCAGAACAGCACATCAACACAGCTCAAAAGTGGTATATTAGAAGAAAGAGATATCTAATTTTATTACTCAATATTTATGAAGGGAGAAAGTTAAAGGCATATCAGGAGTCCAAGCATAATAACTTGCCGGCAAAGGAAGGGTTCATGTTTGAATACTCACCAGAAAAAGCCATCTCAGGCAGCACAAGTAAATCAAGGTCCTTTGGATCTGCCTTATCTAGAATAGAATTAGCAAGGTTGATGTTATTCTCGACATCACCAACGAGAGGCGCGAATTGTAAGCATGCTATCCTCATCTTGACTTCTAGCAATGAAGCTGCAGCTAAGTATTCGCTGTAGACTAAGGAGTGATCTAGTCAAAGCAAAATGGGGTGAGTTGAGTGAAGCCTTGAGTTTTATGGAAATTTTGTAGTGTTCTGCTAAAGTTTTCGATTTGGTGGTGTTAGAGCCTTCTGCAGCGTCAGCTAAACCATGGGGAGAGGTTGCGTTAGAGTTTAGGAATGTAGATGTGAAAGGTTTCGAATAATGTAAACGGCGCTTAGCGTTAAACTTTTGAGATGTAGCGCTGTGTGTACCCGCTTTCAAGATAAACGATAATAGGTCTTCTGGTTGTTCTGTTTCTGTTAGAAGTGGCAAAGGACCTTGAGATGTTGTTATATACACTAATACTATGCAATTCATGGAAATTAGGAATCTCGAATATTAACCCCAGGAGCTCCTTTAATTCCTCTGTCTTGATCTGATAGACCAAAAGACACCGTTAAATTCTACATGATTAGTCATATTGCATAACCATTTTGCTCCCAATATAAATTGAAACTGGTAGTCACTGAAATGACGCTTTGATGAAATGAATGCTGTGATGGAAAGAGCTAATAAATATGGAGGGGGCCACACTAGGTTTCTCATAAGCTACATTGGCGATTTGTAATGTAGAACATTGCGTGATGACGTCCCGTAAATTTAGCCCCTGTTTGCCATCTTCTCATCATAATACTCAGGATAGCTCACTTTCAGTCCAAGGACATACTGACCCCACCACCGTCCAATCACAACACCCATTCCCCAACTCAACCACCTCATCAACAGCGCTGGGCCTGGGAAGGCTAAACTAATCTGAGCATAGTCGAGGAAGAGCAACAACTGTGGCAGACTTGGCTGGATATTCTGCTTCCCACAATCATCGAGGTAGCTGTATATGTTTCGGAAGAAGACCTCGTCACCGCCACGGGTTGCTGATAACGAGATATGAATCGTACACGGTTCAGGCGAGGTAGGATCTACGCGGAAGGTGTGCCGGGCTTTTGCTGGAATGGTAATCCGGCCGGAGGAAGCGTCGTGGACTGTTTCTTTGCCTTCGAAGTTGAAAATGAAACGCCTATAAGTGTCAGATTAGTGATAGACTGATTTTACATGATATAGAAACATGGTAGCTTTGACGTGCCCTTGCGTGATGTCAAAGTTCTCGTCCTGGTACCAATGCCAGTGCCAAGGAGGGATGAGATAATTCTTGCTAATCGGTACATCCTTGAATTGGGATGGGTTGTGGGTCGTCTGAATCTCCATGACACTGCTCCCCTCAGGTGGCTTTACCCAGCGAGTCGTTCTCCCGCCATTCCATTGCTCGAGGGCTTCACAGTGGGCAGTGATGGAGCGCTTGAACTTCGTGGCCATCTTGGATTGCGAAGAGATATAAAATGCAATGACACAGGCAGAAAAGGGTGGAGAGGAAACACAAAGAAAACCAGAATTCTGAATCTTATAAGTAGAGGAGATCAGAGGGAAGAAAATGTCCAAGAGGTCGTATTTAAAATGCAAGAAACATGACCCACTTATCTGTATTACGGTCTATTTCCAATTCGTCCTTAATTGACACGGGGTGATCCTCATCTATCTATGGGGTGGGAAACCACCTAATATAAAGTAAGCTCTTCTTAATTCTTAAGCAAATGCCAAGGATGAGTTTCATTGTTAATAGTCTTCCACTCTACCTACCATAGTTTGGTCTCGAAAAATATGCCCACTTTCGGACTAGCGCTGTCAGACCATGTGCTGCCTGAGTCAGAGCATACCGACCGTATGGCTTTTGTAAACGACGATTCTATTATAGACCGACAGTAATCAGAATAATAGGTCCAGAACTAAGAGAAAGAGACACAATACCAGAGTCGTTAAAGGGGGTCGATGGTGGGTACCCGACTGCTTCGCCGCCTCTGCTATAGGCACCGCAAATAGACGTTACACTTGACTGTGATACCCAGGTAATGGACGGCTGTGGTTCATAGAAATATATGTGCTTGGTCCAACGAAACGCCGCAATACGAGTCCCATTCATAAATGCTGATGGTAGCGGAGGTAGCACTTTCAGTACTTATTTCATCGCAACCCATTGTGGAGAGGACTAGATATCTTTAGATAACTGAATAGCAACGCCTCGGCCTGGAATAGGATAGTGTCCCAGCTGCCGCATCCTCATGGAAGACGCTGGAAAAAAAAACTTCCACTAGGAACAGTGGCTCATTACTAAAGTCATCGTGAAGGAGGACGAGGAAATTGATGATAAAACATAATGAAAAAAAGAACGGAAATCCAAAATTTATTCAGGGGGCTTCTTTAAATGCTATCCCGATGGGGAGGTGGATTTGAGTACCGATTTGGTCTGTTGTAATGGATAAACAGATATGAAAGAAGCGTTGCATTGCACGAAAAATGATCATATAACGAAAATTCCAGACAGATATAAATTTCCACATATAAAATAAATCCGGCATAAAACATGTCTATTCGCTATCATGGGGGACTTTTAGTGCCCGATCTATCGTGTGATGTACCTACTATAAGAGGTTCCGTTTATGCAAGCGTCTTCTCGACCATTGTAATGCCATATTTTTTGGGCTCAGCCATCAATGGGTCGTTGATCATCGAATTCTTCGGCCACAAGATACCCTTCTCCGAAATCGTACCATCGAGAACTTGCTTGATAGCTATGCACACCGACCAGCTTTGCCATTGCAGAATAGCACTTTGGATCGCCGTACTCGCAAAGTGTTGATGTACGCGTCTCCTTGCTACCATCCTTGTGCTCGATCTCAAACTTGTTTTGCAACATTAGGAAGTCTCTCTCGCCTTCCTCAAATTGCATCTTCTTCTCTAAAGTTGCGCAGAGCGTATCGAGGGGGTTGCCACGCGGGCTGATTTTCTCATCGGAGAACAGGCCAATCCATTTCAGTGCGCTTAGGATCTGATTCTTCTCCTCAGTGTTCGGGAACGTTGTCTTGGATGCAATTGCCCATTTCAAGTCATTCTCTGAGGCAGAAGACGCAGCTAGGACTTTTCTGAGTTGCTTTCTTCCAAGTTATTGGCTCCTTAAGAAGCTTTGCTCTTCTTCGCTCAAAAACCCTATATCAACCAGAACGCGGATGAGTTCCAGGAATCCCTGATATCTCAAAGACCCCTGATGATCATCTGTGCCTCTGGAATATTGTAACGCTCCTTGTAGGGAGTTGAATCTCTGTTTGGGTAGGCAACGAATGCATAGCTGGGGTAAATAAAATAATGCTTTGCTGTCGCCATTAGATCCTTTGATGCAGTCTCCTCCACTTTGCCATCTTTATAGTACTTTGCTTAGTTTCTCAATGCCAGCAAGACTCCACGAGACGACGGTGAAAACTTGTAGCCGAGGGGATTATCTGAAGCTTCAGGTGCGGCAGTTCCTCCACAATAGGACAAAAAGGAAGTAACTTTTCCCCTAGACTTATGAACCTCCTCAATTGTCTTGACAGCATAAAGGTGATCAATGCCAGGGTCTAGTCCAGCCTCATTCATCACTATAATTCCAGCCTTATTGGCATCTTCCTCCAATTCAAGCATTGCAGGAAAGACATAGCTTGTTGTGACGACATTCTTCTAGGAAGGTGTACGGTATTAAACTGATCATGAGATCGTGTTTTGCGACTTCAGTATCGAGAGCTTTGTCGTCTGTGACATCGAGAGAGGACGGGCGTTCTTGACCTCTTGTGACAGTTTTTTGGCACTTTCTAGAGTCCTACATGCTGAGAAGCATTATTATGAGACATCCCAATTGTTTAGTCAAAGCAGACATACCAACTGAGACTTCAATGCCAGCTTCACTGAGAATGTCGAGAGTGGCGTGCGATGAAGCCTGCACCAAGCATGAGAACTTTCCTGAAGACCTGTAAGTGGTTGATGCAATTTAATAAATGTAGTGAGGCCTTACTTTGAGCTAGTCATGATTGCAGACGTTGTGAGAGTTTTGGAGACAAGAGGAAGAAAGGTGATTGTAAGAAATAAATCTTCACATTCACACTCCTGTGGGCAATTGTTTCGGAGGGGCAGCAGGGATCTAGTGCGATTGCGCGCGAAAAGGTACGCAAAGTCGCTGACTAATCTTTAAAGATGACAACTCTTCGAACTCGTCAACTTCTAACAGCCTTGTGTTTGTTCTTTTAGAGCTTTCAAAGCTATCTCATTGTGATCTATCAACCATGGCGCCACAAGTACCAGCACAACCTTCACCTATGGAGGTCTTCTGGGCAGCGCCGCCATTCTCGAGGTGTGTATCAAAATTTCCCGAGATGCTCATTTTGCTGATACTGATATTAGAATAGGACCATAACTGTCCTTACCCTCGCAATATCGGTCCTTGTATACACGGGCTTTCTATCCGGATACTGGGTCATCTTTTACATGCCGTTCATACTGAAAATACCACCTCAATTATGGCGGTTCTTCACCTGTTTCATGCTCAGCGGCCCACAACTAGGCATCATACTTGATCCGTATTTTCGTGAGCAAATGCAGAATATACCTCTGCATAGGAATGGGCTGATTGTATGTCTTCTAGTTTACACCTATGCAAGTAGGCTCGAAACTGCCTCGCCAAGATTTGCACGACCCGCAGATTTCTATGCGTATATCATATTCTTGTGGATAACCATTCTGGTAAGCTTCTAGTGTCTAATTTGGTCCTTTACACCTCGTATTATCTGCCCGCACAGCCTCTCATAGCTGTTGACGGTTCCTGGAAACGAGGAAGATCACCCTTACACTTCGACAGGTCTGTCATTCGCAATCAATCCAAGGACCTGTTCGCGGTGTGAGCATGGTGGGAATGTCCTTTGAGAAAACTCGTACGATTCATCAACTTCTATCGAGTGGTTGTGACTCCCTACACCTCTTTCATATCTCCTGATACTGCCATTGACTAAATAATTCTTGTTTGTCTTAGTGCTAACCTTGACTTAGGGTCTTAATATTGTCTTCACAGGCGCCTCCGTCTTTACCTCCGCTCTGATACTTGCCCTTACATACACCGCGTGCCAAGATGACAGACTTTCGAAAGCTAATTTCTTCGTCGTTACCATCCCGGCAACGTGGGTCCCTTTAGCTATGCTCCTTTTGACATTCGTAATTGCAGGTCCGGAAGCCGCCAAGATACAAGCTACTGGATTGGTAGCAGCTCACGCTCACGACTTCCTATCAAACATATATCCAACATTTGGTGGAGGTGCCAACATCTTGCAAACTCCAGAGTTTCTCCAGCGGTTCTTTGCTATCACCGTACCTCAGGTTGTCCATAGAGCATATGGTACAGCTATCATGCAGCCGCAACAACCTCGTGGATCAGCCGCATCTACCGGAAGATCTTCTGCCACGGCAGGATCGGTTCTACCGGAGTCCTGGAAGAGTCGAGGAACGGGACACCGCCTTGGAGGCGATTAGTCAGAAAGTAGACGTTTTACGGTCTACGAATATAAATGTAGAATGAAAATCAAGTCTGAAATTTTCTCTACTCGAGATGATGATAGCATAAAAGGGCAGGTGATATATCCAAGTCCAGCCTTACCCGATGTATGCTCCGACATTCCGTTTTCTCAGTTAAATGTGCGCTTGCCAGTCGATGTTCCATACTTCGGTGAGGATGTTTTTCTTCATAAACAAAACCATTCTAAAAACTAGAATAATTCAGAAGAAGAAAAGAAAGAGAGCAGTAGGATAAGAGTGCAATATTTATATAACAATAAGGTTTTCCGATTAGGCTTCGCTTATATTCTGTGGGCACCTGTGGGCGAAGAAAGATATGCGACCAAACAAAGGATTTAAAGGGGTTCCAAAGATTTGGTCGGGAACAAGCTTCGTTATCTTCAATGCACGAAGAGATGTTATACACGCTTCAGAAGGATAACACTTGATAATTACTTGAGCCGGGATGTCCTGCAATAATTTAATTTTTTTGCTTATTGTTCTTTACAAGTAAGCTTCGAGTCTAAAGCTATTGCGCCTTCCTGTCTTTTTGTTCATTGCGTGTGGTGAGTGAGGTCGTGATGCAGAGTTTCTTCCTGATGATGTTTGAAATAGTGCGTTCGGGCTGGACACATTTAGTGAGTATGAAACAGGTATAAACCAGTAGTATCATGACCCTGAAATTTGCATTTGCATGTAATCTTCATGAGAATAAAATTATACTTCACAAGGCAAGCATCTTTTCCACATTCACTCCATCCCAAAAACTGAAGCTATTCCCAACCACTCTGCCTTGTTCGCCCCACCATTTTACTATCAACTAGGAGCCTACCACTTGTCCTGACCGTGACTTTTACAGACTCAATTACCTTGGTGAGCGCATCGTCGTTGACAATTGCCAGTCTGCTACCTTTTCCGAAACTGGTCCTGAATGAGTAAGCGACACATAAGGAATACCTTCAGTTTTATTTCTATGGAGATTACTAAGAAAACGGAATGTCGGAGCATACAGACCCAATCGGGTAAGGCTGGACTGGATATAGTAATTGTTGGACTGTATTTAATTTATCCAATTTGTCCCTAGTTTGAGCCGTGAGAATTCAATGTCAAATTGAATTCATCACATATTGTGTTGTTATGAGCGGGGCTAGATCACTGAAACTGGTGTACTGAGCAGCCACAAATCTCAGGAGCGTTGACCCCGGCCCCACCTCCTCACTCGGGGAGATGCCAAGAGTAGAGAGACTGCCGGTGTTAGCATATGATTTACCGCTCCTTCTCTTGCCGACTATTAGGTCGCATATCAGAAGAGGGGTTGAAAATGGGAAGGCCCCTACATTGAGGAAACTTTGGAGAGACTCTGGTCACGAGATCTGGCGGCATGCTCACTCGAACCATCCAGCTATGGAACACGAGATCCGGGCCAATGAGGCTCAACCTTCCTTAGAGGAACGTCGTATTCATGTCTTGGGTATTGGGAACATAGGTCGTCTGTTCGCTCACTCCCTCGCCAGAATCTCAAATCGTCCTCCCATCACACTGCTCTTCCACCGCAAGTCCCTTGTCCAAGACTTCAAGAAGGCAGGAGAAACGATCGAGATCATTACAAATGGCATCTCCAATAAGCAATCTGGCTTCGATTATGAGGTCATTGGTGCCGAAAGCCCAGAAGAGCGGCCCTCACCCATCCACAACCTCATCCTAGCCACTAAAGCAACCCACACTCTCCCCGCCCTCTCCAGCATAAAACACCGCCTCACACCCCAATCCACCATCCTCCTCGCCCAAAACGGATTCAGCACCACCTCCCACTTCCACAGCCTCTTCCCTGCCCCCTCATCGCAACCCAGTTTTCTGACCAGCGTCGTCTTTCACGGGATCTACTCTGCCGCCCCATTCACCAGCATCCACGCCGGCGTCGGCTTCCTACATCTCGCGCCCACTTCCATCTCCGCCGCGTCGCCAGACCGTTTCCAATACCTCCTCAGCACGGTCCTGACGCTTCCAGCCGTGAACGCCATCGAAGCCACGCCGCGGGAACTGCTAATCATCCAGCTGGAGAAACTGGCCGTCAACGCCATTATCAACCCCTTGACCGCCATATTCCGGATCCACAATGGAGAACTGTATGACTACCCGGCCTTAGAGCCGCTGATTCGTTCCGTGATAGGCGAGACGAGCGCGGTCATTCTTGCGCTGCCGGAGTTGAGGGACGAAGGGAGGGTCACGAGGGAGAGGTTTGGTGTGCAGGCGCTGTGGGGCCTGGTGAGGGAGAAGGCGTTGCTGGGGAAGGGGAAGAGTAGTATGTTGCAGGATGTGGAGGAGGGGAAGGGGGAGACAGAGATTGGGTTTATTAATGGGTGGATTGTGGAGAGGGGGCGGGAGTTGGGTGTTAGCGTGCAGGTTAACGAGAAGGTTGTGGCGATGGTGGAGGAGCAGAGGGTGGTTGGGTTAGGTGAGGTGGGAGAGGTGTTTGGGCTCTGATAGGAAAGTATAGGGTTGCAAATGTAAGCTCTAGCAGAGGTAAAACAAAATATACTACAACTTCAGGTACGATGACACTGAGACCGGCAGGCTTGGCGCTAAATCTCTAAATGCCATTCTGTTAGAATCATAAGATATCAGTGACGCCAAAATGAATTCTACTCATGCAAACCTTAAAACGCCTCTGGCACTGCCCCCAAATCTCCTCTCCTCGTCTTCCGGGGTGCCGTTATAATGTCGTTAGATCTATTTTCGATAACGTAGTATGATTAGAAAGGCGCAGCTTGCTGCGATATTTGAAAGAGGTGAGACTGGTGAGGCTATGCTTGCCTTTGGATCTCGAGGTTTGTACAAGGTTGGAGAACCAGTTTCACGCAACAACGGAAGTTGGACTATGACCACCGGCGGGATTGTAAAATACTAGATTCAGGAAGTCTACAAGTGCGTCAGACAGCTTAAATGGAGCTTGCACACTCTGCTGGATCGCAAGTTAATATCAGCAGAAACTGTACAAAGGCGTCTGCCAACGCGCGGTAAGGGCCTGATATCAGCCTCGCCACGAGCAAAGGAGAAATTATCGACTCTCCTTGCTTTATAGTTCAAGTTTCTGGCCTGCAGGAGCTCGTAAGTTGCGAAACTGTGAGGCTGGGCTGTGGAATGAAGCCACTTGGCCTATGAGTCGCAGCGAAGGAATGTGATGTAAGCTGAGCCTCGACCAAAAGAACCACGGTTATAAATAAAAGAAAGTAGGAAAATATTATGAGATGATCTTTGACACTTATATAGGCACCTTGTAGAAGTCCGTCGTCGTATGTGTTAAATATAGACATTGAGTTCTGTTATCTATGCGTATGAAGTAAAACTTCAACCACCAAATGATATAATCCTTACAAATTGATGGGGTTGTTCTGAGAGACTCGTGTGTGTAACGGTCGCAGCGAAGGCGAAGGCGGCACTGACAGTCGTCCAATCATAACACTTTCGTTTAATTCGGACGATCCGGGCAGCCGAGTCGGGATTGTATCCTAGTGAGAGAGATGACATTGGACGATTCTTAAAAGCCT
>Ga0335075_10010546_pt1 | contig 14015 bp, 8 predicted proteins | sample Lox_Sample_24_FD_206723 | JGI IMG/M metagenome (GOLD analysis project Ga0335075, IMG submission 206723) | Soil microbial communities from Loxahatchee National Wildlife Refuge, Florida, United States - Lox_Sample_2.4 | ecosystem: Environmental > Terrestrial > Soil > Wetlands | place: USA: Florida...
CTGCTCAGTAGCTGAAGCATTAACATCTGCTTTAGCCGCCAGCAGCCTCTCCACCACCTCTAGATGACCACCTTCTGCCGCTGCTTGAAGCGCTGTTCGTCCACGCCGTTTAGCAGCTGAAGCATTAACATCTGCGTTAGCCGCCAGCAACCTCTCCACCACCTCTAGATGACCACCCCCTGCCGCTGCTTGAAGCGCTGTTCGTCCACGCCGTTTAGCAGCTGAAGCATTAACATCTGCTTTGGCTGCCAGCAGTCTCTCTACCACCTCTAGATGACCACCTTCTGCCGCTGCTTGAAGCGCTGTTCGTCCATTATCCTCAGCAGCTAGAGCATTAACATCTGCCTCAGCTGCCAGTAGCCTCTCCACCACCTCCAGATGACCACCCCTAGCCGCTGCTTGAAGCGCTGTTCGTCCATTATCAGCGGCTCGAGCATTAACATCTGCTTTAGCTACTAGTAGTCTCTCCACTACCTTTAGGTGACCACCCTCTGCCGCCGCTTGAAGCGTTGTTCGTCCACCCTTCATAGCAGCTGGAGCATTAACATCTGCTTTAGCCGCCAGTAGTCTCTCCATCACCTTTAGATGACCACCTCCTGCCGCCGCCTGAAGCGCTGTTCGTCCACCCCGCTTACCAGCTGGAGCATTAACATCTGCTTTGAGTGCTAGTAGCCTCTCCACCGCCTCTAGATGACCGCCCCTTGCCGCTTCCTGTAATGCTATTCGACCGTCGATAGCTGTATTGACATTGGCTCCAGCGGCTTCCAGCATCAAGATTATCGGGGCGCAGCCCTCCTTGGCTGCATCCACCAATGCCCGAGCCAATGCTGAGTTTGTGTTTTCGGTATGCTGAGTGATGATCTCCACATAGCGATATCGACCTTCAACAGCGGCAAGATGAAAGATATTTTTCTTTGTATCTTCCGTGATGGAACGAGAGTGGTACAAAGCTTGGTGCAGAAGCAAGGCGTTGTGTCCGTGAGCCAAAGACCATTGTATCTTACTTGCAGTATCGTACCTGTCGCTGAATCCTTGGCGTTTTTGGCCTTCAGCAGTGTCCCACGGCTGAGATGCCACAACGTCATTCCCATCGACACACCTGCAGAAAAGCTTCCACGCATTTTCATGGCTCACATTGTCTAGCTCTGTCGCGTGGTGGATCCAATAGGTCCTGGCGTAGTCGAGGAACTGAAATTGTCGCTTCTTCAGCTCCAACTCGAGCCGAGAAGCCTCTGAAGTTCCCAGAATCTCCTGAGCTTTCCTTTCAAACTCCTCTGAAGTGAGTGGCTGTGACAGACGACGTTGACGAAGTACTAGTAGCCTCTGCGCGAGGCGATTGCTAACGCTGCTTGGATAGGTGATAGCACCCACTCCAATCTTTATTGGGTCCGGTAGAGGGCCGGACCCCTGTTTCACTTTCGCGATCTGACGTTTGAAGTCGTTGAAGGCGAGATAAGTCATACACAGGTAACCGAAATGCTTGTCCACATCGACCTCATTGAACTGGCCCGAATGTGGACCGTGCTCTGCGAAGAGATGCTTCCTCACGCTGTGGTGAACATAGTGAACCGTACTTTCTTCTTCCTCGACAAAAACCAAACCACAACAATCAGCAATAATGCGATTCATGTCATTCGGTAGCTTTCCGCGATCTAGCGAGTTCTGCCCGGGAGAAATGCTTAGTACCTCTCGAAATTCCTCCGTTGTCAATGCCTTTCTAGTAACACCACACCACTGAAGAACTTTTATCGCTTCTCGAGCACTCTGCATTCTTTGGACGCGGGCGAATTTCTGATTGAGTAATTCAGATAGTCCTCTCGGCAGGTGTCCTAGGGCCTCTATGATATCGTTATCGCTGCCCTTTGCGCAAAGTTCTTCGATAATCAGACGAGCCCAGAGGAACCTAATTCAGACCTGTTAGCGATTATGTTCCATCCGTACGAAGGAGAGAATTTTCGAACGAGAAAAGTCCTGTCAAACATCTATAGCACGGAAGGGGACTTGAATATTCGGGTGCAAGCAACAAGATCTTTCAAAACTCCGCCAGAGGCCTTCAGTGGCAATGCGGAAACATGACTCGATGCACAACGTCCTTGTTTAGGCCTCTCGCCATTTGCTTAACACTTACATTCCATCCGATCCCTCCTGCAACGCGTTTGCTATCGTTAAAACCAAGGTAGGGTCACTCAGCTTCAACTGGTCCACTTCGAGACACCGGTCAAGCGTACTAGTGATATATTGCTCTATATCCGGCCCAGTTTGCCTTCCCGTCAACTTCAGCTTATATCGTGGCTGGTGTATCCTGAACAATTCCTTTTCAAGCTCAGGTCGGCCGCTGCATAGAACCTTCAAGTCTATCGTGCGACTGTCACATAGTCTGTTCAATGACCGTGAAATATCTTGAATGTCACCGCTCCCGCATTCGTCAAGGCCATCAAGGATGATATAGTACGTCTTATCATCCTCAAGATAGGGAATGAGGAAATCAATAACGTCTGCAGCGTCCAATTCTTGACTATTGTGGTGCAAGCCCACGAGGAGGTCGTCCTTGGCATGCTCGATCTGATTGTCCAGTATTTGACGAGCAAGACTCCCAAGAATGTTCCTTGAGCGCAGTGACTCTGGGAGGTCCGGTTGACAGAAGTAGTAGGATATGATGTCGGACTGATTTCTTGTCATATGAAGATGTGCCACCATATTGGACATGAGCACTGTCTTGCCCACTCCCATGGTACCGGAGCACCAGAGAATGGCAGTATGGTTGTCGCTTCTCCAATCACGAAAGGCGTGTTCGTGCTGAAACCATTCCGCCGTGTTGGGCACGCGCTGCTGCACGGCTCGCTTCCAAGGCTTCACATGATTAATGGCCGAAAGGTTTGTCCTGATAGCAGATCTCATCTTCTCCACTTCTCTTTTCGCTCTCCGAATCCGCCACTGGTGTGCCTCGTCGTGCTCCTTTCGCGCATCTTTGTGGAACTTCAAAGCCAACCACCGATGCTCTACGTTTTCTTTGCTTTCAAGCTCCAACAATCTTGCAGTTTCCTGGGCGACTTGCTTCGAAGCAAGCGATATCTGAGATTGTACCAACTTCGCAGTCCGGTCAAGTTCATCATGAAACGCTTTGAATTCTGCCTCGAAGGGATTGAAGATCGATGAGAGCGTTTGTAAGATGGCGGTCCGGCGTGAAATCTCGATAATTTTGATGCACAGCCGGATAATGACGGCATAGTACTCGCATAATGCATGTTGGAGACCTATGCAGGCCGGATACAATTGACCAAACTGTTGATATGTCGGACAAACTTGTCCAATATCCATGATCATGCTCGTGACTTTGTCGAAATATGAAGCAATATTGCTAGCGGTCAACACGGCCGTTTTCACACCACCCCATACTAGCGCGGCGATGGTCGGGTTAGAGCTCACAAAGGTATCAACCACGCCGGTAAACTGTTGCGCTGCATCGAGAAACGTATACAGTCGAGGAGCCACGCACCTGCCTGCTCGACCCTTGTTATTCTTATCGATCTCTGCGACGAATGCAAGGACGCTCGAAGCATTTGGCTTGGTGCTGCTAGCCTGGAACTGCTGCTTTTGCTCTTCGGTAAGTATATTCTCAAGGCTCATCAGTGCTTGCTTTAGTGGAGCTGTGGGATCCGCAGCATGTGATTTTGGCCGAAGTGAGACCACAAGAGCCATGGTAGCCAGACAGTCATCATTGATGACCGAACTTCAGAGTGATTGCGGGTACATGCTATCACAACGTGGAACAGAGATGAGAAATGACGAGGTCAGGCTGAAAGAAAATATCTGCAGGGATTGGTGGTGCGGGGGGCCCGAGTACGGCGGGCCCGAGGGAGAACCCACCAAGTTTGTCACTTAGCGCCAAAATGAGAAATGCGACATCAGGCCAGCGACCACCAAAAGCCGCGAATGCGTATGTACGACTAAGTAAAACGGGCTGCATCCTGTCCGTGGTGAGGGTTAGAGGTGCTCATTATGTTTGATGAAGCGAGTCGACGTCGTCGTCGCCAGATATCTTGACCTTCGTTTATATACGCCTACTTATATCTATCATCTAGGTCTACGCCTATCATCTAGGCCTACGCCTGCCAGCTAGGCCTGCGTCTACCAACTAGGTATACACCTGACACTTAGGCGTGCGTCTGACATTTAGACATACGTCCGGCACGTAGCCATATATCTGGCATCTAGGCATGTGTCTGGTATCTAGCGTACATCTGGCATCTAGGCGTACACCTGGCATCTAGACGTGTGTCTAGCACCTAGGCGTGTGTCTGGCACCTAGGCATGTGCCTAGCAGGCGGATGTGTGTCTGGCATCTAGGCGTGTGTCTGGCGCCTAGGTGTGTGTCTGGCAGCTAGGCGTGTGTCTGGCAGGGTGGGCGTGTGTCTGGCAGGTAGGTGTGTATCTGGCAGGTGGGCGTGTGTCTAGCAGGTAGGCGTGTGTCTGGCGGCTAGAGGTGTGTCTGGCACCTAAGCGTGTGTCTGGCAGGGTGGGTGTGTGTCTGGTAGGTAGGCGTGGGTCTGGCAGAGTGGGCGCGTGTCTGGCAGGTAGGCGTGTGTCTGGCGGCTAGAGGTGTGTCTGGCAGGGCGGGCGTGTGACTGGCCTAGGCGTGTGCCTGGCAGCTGGGTGTGTCTAGCACCTAAGGCGTGTGTATGGCGGCTAGACGTGTGTCAGGCACGTAGACGTGTGTGGCGCCTAGCGTGTGTCTCATAGGCCTATACCTTATAAGCGTGCATCTCATGTGCGTGTACCTCATATTACAGAGCTTTTCCGAAAGGCGGAAGAAAGTGCACAAAGTCGAGCCATATCAATTGTATTGTGCATCACTCGGCTCAAACAAAGTCTGCCAATGTAGAATTGCGTTTGCACACATGTCGGAAGAACCAGCCCAGGCGGAAAAGCTGCCTTCATACTCGCAAGTCATATTGCGAATCTCTTCCCAGAACCTTCTCTCGAGGTCGAAACCAAAAAGCTTGATGCCCTCTACCTCAGTGGCGTGCCAGACCCTTCGGATGGTGCCATTTGTGTCCCTTGTTGGACCAGATGCATCCACGGCTTCTTCTAGAAACATTGTCGCAGGATCGAACTTTGGGAAGCTGGCATGAACAAACAATGGTCGCTGTTGTGCCTGAAGTTTCTGTTCTGTACGTAGGTCCAATCGGGATTGTATTTCTAGATCCCCACGGGGATCATACTGCACCGTCGCTGAGGCCCTCCATTCACCTTTCATCATCGTGTAACCTAATGCGCTCACTCCCTTCCTAACAGTGTACAAGGGTTCGTCAAATACAATGGCTGACCATAAGAAAGTTTCCTTGTCACCTTCCCCAGGAGCGCCCTGGGATTGTAGAGGATAGTAAAAGTCAGGGCCATAATAATTGTAGTACAAGGCAAGTAACAGAGAATTCTTGTGTTTCTTCTTTGAGTAGAAAATCTCGCCGGACTCAGTGGACGAGCGGTTATAAATTGCTGGTGCGGGAATCTGAGCGACTTCAAAAAAGAACGGGGACTCGGATGGAAACCAGAAATCAGGCCAGAGTATCAAGCTCGTTGACTGAAAAGGCTCGCTGTCAAATATTTCGGACGGGTCAAATACTGGAAAACAGTCCGAGTCCATGAAAAGGACCTCCTCAAACGACGAGAACACAATTGACATTATCTTGTATTGATCCTTGCCGATTCGAAGCGATTTGTCGTCTCCTGCGGCATCAAAGATGTCTTGTAAAACGACACAGCGCGCGTTCATTGCGAGAAATACAACATCACATATTTGAGGGTCCCACTCTTCCTGGGAAGCCAAGAAAACTTCCACGGGCAGCTCGGATCCGGTACGGCGAAGCATGCGGATAGAAAGCACCGCCACGGGAAGGTGGGATCCTCCAGCAGTGGTCACGATGCCTCGGCTTTTCTGAAGGTATGGCAATATGTAATCCTTGCTCTTGAGTTGTGTTGTAAGGCTTGTGTGGGTAGCTCGTAGCTGTAACACTTGCGACGCGGACATGCTAAGACGATCGGGACGAGTGCGATTGGTGTCAGATGCGTCGTAGGGAACATTCAGATGTGTGTCTTCAGGATGTGTTAAAGCATCACAGTTCGGGCCAAATTTGACCAAGTCGGGGTAGAATGAACGCCAGAAGGTGCTTTGTCTCGCGAGCAAGGTCGCTGGGTCGATGGCCTTAGGCCTCGTCCCCGGCAAAATTTCCGACGCGTAGAGAAAGTGCAGGACTAAGATTGACGAAATGCACCCTGAAACAATCAGAGCCAGCGGCGATCGCGACCTTCCATATATCGAGAACAGCATGATGTCTCGTCAAAATGTGACCTTTGTGGACGAAGAACCATTACGGAGAAGTACGAAGGTGATAGGCAAAACAAGGATATCGCAAGGACGACCAAAGCTCACCTGCTCCAAACACCAGAAAGGACGACAGCCACGAGGCTAGCCCCATTTTAGCCAGCCAAGGTCACCACCGAGCAGAGGAGTACGAAAAGCTTGAACTTTTGGTCGCTGGAGGCGAACCTTTCCAGGCATGTACAGGTTTGGCTCTTTTGTGGAGAACGGCGAAATTGGCTTTGTAACGGGCAAACGAAACCAGAAAGGTAAAATGGGGCTCGCGAGTTAGCCCCCTCCTTCGCATGTGCGTTACGATAGCGTACGAGCCGTTTTCTAATCTTACGTATCGTATGTTTGGCCCTTTTATCAACCAAATCCTTGCTATGTATCAAAACTCATCTTGGGAAGACGTGAACGGCGCCCCTGACATACACTGTCCCGTCACCCTGGATTGCAAGCGCCAAACTTTATGAACGCCACATACTAATTGATTCAGGTACTGATCTGATGGGTCAATGAGCAGACGCCGTTGAATGATTCGCTGTATTAAGGTTTCGCTGCTTCCTCGCTTATGCACGCTTGCGACCGGGCGTGATGGACGGTGAATTCCCCCAATAATTGATGGCGCCAATACACAGTAATCTCTACTGATTCCTTTCTCAAGGTAAGATTGGCTGTCACGCCCTTGACTGCCGGCCTGTAGGGCTGGCTGGTCCAAGAGCAATGGAGTAAGGGCAGTTGCTGCGCTGATGGTGTAATAATCGGTGACTTATTCCAATCCTTCTCGACGACCAGTTGAGCACAATTTTGCCTGTGTTATTCTCGTCGTCTGAAATCTCACACTAATTGTGCGGAGTACTAGGCGTGATGCACCAAAAGAGTCTCTACTTTTGCTCGAGTTTCGCGGTGTCATCCCTCATCTTCTACACTTGCTTCTACGCTAATGTCAGAGGAGCGGAGTATTTTCAGCCACAGCCTGCGTTATTCAACGTCCGCAATGTCAGCTACAATTCTACGAATCGAGACAAAGAGGCCATTGCAGGCCAGAACATCGATCGAGGGCTCGCCAATGTTTCTCACGTCCAAGACAATCTTCATGATGTTCAGAATGAGACACTCGGTGTACGCCTTGAGGTCTACCTCTCAAATGAGTTCACTATCCAGCTGACAAGTCCTTCCGTAGGTCCAAGAGGTGTTCATGATTACCCTGCCAGAGAGGAGAGATAAGAGGGACGCCTTTGCCGTCCAAGCAGCACTATCAGGAATCATGTACGGGCAGGTAGATGGTGTCGATGGTCGAAAAGTCCCCGAGAAATCTTTGCCATACGTATGCTTCTCCCAAGTCATCATAACAGGATGCTGAAATCTTTGCTAGACAATGGACATGGACCAAAAAGCCATTGGGTGCTGGCGAGCTCACCTGAATATCCTCGAAAGGTGCGCACGATGTTTCGTCAGCCTTTGAAATTCGGTTTCACGCTGAATGCGAATAGCATGGTTGAGCGCAGGGTTGGATCTGCGTTGATCTTTGAAGACGATGCAGATTGGGATGTTGCATTGAAGTACCAATTACTTCAGTTTGCAAGAGGGTCTCGTTTCCTTTTGAACACGCCAAACAACACGGTCCCTTTCTCACCATACGGTGATGGTTGGGATATCCTGTGGATCGGACACTGCGCTACGAAGACAGATCCTGACGACAACCGCAGATGGGTTATCTCTGACGATCCCACCGTGGTACCGCCCCATGCACGGGACGAATTTGACAAACCCGACATGACCCGTTGGGAAAATCCTCCAAATGGCGATCAAAGCACCCGGATCGTTCATATCTCAAGTTGGAACAACTGCGCCACGGGATATATCATCTCTTTGAAGGGTGCTGAGAAGGTCCTCTATCACATGAGCATGCTACCATTCAACGAACCGGTCGACATCGGCATGGGTTTCATGTGCATGCACAAGAAATCGAATTTCACCTGTATCTCTCCGTTTCCCACTTTGATCGGAATCTCCAAGCCCGCAGGCAACACAAGTCGATGGAGTGACCTTGATCATGTGCCTGAAGATCAACACTTGGAAGAAAAGGGGCATTCTGAAAGGCTTTCATTCTCAACTCGGCAGAATGTCGACCGTCTACTCCTGAGTGAAGACAAGTTTGTAAGCCAGTTTCCCGATGTATACCCTGAAATGAGCCTGGCCGCAATTGGCAGGGGTGTTGGACATCCGGAATGGATCGAACTTCCGCCGAAAGAGGAATCTACTGCGGAACAGCAGGAACAAAATTCGGATTCTGCTGAGCAGCCACAGCAGGAACAATCGGATTCTTCTGGGCCACCGCAGAAGCAATACTCGGATTTTGCTGAGCAAACAGTCAAGGAACAGTCAATTTCTCCGCAGGAATCGCAAGATGAAAAGCCGGAATCTTCTGAGCGACCACTCGAGCAACCTTCCGAATCTTCTGTGGAATCACAGTCACGAACCTCAAACTCGACGGAAGAACCGCACGACCGACCGCAGATGCCACACCGGACTCACAATAAGAAGCCAGACGAGAGCCGAGACAGGGAGTCTAAGAAGCCAAAAGCAGATCTTGCACGTTCGGACAAGGGCTGAAAGATAGGATATCACCCACCTTGGTGTGTATCTTTTGACTTCATAGGCTGGATGGATGGTAATGTAATGCAAATCGGATCCTCAGCGTTATTCGGCCAAGACTAATGTCAAGCCCAGGATCTTTATGCAACGGCTGGAGCGGCTAAACCTGGCTACTGTCCAAATATGGATACCTGTACGGATCCCAAAGTGGCTCTTACTCCCGTCTAACCCGGCTTTGCGATATGGTGACATCTTCCCATTCCCGTGAGATAGAATTTCTGGTATGCAGAAGCGCCACTTCTTTGAGGCTCCAGAAACAGGGCAGACCGAGAGAAATCCACTTTAAGAAAGAGAAGGAAAGTGAGGAAATTGTGAAACTGGATATTGAAGAAGAAATAGGCATTTGCGCTCTATGCCAAAGATCGGGACGTTCAAAGGACACTTTCGGGAACCGTTTCCAGGTCCAATGATTCAAAGCTGGCGATGGAGTCTTGCACGGGGACGGCTGGCAACTTCTAATTGATGAGACAGTAGTTGGTAGCTCTCCACGTCATTGTCGGACACGATGGTCTCGCTTTGGTAGCGACATGGTGCGGCTGCTCTTCCAAAATCGGCTGGGGGGCGGCAGGTGGAGGCCTGGGGTGAATTTAGCCTTAGGGAATGAAAGGAAAAAATTTGCTCGATTCTTCGTGTTGTATAGCTAGATGGACGAGAGCCTATACAGGGGTGGCACATTGGTTGAAAGCTGTGTGCTCCATACGCTTTACATTTGTGAACACTTCCTCTTTCTTCCCTCAAATCCCGAGACGCCTGCTCGTACGATTTCATTCTCGTAACTCCGGATGTGAACGCAGCTTTCCCACCAAGTCCCCAGGCAAACATAGCGGCTCGAGCTCGCGCCTGTACTTGACTCCAAATGGACTCGACTGTTTATCAAGGATCTTCGCTGTCGTGAAGCTGGAAATGTCGACCATCACCGGCCCATCCTCACCGGGGTCGGGTGAGCTTAAGGCCGAAACGAGAATCCGTCCAGAAGATTCAGCGATCGAGAGAGGAGCCCCGTCGGAATCGTTGGTGTTAGCGACAGGGTTAGTTTGATCGGCTCTCTGTAGGTTTCTTGTCTCCACGGACACCCCGTGTCGTTCTTGTTATGGGATGCGTCGCGAATAAAAGAACTAGCCCCGTCGACCTCGAAAGCGGCATCGCTGGCGGTCAGCGGAACACCAGCTACAGTTTGAGTACTCCCATCGTGATATTCCTCATCTAAATGCTGTTAGTCACGGTCGACCAGCGCCCGTATATATGACGGGGTGTGTTACCGTCCTCGCTGTGATCGTCCTCCACGGCGTACAATTTCTAGGGCGACTATTGGTGTCTTTGGAATCTCCGGGGAGTTTTTGGGCTGTTCAATCACGAGAGCCCTGGAGTCCCTCGGCGCAGACTCGTACGTGGGTAAAATGGCTCAGCGTTGTCCGGGCTAGCCCGATGCCCATACGACGGAGGTTCGGAAGGAGGCTCGATAGGGCTGCTATGAGGCATAGGCAAATATCGCGACCACAGAGGTCGATTCTTGAAAGGGGATTTCTCTCTGCTTGGGTAAGGCCGTTGCATGGCATGACGAAGAAGATTTAGGCGTGATATGGGGGTAGGCTCGTGCGATGAGGAGGTGGGGTAGAGACCGAAGAACCTGGGTAGGCGAACTCGAAATACCCTATCGGTAGAGAAGTTAGCTTGATGTGATACCGCCCAGATGCTTTCCTATGCCACCTTACCTCGCCGTCATCGCTGTCGCTCTCACGGGTGAGATCGATCACCGGCCCTCGCCGTCCCGCCTGCGGCTACACCCTCCTTGCACGTGCCAGGATCTCGCTGACAGAAGGGAGCGAGAGGGATGCAAGTAGAAGAACTCCTCTCATTCTGGTGACAGCACATGAATGCCATTAGAGCCAGGTTTTCTGTTCACTAAAGACGTTGTACAGATTGCGAAAGGAAGGTAGGGCAAGAAAGACGCTTTGCGAGAGCTGAAGAAATGGAGGAAGTGAAAAAGCCAGCCCTTTGAAGAAAGGCGCAGCTGGGTGTTTGTAGCCGGAACGCTGTCTCTTGCCAGGAGAATCAAGGTACCGATAGCGGTCATGGTGGCACATGCTACTGCTCGTAGTTCATATGTCAGAGCCCCCATCCTTGCCGTTAACACTCATCGAACTTCTAATATCTAACCCTGCACCGGAGATCGTTATTGCTCCCTGCGCAGCCCAGCTCATGGCTATTTTTCTTCAGTTGTTGGTGCCGCCTCTCCCCGTTGCGTTCTTGTCCTAACAAGTCTCCCACAAGATTGTCCGCCAGAATCTGCGGTGGCATACTCATCCTGCAGGTTATGATGCATTCTCTTTCTGCGCGCGCCCACTAAGGGCGAATTGTTAATCTCATTCACAGTGCCGTAAAATGCAGAAGTCGCCTTGTCATCTCATCCTAGCTTCACACTTCATACATTCACCAACTCGCGCCACTGGTCTGTAGATGAATCATGAGGCATACCTAGTCGCATCGTTTCATGACCATCGAATGTGGTATCGCTGCCTAGATATAACGTCACGATACGCTCGACTCTCGCTGGCCGGGTGATGACAAAATGAGAAACCGGCCCGGCTCGAACTCTGATCGGCCTTTCAAACATCATCCATCGCCGATCGTCCACGCGCCTGCTAGTGAAGGTGCACTATTTTCCTGAATCACCCCCATCAGATCCGGAGTAAAGAGGAATGGGGACGATGCGCTTCTTCGCAAAAGTCATTGTGTGCGTCGCTGGGCCTCAAATATTGCTGTAATCTCCTAAGCAGGTGGACTGTAGCCTCAGCTAGGCCGTGTCTCACCTTGTGCGCAACACGTCCTGCGCCCGTCCTGCACACTGCATAGCTATCCAGCGCCCTTGCAGTTTTGCGACTGGCCTCTTCGTATCCCTCGTCCCCTTTCCTCGGCGAGACGCCGGCCACAAGACATCACCACTTGCTGCCTGGCTGGACGACGGTTGTGAAACTGGGTTCTCCTGGCGTCTGCAGTATTTTCCTCATTGGCCCCCGCGCAGTCCCAGCTAGCTCTCTCAGCTGCATAGGGCACTCACGACCACTGTGGCAACGGGCTCCCGTTCCTTCTACAGGCATTCCTCTCAATAGCCCCGTCTCAATGTCAAACATTCGGATGGAAGAACGGTCTATTGCTCGTGTCGGCGCGGAGATAGGGAGGCAGGCGAGGGGGGCCACTAACCGCCTCGCTGTAAAGAGCGGGGTGAAGAAAGTGGTTTAGTGCGGTGGCTTGCCAGTTGGTGTTGCCTCTGCATATTCAAAATTTAGCGTGATGTGGCTCTAAGCTGTTCGAGGACAGCAAACACGTAGACATTACTGTCAACGGTAATCCACGTGCGATTTCTGGCCCCTCAGTAACAGCGATAAGCCTGAAGTGCCTCTGTCGCTGATGTAGTCTTCTAGGAAAGGAGTGGGTATCCTTGGGGGGGGGGGAAAGGAGATCAGAGGAAAGCCGGTCGGAAATGAAACAGAACCACGATGTGGTTAGCAATAAGGACGAGTATCTTCGTGTGTGATAAACTTTGGGTGTCGACGGGGGAGTCGTAAGAACATAAAAAGCGCCGGCTGCGACGAGGTCATTCGAGAGATTTGAGTGGACATAATGTCAAGGAGAAGGGGAGGTGGGCCGTTCTACGCATTGCGCTTGAATCTCGTGTGATAGAAAGTGGCGAGGAGGCAGGTTGCTTTTATAGAGTGAAAGTCGACAGCGGTAAATTGACCGGGCCTGTCCTTACTGGTCATCATAAAAGAGGATCGCGTGGTCAAAGTGCTAGGCCGCAGGTCAGTCTTTGCCAACTAGGCGGCAAGCTTATGCCTGCCCTGGCGCCTTGGCTCACCCAACTCAGGCGCTAGTTGTCAGCGTTCAGGGCGCACCAACCTTGTCAAGCTCACTTTTCACTCACCCCTCGACGCCGCTTTTATGAGCACCGCCTGGCGAGCTTAGATAAGTGAAAGGTGGGCGGAGGTGAGTCGAAAGTGAGCCAAAGGGTGTGACTGCCTCGCACTTCACGGGTTCCTCGCTCGATGCCCAAACTGGCCTCCCTCTAACGAAAGCTCAGAACTACACTAGCACCTCTTCCGCGACACCCTACTTCAGCCATACTCTCCTCTGCCACTACTTCGGCTTGCGCAAAAAGCAGCCATCACCCACGTCCCTCAAGCGTATAACCTATGAGAGTACTCCGTTTGCCGGTGCGTTCGCGGCTGGCGGACCAGGTCTTCGGAGAACTACACGAATCTCAATGATAACGGGTTCTCTTCGTACATACATTTACTCCTCTTTCCATGTCTCTTCCCATATGCAATTACCCCGACACAGATATTCAACGGGAGGCTAACAGCCTGGCTTGCACAAGACGCCAGGATATTAGCATCTAAGCTTTGTTTTACTCCAGACAATCGACAAGGTCAAACAGAATTATGGATTCTCCGTCCACTTGAACCAGACAGTGAATAAGAGTGCAAGAAAGCCTCCAACCCAACTAAGGAGGCCGCTAATCTCGGTCCAAGTCTGCACAGCTGGTAGGCCTTTCGTCACTAGATACCAGATAATGAAAGCCATACTGATCATGAAATAGAATAGCAGCAAGGCGAACAGAAGACGGTGGACGCAGAAGCTCTCTTCGAACCGCAGGCCCCAACCTGGAATTGGATCGTCGTTGCCCAGATCGTACGCAAGCTGTCCACCAATCTTCTTCGGTATCTTGACGGTGATATAACGGGATCGTACACTAGGCGGTCTAGACTGCTGGTTCGGCTCGCCTCTCTGCGCCGCGACCAATACTTGGCTACTGTTTCGAGGAAGTGAAACTCCGAAAAATCTTTGTCGGACCCGGGCTGGCCAATGACACATCCATTCGAGTGTCCGCCGAAAGAATCCTACGCTCTTCTCCCACTCCCGGTATGCTGATCTATCGGCATGATGGGGATTCCTCCATATGTGTAGCAGGTGGTCAGTTCCCACGAGCGGGATCTGC
>Ga0335075_10010547_pt1 | contig 14014 bp, 13 predicted proteins | sample Lox_Sample_24_FD_206723 | JGI IMG/M metagenome (GOLD analysis project Ga0335075, IMG submission 206723) | Soil microbial communities from Loxahatchee National Wildlife Refuge, Florida, United States - Lox_Sample_2.4 | ecosystem: Environmental > Terrestrial > Soil > Wetlands | place: USA...
TGTGCTGGCAAGGTTCCCCCGTACTTGTTCACCGTTGCAGCCGTCACGATTTGGCACGTGTTGTTTTGCAGGCTGTTCATGGAAAGCGCCGTCTGGTAGTCGGCAATCGCATCGGGAATATCGTCCATGTCGTCCTGGTAGTGAATTCCGCGCTCCATGTAGTCCCAGGCGTTCTGCGGCTGGCTGATTCCCAGCAAATTCCAATCGATCCGCCCCTCGAAATAGAAGGGATCCGGCTTCGGGTAATTCGGATTGGTGCTCTGGAATTCGCCCGGCGTGTACGTCTGATTCTGTGCGAAGACGGCCGCCAGCATCACCACGAGCGCAACCAAAATCATCGCTGGATATCGGTATCTGATTTTCATGGCGTCAATGCCACCGTCGCATCGTCGGAAGCGATGCTTTCGACATTCTTCAGGTATGTGTCGATCCGCTGCTCGTCCATCAGGTTCAGGTTGTTTCCCGAAGGGCCGCTGGCGCTTGTCACCGAAGCAATGAACCGGAGAAAGAGTGGCGGAAAGTGTTCGAAGTTTACTTGCGCGTGCACATGGAGCGGTCCTTGGACCGTTACGCCGATCGCCTGCATCTGCTGCGTCGTCGGCAGTTCAATCTCGTAATCGAACGTCCGCGGCTGCAGCGGCTGGAGCGAACGGAAGTTGTCTACCGAATTTGCCAGTGCAGCCTGAAAGGTTTCTTCGAAATGAACTCCTTGGGCCGTCACAGCGGCGCCGGTGGAAGGATCCGTTCGGCCGATCGGCTGTCCTGGAAGAAAAATATGCGTTAGCTCATTGCGGAACAAAACGAGGCCCTCGGGCGCCCCGACGTACACGCGCGCATCCGGCCCGTCGTCCGGCCCCACTTCGAACACCAGGTTGTTGCCTCCGTTCGTTCCCGTGCCGCTCGTGTATGTGGCGGTGTGCACTCCCGGGTCAACGATGGCGTGCAGGTGCTCGAGGTCCTCATCGTTCAGATTTCCATCCGGAGTCATTTCTCCTGTGTTTGGGTGCGGTTTGTCGATGACATATCCCGACTGGTAAAGAAGGAAGCCATTGTTATCCTTCACCGTCAGTTGAACGTACGCCGTGCGCTCTTGTGAAAATCCTGCTGGAAAGCGGTGCCCCGTCAAAGCCACGGCTTCGAGCCGCACTGTGAATTTCTGCCCCAGTTGCGCGGAGGTGTCGCTCTTCTTCAAGCTGATCCGCACAGCCGCCTTCATCAAATCCTCTCGCCTGGTTGCCAAGCCGTTCGGAACGCCGTGCGTATCCGCCCCCGTCGCATATGGGTCCGGATAGTTGGGGCCGAGCCGCGAGCTCAATTCGGCTGGCGACATCAGCGGGACGTCTACGCCCGTGAAGTAATGCTCCACCACCTTCCGCAACGGCAGTGGCGCATCTTGGTCCGTCGCCACTCCCGGCACCGCTGCGTAGTCGGTGGCGAAAACGCCGGGAGTCGGGCTGGTCACCGTCATATCCCCCACTTGATAAGTGCTCGTGCCCGCATACGGAAACAGCGACATGTGGCAATCTTGGCAGCGAACCACTTGGCTGAACGGATTGCTGGTGCTGTTATAGGGGCCGATCTGCCACTCCGTGCTCAGGTTCTCGAGCCGGAAGTAACTCACGTTTTGACCGCCCTGATTTATGTTGTGTTCCTCAGCGGTCAGATTGCGATTTGGAACTCGCACGTCGTGGCACGTATTGCAGAAGGCACCCGCTGTCAGGAAGGCAACCAGACTCTGATTATTGCTCGCCACATGGAAGCCACCTTTGACCGCGACGGGAAACTGGAACGGCCCCACCTTCACATCGCTTTGGTTAAACAGAAGGCTTGCGTTTCCGAATCCGTCCATTTGAAAGCTACGCTTCAGGTCGGGACCGTTTTCGTCGTGGCAGAAATCGCAGGTAATTCCAGCGGCGGCCAAAGATGGTTGCGCTCCATTGGGAGGCGCCCCTCCCGGAGCAGTTGGAAGCACTTGGTTCCCGTTGCTGTCCACCATGATGTAGTCGCGCAACGGCCGGAATTGTTGGGGTTGAAAACACTGTTGGCCCGCCGGAGGAGCCGGATTGCACGTTCCTAGCCCCGCGAGTTGCGGAACTTCTCGAAGCGCTGGGTTTTCTCCCAGAATCTCTACATCCGCGTTGTGACACGTGAAGCAAAAGCCCGCCTGCACCTGGCGAGTCTCGGTCAGGATCGGCGATGAGTACATATTTGTGTTCAATACGGTCCCGTCCGGCAAAACAATTGTGCTGTCGTGATAGACCGGCCGCAGCAACCCCCCGCTTACCAGATTGCCTGCCGATTCAAGCCCATTGAACAGCGGACTCACGTTTCGGTATCCGGACTTTACCGCGCCATGCAGCTCATCATATTGTCGCTGATGGCAGGGAAGACAATTCTCGGGCCGCTGGAACTGCTGGGGTTTGAATTGAACGTCAGGCGGGTTGTCTGTGCTCTGTACCTGCGTGCCGCAACCCGGCTCCAAAGCACAGAGCAGAAACAGGGAGACAAACGCATTCACGTAACGGACGCGCACCCCTGTTGACCTCGGATCGAAAGGTGGCCCTATGCTATACGACGGCCCTTCGTTGTCAACAGTTTTATCGGTTCCAAATTGAACCAATGTGCGCGCTTGCGTAATTCCTTGCGCACACGATCGCGCGCGTACTTATATTTTTTGTCCGCATTCTTGCTCCTGCATAAAATTCGCAAATCTGTAGCGACAGAAGCAGAATCGCCCGCAGAATTGTTGCGAGTCTTCTGTTCCTCCTTGCTTGTTCCCAAGCAAGCTGAGCTTGTTGTAAAATTGAATGGTTCGCGCGCATTTCGCTGCTCTTGGGCAATGGAGTGTTCGTGAGCTTGGGCGTTCCTTTTTGACGCCCGCCGTGTTGTGCGCTTGTGCATGCGTGGCCGTTTGGCCGCGACGGTCCGCTGTCCCAAACACTTTGGGAAACAAAGTAGCGCAGTTGCGCTATCCGTGGACCGCCTGTGGTGAGCGTAGCTCAGCCGGTAGAGCATCGGTCTGTGGAACCGAGGGTCGTGGGTTCAAATCCCATCGCTCACCCCAATTTTTTGCTGCCGCCTTGCATTCCTCCATTGAACTGAATCGCTCCGAATTTTTCCCTGCAAAGCAACGACGCCCCGAGCGATTCACATCTAAATATATGTAGTTTGCCGCGCATCGCTTCCGGAGCGGGTGCCGCATGCCTGCGGAAGGAGGCGGAAGATGATTGGAATGGGTTTTGGAGCGTTTCTGACGCTCGTTGTTCTAGGCTTCATTGCGGCGATTGTGATTCACTCCCTCATTCGCTATCGAATGATGGAGGGCCTCGATGGATTTGCAGCCAAATGGGTTGCCGGCTGGGTCGGTGGTTGGCTTGGCGGCCCGGTGCTCGGTCATTGGTGGTTTCGAATCCAAAATGTCTATGTAATACCAGCGTTGGTCGGCTCGTTCGTCGGAGCTTTTCTATGCGCCTATCTGGCGAAGGCCCTCGAACGCGGGGCTCACGGCGTACCCGCGGCGGCAGCCGGTTCTGCTGTCGTTCCCGAAGTGCTGAGGAAAGCAAGCTAACAGTTGCGGCACCCGGTCCGGCTTGCGCGGTTGCTGCCACAGCACTGGGCGACGGAGGACTCTCCCGCCGCTCCAACAAGTTGGACGCTTCGCTCTTTGTTTATTCACTCCGGGAAAATCCTGTGGTGTTTTCTGCTTCGTGGACCCTCTGGTCGCCGCTCACCGATGCTTCTCCCGACGCCGCGTACGCCACCGCTGCTCCAATCAGTGAAGGAATGATGTAGGCGTGTCCTCCCGTCGCTTCGGCGACGAAAACTACTGCCGTTAACGGTGTCTTGTACCCTGCCGCAATGAAAGCTGCCATACCCACGGCTGCGTACAAACCAACCGCAGGCGTGTGCGCAATCGACTGCGCAAAAGCTGCGCCAAGACTCTCGCCGGTCAGAAAAAGCGGCACGAACATCGCGCTTACTCCGCCTGCTCCCAATGAAAACAGTGTCGCAGCCAGCTTGAAGCCGCCAAATAGAATCAGCTCCGCTGCCCCGTGCGCGTGGTTCAAAATCTCCGGCACAGCCTCATAATTCGGCCCGATCGGCACGAGCGGCCCTCTGAAAATCTTCAGGAACACCCATCCGCACAGGCCCGTCGCCAGGCCGCCCGCAGTCATCTTCGTCCAATGAGGAATGGACAGCCGAACCATGGCGGTGCGCGTCTTGCGAAACGCAATGTCGAAAAATAGCGCCACAATCCCGATAATCAGGCCGAGCAGCGACGCCCACAGCAGATCTCTTCCGGAAAATGAACTTCCCGCCGGGAAGTGAAACAACGGCCGCGCTCCCAGAAAAAACGTCATCGTGACATATGAAACGACAGCGGCAATCAGCGACGGCAGCAATGCTTCATGCGCGAGGTCGTCTTTGTAAGGCATCTCCAGCGCAAAGACAATTCCGGTCAAAGGCGCACGAAAAACCGCGGCCATCCCCGCCGCCGCTCCGCTGATCAACAGAATTCGCCTGTCGCGCGCCTCGATCCCGAATCGCTCAAGTTTCGTCCACATCCACGACCCGATCGCACCACCGCCATAAATGCTCGGACCCTCCAGAGCCGCGCTGCCGCCTAGGCCGACCGTTGCAATCGCCGCCAGCAGCTTCGGCACGAACGGCCGCATGGCGATGCGCCCTTTCCGTTCGTGGTAGGCGCGAATGATCTCTTCGGTCGAATGTTCGTTTGGATCGGCCGTGAAATACTGCATGATCAGCCCTGCCACAAGAAATCCGCTCGTGACAATCGGCACGATCCAGACAGGATGCCGCAGGCAAAAACCCAGAATGGGCGGCCACATCCATCTCAGAATCACCTCAACCAGAAATGTGATCAGCAGTCCCGCAAGAAGCCCTGTCAGTGGCGCGATCGCCAGCCATTTGTGCAAATCCCGCGAGTAAATCTCCCGAACCTCCCCGCGCGCCAGCCCCGCATATTTTTTCCAGCGCAAATTGCGTCCACTTAGCTTGTCTGCTGCCATCATTCCTGCCGATTTTTTCCCGCTCTCTTGCCGCGCCTGAAGGGCGCGCTGCTCTTGTCAAGTGCCAAGTGCGCGCTTTTGAAAGCGCCGAATCTCCGCCGCGTGCAGCGTCGACAACCCTTCCAGAATGCGTCGACCCCGCGGCGTCAGTTCCACACGCACGACGCGACGGTCGCTTGCATTCGCTTGTTTGCTCACCAAGCCCGCGCGGCGAGCGCGCTCCACCAGCCCAACGACGGCGTTGTGCCTTTCCTGCAAGAATTCTGCCAGGTCGGAAATCGTCGCCCAGCCGTTCCCCGTAAACCCGGCGATGCCGAGCATCAGTTGATGCTGTTGCGGCGTGACTCCGGCCTTCCGTGCGGCGCGCTCGCTGAATCGTAGAAATTTTCGAAGTTGGTAACGAAACCGCGCGAGCTGCCGGATTCTCCCAGACTTTTGGACTCTGCCCGCGAGCAGTTTTTGGCCGCTCGTCATCGAGTCAATATTATATCACAATGCGATATATATGGAATAGGACCGCTTGTAGACCCTAGGGTAATTTGAACATGCTAGCGCCGAAGCTCTTCGAGCGGCGTGTCCGACAGGCGCAGCGCAAGCCACGGGCAAGACTCCCCGGAACCCTCTTTTGCCTATTCCACCGCACTCCTCATGTCGGAAGTGCTGGGAACATCGTCGGCGCCATTTTGGCGGCGAACTCCTTGAACACGCGCACGGCCCGCGTCAGATAACGGTTCTGGAGATGAACAATCCAGAGATGAAAGATGCTGAAATGCCACTTCGGCATCACTTCGGTCAATTTCCCTTCACGCAGCAACTCGGGCTGTACCAGAGGAGGAAGATCTCCGATTCCAGTGCCTGAAAGCAAAGCGGCGGCCAGACCTGCGTAGTCGTTCATCGAGAGGTGCGGGTGAAATGTAAGTGTCTGCCTTTTATTTCCGTTGACGAAGGTCCAGACGTTCACGGGCTTCCAGAACGAAAACGCCAGCAGCCGGTGCTGCAACAAGTCCTGCGGATTTTGCGGCGGCTTGCAGCGCGCTAGATAAGCAGGGCTGGCGACAAGTTGGTGGCGATACGTGAGGATCTTGCGCGCGACAAGCGATGAATCCTTGAGTTTCGGATCGACCCGGAATGCCAGGTCAACTCCCTCGGCGATTTGATCGACAATGCGATCGGTGATGAAAACCTGAATGCGAATGTTCGGATGGGCCGTCTGAAATGCGCCAATCAGCGGCGCGAGAAAGGAATCAGAAATGCTTGGCGGCGACGCCAGCCGGAGTTCGCCCGACACCGTGGACAGATGATTCGAAGCGATGTTGTCTACTGCTTCGCTGATTTCCGAGCTGTGCTTGGCTTGTTCGAACACTTCGGACCCGACATCCGTTAACCTCAAACTCCGGGTCGACCTTTCAATCAAACGGACCCCGAGTTCTTCTTCTAAGTCAGCTACACGCCGGCTGACGGTCGATCCGGGCATTTTCAAAAGGCGCGCTGCCTCCGAAAAGCTCTTAACTTCCACCACTTTTGCAAAGATCATCAGCGAATTTAGATCGGTCATTGCCCGTCCGCCCCCACGCCGGGGTAGGCAGATGATGCCACAAATCACAGACTGAATATGTCATATCGAAGCCTAAGCAACCGTGGCCTTGCCCAGTTTTCCAAATTCGGAAAATACAATTGCAGTTTGTCCGGGTAGTCGTCCCGGCCGAGTCACGTCATAGTTCCTGCGCGTGATGCCTGAATCTCGGAAAGGTTCACGCTCTCGAACAGGCGGTCCCGATGGCCCAACCGAATCAGAGTCCCGAATTGGAGTTTGTGGTAACCAATACGCTAATCGTTGGAGACATCAGGCGCTCGGTGGCGTTTTACCGCGACGTCCTCGGCGCAGCAGTTCTTCGCGAAGGTGAGCCTACGTTTTTGCGGCTCGGCAACATTTGGCTCACGATCAACCGCGGCGGGGGACCGACAGACGATAAGCCGGAAGTTGTTGCGTCGCCGCCCCGCGATCCAAACGTCCTAAGCATTTTTCTAAATCTCCGCGTGACGGACATTAAGCGCTGCTTTGATCTTTGGTCTTCGCGCGGCGCGAAGTTCATCACCGAACCAAAGGTCCATGCCACGGAACTGCGATGCTACATGCGCGACCCGGATGGATATCTCATTGAGGTTGGTCAAACCACGATGACTCCGGGCCCCCTGGACTTGTATGCGTGATTACTTCTCGATCAAGGAGGATGCTCGAATGCTAGACCGTCGTAAGTTTCTTCGCGCTGCAAGCGAAATCACTGTTTCAACTGGTGCACTGGCCGTGGCGCCTCCCTTGCTCTCCAGAGAGCCCGCCGGTGCACAAGCCTCTCCGCCGCCCTGGACTCTTTCGGAAGAGAACCTGAAATCCTATGTGCCTGTCTTGCCATCCGTCCGCGCGCAGTTTTTCAATGTGGATCCGAAGCTTGGTTACGCGGTCAAAGATATGGGTGGCGGCGTCTACGTCGTCTCAGATAATGGCTGGCAGTCTGCTTTTTTGGTCACCGATGAAGGCGTTATCGTGTTCGACGCGCCGGAAAGCTATGGCAAGGGCATCCCTTCAGCAATCGCTAGTGTGACCGATAAGCCTGTGAAGATTCTCGTGTATTCCCACGAGCACAAAGACCACATCGGCGGTTCGGCAGCATTCAAAGATGTCAAGGACCTGAAGATCATTGCCGCGGAAAGTGTCAGCGCGTACCTGATTAACCAAAGTGATCCCAACCGCTTGTTGCCGAACGAAGTCTTTGGCGACACCAAAACAGTCCGGCTGGGAGGCAAAACGGTCGAACTGACGCGCCATTTCTACCACTCTCCGGAAGGAGACCTGTTTATTTACGTTCCTCATGCGAAATTCATGATGGCCGTTGATTGCGTGACGCCAGGCTATGCTCCATTCCATGGTTTCGACATTACCGAGAATTTCGGGAAATACATGAAGGTGTTTGATGAACTCCTGGCGTACGACTTTGACACCTTCACGGGAGGCCATCTGACGGCCACGGGATCAAAACAGGATGTCGTAATCACAAAAGAATTTACGATGGACGTCTACAACACCGTCAAACGAATCCACAACAATATGGATCAGCGCGCTGTCGTTGCCGAGGCGGCGAAGATAATCGGATACGACAACGAATTCTTGCTGTTCAAAGTCGTCTTGGACAAGGTTACGAGGGATTCCGTTGCCGAATTGCAACCGCGCTGGATCAATCGTTTGGCTGGCGTGGACGTCTGGATGGATAGCCACGTTTGGACCGCCTTGCAATATGTCCGTTGGGACGACAAGTACTGAGTGCTGCTCCTGCCGCACATTGTGTATAGTTCAACGGTGTAGAGAGTGAAATGTCCGACGCCAGGGTCCGATAAGTCTTGGAGGTTCTGGAAATATAAATGAGAGCGGCATGGTACGAAAAGCAGGGGCCCCCTCGGGACGTGCTCGTCGTTGGCGAAATGCCGGATCCAATTCCCGCAGCGGGAGAGATTCGCATTTCCATCGCTGCTTCCGGCATCAATCCTGGCGACACGAAGAAACGCCAGGACGCGTTCGGTCTGGGTATGGCATATCCCCGCGTGATTCCGCACAGCGATGGTGCTGGGCGCGTGGATCGGCTTGGTGCGGGCATACCCTCGGAATGGCTGGGCCGTTCTGTCTGGTGTTATGGTGCGCAATCCTATCGTCCCTTCGGCACGGCTGCAGAATTCACCGTGCTCCCCATCGAGCAGGTTGTTCCCTTGCCTGATAAAGTTTCGATGGAGCAGGGTGCGTGCCTGGGCATTCCCGGCATAACTGCACATCGCGCCGTTCACATCGGTGGCGACGTAAACGGGCGCACCGTTATGGTGCAGGGCGGCGCAGGTTCTGTCGGACTCTGCGCCGTTGCGCTCGCCCGGCACGCTGGCGCACGCGTGATCGCCACTGTGCGTTCGGCCTCCGATGAACCCATAGCCTCAAAGGCCGGCGCTCAGCATGTTGTTCTGAGCAACAAGGGTTTGATTTCCGCCGTGCGCGAACTCGCTCCCGAGGGTGTCGACCACATTGTTGAGGTCGCGTTCGCCGCGAATATCGAGGCCGACATCGAACTCCTGAAGCAGGATGGATCGATCGCGAGCTATGCTACGGACGATGCCTCTCCCAAAATTCCCTTCTGGCAAATGGTGTTTAAGAACATTCGCGCGTTTTTCCTCGGCAGCGACGATTTTCCAAAAGGGGCGAAAGTTCAGGCTGCTCGCGATTTGAATTCTGCGCTTCAGGCCGGGTGGCCGGGCTTCGAAATTGGCGAACGGATCCCGCTCGCGGACATCGCTCGTGCTCACGAGCTTGCCGAACGCCCTGTGCGCCCCGGCCGCATTGTCGTTGTGCTCTGAGCGGCGGATTCGACGCGCCACACCTCGGCGAAGCCGGGCCGCCCGAAACTCTTCTCTTTTTTGAGGAAATTACCGCAGGAGATCTTCAAGCTGCACGCGCGCGTCCGTTGCGCTGTCTCGATACTTCACGATCACCGGCGTGTAGAGAGACAAATTCGATTCTTTCCCGTAGCCCGTCGATATCGCCCGCGCCCCTGGAACCACCACGGCGTTTTCGGGAATCACCAGCGCCTCCTCGCCCGCAGCCGCAATCACGCGCCCATTCACAACGTCATAGACTGGCGTCGAGCGGTTCAAAATCGTTCCGCTGCCGAGCACGGCTCTTCGCCGCACGATTGTTCCTTCGTAAACGCCCGAATTTCCGCCCACCAGCACTTCGTCTTCGATGATCACCGGCAGCGCGCCCACCGGCTCGAGCACTCCTCCGATTTGCGCTCCTGCCGAAATATGGCATTTCCGCCCGATCTGCGCGCAGCTTCCCACCAGCGCGTGCGAGTCCACCATCGTCCCGTCCCCAACGTACGCGCCCACGTTGATGAACATCGGCGGCATACACGTCACGCCACGTCCGACGAAGCAGCCATCGCGAATGCTCGATCCTCCCGGTACCAGCCGTATCCCCGAATCTTCCGTGATCGCTTTCACTGGATACGTCGACTTGTCGTAAAACGGCTGTCGCGATTCATCGACAGACATATCGACAATTGTGCCCATTCGAAATCCCAGCAGAATTCCCTTCTTCACCCACGCATTCACGCGCCAGCCGGTCGCAGCCGATGCATCCGGCTCCGCCGCGCGCACCTCTCCGGCATTCAGCGCGTCCTTGAAGCGCTGAAAAATCCGGAAATGCTCGCGCATGTATTCCTCTGGCCGCGCGTCGAACAGCGCCTCGATCTCAGCCTGCAGCACATGCGTGTTCGAGGAGTTCGAGGGACACGAGGACGTTGCGGATCCTTGCAAGGTTTTCTCCTTTGGGCGCCACCAGCGGCAGCCGCCACACCGGTTCGAGCAGTCCCATCAGGGCCATCGCCGCCTTCACGGGGATGGGATTGGATTCCACAAAATTGATTTCCATCAGCGGGAGGTATTTCCTCTGCAGCTCGCGCGCAGTCCGGAAATCGTTGTCGAGGCACGCATGCACCAGGTGGGTCATCTCCGCCGGAATTTCATTGGAAGCCACGGAAATCACTCCTCGCCCGCCGAGCGCGATCAGCGGCAGCGTCACCGCATCATCGCCCGAAAGCACGGAAAAATCTTCCGGCACGGCGTTCACCAGGGCGGCCATTTGCCCGATATTTCCCGACGCTTCCTTGATTCCCACGATGTTCTCAATCGCGGCGAGCCGCTTCACCGTCGGGGGCTCCAAATTCACGCCCGTGCGCCCCGGCACGTTGTAGAGAACAATCGGCAGCCTCGTGCTCGCGGCAATCGCGCGATAGTGCTGGTAAAGTCCTTCCTGAGTCGGCTTGTTGTAATACGGCGTCACGGACAAAATCCCGTCCGCGCCAAGCGCTTCGAATTCCTTGATCGCTTCGATCACTTCGATTGTGTTGTAGCCGCCCGCTCCCGCCAGCACGGGCGTGCGTCCGCTCGCCTCTTCCACAGTGATCTCGACGGCGCGCCGCCGCTCCGCCGCGGTCAACGTCGGGCTTTCCGCCGTCGTTCCGCACGGCACCAGAAAGTCGATGCCCCCGTCGATCTGGCGCTTCACCAACCGGCGAAACGTTTCCTCATCGAACGATTGATCGTCCCGAAATGGCGTAACCAGTGCTGTTCCGCATCCTTGAAACATGCCTGCCTCCTGCCTTTTGATTCGTTCCGCTTTGCTCCTCGAACCCGCGATTCACGCCGCCGCGTCGCTCTTCATCTCAACTCGCCCACGACGTCGCGAAAATCAAAGAGTCCCTTTTTGCCAGTGACCCATCGAGCCGCCCTCAGCGCTCCCCGCGCAAATCCCTCGCGGCTCCGCGCCGTGTGCCGGATGGTGATTGTGTCTCCCGGTGAATCCCACCCAATCTCATGCGTTCCCGGCTGCGAACCCGCGCGGCTGCTGCTCTCGTCGATCCGCCGGGTGTACCCGCTTCGTCGCATCGTTTCCACCAATGCTTTCAGCGTTCCCGACGGCGCATCTTTCTTCGCTGCATGGTGGATTTCCCACGCCCATGCACCGTAGTCCGATTCTGTCTCGAGCAGTTCCGCCGCCAGCACGATAATTTGCGTGAACACATGTACGCCTACCGAAAAATTCGGGCTCCAGACGCACCCCACGCCCGCCTCTTCCACTGCCTTCCGCACGCACTCAATCTGCGCCAGCCAACCCGTCGTCCCCGTCACCACGTTCACGCCCAACTGTGCCAGCCTCACGATATTTTCCGCCGCAACCGTCGGCGTCGAAAATTCCACGGCCACATCGATACCTCGAAAATTTTCCGGCGTAAGAGCCTCAAACGCGCCATTGTTCTGGCGGTTCAGCCTCTGCTTCACCTCGAAGCCATACTCCGGCGCAAGCTGCTCGACCAACCGCCCCATCTTTCCGTAGCCCACGATCGCGAGATTCATGTCGCACCCCGCGTCGTGCTTATGCTTTCTGCTGCCAAGAGCTTCCTCACGATATCTGCGTACAAACCCACCGAGTCTCGTAGTTCCTTCTTTGGAATCCGTTCCTGTTCCGTGTGTGCCACGTGGATGCTGCCTGGCCCTATCAGCAGCGGCTTGCCCCACGCGCGGCTGAGCACCGGCGCGTCGCTCGTATAGGAAACCACGGTCGTCGGCAATCCATCCACGCTGGCAAACCGTATTGCCGGAATGCAAAGCACTTCCTTCAGCTCCGCTTTGGTCCCCACCGTTGCTGTAAATACGTCGCGCACCGGGGAAGGATCGCCTACCAGCCGCACCAAAATCTCTGCCATCGCCTCATCGGGAATCACGTTTGGTGCCCGCCCACCGCGAATCGTCCCGATATTCACCGTCGATTTCCCCAATAGCGGATCTTCTGGCAGCGGAATTCGTCGCACGCCCTCCAGCACGTCGAGCAAATTCTCGATCGCAGACTCGCCCAGCTCTGGATATGCCGAATGCGCCATCTTTCCCCGCGCCGTAATTTCAAATCGCAGCGCTCCCTTTGATCCCAGCGCCAGCTTGTTTTCCGTCGGCTCGCCGTTCACCAGGTAGCGCGATCCACGCGGGTCGCCCGCCGCCGATTTGGCTCCCGCGCTGTTTTTTTCCTCCCCCACGACGAACAGCAGCGCAAAATTCCTCACACCTTCGCCCAGCAACGTTTCACCAGCAGCCATCATCGCTGCGATGATGCCCTTCGCGTCGCACGCACCGCGCCCCCAAACAAACTCCTTATCCTCACGGCTCGGAAGAAACGGCGGCACGGTGTCGATGTGCGACGACAGCGTGACCACCGGATGCCCCCACGTCGCGAGAACGTTGAATCGTTCGCTCGCGCGTCCGCCCTCGCCCTCCACCGGCCGGCGCTCCACCAGCCCGCCCGTTCGCGATGCCAGCTCCGATAGATGGTCGAAGATGTGCGCGGCCGCAGCCGATTCATTGCCGCTGATCGACTCGATATCGACCAGCGCGCGCGTCAAAGACACAACGTCCGTCATGATTTCTTTCTGGATGGGCCGAACGGCGAAGGAAGGAAACCCGAGGAAGAAACTCGATTCTCTTCACTTCCCGATAGCGCTCCATCCGCTTGATACGGATGACAGTCACCAGCCCTTGGAGCTGGTTCCCAACCGTTCCGGCTTCAGCTTGCCGGACAGTTTCGGCGGAGTGACCTCTTTCGCCCCTTTCGCTCAGGTCCCCGCAGCCGCTCGGGACAACAAACCTGGCTACTCATGGCCTCCGCTCCTCTATCAAGAACAACGCAAGTGTATCGACTGCCCCCGCACCCTGTCAAGGAATCTCACGGTCACATGGAATTTTCTTATGCACCATGTAAGATGTCTTGCTCATGCTTCGCGCGAAAAAATCTCGACGCTCACGTATCAATGCTTCCATCGACAACGCTCTGCCCGCGCCGTTTTATTCCCAGCGTCACGCGCCAGCTGCGCGCGTGTCCGGCCCGTCTCAACTTTTCTGTGAAAATGTGCCTCTTAGCCGCATCGCGGCTACCGCCGGAACGCCTGCTTACGTTTACAGCCAGTCTTCCGTGGAATCGGCCTATCGCCTTCTCGACGGCGCACTTCGCCGCTTTCCGCACACTCTTTGCTACGCCGTAAAAGCCAACTCGAACCTTTCCATCCTCCGGCTCTTTGCGCGACTTGGCAGCGGTTTCGACATTGTCTCCGCCGGTGAACTTGAGCGTCTCGCCCGCGTCAGCGTCCCTGGCAGTCGTATCGTTTTTTCCGGGGCCGGAAAATCGCGCGAAGAAATTCGCGAAGCGCTCCATTATCGTCACGCCCGCTCGCGCGCTCCCGGCATCCTTCTTTTCAACGTCGAATCCGAGGCCGAACTCAACATTTTGCTCGACGAATCCTCCAAAGCTGTTTCGCGCGGCGCCGCTCCTGCTTCCGCCGCCATCCGCGTGAATCCCGACGTCCTCGCCGGTGGCCATCCGCACATCTCCACCGGCCATCATCAGC
>Ga0335075_10010548_pt1 | contig 14014 bp, 11 predicted proteins | sample Lox_Sample_24_FD_206723 | JGI IMG/M metagenome (GOLD analysis project Ga0335075, IMG submission 206723) | Soil microbial communities from Loxahatchee National Wildlife Refuge, Florida, United States - Lox_Sample_2.4 | ecosystem: Environmental > Terrestrial > Soil > Wetlands | place: USA...
GCGCGATGCCGACGCTGGGCGGCAGCAGCCTGGCTAGGTCGGCCGCGCGCACCACGACGTGGGGCAGCGTCTCCGCTGGTCCGGCCGGGCCGGCGGTATCGGACCGGCTGTCAGTGCTGGCCAGTTGACGCAATAACTGCGCCGATGAGTAGGCGGGCACGAACTCGCTGCCGAGGTAGCACACGGTCGGCAGCGTTACCGACGTGCCCTTGATCGCGGCGCGTCCGCCACCTGGCAGCGGCAGCCAGAGCCGGGCCCGGCGCAGCACGTCGAGTAGGTCGCCGATACGGCTGGCGTCCTCGATCGCAGCGGCGAGCGCGCGTTCGACTGCGCTCTCCGGCGCTACGTCCGCTGGGTCCGGCGTGGCAGTGTTGCTGTCGGTGGTGATGCTCATATGGTGTCCTCCAGGTAAGCCGGGACCTGCGGTTACGGTCGGTACCCTGGTGCCTGTGCGCGGCGGCCAGTGCCCGCCTGCGGCACGTTCACCTGACGGATAGTAGGCGCTTGGGGGCAGTGCGTAATGGAAAACAGCCGGCCTGCTGTCCAGCGCTGGCTCGATGTCGGGCCTGAGCGCATCGAACGCTGGCTCGAAGAGTTCGCTGAGCGGCACGGTCCGGCGCGGAGCGATGCCGGGAACGAGCGCGAGATCGTCACTGTTCGGGCCGCGGACGGCAGTATCGCCGAGTGCCACGTCCCGTTCCCGCCACTGCCTGAGGGCGTGACCGGGACCGGGGCCGAGCTAGCCGCACACGCCAGTGCTGACCGCACCGTCGCGGTGCTGCTGGTACGTCTTGGTGGTTACGCGGCGGGCGTGTTCACCGGCGTCCGGCCGCAGCTCGTCGCTTCGAAGGTCGGCAGCCGCCTGGTGCACGGACGAAGCGCTGCGGGCGGCACCTCGCAGCACCGGTTCGCCAGGCGCCGGGAGAAGCAGGCGCGGGAAGCGCTTCAGGCTGCCGCGGACACCGCGGCAGCCGTGTTCGGGCACTTCGACGGAAAGCTCGACGCGCTCGTGCTCGGCGGCGACAAGCGGTCCGTCTCAGTTCTGCGGGAGGACCCGCGGCTGAGTCCCTACTTCGACATCGCGGTCAGCAGGTTCCTGACAGTGCCCGATCCGCGGCTCGTCGTGCTGCAGGGAACGCCGCGCCTGTTCCGTGCCGTGCGAATCAGGCTGACGGACAACGGCGAGAGCGGCAACGCTCAGACGCGATAGTGACCGGAACCGGCTGGGCTATTGCTTCGGAGCGCCGTATCCCGGAATAATGCCAGTGTGAGTAGCACTAACAGCACTGTCGCGATCGATCACACGAGCTCGGTCCCGTTGCATGAGCAGGTAGCGGCGGCTATCCGCCGGGCGATCGCCGAGGGTGAAGCAGTTGCCGGGGAGCGATTGCCGCCAGCCAGGGATCTTGCGGCTGTGCTCGGCGTGAACCCAAATACGGTGTTCCGCGGGCTGCGCACTCTCAGGGACGAAGGACTTGTCGAATTCCGCCGCGGCCGCGGCGTCACGGTGAGCGGCATCGGACCGGAGCGGAGTGCCGTCATTGAGAAGGCGCGGGAGCTTGTCGCACTGTCGAGGCATTGCGGTTATCGACCGGAGGAGCTTGCGGACATAGTCGCCCAGGTCTCATCCGGGATGGCTGCTCTGTGAACGTCGAAGTCGTGCCACCTTCGGCGGCGCCTCCTGGCGCCGAGCCTGAGGCGCTGATCAAAGAGGCACGGAGGCGCCAGCGCAGGCGGCAGCTATTGGGCTGCGCGGTGGCAGTCATTCTTGTGGGCGGAGCGCTGGGCGTCGTGGTCGGCCGACGCGGAACCAGCATGCCGCCGACCGCCATGCCGCCGGCTCATCATCCTCCGCCAAGCTCTGGTCCCGGCTATGCCGCACGGCTGCCAGCGCCCATCCCAGCCAGCGTTGACTCAACCGTGCTCATGTGGCCAGTCGGGCCCGAGCAGGACGGCACGATCTACCTTGACAACCTCCGCACCGGACACCTTGGCTGGGCAACTCCCGTCGTCGATCCGGGCGCGTACCAGCCGATCATGCAGGTTAGCGGCAAGATCATTTACGTCGTGACACGCGGAGTGCTGGCTACCGACGCAGCAACTGGCAGGACTCGGGTGCTCGGCCATACCTTGTACTTCGCGCCGTCTGGTCGGCCAGGCCATATCTGGCTTGTTTACGAGGCCCTTGCCCGCCGTGAGATAGTTCGGCTGGCGCCAGTTGGCGCTGGGCAGCCAGGTTCGCCGATCTACTTGCCTCGCGGGACCCAGCTGGTTGCAGGTACGGACACCGGCCTGCTGCTGGCGGCGGGTAACGCGCTTGAACTATGGAATCCCGGCGGCGCTCGGCTTGCTCTGCCGCACTCGAAGGCTTCTCAAGGCTTCACCGTCAGCCCCCAGCTGGTCGCCTATGACTCTGGCTGCGCGAACCCGGCGACCTCCCCGGATCTGAGCTACGGCGGTGGCTTCGGCTATTACGCCTGCAGGACGCTGCGGGTCTTCAACGTAGTGACGGGCAAACTGCTCTCATTCGCCGCGCCGCCAGGAACGAATGGCTGGGTACCAGGTCGCGGATTTGACTCGTCGCTGAGTGCGGTCGCGCCCTCCGGCGTGCTGATCGCGGCCAAGGCGGTGGTTCCGCCTGATCGTCGGGGCATCACCCGGGAGTTCGTCCTTCGCCTATCGGGCCGGGGAAGGCGGGTTACCGCTGTCCCGTCCTCGGCTGCGTTCCTGCTGTCAGCGACTACCTGGTCGGTCGGCAGCTCGTGGCTCTTCTATCAGGGTCCAGGAGAGCGGATGTGGGCCTATCAGGCAAGCACCGGTGCGATCCGGTCTTCACAGACGCGGTGCTGCCAGTACGCGACGATGGCCACGCTTCCCAGCCGGTCGCGCTGACCCTCCGCCGTCGTCGGCGAACTGTCGATGTCTGGGTGCCCGTGCCCCGGAAAAGCGGTTGGCTGGCACCTGCCGCCCTCAGGTAAACTCGGCCCCGTGAAACCGCTCCTGTACTGACGCCACGGCCCGATGCAGGGGTGGAGTCTGCCCTCAGGCAGCCTCCTCTGCGCTATGGCGTCCGATCCGATTCCGGTTTTCTGGAGCGAGTTTCCTCATGATCTCGGCACGTGAAATCGAACTGCGCGCTGGCGCGCGCTTGCTGCTTGACAGCGCCACGTTTCAGGTCGCGGCAGGCGACAAAGTAGGCCTGGTCGGCCGTAACGGCGCCGGAAAGACCACGCTGGCGCGGGTGCTGGCGGGGGAGGGGCAGCCGGCCGCCGGCCAGGTCACCACCGGCGGTTCGGTGGGCTACCTGCCGCAGGACACCATGGTCGGCGACCTGGAGGCGCTGGCGCTAGACCGCATCCTGTCCGCCCGCGGCCTCGACTCGCTGCTGGCGGGGCTGCGCGAGGCCGAGCTGCAGATGGCTGACCCGAACCCGGCCCGGCGAGATGCCGGCGTGCGCCGGTACGGCCACCTGGAAGAGCGGCTGACCGTGCTCGGCGGCTATGCGGCCGAGTCCGAGGCGGCGTCGCTCGCGAACAGCCTGGGGCTACCGCAGAAGGTACTCAAGCAATCGCTCCGGACCCTGTCAGGCGGGCAGCGCCGGCGCATAGAGCTGGCCAGGATCCTGTTCGGCGGATCCGACACGCTCCTGCTCGACGAGCCGACCAACCACCTGGACGCGGACTCGGTGAGCTGGCTGCGCGACCACCTGCGGGCCTTCCGCGGGGGTCTGGTGGTCATCAGCCACGACACCAACCTCCTCGATGCCGTCGTGAACCGGGTCTTTCACCTGGACGCCGACCGCAGCGTCCTGGACGTCTACAGTCTCGGCTGGAAGGCCTACCTGGACCAGCGGGAGACCGACGCGCGACGGCGGCGCCGGGAGCGGATGAACGCCGAGCGCCAAGCCGTAGCGCTGCAGTCGCAAGCGGACAAGATGCGCGCCAAGGCGACGAAGGCCAAGGCCGCGCAGAACATGCAGAAACGAGCCGAGCGGCTGCTCGCCGGCGTCAGCGCAGACCGTGCCCCCGAGCGCGTGGCCAGGCTGCGGTTCCCGGTGCCGGCCCACTGCGGCAAGACGCCGCTGAGCGGGCAGGGGCTGTCGAAGTCATACGGCTCGCTCGAAGTCTTCACCGATGTCGATGTCGCCGTTGACCGGGGCTCGCGGGTTGTCGTGCTCGGCCTCAACGGTGCCGGGAAGACAACGCTGCTGCGGCTGCTAGCCGGAGTCGAGGATCCTGACACCGGCGAGGTGCTGGACGGCCATGGCCTGCGGCTGGGCTATTACGCGCAGGAGCACGAGACGCTGGACAACTCGCGTACCGTTCTGGAGAACATGCGCTCCGCAGCCCCGGATCTGGCCGAAAGCGAGCACCGGAGCATTCTCGGATCGTTCTTGTTCAGCGGTGATGACGTGGCAAAGCCGACCGGCGTGCTGTCCGGCGGGGAGAAGACCAGGCTGGCCCTGGCGCTGCTGGTGGTGTCAGGCGCCAACGTGCTGCTGCTGGACGAGCCCACCAACAACCTCGATCCGGGCAGCCGGGCGGAGATCCTTGCCGCGCTGCGCAGGTATCAGGGTGCCATTGTGCTCGTCACCCACGATGAGGGAGCGGTTGACGCGCTCCAGCCAGAGCGCGTCGTCCTCCTGCCGGACGGGGTCGAGGACGCCTGGAGTGAGGAACTAGCCGATCTCGTCGCGCTGGCCTGAGCGGGATTGCGCTCGCACGACCGGGTCGCGCTGGCTGAGCCGGACTGCACTGGCCCGAGCGGGCCCGGCAGGCTGCGAAAAAAGTTGATCTCGCGGCGCTCGTCTGGGTAGCCGATCACGAGCTAATGAGTGATCATGGCCAGATATGGTAAACGCAGCGGTCACATCAGCTCCCGGGAGGTTCGCGTGACCGAGACTCTCAAGAAGGGCACGCGGGTCACCGGTGCCGACCGCACCAAGCTCGCCGCCGACCTCAAGAAGCGGTACGGCGCCGGCGAGAGCATCCGGTCGCTCGCGGCCTCGACCGGCCGGTCATACGGGTTCATCCACCGGATCCTGAGCGAGAGCGGCGTCTCGCTGCGCGGTCGCGGCGGCGCGACCAGAGGCAAGGCGAAGGCCAAGGCCTGAACTGATACGCGGGCGGTACCGTCGTGTCAGCGTCCTGAGGCTGGCTGCGAAAATGGGGAACTGTGTCTGCTGACCTGGCCGGCCCGGTCGACCTTACCGGCACCGGGCTTGAGCTAAGCATTTCCGGGAGCGTCGCGACAGTCACGCTGACCCGGCCCGAGCGCCGGAACGCGATGACTCCCGGCATGTGGCACGGGCTTGCGCGGATCGGCGCCTCGATACCCGACGCGGTGCGGGTGGTTGTTGTGCGCGGCGCGGGGCCGTCCTTTTGCGCCGGGATCGACTTGCGCATGTTCAGCGCCGAAGGCGTGCCGGGCGAAGAGGCGAACCCGAGCCCGGACGATCCCGCTTTCGACGAGTCCATCGCGGGTTTCCAGGCCGGGTATACCTGGCTGCGCGATCCGGCTTTCGTGTCGATCGCAGCGGTACAGGGTCACGCCATCGGCGCCGGGTTCCAGCTCGCGCTCGCCTGTGACTTGCGAGTGATAGCCGACGACGCGAAGTTCTGCATGAAGGAGCCTGCCTTGGGGCTCGTGCCGGACCTCACGGGCACGAAGCCGCTGGTCGAGATCGTCGGGCTACCCCGCGCCATCGAGTTGTGCCTGACCGCGCGGACCGTGGACGCCGCGGAGGCAGCCGAGCTCCGGCTAGCTGAGCTGGTGGTGCCGCGCGGCGACCTCGACGGGGCCGTGAGTGACCTCGTCGCCGCGCTGCTGTCGACCGACGCGGCGGCTGCGCGTGCCACTAAGGCGCTGCTCGCCCAGGCGCCAGGCAACACGCTGGAGCAGCAGGCGGCGGCTGAGCGAGCGGCTCAGGCCGCGCTGCTGGCCGCCAGGCGAGCACACTGAGGTCGCCGGCCCACCGCTGACTGGTTCGCCGACAGCGGAGCCGGGATGAACTGCGACGGGTGTTAGGTTCACCGGTCATGACGATGCAGAACCAGTGGCACGCCATGCGTGGGTTCACTCGTGATCCGTCGGTAACGCAGCAGCGGCTCAAGCCAGGCACGGTCAGAAGGATCGCCGGGTACGCCCGGCCCTACCGGCTCGACCTGACTATCTTCCTGCTGGCCGCCGCGCTCGACGCGGTTGTCACGGTGATGTACCCGGTACTGCTCGGCATCGTTATCGACAAGGGCATCCTGCCGAAGCGCACCTCGGTGGTGCTCGCCGTGGCTGGCATCGTGGCCGGGCTCGCCATCTTCGATGCGTTCCTCAGCGTCGTGCAGCGCTATTTCACCTCGCGAGTGGGTGAGGGACTCATCTACGACTTGCGCAGCCAGGTGTTCGAGCATGTGCAGCGGCAGCCGATCGCGTTCTTCACCAGGGCGCAGACGGGCTCACTGGTCAGCAGGCTGAACAGCGACGTGATCGGCGCGCAGCAGGCGCTCACCTCGACGCTGTCCTCGGTGGTTTCCAGCGTGCTGCAGTTGTTGCTCGTGCTCGCCGCGATGTTCTTCTACTCCTGGCTTGTCACGGTCGTCGCACTGGTGCTCATCCCGGTCTTCCTGTACCCGGCCCGCCGGGTCGGCCGCAGGTTGCAACGGCTGACCAGAGAATCAATGCAGCTGGATGCCCAGATGGGCTCGACCATGACCGAGCGGTTCAACGTGGCCGGAGCGATGCTAGCTAAGCTCTACGGCCGGCCGGCGGACGAGCTCAGCCTGTTCTCCGGCCGGGCCGCCCGGGTGCGGGACATCGGCGTGCTGACCGCACTGTGGGGCAGCGCGCTGGTGACCGGCCTCGGACTGCTAGCGACGCTGTCGACGTCGGTGGTCTACGGGCTGGGCGGCAACCTGGTGATCCGCGGCTCCCTGCAGATCGGCGGCCTGGTCGCGCTGGCCACGCTGCTCAGCCGGCTGTACGGGCCAATCACCTCGCTGTCGAACGTTCAGGTCAACGTCATGACGGCGCTCGTCAGCTTCGACCGGGTCTTCGAGGTGCTTGACCTCAAGCCGCTGATCGACGAGCGCGAGGGCGCGGTGCCGCTGGCCGCCTCGCCAGGTGCCAGCGGATGGCTGGCCGGGCCGAGCCCCGCCCCGGCCATCGAGTTTGACCACGTCAGCTTCCGCTACCCGGCTGCGGCTGATGTCTCGCTCGCCTCGCTTGAGTCGATCGCGCTGCCGGTGCCCGAACGCGCCGGGCCCGGCCAGCAGGCGCTGACCGACGTCAGCTTCGTCGCGCCGGCCGGGAAGCTGACCGCGCTCGTCGGGCCGTCCGGCGCGGGCAAGACCACGATTACCCACCTGGTGTCCCGGATGTATGACCCCACCAGCGGCGTCGTCCGGATCGGCGGCACCGACATCAGGGACGTCACCCTGGCGTCGCTGCGAGACGTGGTCGGCGTGGTTACCCAGGACGCGCACCTGTATCACGACACCATCCGGGCCAACCTGCTGTACGCCCGGCCTGAGGCGTCGGAGCAAGAGCTCATCCTTGCCTGTCAGGCGGCGCAGATCTGGGATCTTGTCGCCGCGCTGCCCGATGGCCTGGACACTGTTGTCGGGGACCGCGGCTACCGGCTGTCCGGCGGCGAGAAGCAGCGGATCGCCATCGCCCGGCTGTTGCTGAAAGCGCCGTCGGTGGTCGTGCTCGACGAAGCCACCGCACACCTCGATTCGGAGTCTGAGGCAGCGGTGCAGCGCGCACTGAAGACGGCGCTAGCCGGACGTACCTCGCTGGTGATCGCGCACCGGTTGTCGACCATCAGGGAGGCCGACCAGATCCTCGTCATCGACGACGGCCGAGTCGTCGAGCGGGGGCAGCACGACAGCCTGCTCGCGGGCGACGGTCTGTACGCCGACTTGTACCGGACGCAGTTCGCCCGCCAGGAAACGACGCTCGCGTCGCCAGCAGCCAATCCTGCATCAGGAAACGGCGCCTCGGGCAATGGCGCCGCCGTAAACGCGCGGTCAGTCTAAGTACCCGACCCGGCGAAGGTCCGGGCCAGCGACCGACTCGATCTCGCTCAGCTGCGACGTGCTGAGCTGGCGGCGCCAGGCGCCCGGCTCGGCAGTCGGCTGGCCGTCCTTCCGTGCCGCTCTGACAGCGACCGGGCCGACCTTGTCACCGACGAAACCGGACACGGCGGTCGCGGTGGCTGCCGGGTGCTGCAGCATGCTCTCGTACCGGAGCGTCGTCAGCTGCTCGGCCGACAGCGCGGTCCGCAGCCTGGCCATTGCCCGCACCGCCCCGCGCCAGCGCAGGGCACACTTCCCGGCCGCCGACAGTTCCGGCCAGATTGCCAGGTCTTGCTCGGTCTCGATGCCGAAGAACGGGTTGGGGAACTCCGTCTCCACGTTCGCCATGCCCGGCTTGAACCAGGCCATCGCCTGCGGGTCGCCGAGCATCGCCGCCACGACGTCTCTGCCGTCCCTGACTATCTGGACGAGCCTGGCGTCCGGGAAGGCGTCGACCAGCGTGTCGGCGCAGTACATCAGGTCAGGGCTGGCGTCGCCGTACCGGACGATGTCGCGTTCGGACACGCAGCACGACGGCCCGGTGACCCGGCCGGCCTCCCGGCAGACCGGCGAGCAGGTCAGGCAGCAGTGCGCGGTCACCTGCCAGGACTGGGCGAAGGCGTCGCGCAGCACTGTGGCCGCCGCGTCACTGCGGCCGCGCTGTATCGACGGGCTGCGGGCGAAGGCATAGACCACGCTCTGGACAGCTTCCTGCCCCATCGTGACGTGGAAGCCGCCGGACTGTTTCAGCGCGCGGCCGAGCAGGTCCGCGCCAGAATGCGGCGCGCCGATGACAAAGACCGGCTGGCGGACCTTGCGGCCGTTTACGACCAGAATGTGCGTTCGGGGTGGCATGGCTACCCATCAGTGTGGCACTGACCAACGGGTGCCCGGTTCTGTCAGGACCGTTACCGGTTGCAGTTTCGCCGCGCGATTCGCGGACGACTGCAACGGGCACCTGATCTTGGATCAGGACCCACGCGGTGCGGAGCGCTAGCGGCCCTCGGCACGGCGGCAGTGCTGTCCGGCGTGGCCCTCGAGGTTGAGCGCCGACTGGATGAGGGGAACGTGGCTGAACGCCTGCGGTGTGTTACCTACCTGGCGGCCGTATCGCGGGTCGTACTCCTCGCTGAGCAGGCCGAGGTCGCTGCGGAGGGCAAGCAGCCGCTCGAAAATCGCCACTGCCTCGTCGTACTCGCCAATCAGGTGCAGCGCATTCACGAGCCAGAAGCTGCAGGCGAGGAATGCGCCTTCGGCGCCTGGCAACCCGTCTACGTCGGCCTCAGCGCCGGAGGTGACAGCCTTGGCCGGCTGGGTGTAGCGCAGCACCAGGCCGTCCCGCATGAGCTCGCGCTTGATCACCTTGACCGTCGAGACGACCCGCGGGTCATCCGGCGGCAGGAAGCCCACTTCGGGGATCAGCAGCACCGAGGCGTCGAGTTCCTTACTGCCGTAGTACTGCGTGAACACCCCGCGCTCGGCGTCGTATCCGTGCTCTAGGACCTCGGCGTGAATCTGGTCCCTGATAGCCGTCCAGCGCGCGAGCGGCCCCGGGTTACCCTCCTGGACGAGCTGGATGGCGCGGTCGAAGGCCACCCAGGCCATCACCTTCGAATGCACGAAGTGCCGCCGCGGACCGCGAACCTCCCAGATTCCCTCGTCTGGCTCGTCCCAGTGCTTCTCGAGGAAGTTCATCAGTTGCCGCTGCAGGCTCCAGGTGTGCTTGTCGAAGCCAAGCCCGGCTTGCCGGGCCATTGTCAGCGCGTCGATGACCTCGCCGTAGACATCAAGCTGACGCTGATCGACCGCGGCGTTGCCGACCCGGACCGGCGCGGATCGTTCGTAGCCGGGCAGCCAGCTGACTTCCCACTCGGAAAGCCTCCGCTCGCCGCCGACCCCGTACATGATCTGCACGTCCTTGGGGTCACCGGCGATTGCCCGGCCGAGCCACAGCCGCCAGCTGTCTGCTTCCTCGGTGTAGCCGGTCCGCAGCAGCGCCTCCAGGGTGATCGTCGCGTCCCGCAGCCAGCAGTACCGGTAGTCCCAGTTCCGCACGCCGCCGATGTCTTCAGGCAGCGATGTCGTGGGAGCGGCGACGATGCCGCCGGTCGGCGCGTAGGTGAGTGCCTTCAAGGTGATGAGCGACCGCATCACGGCGTCCCGGTACGGACCCTGGTAGGTGCACCGGGCCGACCAGTCTGACCAGTAAGCCTTGGCGGACTCCAGTGCGGCCTCGGCGACGATGCAGGGGTCCGCGGGGAGCTGGGACTCCTTCCAGGCCAGCGAGAACACCTGCCGGTCGCCGGCCTTGACGTCGAATGTGGCCTGGTGAGCCATGTTCTGCCCGACGCTGCGGACCGTGCCGTGGAAGCAGACCGAATCTGGCCCGGCGATCGCCCTGATGTCGTTGCCGTGCCGCTGGACCCAGGGCACCACCTTGCCGTAGCCGAATCTGAGCCTGAGCACGGACTCCATCTCGACAGTCCCGCTGACGCCCTCGATCATCCGGACTAGCACCGGGGACCCGTGATCGCGGGGCGGCATGAAATCGATCACCCGCACCTCGCCGCTGAAGGTAGTCCAGGTGGTTTCCAGGATCAGCGAGTCGCCGAGGTACTGCCGCCGGACATCGCCGCGACGGGTCACCGGCCCGTCAGTCACTGTCGGGCAGATCCGCCAGTGCCCGTTGCGCTCGTCGCCGAGAAGGGCTGCGAAGCACGCATCGGAGTCGAACCTGGGCAGGCAGAGCCAGTCAACGGAGCCATCCCGGCTGATCAGCGCCGCTGTCTGCATGTCCCCGATCAGTGCGTAGTCCTCGATCAGGCTCGTCATCGAAGCCTCCCGTCCGGCCCAGACCGGCTGCCCGGGCGGCAGCCGCGCAACGGCATTCTTCGACACTAAGGGTGGCACGGGACGAGGTTGTACGACGGCTGGTCGTAGAGTGGCGACGTGCGCGCGCAAGGTCCAGGCGGTCAGAGCCAGCAACCCAAGATCATCGGGGAACGGATAGCTGCAGTCCGCCGGGTGGCAATAGCGGCGGCGGCAGCAGCGCTTGCGCTGGTCGGGGTCAGTGGCTGCGCGAAAATGGACGCGTCGCTGGATAAGCAGTGGATGACCGTCGACTTCAACCCCGGCACCTCGGTCGCCACGGCGCTGCAGGTCAGATCCGCGTGCTCGCACATTCAGAACACGCCTCCGGAGGCGTTGCCGGCCAAACGCACCACGATCAACATGATGTACGGGGTCGTGTATAACACCACGAACTCCAGCCCGGCGAATCTGGCCCAGCTTCAGGGCTGCCTGCAGAAGTTCAAGTCGGTCGAGGGCGTGGACCCCGAGGACGCCGGCGACGAGGGCGACTGAGCCAGTACCACTGAGCTACGACCGCTGAGCCAGGGCCACTGAGACCTGGCGAACCACAGTTCCCCCGCACCTGCACGTTCCGCTAGAGAAATTTTTGCTGCGGTTCTCCGGTCGCTAAACCCGCTCTGACCTGCGGATACGCTACGCAGCCTCGGCAACGCGGCAGGCGTCGCGGCGCGAATTTCGCCGGACGCTCTCATTAATTCCCATAGTCATTGTAGGCTTTCGAGCAGTCAAACCGACTAACTTGATCGGAAAAGGTGGACGATGAGACGAGCACTGGCCGCAGTCGCGGCAGTGGGTGTGGCGGCGCTGGCAGCAGGCTGCGCCTCCTCCTCTGCTAGTTCGGGTTCCGGCGACTCGACTACCAAGGTTGTGCTGCGGCTGGGCTTCTTGGAGAACATCACGCACGCGCCCGCCCTGATCGGCGTCAAGGACGGCTTCTTTACCAAGAACCTCGGCAAGAACGTGACCCTCAAGCTGTACCCCTACAGTTCCGGCACTCAGGAGGCGACGGCAATCCTGGCCGGCCAGCTGGATGCGGCCTACGTTGGCCCGAACCCGGCGATCGAGGCCTGGCAGAAGTCGCCTGGCCTGGTGCGGGTAATCTCCGGCGCGGCCTCCGGTGGAGCTGAACTGGTGGTGAAGAAGGGCATTACCTCGCCGGCGCAGCTGAAGGGTCAGAAGCTGACCACCCCGTCGCTCGGCAATACCCAGGACGTTGCCCTGCGCTACTGGCTCAAGACCCACGGGCTGACCAGTACCTCGACAGGCGGCGGCGATGTTCACATCACGCCGATCAAGCCGAACTCAGCAGCGGTCCTCCAGTTCGCGTCCGGTCAGATCGCCGGCGGCTGGGAGCCGGCACCCTATGACGCGGAGATGGTTGCCGAGGGGGGTCACGTTCTGCAGAACGAGGCGGACCTGTGGCCGAACGGTCAGTTCGTCACCACCGAGCTGATTGTCACATCGAGTTTCCTCAAGGCAAACCCGGCAGTGGTCAGCGACCTGCTGAAGGGCCAGATCGAGGCGAACTCCTACATTGCCAGTGACAAGACCCAGGCCGAGACCGCGGCCAACACCGAGCTGGCGACCCTGACCGGCAAGGGCCTCAAGCCGTCTATTCTCGCCGCTGCCTTCGACCAGGTGACATTCACCAACGACCCGATCGAGTCGTCACTCATTGCCGATGCTGACCACGCCGTCGCGGTGGGCCTGCTGACGCCGGTGAAGAACCTGTCGGCGATCTACGACCTCGGGCCGCTGAACAAGCTGCTCGCCGCCGACGGCCAGCAACAGGTCAGTTCGTGAGGCTCAGCAACGAGCAGGTGACGCCCCCGGCCAGCCAGCCGGGGGCGTCAGCCTTGCCAGGGGCAAGACTGGCTAGCGAGACCGGGATCACTGGGCGCGCAGGCGATCGGAGCATCGCGGTGCGACTGACAGAGGTCAGCAAGACCTACGGCACCGGTTCGTCCAGATTGCTGGCCCTCGACGGCGTCTCTCTCACCGTGGCCGACGGGGAGTTCGTCTGCATCATCGGCGCATCGGGCTGTGGTAAAAGCACGCTGTTGAACCTCGTCGCGGGACTGGACGAGTCGAGCGGCGGCCAAGTGGACACCGGCGGCCGCCGGGTGGGCCTGATGTTCCAGGAGCCTGCGCTCTTCCCGTGGCTCACCGCGGGCCGCAACGTTGAGCTGGCGCTGCGGGCTCAGGGGGTGCCGCGGGCAGCCCGCCGCGAGCAGACCCGAGAGCTGCTCGAGACCGTGCGCCTTGGCGGTTTCGCGGACAAGCGTCCGCACGAGCTGTCCGGCGGCATGCGGCAGCGGGTCGCCATGGCCAGGGCGCTCGCGCTGCACGCCGACGTGCTTCTGATGGACGAGCCGTTCGGCGCGCTCGACGCGATGACCAGGGACCTGCTTCACGACGAGCTCGAGCGGATCTGCGCGGAGCGGACACTCACTGTCTTGTTCGTCACACACAACGTGCGCGAGGCTGCCCGCCTTGGTGACCGCGTCATCGTGCTCAGCAGCCGTCCTGGCCGGGTGATCGCTGAGTACGACGTGCCGAGGCACGGAGCGCGCCGCATCGACTCGGCCGAGGTGGCCCGGATGGCCGGGCAGCTGACCGACAGGCTGCGTGAGGAGATGGGAAGGCATGGCAACTGACCAGGCACTGCACGGGCTGGACAACCTGGAAGTAGGGTCAGGAGCCGGCGGCGCCAGCTCGGGCCGGGCTGCCCGCAAGATCTGGGCGGCCGCGTGGCCCAAGCTGCTCGCCATCGTCCTGGTGCTCGTGGTCTGGCAGGTCGTCCATCTGACGGGCTGGAAGAAGCTGGTCCTCAAGGGGCCGGGAGATGTGCTGCCGGACCTGTGGCGGATGGCCCATCATGCGCTCATCTGGCAGGCCATCGGCGTGACGATGCAGCGCGCCGCGCTCGGTTACGTCTTGGCGGTCATCTTCGGCACCGTGATCGGCTTGCTGGTCGCGCGCATTCCGCCGCTGCGCGCCGCCCTTGGCTCGATTATCACCGGCCTGCAGACGATGCCATCGATCGCCTGGTACCCGTTTGCCATCATCCT
>Ga0335075_10010549_pt1 | contig 14014 bp, 8 predicted proteins | sample Lox_Sample_24_FD_206723 | JGI IMG/M metagenome (GOLD analysis project Ga0335075, IMG submission 206723) | Soil microbial communities from Loxahatchee National Wildlife Refuge, Florida, United States - Lox_Sample_2.4 | ecosystem: Environmental > Terrestrial > Soil > Wetlands | place: USA: Florida...
CCGTAGCCGCCGCTGACCGTCCCGCCGGAAGCGTGGGATGCGGTGATCGCTCCGCCGACGAGTTCCCCGGCCAGTTGGCCGACGTTCTGGCAACAAATGGCGCTGCCGCCAATGACCGTGTTGTCGAAGAGGCCGAGATTCGCGACCGTCCCGCCGGCACCGATCTTGCCGAACAGGCCGACGAAGGTATCAGTGGCGTCGTCGATCGTGAGATTGCTGATCTTGTTGCCGAGGCCGTTGAACGCACCCGTAAACGGCGTGGTCTGGGAGATCGGGGCGAAGCCCGTGTAGCCGGTCGCGTCAATGTTCGCGGCGAGCGCATAGCTTCCGCCAAGATTGTTGTCGATGGCCTCGAGCTCGTCCATCGTCCAAATCAGGGTGAAAGGCGCGCCGTTGACGTTGAGCGCTCCTTCACCCGGAGTGGTGAACTGAACATCGCCGGTGCCCATCGCGATGTTGACGCTGCCGCCGCTGCTCGTCCCGCCGGTATTGTTGTTCGTCACCACATCGAGCATGCCGTTGCCGGTCGCGGTGATCGCGGCGTTGACGTTGACGCTGTGGAAGGCGGAGAGCGTGAGCGTCGCCGACGTGTTCCAGGTGATCGCTGCATCGACGTTGATATCGCCGAGGCCGCTCGCCTGGCTGCCTGCCCCGGAGGCACCGGTCGCGGTGGTTTCCTCGGTGACGCTGGTGCCCGCATCGAGGCTGGCGTCGATCATGCCGGCGGCGGCCGAATCGATGGTGAGGTCCACCGGATCGATCACCCAGGAGCCGCCGAGGCCGGCATCGACCGTCCCGGCGCCGAGCGTCAGCGCCTGGCCCGAGGTCTCGATGTGCCCACCGGCATTGCCCGCCCCGGTCGCCAGGATTTGCGCACCCGAGGCAACCGTCGTGCTCGCCGCCTCGTTGGTCCCACCCGGCTCGATCCCCACCAGCACCGTGCCGCCGCGGGTGCCGGAAGCGGAAAGCAGCGCCCCCGTGCCCACCGTCACGTCATGGCCGTCGGCGACGATCGTCCCGCCCGAGCCGTCCGCGTTCGCCGCCGTTACCGCGCCCGAAACGGTGACCGCTCCGTTCGGCGCCGTCAGCCATACCTGCCCGGCGATGGTCTTCGCGCCCGTGGCCGCGATCAGCCCGGACCGATTGCCGGCGAGCGCATAGACATTGCCGCCAGCCGAGGCGAGCATCGCCGCCGCCGCCCTGATCGTTCCGGAGTTGCTGGCATCGCCCGCCGCACTCGTATCGGGCGCGACATAAATCCCCGCCGGCCCGCCCGCCGGCGCCAGCAGCACCTGCTTGCCCGCCGCCAGCGCCGCGGTGCCGTTGGGCGCGGAGATCGCCCCCGAATTGCTCGCCGCCGCCCCGATCAGCACCACGTCCCCGTTCTTCGCCGTGATGCTGCCCGCGTTGCTCACCGTTCCGTTCGAGCTCCCGGAGAAGGTCAGCGTCCCGCCCGCCATGAACTGATCGTTCGGCACGTCCCGCGTGCTGGCAACGAAGCTCCCGCCCGTCAGCACCTGCCCGCCCGGCCCGACCACCACGCCGTTGGGATTGACGAGATAGACCGAGCCGGTGGCGCTGAGCTGCCCCGCGATCGACGAAAGATTGCCGCCCGTCACTCGGTTGAGCGTGGCGCCGGAGCCGTTCTCGAATGCAACTTTGTTCGCGGCACCAATGGAAAATCCCTGCCAGTCGATGATCCCGCGATCGCTCGATTGCCTCACCGTCATCGCCGCCCCGGCGGTGCCAATCGCCCCCGCCCCCACGACATAGCGCCCGCCGCTCGGCAGCGTCTGCGCCAGCGCCGGCGTCGCGAGACCCGAAAGCATGGTCGTGGCAAGCAGAAATCTGCGCCGCCGCCCCGGTCCCGCAGGCCCCTTGTTCACGCCCTCGCCGCGCCGCGCACTGACGGACATCGCCCCTGCAAGGCATTCCATGATGCCCGCTCGCTCGGCCCTCTTGGCCACTGTCACGGCGTGATCGTGCCGTCGTTCACCCCGGCGAGCGGCCCGACATTGCTCCCGGAGCCGCCGCTTTCGTGCCCGGTCGCGGAGGAGCCGCCGATCGTGCCCGTCGTGTCGTTGTACCCGACCAGCCCGCCGACGTCGCTGTCGCTACCGCCGATCGCCCGCCCGGTTGCGGACGAATCTGTTATGGTCCCGCTATTGTATCCAGAGAGTCCTCCGACTGAGCTGTTATCACCCCCGGTGACCGTACCGTTCGCGTCCGAGCCCGTGATCGTGCCGTAATTCGCGCCGGTCAGCCCACCGACCGCGGCGTCGGCGCCGCCAGTGACCGTACCACTCCAATGGGAGTTCGTGATGCTGCCGTAGCTATTGTCGCCGACCAGCCCACCGACGGTGTGGATGCCGCTGACAGACCCAGTCGCGTAGGTGTCGGTGATGATCCCGCTATTCATTCCGGCCAGCCCGCCGATATCGTCTCCGATGCCGCCATTGACCGACCCGTTGAAATAGGCGTCGGTGATGGTGCCCGCGTTGATGCCGGCAAGGCCGCCGGTATACTCGGCGCCGCTGGCCGTTCCGGTTGCATACGAATTGGTGATCGAGCCGTAGTTTTCGCCGGCCAGCCCGCCGGTGTAGCTGGAGACCCCATTTTGGACCGACCCCCCGGCGTTAGTGTCGGCGTAAGAGTAGGTGATGGCGCCGCTATTATTCCCAACCAACCCACCGACCCAATAGTAGGCGCGGGACTGTCCGCCGGTGACCGTACCGGTGGCGTACGAACCGCTGATTGCCCCCGAATTGCTTCCAGCCAAACCACCCACTTCGGCTCCGCCGGAGCTGACGATGCCGGTGACGACGCCGGCCACGAAGGCGTTTGTGATGGTACCGTAGTTCTCCCCGACCAGCCCGCCGACGGCCTCGGCGGTGGTGCCTGTGCCGGTGATAGAGGCGCCAGTCAGGCCGATGTCCCTGACCACGCCGCCTCCGCCCGGATGCCCGACCACACCGAATGGGCCGACGTATTCGGCACTGGATGCAATCGTTAGGTTGCTGATGGTATTGCCAAGGCCGCTGAAGGTGCCGGTGAATGGCCTGGCGAGACTCCCGATCGGGGCGAAGCCCGTGTAGCCGGTCGCGTCAATGTTCGCGGCGAGCGCATAGCTTCCGCCAAGATTGTTGTCGATGGCCTCGAGCTCGTCCATCGTCCAAATCAGGGTGAAAGGCGCGCCGTTGACGTTGAGCGCTCCTTCACCCGGAGTGGTGAACTGAACATCGCCGGTGCCCATCGCGATGTTGACGCTGCCGCCGCTGCTCGTCCCGCCGGTATTGTTGTTCGTCACCACATCGAGCATGCCGTTGCCGGTCGCGGTGATCGCGGCGTTGACGTTGACGCTGTGGAAGGCGGAGAGCGTGAGCGTCGCCGACGTGTTCCAGGTGATCGCTGCATCGACGTTGATATCGCCGAGGCCGCTCGCCTGGCTGCCTGCCCCGGAGGCACCGGTCGCGGTGGTTTCCTCGGTGACGCTGGTGCCCGCATCGAGGCTGGCGTCGATCATGCCGGCGGCGGCCGAATCGATGGTGAGGTCCACCGGATCGATCACCCAGGAGCCGCCGAGGCCGGCATCGACCGTCCCGGCGCCGAGCGTCAGCGCCTGGCCCGAGGTCTCGATGTGCCCACCGGCATTGCCCGCCCCGGTCGCCAGGATTTGCGCACCCGAGGCAACCGTCGTGCTCGCCGCCTCGTTGGTCCCACCCGGCTCGATCCCCACCAGCACCGTGCCGCCGCGGGTGCCGGAAGCGGAAAGCAGCGCCCCCGTGCCCACCGTCACGTCATGGCCGTCGGCGACGATCGTCCCGCCCGAGCCGTCCGCGTTCGCCGCCGTTACCGCGCCCGAAACGGTGACCGCTCCGTTCGGCGCCGTCAGCCATACCTGCCCGGCGATGGTCTTCGCGCCCGTGGCCGCGATCAGCCCGGACCGATTGCCGGCGAGCGCATAGACATTGCCGCCAGCCGAGGCGAGCATCGCCGCCGCCGCCCTGATCGTTCCGGAGTTGCTGGCATCGCCCGCCGCACTCGTATCGGGCGCGACATAAATCCCCGCCGGCCCGCCCGCCGGCGCCAGCAGCACCTGCTTGCCCGCCGCCAGCGCCGCGGTGCCGTTGGGCGCGGAGATCGCCCCCGAATTGCTCGCCGCCGCCCCGATCAGCACCACGTCCCCGTTCTTCGCCGTGATGCTGCCCGCGTTGCTCACCGTTCCGTTCGAGCTCCCGGAGAAGGTCAGCGTCCCGCCCGCCATGAACTGATCGTTCGGCACGTCCCGCGTGCTGGCAACGAAGCTCCCGCCCGTCAGCACCTGCCCGCCCGGCCCGACCACCACGCCGTTGGGATTGACGAGATAGACCGAGCCGGTGGCGCTGAGCTGCCCCGCGATCGACGAAAGATTGCCGCCCGTCACTCGGTTGAGCGTGGCGCCGGAGCCGTTCTCGAATGCAACTTTGTTCGCGGCACCAATCGAAAATCCCTGCCAGTCGATGATCCCGCGATCGCTCGATTGCCCCACCGTCATCGCCGCCCCGGCGGTGCCAATCGCCCCCGCCCCCACGACATAGCGCCCGCCGCTCGGCAGCGTCTGCGCCAGCGCCGGCGTCGCAAGACCCGAAAGCATGGTCGTGGCAAGCAGAAATCTGCGAAATGCGTCGGAAAACCCTACCGGTTGCGGCCAAGTCACGGATGGTCCGTGCATGGATTTTTCCTCCTACGCGTCGGGCCGGGGAGATAAGCCGGCCCGCCGCGAGCGAGACTAAGCAAAGCTACCATTGTGGCCTGAGAATAATCACTGAACCCGAGGCTGCACAACTACGCGCTCCCCCCGGCGGGGAGGCAATGATTGTTTGATGAAGGGTGCAGGAGGACGTGATCGCCCGAAACGGCATCCGCAGATGACAAGCAGGCCACTGAAAACAAAGAGCTGGTGCCCCGATCCGGGCCCATTTTTATGGTGGCGAAATTCGGAATCGGAACACTAGTCTGCCGGCCGTCAGCACCGGTACATCCGGTCGTGAGAACGGAAGGAGCCACCGATGTCCATCCGCAAGGTTCTGCTGCCGCTCTCGAACACGGCGGCCGGCGAGTCGGCGCTTGCAACCGGCCTTCTGATCGGCCGCATCTGGGGCGCCCACGTGGTCGCGCTGCATGTCAGGGTCGATGCGCGCGATGTCGCACCCCTCGCCGGCGAAGGGCTCTCAGGGGCGATGATCGAGGAGATGATGGCGGCCACCGAAAAGGAGAGCGGCGAACGGGCTACGTCGGTCCGTGCTCTGTTCGACAGGGCCGTGGCCGAACACCGGTTCTCCCTCGCTGAACCAACCGGGCATCAGAGCGCAACCGCGAGCTTCGCCACGGCGGTCGGTCGTGAGGAAGACCTGCTGGCGCAGCAGGCGCGGCTCGCCGACCTGACCGTCGTCCCGCACCCCGAAGCAAGCGCGGACGCGGCCTCGACAGACGCCCTGCACGCGGTGCTGTTCGATTCCGGCCGGCCGGTCCTGCTCGCGCCCGGCCGACCTCCCTCCGTCCTCGGCCAACGCATTTGCGTCGCCTGGAACGGCACCGCCGAGTCGGCATCCGCGGTCACCGCGGCACTGCCCTGGCTACAGCGTGCCGAGGCAGTACGCATTCTTTCGTCCGAGGGTTACCAGCGCCGCGGCCCCTCTGCCGAGGAGCTGGTCCCCTATCTCGCCCTGCATGGGATCGCCGCCGAACTCGGCACCATCCGGCCGGTCGGCGGCGTGGTCGGGGCAGGCCTCCTGGCAGCGGCCGAAGAATTCAGCGCCGACCTCCTGGCCATGGGCGCCTACTCGCACTCCCGCCTTCGCCAGCTCATCCTGGGCGGCGTCACCCGGCATGTGCTCGAGAACGCGCGCCTGCCGATCCTGATGAATCGCTGAGCAGCCGCTCCTTCAGGCAACATTACAGACGCCCGAGCACAAGCGCGAACGCGATTGCCAGACCGACGCCGCGGTTCGCCTTGAAAAGCGCAAGGCAGCGCGCCGGATCATCGATGTCGAGATCCGCGATCTGGCGGGCGAGCAGCACGGCCGGCAGCAGGAGCCCAGCCAGGAACCAACCTGAGAGGTGCGCGAGGCAACCGGCCAGAGCCAGCAGAAGCACCGTCGCAACGTAGCAGAACGCGAGGAACGCCCGTGTGCGCGAGCCGAACAGCCGGGCGGTCGATTTCACTCCGACCATGGCATCGTCCTCACGATCCTGATGCGCATAGATCGTATCGTAGCCGAGAATCCAAACGATCGAGGCGGCGTAGAGCGCGGCCGTCGCCCCATCCACTCGTCCGGACGCGGCAGCATATCCGAGCGGCGCACCCCAGCCGAAGGTGACACCGAGTACGATTTGCGGCCACCAGGTCAGCCGCTTGGCGAGCGGATAAAGGGCGATCAGCAGCACCGATCCCGCACCAAGCAGCTCTGCCAGGGAGTCGAGCGTCAGCAGGATGCAGAGCCCGATCGTCAGCAGGACGAACAGGAAGACTGCCGCTTCGCGCACCGTGATCGTGCCTGCCGCGAGTGGCCGTCCGGCCGTCCGTGTGACACGCCGGTCGAGATCACGGTCCCACATGTCGTTGACGATGCAGCCGGCTCCGCGCATCACCACGGCACCCACGGCGAACAGCGCGATCAGTCTCAGCGTGCGGGGCCAGCCTGCCCCGGCCAGCAGAATCCCTGCGAGGCCGGGCAGGAACAGAAGCCAGGCGCCGATCGGCCGGTCGAGCCGTGCCAGAAGCGCGTAGGGCTGCCATGCCGAAGGCAGCCGGACGACCCATCCTTCCGCCACGATGTCGGTGTGCCCAGCCATCGCTGCTACTCTCTCTCCCGCCATGCCGAGGTCAATCCGCCTCTTCGTCAGCTGCCCGCTCGCACCGGGCGCGGCGCCGAAATTCGATTGCGCCCAGGCTCATTACCTTGCCCGGGTGATGCGGCGGCGCGCCGGTGAGGAGATCTTGCTTTTCAACGGCCGCGATGGCGTTTGGCAGGCACGCATCACGGCGCTCGGTCCTGCCGGCGGCCAGGCTGCGCTCGGGCGGCTGCTGATTTCGCAAATGCCTGAACCCGGCCCATGGCTCGCTTTCGCACTGCTCAAACGCGCGGCGAACGAGCTTCTCGTCCAGAAGGCAACGGAGCTCGGCGTGGCTCGCCTGCTGCCGTTCCGTGCGGAGCGCTCGACCGCAGCAAATCCGAACCTGGCGCGGCTTGCTGCCATTGCCACCGAGGCAGCCGAGCAGTCCGAGCGTCTGACCCGGCCCGAAATAACACCCGCGGCGTCTCTTCCGAAGCTGATCGGCGCCTGGCCGAGCGAGCGTCCATTGCTGGCCGCGATCGCGCGCCAAGCCTCGCCGCCGCCGGCCGGCGGGGCAACGACCGGGCTGCTGATCGGTCCCGAGGGCGGCTTCACGAAAGGGGAGCTTGACCTCCTTGCGCACACCCCTTTTGTTCGGCCCGTCTCACTCGGCCCGCGCATCCTGCGCGCGGAGACCGCTGCAATTGTCGGCCTGGCGCTGCTCGTCGCGTCCGCCGGCAACCCGATCTGATTCAAAGCCGCGTTCGGAAAGATGATGTCGAATCCTGGAGCAGCCGACGCTACGCCCATCACGTCGACGGCGGAGCTCATTGCCTACTTCGCCGCCGGCTGTAAGCCGCGTACGTCCTTTCGCATCGGTACCGAACACGAAAAATTCGGCTTCCGCCTGAGCGACCTCTCGCCTCCTCCTTACGCGCCGGCGGGCATTCGCGCCGTGCTCGAGGCGCTCGCCGAGGCTGGCGGCACGCCAATTCTCGATCGCGGCCAGCCGATCGGATTGCAGCGCAGCGAACTTGCGATCTCGCTCGAACCGGGCGGCCAGTTCGAGCTGTCCGGCGCCCCCCTCGAGACCCTGCACGAAACGGCAGCCGAACTCCGCCGACACTTCGCGGAAGTCGGACGCGTCGCCGGCCGGCTCGGCATCGGCTTCGCGCCGCTCGGCTTCCATCCGCTGGCGAGCCGGGAGGCCACGCCATGGATGCCAAAGAGCCGCTACGAGATCATGCGCGCCTATATGCCGAGGGTCGGCGGCCACGGCCTCGACATGATGCTGCGGACCTGCACGGTTCAGGCCAATCTCGATTATGCCTCGGAAGCCGACATGGTGCGAAAGCTCCGGGTCGGGTTTTGCCTGCAACCCCTGGCTACCGCCCTCTTCGCCAATTCACCTTTTCGTGAAGGTCGGCCGACCGGCCTCCTCTCCACCCGCGCCGAGGTCTGGCGCGACACCGACCCCGATCGCACTGGCATCCCGGCCGTGATCTTCGAACCCGATTTCGGGTTCGCGCGGTATGTCGAATGGCTGCTCGACGTGCCGATGTATTTCATCCGCCGGCAGGGCATGTATCGCGACTTGGCAGGCCGCAGCTTTCGCGACTTGATGGCCGGCCGTCTCGACGAGACGAACGGCGAGCCTGCAACGATCGGCGATTTTTCCGATCACGTCACGACCATTTTCACCGATGTGCGGTTGAAGCGCTACATTGAAATGCGCGGCGCCGATGCCGGAAGTCCGGCGATGATGCTGGCGCAATCCGCTTTCTGGGTGGGGATTCTTTACGACGAGGCCGCGCTCGCAACCGCCCTTGCCTTGATTGCCCGCCATCCCTGGCAGGAATACGCCGCGTTGCGTAACGAGGTTCCTCGGACGGCTCTCGCCACCCCCTGGGAACGCGGCACGCTCCGCGATCTTGCGCGCGATGCGATCGCCATCGCGGCCCGCGGGCTCAAGAATCGACAGAAGCTCGACCCCGCCGGCTACGACGAGCGCCTCTATCTCGCGCCGCTCGAAGCGATCGCCGCCGGCGAACCGACCCAGGCCGAGCACTGGCTTGCCGAGTTCCATGGTCGATGGCGCGGTGACGTCCGACCGATCTTCTCCGAGGCGAAAATTTAGAGACGAAGCACACGCATACGTAGCGACACGTCTTGCAGCTGCAACCAAATTAAGGCTGAATGGTAGCATGGATGTTGCCACCTTCCATCGCCCGGAGACGTTGGCATGGCCTCAGGGAACGGCGCGCGGCGCTTTGCTGCGGTTGCGTCTGGTCGGAGCCATGGAAGCCGAAAATTCATCCGGGGCTTCGGTCCTGCCGCCCGGGCGCAAGACCAGGGCCCTGCTTGGCGTTGTCGCGCTCGCCGCGCCGCGGCCGGTCTCGCGCGCCAAGCTTGCGGACCTGCTTTGGGGTCGCCGTCCCGAACTTCAGGCACGGGCATCGCTCCGCCAGGAAATCCATCGCCTGGCCGACGCGCTGGCGCCGGTCGGGGCCGATGTCCTGCAAGTCAGGCGGGACCATGTGGGGCTTTGGCCCGGCCTCGTCTGGACGGATGTCGGTGAGCTTCGCGAGGCAAGCGGCCCGGATGCGTCCTCGCTTGCGCTCTTGACCGGTACGCTGCTCGATGGCCTCGACGGCGCGGATCCTGCCTTCGACGACTGGCTCCGCGTCGAACGCGAACGATTCGGCGATCACGTCCGCGGGCTCGCGGAGCTACAGCTCGGCGCGCAGGTCGAGCCTGAGGCGACGATTGCGGCCGCCAAGCAGCTTTTGGCGATCGACCGGGCGCATGAAGGTGGCTGGCGAGCGCTGATGCGTGCCTACGTTGCCCGCGGCGAGCGCGGCATGGCGATCGAGGCGTACGAGCGCTGCCGCGTCGCGCTCTCGGCGGTCCGCGATGCGAGCCCGTCCGCGGAGACGGAAGCGCTGCTTGCCGAACTGCAGCGCAGCAGCTCGCATTCGGCTCGCTCGATTCATTTCGGCTCCGCGCATGGACGCCAAGCGGGGCCCCGAATCGGCGTGCTTCCGCTCACGCCGATCGGCTCGGTTGACCCCGAGCTTGGAATCGGCATCGCGGAGGAGATCACCGGCGCGCTGGCCCGCCTTCGCAGCCTGTGCGTCGTCGCCTGTCCCCCGCGCCCCCACGCGAGCGGCCTCCTGGGCGGCGACCTCCCCAGCCGCCGGGCGCTCGGGGTTGATCTCGTTCTTGAAGGAACGGTGCAGCGCGGGGGAAAGAATCTTCGTGTCCTGCTTCGCCTTCTCGACCTCCGAGCGGGCGATCAGGTGATCTGGACACGCCGCTTTGACGACCAGGGAAACAATCCGCTCGATTTGCAGGACGAGATCGCGGCCAGCGCCGCCGCCGAGCTCGAGGGCGTTGTCATGCTGCTCGAGGGCCGCCGGGCAGCACTCGGAAATTCAGCCATTCAGCCCGCCTCCGAATTGTTGGCGCGCGCACTGCCGATGATGCTCCGCCTCGAGCGGAACCAGTTTCACGAGGCGGGCCGGCTGATCGCAAAAGCCCTGGAGCTCGAGCCGGCAAGCGCCTCCGCGCTCGCCTGGCACGCCCTCTGGCATGCGCTCCTGGTCGGTCAGAACTGGACGCAGTACCCGATAGCGGCGGCAGCGCGCGCTGGCGCCCTTGCCGAGCGAGCCATTCGGATCGACCCTACGGACGCACGCGTTCTGGCGATCGCCGGACAGATCAGGGCCGGCCTCAGGCACCGCCCGCGCGAAGCGCTGGTGTTGTACGAACGGGCGCTTGCACGCAACCCGAACCTGGCGATGGCCTGGGCCCTCTTCGGGCTCGCGCATGTCTATCTTGGAGAGTTCGACGAGGCGGAACGCCAACTCGATCGCTACAAGATGCTCTCCCCGCTCGATCCACAAGCCGGCTTTCTCGACCTGGGCTTTGTCGCGACCAGCCTGCTTCGGCACAACCATGCGCGGGCGAGCATCCTCGGGCGCCAGGCGAGCGAACTCAACCCCGGCTTCTGCGAGGCTCTGAAGCTCACCCTCGCGGCGCTCGGTCATCTCGGGCGTCGCCAGGAAGCCGCGCTCGTCATGCGGCGCCTGCTCGCGATCTCTCCCGGCTTCACCGTCGCGCGCGCCGTCGCGACGAGCCCGTTCGTTCGACCTCCGGACACCGACCACATCGCTGCCGGACTTCGCCTGGCAGGCGTGCCGATGGGTGAGCGGGCGGCCTCAGGCCAGAACCCAGCTTCGGAATAATTCGAGATCGATATTGCCGCCGGTGAGCACAACGCCGACCGCAGCTCCGTCTTGTCTGGACCTTTCCTTGAGCAGCGCCGCCAGCGGCGCCGCGCCGGCACCTTCCGCCAGAGTGTGCGTTGCCGTCCAATAGGTGCGGATGGCGGCGGCGATCTCGGCATCCGTCACGGTAACGATCCGCGCCGCGCCGGCACGGATGATTTCGAACGCCGCCGCGTCGGGCACGCGCACGGCGATGCCATCGGCCAGCGTCTCCGCCCGGTTCAGCATGACGAGACGACCGGCCGCGAGCGAGCGGGCATAGGGATCGGCGCCGACGCTCTGCACGCCGACGATTTCGGTGGCAAGCCCCAGCCGATCGCGGACGCCGATCGCACCGCAGATGCCCGAACCAAGCCCGACCGGCACGTAGAGCGAGGCGAGCGGCGGGGCAGCGCGAAAGAACTCGAGCGCCCAGGTCGCTACGCCGAGCACGAGATCCGGGTGAAACGCCGGAACGAACGCAAGCCCTTCGGCGGCGGCGAGGCGATATGCCTCCTCGCACGCCTCTTCGAAATCTGCGCCATGCAGCACGAGGCGGACGCCGAAGCCTTCCATCAGCCGGTTCTTTTCCGTGCTGTTCCCGTGCGGCACCACGATCGTTACGGGAACCCCCATCGCCCGGCCGGCGAAGCCGAGCGACTGGCCGTGATTGCCCCGGGTCGCGGAAATCACGCCCTTGAGCCCCGGCTCGGCGCGGCGCAACCGGTCCAGATGCACCAGGCCGCCGCGCACCTTGAAGGCGCCGATCGGTGTTGCATTCTCGTGTTTTACCCAGACATCCGCCCCGGCCGCAGCCGAGAGAAGAGGCCATGATCGTTGCGGAGTCGGCGCAAAATGCCGGCCGATCAGCGCTGCCGCCGCCTCCAGTTCCGCGAGCGAGAACAAAGGAAGTCCCGAACCTGAATCGATATCGCCGCAAACCGCCCTGGCGCGCACCCGGCCGCCGCCGGCGGAATGATCGTCTGCCCGTTTCAACGGCCCAAGGACGGGCATCGCATCCGCTCCGCCCGCCGCTTTGCTTCTGCCGGTCGAGACCCCTGCGGAGCCGGCGGGCCCCTCCGCGATCAGAGGGCGCGCAAGTTGGTCGCCGAGGCCTTGCCGCGCTCCATGCTGATTTCGTAGCTCACTCTCTGTCCCTCGTTCAGCCCCTTGAGGCCTGCGGACTGGACTGCGGTGATATGGACAAAAACGTCCTTGCCGCCGTCCTGCGGCACGATGAATCCGTAACCCTTGGTGGCATTGAACCACTTCACGGTGCCCGTAGCCATGAAACGCACATCTCCGTCGTTGCACGCAGCACCCATCGGTGCTGCCGGGGAAACAATCGGGCATTCTTGACATCTTGAAGGCCGATCCGGCGACGGAGGCACCGCAAGTTGAGGCCAGAAAGTCGATTGCAGTGCTAGTGGTGCAGAAAGCGCCGGCCCTGTCAATCGCGGTATCGTGACCTCGCCGCTGCCGCGATGCACCAAAACAAAACGGGGCGGATCCTCGCGGATCCGCCCCGGGAAGTCGTTCCCTTGCGAAAAGGATTAGAAATCCATATCGCCCATGCCGCCGCCACCGCCACCCGGCGGCATCGGCGGCGTCTTCTTCTCCGGCCGCTCCGCCACCATAGCCTCGGTGGTGATCAGGAGGCCGGCGACCGAGGCCGCATCCTGCAGCGCGGTGCGCACGACCTTGGTCGGATCAATAATCCCGGTCTTGACGAGATCCTTGAACTCGCCGGTCTGGGCGTCAAAGCCGTAGTTGTAGTCATCCTTGTCGAGCACCTTGCCGGCAATCACCGCACCGTCCTCGCCGGAGTTCTCGGCGATCTGCCGCAGCGGTGACTGCAACGCCTTGCGCACGATCTCGATGCCGAAACGCTGGTCGTCGTTGTCGCCCCTGAGCTTGGCAAGCACCAAGCTGGCGCGTGCCAGCGCGACGCCGCCGCCCGGCACGATGCCTTCTTCAACCGCCGCGCGAGTGGCGTGCATCGCATCGTCGACGCGATCCTTGCGCTCCTTCACTTCGACCTCGGTCGCCCCGCCGACGCGGATGACGGCCACGCCGCCGGCAAGCTTCGCCAGCCGTTCCTGCAACTTCTCGCGATCGTAGTCGGAAGTGGTCTCTTCGATCTGCGCGCGGATCTGATTGCAGCGGCCGGTGATGTCGGGCTTCTTGCCGGCACCCTCGACGATCGTCGTGTTCTCCTTCTCGATGATCACCTTCTTCGCCTTGCCGAGCATGTTCAGCGTGACGTTCTCGAGCTTGATCCCGAGATCCTCGCTGATGACCTGCCCGCCGGTCAGCACCGCGATGTCCTCGAGCATCGCCTTGCGACGATCACCGAAGCCCGGTGCCTTGACCGCAGCAACCTTCAAACCGCCGCGCAGCTTGTTCACGACGAGTGTCGCCAGCGCCTCGCCCTCGACATCCTCGGCGATGATCAACAGCGGCTTGCCCGACTGCACCACGCTCTCGAGCAGCGGCAGGAGCGGCTGCAGGCCCGACAGCTTCTTCTCGTGGATCAGCAGGTAGGGCTGATCCAGCTCGGCGATCATCTTTTCCGCGTTGGTGATGAAGTACGGGGAGACGTAGCCGCGATCGAACTGCATGCCCTCGACAACGTCGAGCTCGGTCTGAATGCCCTTGGCCTCCTCGACCGTGATCACGCCCTCGTTGCCGACCTTTTGCATGGCCTCGGAAATCATCTTGCCGATCTCGGCCTCGCCGTTGGCGGCGATAGCGCCGACCTGGGCGGTTTCGGACGGCGTCGTGATCTTCCGCGAACGCTTCTTCAGCTCCTCGACCACCGCGGCCACGGCCCTTTCGACGCCGCGCCTGAGGTCCATCGGGTTCATCCCCGCGGCCACCGCCTTGATCCCTTCGCGAACGATCGAGGCGGCCAGGATGGTCGCGGTCGT
>Ga0335075_10010550_pt1 | contig 14014 bp, 16 predicted proteins | sample Lox_Sample_24_FD_206723 | JGI IMG/M metagenome (GOLD analysis project Ga0335075, IMG submission 206723) | Soil microbial communities from Loxahatchee National Wildlife Refuge, Florida, United States - Lox_Sample_2.4 | ecosystem: Environmental > Terrestrial > Soil > Wetlands | place: USA...
ATGCTTCCTCTAACGCATCACCGGTGCTGCTTGACCGACTCGGTCAGCCGCAAAGTCACGTCAGTCTGTTTTCCTGTGCGTACGGTGAGATTGTGCCTCCACGCGCTGGCCCGATAGCGCGTAGTCGCACGAACATCGTAATAACCATGTGGCAGGCGCGGGAAGAAGAACCGGCCGTGCGAGTTCGTTGTGGTCGCGTACGGTAAGGCTCCCGCCGAAGCCTGCATCACGACGCTCGCGCCCACTACGGGCTTCCCGCTGGCGTCCACCACCGTCCCTGCTAGAGTTCCCAAACCGTATGCCCATACGGCAGCGCTCAGTGTCAGTGCGGCGAACACGACCAGCCAACCTGCAGTTCGCTTCATGTGCTCCTCCTGACGCCATTCTAGGCATCGGGGCGGCTACAACCGGCCGAATCTGGAGTCCAGCACGCGGTTCGATCACCTGTCCGGCCGGTCAGGGTAAACGCAGCAAATCCGCGAATTTATGTTGGCCAACCGCACACGAAACCGTGTTCGTGTGGGCCGTTCCGACTTCCCGTGACGCGTCGCGGTGCCTACGGACGCACGCAGCCGCAACCGCAGCTCTCGCAGGGCAGCGAACAGGCTGCGCTCACCTAACCTGAATGGCAGGTCGCCGCTACACAGGTCTACGGTCGCCCGACAATCCTTTTGGAGAACATCCTGTAGGTCAGCTATAATCACTCGATTGCACGAAGGAGGAATCTCGAGTGTTGGCGATCCGCTTAGCACGTTTTGGCAAGAAGAAGCATCCGTTCTACCGGGTGGTTGTGATCGAAAAGACGAACCCCCGGAACGGCCGGTTCGTCGAGATTGTCGGCACGTACGATCCCGCCAAGAAGCCATCGGTGATTCAACTGAAAGATGAGCGGGTCCAGTACTGGCTCGGCAAGGGCGCGCAACCCAGCGATACCGTCCGCAGCTTTTTGCGCAACCGTAAGCCTGCCTGAAGAATCAAACTTCATAGTTAGCCATGCGCTTAGCTCTTGTTCATGTTCGAGTGAGTGTCTCTGCTCAACCCGGCCAGCTGTGGAGGAAGGGTCATGAAGGAACTGGTGGAGGAAATCGCGAAGGCTCTTGTAGATAAGCCAGACGAAGTACACGTAAGAGCAGTAGAAGGCGAGCAAGTTACTGTATTGGAATTACGGGTGGACGCTGAAGATCTTGGCAAAGTGATTGGGCGGCAAGGCCGGACCGCAAAAGCGATTCGAACGCTGCTCGGCGCTGCCGGAATGAAGCTCAAAAAGCGTTTCACATTGGAAATCCTCGAGTAGTGGCCACACCTCAATCCGAGCGGGTCACGGTGGCGCGCGTGTTGCGGCCGCAAGGCCGTCGCGGTGAAGTGGCCTGCGAAATCCTCACCGATTTTCCGGAGCGACTCGCACGGCTCCCGTTCGTCGAACTATCGGACGAAAAGAGCGAACCGCGCAAAATAGCTGTCCGTTCGTGCTGGCTGCGCCAGAGCCGCGGCGGCCAGGCATTTTTTCATTTCGAAGGCTCCGATTCGATTTCCGACGCGGAAAAACTTGTTGGACTCGAAGTGCAAATTCCGCTGGCTGACCGCGTCGAACTCCCGCGCGGAAGCTATTACGTCACTGATTTGATTGGCTGCCAGGTGCACACGGCAGAAGAAAAACTGATTGGCTTCGTCGGCGATGTGCAATTTACCGGCGACGGCATTGCGGGCACGCCGATTCTTGTTGTCGAGTCGGCGAGAGGCGAGCAACTGATTCCGCTGGCGGAGGAAATTTGCATCAGCGTTGATACCGCAACGAAGCGCATCGTGATCGTTCCCCCCGAAGGCCTCCTCGATCTGAACGTCAGCTCCTCGTCTGAGTAACGGGAATTGGACCAGCCGATTCGTGCCGGCCGCACCAGCTCGATATGGCGATGCGGCTTCAGCATTCTGAAGAACGATTGACCTCGCGTGACAACGGCTTTCGTGTCACGATTGCCGCAGTGCAAAAATCCGGAATCCATCGGTTTTCGACCTGATTCGGTTTGCAAGATAATCATTCCTCGCCAATTTGGCCTGACGAATTTCGTAGCGCAAATGGAGGCTGCAAATCAAAAATCGTTTCGATTTCCTGCAAGCGGTCCATAGCAATGAGGTATCTCCAAGGCTCGTTGGGCAATGACACGATTCGACATCATTACGATTTTCCCGGGCTTTTTTGCGGGGCCGCTCGACTACGGCATCGTGCGGCGGGCGCGCGAAGCGTCGCTGATCGAAACGCAGGTCCACGATCTTCGCGATTTCACGCACGACCGGCATAAGACGGTAGATGACCGGCCATTCGGCGGTGGCGAAGGCATGGTGATGAAGCCCGAACCGCTGTTCGAAGCGGTCGAGTCGTTGCTTGGCGGGCCGATCGACGTTCGCGAGCGATGCGTGCCGGATGGGACCGCAATCGTCTTGCTCTCAGCCGCCGGGAAATTGCTCCGGCAGGAAGCGGCGGAGCGTTTTGCGAAGTTGGAGCGGGTTCTACTGATCTGCGGTCGCTATGAAGGCGTCGATGAGCGCGTCGCGGAGCATCTCGCGACGGATGAGGTTTCGGTCGGCGATTTCGTACTGTCGGGCGGGGAACTGGCCGCGGCGATGGTGATCGATGCGACGGTGCGGCTCATACCCGGCGCTCTTGGCAACGAAGACTCCGCGGTTAACGAGTCGTTTAGCCGAATTTCGGAGCCCGCGGAGCTGGCGGGATTAAGCGAAGCGGATCAATCACTGCAAAGACGCAACACGGATTTGAATCGTCGCCCGTCACTCGTTCACCCCGAGGCCGCTGCAGCCGGCGGAAGGGCCACTCGTCGCTGCCTTCTCGATTTCCCGCACTACACGCGCCCGGCTTCGTTCCGTGGCTGGGATGTGCCGGAAATCCTGCTGAGCGGAAATCACGAGGAAGTCCGTCGCTGGCGTGGACAGAAGGCACTCGAGAAAACGCAGCGGAATCGTCCCGATCTGCTGGCCGAACCGAACTACTGAAGAGGCTGCTTCGAGGAGTCGTGGCCGACCAGGTTTTCAAAGATGGCCAGCACATGGCGGCGGTAATCTACAATCTTTTCAAGCAGTTGCCGAAGGTGCGGCTCGTGCTGCGACTCGCGGTCCCATTTGGCAAGCACGGCCGGGGGCACTTCGATATCGCGGCGTAATTCCTCCGCGGAATGGCCACGTAGAAAGAGCCCATAAAAGAACGCGGCCTCCCGCTGAGGGAGCTCGAGCTCGCCCCCAGCGCCGGGGGGTTGAATCGCCTGATCGATCGGATTGGACGCTGTTGCCATAGCCGAAAAATGCAGTTTACAGATTTCCGGGCAAGCGTCAAGTGGAGCGCGTGAAGATTTTCCAGTTGAGCTAGGCGGCCGTATCAGCCGCAAGCCGGAGGTTATTCAGTCATTGGATGCGGTTCATTTGCGACCGCACTAACGCAGTTCTGCTGAAACTTTTGCCTGTCCACGGCGTAGATCAGATAGAGGCAAATATGATTGCCGAACGAATGGGACGAATTCGCAAGGGCGGAATTGCAATCGCCACGCTGTTGATGCTGGCGTCCTGCGCGCAGCGGACCCGGGCTGCCCAGAACGCTCAACAGCAGGGCGACGCGCAGCAACAAAACGGCGCGCAGCGGCAGGGCGCTATGACCATGAGGTCCGCCGACATGCAGCAGGAAGCGCAAGCGAATCCGGACGCAACGAAGTCCGCCATGGGCGCGATGTCGGGTCCGATGGGTTCGATGCACATGAACGCGCACATGTTCATGACCGCGCTGCGTCCGAAGCAGTCCGGCGATGATGAGCGAGCCGCGCAGATCGTCGAGACTGTGCGCGCCGCTATGGAGAAGTACAAGGACTATCACGTGGCGCTGGCCGACCGCTACCGCATCTTCGGTCCGAACGTTCCGCAGCCGATTTATCACTTCACGAATTATTGGAACGCGATGAAGGCGAGTTTTACGTTCGATCCCTCCAAGCCCACGTCTCTGCTGTACAAGAAGGAGAATGGGACGTATGTGCTGGTCGGCGCAATGTTCACCGCCCCGAAAAGGTTCACCGAAGACCAGTTGAACGCGCGAGTGCCGCTCAGTGTTGCGCGCTGGCACAAACACGTGAATCTCTGCCTGCCGCCCCGCTGGTCCGGCATTCACGAAGTCGATTGGAAGCAGTTTGGGCCAAACGGCTCGATCGCCACACAGCAGGCCTGCGAGGCCGCCGGCGGCCGTTGGATTCCGGAGATTTTCGGCTGGATGGTCCACGTGTATCCGTACGAGACCGATCCGAAAAAGATCTGGGCGCACTGAGGCACTCGGCAAGAAGTGGCCCGGATGTAGCCACGAATCTGAATCCGCCCGGTCGCAACTTTTGGCCTCGCGCCGGGTTTCACCAAGTGGCTAGGAGGGAAAGCGCACCGCCTGGCCGGATCAGACGTGTATCCTGCTGCAACCCCCGGGGAGGCTCGCGCTTCGGGCCTCCTCTATTCATCGTGTTGTGGCGCCGCCGTAGCGCTTGTCCTTGCAGTGGCCATCTTATCTTTCACGCGGCCACGTGCGTTCTGATTTGTACCTTCGCGGGCTCCTCGTGTTGCGATGCTCGCTCGCCGCATAGGCGAAGCGCTTGCAAACTCGTCCGTCCTGCATCAATATTCCGCTCGTTCTCAGGCCAAGTAACGCGCTGCGCGTCGTCAGTCGTGCGCAGCTACTGAAATGTGGTTGGAGGTGCATCAGTGATACGGCGGATTTTGTTGTTGTCCTGTACATGCAGTCTTGCATTTGCCCTGTGCCCGGCGTTGCGGGCGCAAACGCTTTCACCGGAATTGAGGAAGCTCGACGTTTCCGCGGGCCGCTGGGTGTTTCACGGCAAAGAGCTGAAAACGAAATCCGGCAAGCCCGACTCGTTCACCTGGAGTGAGGACTGCCGCTGGTCTTCGAACCATCTCTACCTCGAATGTACGTTCAGCAATGTGTGGGCAGGGAAGCCGATCGAGTCGCTCGTCGTCGACACGTACAACACTCGCGATAACAGCTACTGGCACTATGAGCTGTACGCGACGGGCGAGCATGGCAGCAACCCGTTCGTTTCGCGCATGGACATCAAAGGCAACATGTGGATTGAATATGGGCAGCAGGCTGTCCCGGGAAAGAAGCCGGGCGAGCGTATCGTGTATCAGTGGAACCCGCCGAACCGCGTGAGCGTCGCGATCGAAACTTCCAAAGACGGCACCAACTGGACGACGGTCGATCAGGGCGAAGGTGTTAAGCAGCCGTAACGCTGCAACCTCGTCCGAACGCGAGCCGCGCTCTTGCAGGGAGTGGCGTTCGCCGTTTGCTACTCGGTCGTGTAAGTGATCTCCAATTTGCGAATCCGGTAGCAGGAAAAGACGAGCACCGCGGCAGTAAAGCAAAGCAGGCCAACGATCGTCGTGAACCACGAAAGCGGTTCGGGTTCAACGGTGAAGAGCGAAAGAATCCCCGGCGGAAATACCTTTACCGGATAAAGCTGCTTCAGATAGAACGTAATACTCAGCAATTGAAGTGTTCGCGGCAGAATCGGCGTAACCGCTTCCCAGCCAAAGAACAGCGCTCCGGGAACAATCGGATTCTTGAACACCAGGCTTAGCCCGAGGAACACGGCGCCGTAGCCCAACGTGCCGAGCGCGATCACCAGGACGTACGCTCCCATCTGCCGCAATCCCGGCCCGTGGAACACGTACGCTGAGCCTAGCGAGCCGAGCCGGCTGTAAACAAAATAAAAGCAGCCGAGCAGCGCCGCCTCGAAGAGAATGATCGCTGTGATCGAGCCCGCCAGAAATTTGCCGATCACGAGCACTTCGCGGCGCACGGGCGACAAAAACGCATAATGCAGCGTGCGTTCCACCATCTCGCCCCGAAACAGCCAGCTGAAAATCCCCATGCATGCGAAAAACAGCCCGAGCTTCACGTAATAGAGCTGCACGATTCCCGCAAGCACTTCTGTGTCGCTGTGCAAGGCCTCCGCGTTTATGGGATCTCGAAACGGGCCGACTTTATGAATGAACGTCATCAGCGTCGGCACGAACGCCAGCAGATAGATCCAGAGCCGCCGCTTCGTGAACAGGCCGCGCCGCAGTTCGCGTTGGATCAGCACGCCTACCTGGCTGCGCCACGCGCGCCAGGGTTGCTCGCGCGTTCGAGCGACCAGTCCAGCCGGTACTTCGCGAACGTTCATGCCAGGTTTCCGTCCGATCCGATCAGGTACTGATAGATCGAGTTCACATCTTCATCCGCCGGGGCAACCGCTTCGATTTGAACCAGCCCTGCCACGACGACGCGGTTCAGCAGCAGGAAAAATTCATCGGCATTCGTGGTCCGCACCAGGACGCCTCCTCCATCGCTCTGAATGGCAGCCTCCACTACATGATCGAGAGAAAACGCTTCGGCAGCCAGCCGCTTTGCGTTCGAACAGCGCACCAGAATTTGCATCGGCTGGTCCCGCACTTCGTTGCGCACCGACTGAATCTGGCCTTCCGCGACGATGAAACCGCTGCTCATCAGCACCACTCGGTCGGAAATGCGATCGACGTCTTCCAGAATGTGGCTCGAGATGACCAGATGAAGGCCTTCGTCGGCCAGAGCCCGGAAGAGCGCGAGCATTTCCGCGCGCGCCATCGGATCGAGTCCGTTCATCGGCTCGTCCAGGATCAGGACGGACGGATGGTGTGCGATCGCCTGCGCCAGCCGGACGCGCTGCCGCATTCCTTTGCTGTAGCCGGCTGCGCGGCGGTTGGCTGCTTCCTGCATTCCAACTCGCGCCAGAGCCTCGCGTGCCAGTTCCGCAGCCTGCGCGTGCGGGAATCCCCCCAGCCGCAACGGCCAATAAACGAAGTCATACCCTTTTATTCCGCGCGGGAACGAATCGAACTGAGTGCAGTAGCCCACCTGCTTGAAGAACTCGTCTGGCTGGCTCGGGGAGAGACCGCGCACCATCACCGTCCCGTGCGTCGGCTGGATCAAGCCGGTCATCAGGTTCATCAGCGTCGTCTTGCCCGAGCCATTAGGCCCGACCAGTGCCGTGATTCCCGGCTCCAGCGAAAAGCTGACGCGGTTCACTCCCAAAATCTCGCCGTAGAATTTCGAGACGCCTTCGAAAACGATTTTGCTGTTTTCGGAGATCATCCGCGCACCACCTCAAACGCGCGCAGCCGCGTGTGCAGCAACTGCAAGCAGAAAATGCAAATCGCGATCAGCATGCCCCACGCCGCGGGCTTCGGGATCGCGCCCTCGCCGCCCTGGTATGTCGAATGGAACCCTGCCCACACAATCTCCTGAAACATGTAGGAAATGTTCAGAAGATTTCCCCAGTTCGTGTGCAGCGTCGCGTTCAACACAGCTCCAAACCCGGCGGGAATCAGGAAAACTCCGAAAATCGACGCCATCGCCAGAATTCGCCATTTCACCCACGCCGATGCCGCCAGCGCGACGAGCGACAGCAGGATGATCCAGATAAAGCTGCACCAGAGAATTGGGCCAATCATCCACAGATGGGGCGTGAGCCAGCCGTCGGGTCCCATTCCGGCCTGCAACAACAGTAAAATCAGCGCCGGAACCCACGTCATCAGAGAGAGCAAAACTGCGAGAACCGCGAATTTCCCCGTTACGTATTCGGCGCGGCTCAGCGGGCGGCTAAGGAACAGCGGCAACGCTCCGTTGGTCAAATCGCCCGCCACAAGAGTCGGCGCCGCCCAGCACGTCAGCAGGAAGGCGAGTGAAGTTTGGACTTCGAGAAAAACCGCAAAAAATTCCTCTCCGACGGGAAGGACCGCCGACGACCGGAACGAAAGCACCTCATGCAACAGTTTGTTGTTCGCGACGAATATGTATCCGGCGAATCCCAATATTGGTACGAGCGCCAGGATGAAAAATCCGGTGAAAAATCGAGAACGAAACAGGTCGCGGGTCGCATAACGCGTCAAAACAAATGCGCGCGACCATCTCTTCGTCAACGATCCGCTATATGCTTCGTAGCGGCGCTTATATACGGCCATTCACCGCTCCCGTTTGGGCCATTGCGTTCATGAAAATGTCTTCCAGCGAATCGCGGCGGTAGTTCAGCTTGCGAATACGCACTCCCTGTTCCGCGGCCAGGCGGTACACATCGTTGATTTCGATTCCGTCTGGAAGCACAACTTTCATGCGCGAATCTCCAAACGCCGCGCACTCGCAGCCGATCGCCGCGAGTCCCGAGGTAAAACCGTTGCTCGATCCCATCACTTCTATCTCGAGGAAGCGGCGATTCGCTTTGCGTTCTTCTTCCAGATTGATAATGCCCGCTATCCGGCCGTCGCGCAGGATGAGGACTTCGTCGCAGGTCTGTTCCACGTCATGCAGCAGATGCGAAGAAAGCAGCAGATGCGTGTTGCTCGCCTGTCGAATTTCACGGATCAAGCCGATCAACCGCTTGCGTCCTGGCGGATCGAGGCCGTTCGTAGGCTCGTCGAGAATCAGCAACCGCGGTCCATGCACGATCGCCTGCGCGAGCTTCGCCAGTTGCTTCATCCCAAGCGAATACGTTCCGAGTTTGCGGTACCGCGCCTCGCCCAGCCCCACATAAACGAACGCCTCGTGCGCCCGTTCGAGCGCCAGATCCGGAGGCAAGCCTGAAATTTCAGCCATGTAGCGGACGAAATGAACGCCGGTCGTCTTAGCGATGAACGCATCATTTTCCGGCATGTAGCCCACCAGCGAGCGCAGTTCGTTGGTCGCGCCGCGAATATCCAGCCCGAGAACGCGAGCCGTTCCAGCGGAAGGCGGGTGAAAGCCGAGCAGGGTATTGATCAGCGTCGACTTGCCCGCGCCATTCGGCCCGAGCAGACCGATTGCCCGCGAATGCACTGCTCCCGTCAGGCCGTGAAGGATCTTCCGGCTGCCCAATTGAACTTCGAGACCGCTCAGCTCGATCGTCGGCGCCATCTGTTTAGATTACGGCTTAACTGCGTGAGAAGTTCCGCTACGCCCGCGTCCAAGGAGATTCAGCAGAGTCATCGCGTCCGGCTGAAAGTCGAGCAGGTTGGTTGTGCTCGCCACCTCGATCGTGTTTGTCCCTCCGTAAGCACAAATCGCAGCCGGCTTGGCGTTTTCTGCCAATTGTTGCAATTCGCCTTGATCCGCCTGGCCAAGCTGCGCCGCAAGCGGCTGCACCAGCGGACCAACGTTCCGTACATCAGCGCGGAAAAGTTCGCGTACGAATCGCGCGGCAGAAGCGCGTGGAACGATCCCGACGCCGCGAGCGAATCCCCATTGGCATATGTCGAAAGGGCATTCATCACGATCGCGCGGGACGGCCCCGCCACAAGATACCCATTCGCGTAGGTGTAATCAATTTCCGATGGGCCGTTTCCCTGCGCGAAAGTGATCCTGTAGAGCGTCCTGTCTCCGCTCTGTTGCCGTTCGAGCGCTACGACGGGCTTGCCCGATACGATGAAATGCTGGCCTGCTGTCTGAACCAACGTTGCGATCGACTGCTGCAACGCGGAAGGTTCGTTCACTTCGGCGATCAGTTTCCACGATGGTTTCGGCAACACGGGGCCGTCTACCGCGAACGTGACCTCGCCGCCCAGCGCCCCCGCCAGATTGTTGCGAAGATCTACGCCGATGCTCGCCTCTTCTTGCTCAAGCTCTGCGCTGACGTTCGACTGATTGTGCGCCTGCACCAGCCGCACGAGATCATCGAACATGCTTGCGGGCTGCTTCGTAACCGCGGACGCCACTGCTGTCGCGTTGGCAGAAACGAAATTTAGAGAGCCCATTGGCGCCGGAGCAGCGAGCCAGGAAGCAAGGCCGCTGCGCTGTTGCGTGAAGCCCAGCACGGCCCGATTTTCGGTCTGCCCGGAAATGTCGCCGTGCGTGGCGATCAAGTACTTCATGCCTCCGAATCCCAAAGCGGTCATCGTAGGATTTACGCTGCTAGGCACGCCGGCATTCATCCCGTCAGTCATCATGCCGCGCTTCTCCTGAACGTGAGCCACAATGCGTTCAAGATTGGCTGCAAACAGCACTTGAGCGCCGTGGCTATACACTCCAAGAATCTCTTTCCCGAAATCGGTATTCTCGAATCCCGACGGACCTTTCTCGAGCGCTGCGTTCATGCGCGACACGCCTGCCGCACTTCCAACGACCAGCACGTCAGGACGCACCAATGCGACGATCCCTTTCCCGCTCGATGAGAGCGACGCAACTGAATTCTCGTCGACCACTCGAACTGGTGGCTTCGATGATCCGCCGAACATCGAGATCTGTCCGCGCAGAAAATCCGCAAGACCCTGATTCTTGATGGGCGCCAGCAGCACAGGCCCGTTCTTGCCATCCAGGTTGCCTACCAGCACCATTTCGTCTCCCAGATACTGGCTCGCCTTTTCGATTTCTCCGATCGCCAGCCCGAGCATCACATCTTGTTGTGGCTTGGTGACGCGGTCCCACCACTCGCGCAGCACGGGGCTGCGGTTCAGCTCGTCCTGGAAAATCTGCTCGCCCTGCGCGAAGGTGTTGCCTAGGTTGGGGACGCTTACGTACAGCACGGTGTTATCGGGGACTCGCGGAAGAATTGTGCTCTGGTACCGCGGCGCAGGAGACGGAATTTGCTCCAGCCGGTGCCCCAAGTGTGAAAATTCGTCCAGCAACGCCGCGTACTGCTGCCGATTCTGGCTCCAGCCGATCTGGCGGCTCACCGGGACTGCACCCACGCTCTGCGGCGTCGCCACCGACTGTCCCGCGTTTAGGACAGAATCTTTTCCATCGTGCGCGACGCTCACGGTGCCTTCGATCACGCCGACCCGCGAGCCCTTGGTTCCCGACTCGATCGAGAAAATTGTCCCCGTATCAGACACGGTACAGTCTGGCGTGAGCACGTAAAGATGCCCGCTCCGCCGATGCGGTGCCTGCACGATGATGTCGCCCTGGTCGAGGTGAATCGTCGTGTTCCGGAATCCGGCGCTTACCGCAAATTCCGTCCGCTCGTTCATCTCCACGCGGCTGCCATCCAGCAGCCGCAGAACTGCATGCGAATCCGCGCTTGTGCGAACCAGCTGGCCCTGCCAAATCTGAGCGCCCGCGTTCAGCGGACTTTCGCTCGTCGCTGAAACCAGATACGCATGCCCGTTAATCGATTCGACTCGCGCGCGGCTGCCTGCCGGTCCAGCGACGTAGCGCAAACCGATAAACACGCCGGCGGCTGCGACCAGCACCACCGTCGCAGCAGGCCAGCCATATCGTCCGAGCTTCCATCGCGACGCTTGCGTCGAAGGGCGAATTTGCCAGTGTGCAGCCGTTGCAACCGGATCGGCTGCTCCCGCGGCATAAGCGCGGCACGACGCGCATTCGCGCAGATGGTCCTCGACGATCAATCGCCGCGCCGGCGAGAGCCCAGCTTTCTGCACTAGCGGCAGGTCAGCGCGGATGCCGGCGCATCCATGCGCTTCACTCGCGGGAATCGCACTCGCCGCTTCGATCCGCTGCCACGCTCGTTGCGCAGACTGCTCCACGGTCGCCGAAGGAATTTCTTCGGCTCGTATTCCGGAAACTACCTGGTCGAGTTTGTCGTCGTACTTTTTTCCAAACATGACTTTGCCTCGCTCGTCAAAAACGCTCGTAGCTCTTTGCGCAGTCGCGCTCGCGCGCGGTGCAGCGTTACCGCTACCACCGCCTGCGACGTCTCCATCATTCGCGCTACTTCGGGATTGTCGAGCCCCTCCACGTATCGCAGCACAAACATCTCCGCCGTTCGCGGATGCAGCTTCGCTATCGCTTTCCGCAGCCGTTGCCGCAGTTCTGCCGACGATTGCGCCTGCTCGGGAGAGCTCTGCGAGTGGGATGGGATCGAGTCGTCTTCGATCGGTACTTGCGCCTGAACGCTGCGTGAACGTAACAGGTCGAGCGCCGAATTCACCGCGGCACGCCGGATGTAGCTGCCGATATCGCGGATTCGGTCGTCGTCGAGTCCGCCGCGTGCCAGCCGCAAAAATACGGCCTGCGCGACATCCTCGGCGTCAGGCAGGTTTCCCGTGATTCGGAACGCCGCCTGCAACACCGACGCGTAGTGCGCTCGAAAGATCGTTTCCAGTTCCGTGGCCACGGCAGCTACCTTCAATGTGCCCACCGCCGTCGACAACGTGTTCGCTGCTGTCGCCAACTGCCCCTCCCGACCTCTGCCAGATAGACGTTAGAGGCCGGGAATTCTTAACAGGGGCCGGCGAAAAAGTTTAGGGCTCGTTCGGCGATGGAATCGTGATGATATTACTGCGCTTCCATTTGCGATACACGTTGGCCACCCCAAGAGTCCAGAAGGGAACAAGATCGGCACCCGGTACGATCTCGCCCAAGAAAGACGGAAGAAATTCCCAGTGCCAGCCGACTAGTCCGACCAGCGCGGCCGCCACCGCAAAATCCAGTACGTCATCCGCGGGCGAGAGCGCACCGTCACCAAAAAGGGGAAATAGGATGATTTGCAGCGCATCCGTCGCAATCGCCAGGGCCAGCGCAATCCGAAACCGCGAACGCTCCGACAGCGTGATTTGGCTCTCGGTGATTTGATCCTTTGCCATCGCAGCCTCAGCCCACAATTGTGCGCCCGGTCGGTGCCGGATAGAAGCGCTTCTGGACAGTGTTGTTCGCTGAGCCCGGCTTGCGATGCCTGAACTTGCATTTTGGCTCGCGCAACCTCGCTTGCTCAAAAAAACGGCTTGTAGCGCTTTCAGGCTCAAATGACGTAACAGTAGAAAGCGAAAACAGGAGAAAATCACCTGCGATGGGGCTTAGTGGCCGCCATGTACCGCCTGAACCACCGAAATCACCACGATGGCCATCATGAACAGCACGTAAATCCGCAATCCCCATAGCGCCGCTCGCGTGCCAAACGACAGAGGCCGCCTGCCGAAACGCGACTGCGACTTCGCCGCCACCACCTGGTCCGCCTCAAGCAGCGAGAGAACCAGCCGCGGATCCTTCAGATCCGGCCGAACCGGTCGCGTGCCGCCTACTCGACTCGTAGACTCGTTCGTATTTCGTTCGTTCCGTTCCATTCGATGTGCCTCGGCTGAATCTATCGTTATCACCCGCCTAACAATTTCGGGAAAATCGTCGCCACGGCAAAACCAACTCCCGCCACGATTAACAACACTGTCACAATGATTCCCGCCGCGTTGGCCCACGTGCCGTTTACGTGCTCCCCCATGACTTCGCGATCGTTCACCAGCAGTAACAAAAACGCCAGCGCCGGTGGCATCGCCAGAACGGCAATCACGTTCACCGTCAGCACGACGAACTCGAGAGGGAAGCGCGGAATCAGCACGAGAGCTGCCGCCACGCACGCCGATCCCATCAGCGTCAGATAGAAGGGCCACGCCTCGCGCAACGGCCGATTCAAACTGTGGCCCGTTCCCAACACTTCGCCAAACGCGTACGCCGAGGATGTTGAAATCGTGATCGCCGCCACGATTCCCGCTTCAAAAATTCCGAGAGCGAACAGCGCGGCGCCTGCATGCCCGATCCATGGCTCGAGCGCCTGCGCGAATTCAGCCCCTTGGAAGGCTGCGGCATTGATTCCGTGGCGAAATAGCGGCACGGTTGCCAGAATTGTTGCGATCGCAAAAATCGCCGCCAGCGCCGCCCCAACCGCTGTGTCGATGCGCCCGGCGTTGATATCGCGCGGCTGGATTCCTTTGTCCACCACCGCGCTCTGCTGAAAAAAGAGCATCCACGGCGTTACCGTCGCGCCGATCGTCGCCAGGAGCAGGACCAGAATGTCGTAGTGACTCCCCTGCGGCAGCGGGGACCACGTCAGCATCGCGCGGCCCACGGCGTGCCAATTCGGACGCGCAAGAATCGCCGCCGGAATGAACAGCGCATTAAAAATCGCTAAGCTCAGCGTAATTCGTTCCCATGTCCAGTATCGTCCCGTCGTGATCGCACCCAGAACGATCACCAGCGCTCCACCGACCGCGATCGACGGCCGAATACCGAAGAATCCCAGGC
>Ga0335075_10010551_pt1 | contig 14013 bp, 13 predicted proteins | sample Lox_Sample_24_FD_206723 | JGI IMG/M metagenome (GOLD analysis project Ga0335075, IMG submission 206723) | Soil microbial communities from Loxahatchee National Wildlife Refuge, Florida, United States - Lox_Sample_2.4 | ecosystem: Environmental > Terrestrial > Soil > Wetlands | place: USA...
GCGGAACGCGGCCTGTGACGGCAAGTCCGGCGGCAAAGTGCGCGGCGAACATCGCTTCAGCGCTCCTTTGCCGACCCGGAATGAATCAGGATCAAAATCAGTGCGGGAATCACAATCAGCAGCAGTTGCTGCACGGCTTCAGCGGTGGGCAAACCAAGCCTCCAGACTTGGCGATGTTCACGAGGATATCGCAAACGTCGCGGAGTCTGACATAACCAGAAGCCCGGGACATTCACTCCAGTCATCCAACAACTAACTGCTACTTTGTCCCCTTGAGGAACTCGTCAACTTCGCCTCCTGCAATAAACGAGTGAGCCGCAGCGTCACCGGCCGGAGCGAAATCCGGCTGATACAGCACCCACACATGATCGCTGCGTGTGATCGGAGCACCAGCGACGAGCTTATACGACTGTCCGTTAGCCTCAAATGTGATGCGGTTGAAGTTAACCTTAGCCTGTACCGATCCCGGAATGGGAGCAGGCGAGAAGAGGAAACGCCCCTGTCCAGCCAGATAGATCATGACAGCCATACCATGCGGTTCGTACGCGCTTCCGAATCCCAAATCTCCCAGTACCTGATCGCCACGCAGGATCACCGGCGTAAGAATTCGCAATTGATCCGCATCGGGGTCAAGCTGTCCCTCGGCCACTGGGACGTGGTCCACCCACTCGCCGGTGATGGTCAGGTCACCGAATCCAGCAACATTTACTCGGAGTGTATCTCCGGGCGTAAATGAATATTGCTGCTGAGGCTGGTTTGCGACGGTGTCGGTCCCCATCTCAATGTCCGGTTTTCCCGGCTCAATTGGGGCATAAATCGAGCGCACTCCGAGAAGAATGCGATTGCCATCGATTCCCAGAAAGCTAACCTCATCGCCCAGCACGCCCGACGTGGCGGCGGTGGCGTTCACTTTGCCTATCGCCGAACAGACGCTCAATCTCTTGTTCTTTTTGGTCGAGAACGCGCAATCGTACGTGTTTCCGGAACCAGCGGAGACTTTCAGCATCACTACAGTGCCCTCACTGCTGGCGCGCGCGCCCACCACCACCAGGCCGGAGCCAAGCAGCACCACGCCGATGACGAGCACGGCGAATACGATTCGAGGGATCCTCATACGCTCCCATCCTTTCTGCCACCACTTTGCCAGGCTGCCCCGGCTCTGGTTCCACGCCATCGGCGTAACGTTCTGCTGCGCATCCAGGCTCGCCATCCGTCGCAGCTCCGCGCCCATCTCCAGGTATTCGGTCATCCGCGCTCGGCACATGGCGCATGCCCCAATGTGCTCCGCTGCTGCCGGCGGAATTCTCTCGCCGTCGCACAGGGCGGAGACGAACTCCACCGCTTCTTCACACCTCATAGAGCCTCCTTTCCCGCTCCGGATGGCGGCTGTGCCAGGCTTCCCGCAGTGCCTCGCGCGCGGTGAACAGTCGCGACCGCACCGTACCCATCGGAATTTCGAATGTCACGGCCAGCTCCGCGTACGACTGGCCCTCCACCTCACGCAGCCACAGCAGCGTGCGGTGCTCCTCGGGCAGACGGCGGAACACATCGTCAACCATCGCGCGAACCTCCGCCCGATCGGTGTCGGTCCAATCTTCCGGAAGCGGGTCCGACGGCCTTTGCTGCCGCCACCACTCCGAAGCCCGCTTCCTGCCAATGCCGAACAGGTAAGCGCGTAAGGCCCCGCGTTCCGGGTCATACCCGTTTGGCTGTTTCCAGATCTGCACGAACGTCTCCTGCGTCAGATCCTCAGCGGTCTGCCGTTCGCCCACGATCAGTTGCAGAAAAGTCCGCAGACGGGGAGCATGCTCGCGATAAAACGCGTCGTAAACGCTCGCATCTCTGCGGCAAATCGCCGCCCAGACTTCCCGGTCGTCAGGCAAAATGTTTCTCCACCTCGATATTCGGGTTTGAGGGGCAATAAGTTCGACCGTCCTGCAGATTTTCCTGGATCCAGCCGTTCGGAAATCTGAGCCTCAGAAACTCCGGGTGGCGTCGGCAGATTATTTCGCAGGTTGACATCCCACCCGCCCTCTGGTTTCATCGCTTCATCCCCATGGTTCGCCCGCAGCCAACGCGCATCGCTGTCTCCATCGCCATCGCGCGAATTAGCATCGCCATCTCTAAAGGAGCGGGCGGCTAGCGAGCAATCGCATCAGGAAAGAAACCAGCCATCGCGCTCCTCGCGCCGATGGCTTTTGTTTTTGCACTTTCTGCACGGAGGTCTTCACCTTGAGCGTCACACTCGACTCCATCCGGTCCGCGCGCAAGCGCATCCACGGCCACCTTTACCTCTCGCCGGCGCGTCATTCCGCTGGCTTGTCGGAGATGACCGGCCAGCAGGTCTTCCTCAAGCTCGACAACCTGCAGCGGACCGGCGCGTTCAAGGAGCGCGGCGCGCTCAACCGGATCCTCACGCTCACGCCGGAAGAGCGCAGCCGCGGCGTGATCGCCGCCAGCGCCGGCAATCATGCGCAGGCGGTGGCGTATCACGCCAGCCGCGAAGGCTTGCGCTCGCGCATCGTGATGCCGCTGATGACGCCGCTGGTCAAGGTGGCGGCGACCTCGAATTTCGGCGCCGACGTCGTTCTCCACGGCGCGAATTACGACGAGGCCTGCGCCGAGGCCATCCACCAGAGCCAGGACGGAGGCATGACCTTCCTGCATCCCTTTGACGACGACGAGGTGATTGCGGGGCAGGGAACCATCGGCCTTGAACTGCTGGAGCAGGTCCCCGACCTTGAAGCCGTCGTGGTGCCCATCGGCGGTGGCGGCCTCATCAGCGGCGTAGCGTGCGCCATCAAGGAGAGCCGCCCGCAGGTTCGTGTCATCGGCGTGCAGACCGAGCGCCTGCCGTCCATGCTGCGCGCCACCGAGGCAGGCCATCCCGTCACCGTGCCGGCCGAAGCCACCATCGCTGACGGCATCGCAGTACGCCGCGCGGGCGAGAAGACGGTTCCGCTGGTGAAGAAATATGTCGATCAGCTGGTGACGGTCGATGAAGAGGAGATCGCCAGCGCGATTCTGGTGCTGCTGGAGCGCGAGAAGACGCTGGCCGAAGGTGCCGGGGCCGCGGCATTAGCCGCCCTGCTCGAAGAGAAGACGTCGCTGAAAGGGCAGCGGACGGCGGTGCTCGTCTGCGGAGGCAACATCGACGTCACGCTGCTCTCAAAGATTATCGAGCGCGGCCTGGTCAAGGACGGACGCCGCACCCGCGTGCGGATCCATCTCACCGATCGCCCCGGCGCGCTGCACCATCTCACGAAGATCATCGCGGACCTCCGCGCGAACATCGTGCAGACTTCACACGACCGGGCGTACTACGGCGTCAGCCTCGGCGATACTGTGATCGATTTCACCCTCGAAACCCGCGGCGCCGGCCACATCGGTGAGATTGAAACGGCTTTAACTCAGGCGGGATACCGCCATGAGCGCATCGAATGAGTGCATCTGGTCCCTGGTCCCCGGCACCTTGTACCCTGTAATTCATGGCCGACCAGCTCTACCTCAGCCTGTGGTATCCGAACTTCCGCATCGACGCGCTGCCCGCGGCACTCGAGCGCGTGATGGAGCAGTTCGCGTCCGCCGGCGGCTCTGCGCGCGTAGCCGCCGCGACGGTCTACCCCATCTCGTGGAATGAATCGCCGGTTTGGCAGCGCGTCTTTCGCAACGAAGCCGACGATGAGGCGGCCAGCCCCAAAGCCGCAATCTCCGCGGCCATGGAGACCGTTCACATCGACTACGCCTGGGAGTTTGAACTGACCTGGGAGCTTTGGGTTCCGGAGCAGGCGGGGGGCCTCGACGTCATGTGGCGGCACGAGCCGCGCGTAGTCCGCGTCGTCGCTTTCGGTCCTGAATTCGATGACCGCACCTGGGAAACCAACGGCCACGTCCGCGTCGACATCGGCCTCGATACGCCGTTCCTTTACGAGGACCTCGACCTCGATGAGGACGCTGTCGAGCGGGTGAAGCAAAACGTCCAGATGCTGGTGGATTTCACCAACGGCGTCCAAAAGCATGGTGGCATCTCTACCCGCCTGCTCTGGACCGAATCCGGCGAAAGCCTGGTTCATAAGCTCATAGAACGGCTCCAGCAGGTAAACTGAAGAATGGTGCCCGCGGGCCTGCTGAGCCAGGCAGGACCTTCGGCCCGTGCCTGCCGCCCAGGCCTCTGAGCGGGCCATATGCGGCGCTCGCAGGCGGCGATCGTCCTGATGTACCAAAATTGAATCATCTTCACTGGGCCGCGGAGACGCGCAACACTCTCGCGGTATGACAAGAGCATGCGGCCGCTGGCTCGGTCGCAGAACGAAGAACGAAAAGGCGTGCTCATGAAGGTTCTCGTGGTTGGGGGCGACGGTTATTGCGGGTGGGCGACCGCGCTCTATTTATCCGAACGTGGTTACGACGTCGCGATCGTCGACAGTCTCATTCGCCGGCACTGGGATCAGGGCCTCGGCGTCGACACCCTCACCCCCATCGCTCCCATCCGCCATCGCGTCGATCGCTGGCATGAGCTGACCGGCAAAAAGATCGAGCTCTTCGTGGGCGACATCTGCGATTACTCTTTCGTGCAGAACTTCATGCGCAGCTTCGAGCCGGAAGCCATTCTGCACTTCGGCGAGCAGCGCTCCGCGCCGTACTCGATGATCGATCGCGAGCACGCCGTCATGACCCAGGTCATGAACGTGACAGGCACGCTCAACCTGCTGTATGCGATCAAGGAATTCAACCCGGCCATCCACCTGGTGAAGCTGGGCACGATGGGCGAATACGGCCAGCCCAACATCGACATCGAAGAAGGCTACATCACCATCCAGCACAACGGCCGCGAAGACCGCCTGCCGTATCCGATGCAGCCCGGCTCGTTCTACCACCTGAGCAAGGTGCACGACACGCACAACATCCGCTTCGCGTGCAGGATCTGGGGCCTGCGCGCCACCGATCTCAACCAGGGCGTGGTCTATGGCGTGCTCACCGACCAGACCGGCATCGATGACCTGCTGATCAACCGGCTCGACTACGACGAAGTTTTCGGCACGGCGCTCAACCGTTTCTGCATTCAGGCGGCCATCGGCCATCCGCTCACGGTTTATGGCTCGGGCGGCCAGACGCGCGGCTTCCTCGACATCCGGGACACCATTCGTTGCATGGAAATCGCTGTCGCCAACCCCGCGGCGGCGGGCGAGTTCCGCGTCTTCAACCAGTTCACGGAGCAGTTCAGCGTCCTCGATCTGGCCACGATGGTGAAAAAGGCCGGCGAAGACGCCGGGCTCAAAGTCCAGGTGGACCACGTCAAAAACCCGCGCGTCGAAAAAGAAGCGCACTACTACAACGCGAAAAACACCCAACTGAAGGATTTGGGGCTCGTCCCGCACTGCCTGTCGGAGTCGCTGCTGACCTCCCTGCTCGACTTCGCCATCCGGTTCAAGGGCCGCGTGGACAAGTCGCAGATTATGCCTACCGTGACCTGGAAGTAGCGCAGTCAACGGGCATCCGCGGCGGCCAGCGCCCACTGGCTGCCGCTGGCAGCCTCGTTAACGGCCGCCTCCAGGCGCAACTTGCCGCTCAATCTTTTGCCCGGAAGTCGAAAATCGCGGTCTGCCATGAGCGCTTCGCTGGCTCAAAATAATCCCCGCGACTTCCATGACCTGAAAGGCGCATACTACGTCTAATCTGAACAGGGCGGAGTCCGCCCTGGAGAGGGGTGCCCCAATGCCCATCCGCCCAACCTCCCTGGTTCTGCTCCTCGGTGCAAGCCTCGTACTCTCCGGCGCCACCTTGTTCGCTCAGAGCACCAGCACCCCCGGTACCCCGGCACCCACAACACCTTCGGCAACCCCGGCTGCCTCGGCTCCGGCGACCGATCAGGCCCAGCCATCCCAAACGACGGCCTCGACGGACGCCCAGTCCGACCAGGACTGTCCCGGTCCGGTGCTGCATCGCGCTCCCGGTCGCGGCGACGTTTGCTCCCAGCAGGTTCCGATCGTTCCGCGGTCGGCCGGCGACGATGTTCAGACGGCCAGCATCCCCACCACCGATCCCAACGTGAACCCCTTCAAGCAGGCGGAACCCGATAAGAACGGGATGATGCCAGGAGTGAAGGCGGGCAGCATCGATGACGTGAACGCGGTGGGTACGCGCTGCATCGGCTGCCGCGGCATGGGGAACTGGTACTCGACCGACTCCGAAATCAAGATGGGTAAGCAGTATGCGGACGAGATCGAGAAGAGCACGCGCTTCATCACCGATCCGGTCATCACCGAGTACGTGAACCGCATCGGCCAGAACATCGTGAAGAACTCCGACTGCAAGGTGCCCTTCACGATCAAGGTGATCGACACGGACCAAATCAACGCCATGGCGCTGCCTGGCGGTTTCTTCTACGTCAACGCCGGGCTGATTCTGGCGGCGGACGAGGAAGCCGAGCTGGCTGGCGTGATGTCGCACGAGACGGCCCATGTCTGCGCCCACCACGCAGCCCGCGAGATGACACGCGCCAACTATGCGCAAATCGGTATGGTTCCGCTCATCATGATGACCGGCTATAGCTGGACCGGCTACGGCATCTACGAAGCCACGCAGCTCATGATTCCCATCACTTTCCTCGAGTTCTCGCGCGAGTTTGAGGCGCAGGCGGATTTTCTGGGCATCCAGTACATGTATCGCGCCGGCTACGATCCGCAGGCCTTCATCGCCTTCTTCGAAAAGATCGAAAACCTGGAGAAGACGAAACCCGGCATTGTGGCCAAGGTGTTTGAGGACCATCCGCCGACGCCGGATCGCATCGTCCACGCCGAACAGGAGATCGCGTCGCTCCTGCCGCCTAAGGATCAGTACCTGGTCACCACCTCGGAGTTCAACGACGTGAAGGCGAGGCTGGCGCGCATCGAGAACAAGCGGCGCATCACCGACAGGTCGAAGGGCAGGCCTTCGCTGCGGCGTGTCAGCTCCACGGACGGAAGCGACAACGGCGATCAGCCGACGCTCCACCGCCGTGACGATTCGAACAGCAACGGGAGCGGCAGCAACTAACTCACAATTTCGTCACCGGGAGAGGCCAGCCTGCGGGCTGGCCTTTCTGTCTGCGGGTGTCTCTCACGGTGACTGTACCCGACACCCAGCGCCCTGTACCCTGTTGTTCATGCGCTATCGTCCATTGGGAAAAACCGGTTTTGAAGTCAGCGACGTTGCCTGCGGCCTTTGGGGTATGAGCGGCTGGAGCGGTTCCGACGACGCCGAGTCGCTGCGGGCTCTGCAACTCGCCGTCGATCTCGGCTGCAATTTCTTCGATACGGCCTGGGCCTATGGAGCCGGGAAGAGCGACGGCTTTCTGGGCAAAATCCTCGCCGCGAATCCCGGAAAGCGGCTCTACTCAGCGTCGAAGATCCCGCCCGGGAACGGCAGATGGCCAGCCCGGTCCGCGTACGACTACAACGATGTATTTCCCGCAAAGCACGTTCTCAAACACGCCGACAAGATTCGCAGGGCGCTCCGTGTCGATACCATCGACCTGCTGCAGTTCCACGTCTGGGATGATTCCTGGACCGATCACCCTGAATTTCACAGCACCGTCGAAAAACTGAAGCGCGACCGGATCGTTCACGCCTTCGGCCTCAGTCTCAACCGCTGGGAGCCAGCCAACGGGATTCGGGCCATTCGCACCGGCCTCGTGGACGCCGTCCAGGTGATCTACAACGTCTTCGACCAGAACCCCGAGGACGAACTGTTCCCGTTGTGCGAGGAACTAAAAATCGGGGTGATTGCACGCGTTCCGCTCGACGAAGGATCGCTGGGCGGCAAAATGACCCGCGAAACCACTTTCCCCGATGGCGACTGGCGCAAAGGCTACTTCAACCCGGAGAACCTGCGCCAGACGCTGGATCGCGTCGATCGGTTGCGCGCCGAGCTTCCGCCGAACCTGTCGCTGTCCGATGCCGCATTGCGCTTCATCCTCGCGCATCCGGCGGTCAGCACCATCATCGTCGGCATGCGCCAGGCCGCTCATGTCCGCGGCAATCTCGCCCTCAGCGATGCCGGAGGCCTCGACGCGGCGTCGATCCAGCGCCTCCGCGCTCATCGCTGGGAGCGCAAACCCACGCCCTGGTCGAATTGATGGTTCGCCTGCCGCCCGTCGAGTGATGTTACGCAGTTACTGCTCCGGTAACTCCTTCTGTACGCCATAGTAACCAGCGCCGCGACGAAACCAGGCAGCCCCACCGCGCATCCTAGGGAACAGCACGGTGGGTGGACAAGAATGCTGCCGTTGATTTCGGTGATTTTGCCCGTCCTTGATGGGCGCACAACAATGCCAAAGTTGCTGGACGAACTGCTCCGGCAAAACTACCCTGCGGACCGCTTTGAAATCCTGGTGGTCGACCTGGGCTCCACGGACGGCACAGCCGATCTGGTTCGCCGCCGCTACGCGCAGAAGCACTCCTGCATCCGTTTGCTGGCCAGCCCCAGCCGGCGCGCCTCCGCGGGCCGGAACCTCGGCGTTCGCGCCGCGCGCGGCCAGGTGCTGGTTTTTATCGACGGGCATTCCTCCGTGCCGTCGCGCAATTTGCTTGAAGACACGGCAGCGCTGCTCAGCCGCACGGGCGCCGGGTGCCTGTGCCGTCCGCAGCCGCTCCGCGCGCCCGCAGAGACGCACATGGGCGACGTGATTGCGCAGGCGCGCTCCACCTGGCTGGGACACAGCCGCCATTCGCAGGCCGCCGACCTGCAGGTCTCCGCCTATGCAGATCCCGTTCACGGCGGCTCGACGTACCGCCGCGAGGTCTTCGAGCGCATCGGTCTCTTCGACGAGGCCTTCGACGCCTGTGCCGACGTTGAGTTCAACCTGCGCGTGCGGAGAGCCGGCATTCGCGCCTTTACCGATCCGCGCCTCGCCATCGACGACCGTCCGCCTGCCACGCTGGGCGCGTTTGCCCGCCAGATGATCGCGCGCGGTCGAGGCCAAATGCGCCTGATACGCAAGCATCCCGGCGCCGCGCAGTTTACCAGCCTCGTTCCGCTGGCGGTGCTTGTGACGTTGCTGCTGACGCCGCTGGCGTGGCTGCTGCTGCCGCGCATTCCTGCCCTGCTGGGATCCCTGCCGATCGCGCTCATGGCATGCGCCGTCGCGCTTGCATCGCTGCAACTGGGCATCCGTCACGGCCTCGGGGCCACGGCGAGGGCGCCGTGGGTCTTTGCCGCTCTGGGCTGTGGCATCGGGCTCGGTATTGTTCTGGAGTCGCTGTCGTTCATCAAGGGCGCCGATGGAGCGCAGCCTGCCGCCGTGCCGCAAACGACGCAGGCCCCGGCTCCCCTTGCTATGCCGCGAACGATTGCAGACCTGGAGCCGCTGCAGCAGACGAATCGCGCCGCCTGACGCTTCGCTACACTGGTCCGCGTGAGTGCTTCCTACCGCGGCCGCATTGCGCCTTCGCCCACCGGCCTGCTGCACATCGGCCACGCCCGCACGTTCTGGCAGGCGTATCGCCGCGCTCAGGACGCCCATGGCACACTGATCCTGCGTAACGAAGACCTCGACCCCCAGCGATCGCGGCCCGACTTCGCAGCGGCCATGCTGGAGGACCTCGGGTGGCTCGGCATCCGCTGGCAGGAGGGCCCCGACGTCGGGGGTCCCGTCGCGCCTTATGAGCAGAGCCGTCGCCGCCCGGTCTACCTCGCCGTCTGGAAGCAGCTGGCCGCAGGCGGGTATCTCTACCCGTGTACCTGCTCGCGCAAAGACCTCAGCAGCATCGCGCAGGCGCCGCATGAGGGTGGGCCTGCTCCGCGATGGGAGCAGGACGAAGGCCCCATGTACCCTGGTACCTGCCGCCCCAAAGCGGGCCAAGCCTCCGTAGACGCCGAAGCTCCCGCGGGGGTGAACTGGCGCTTCCGTGTGCCAGCCGGCGACGCCATCGAGTTTGTGGATCAGCATCTCGGTCCGCAGCGCTTCGTAGCCGGCGAGGATTTCGGCGATTTTCCGGTGTGGCGGCGCGACGATGTTCCCGCGTATCAGCTCGCAGTTGTCGCCGACGACATCGCGATGGGCATCACCGAGGTCGTGCGCGGCGCAGACCTGCTGCTCTCCACGGCTCGGCAGTTACTGATCTATCGCGCGCTGCAACAAGCGCCTCCGCGATGGTTTCACTGCTCGCTGGTCGTCGACGAGCAAGGCGAGCGGCTGGCCAAGCGCCACGACGCTCTGTCCATCCGCGCGTTGCGCGAGCAGGGAAAGACGACGGCCGAAGTGCTCGGCGATCCCTAGCGAGGAGCAGCGGATTGCGAATGGGCGGGCGGGAAGAGCGGAGGCGAGCTCAGGCGGTCTCTTCCTCTTCGCCCTGCATTTCCTCGATGGCCATATCGCGAAATTCGTTGGAGTCGAAAACGTCTCCGCAGTCGAGGCACTCGACGAACTCAACATCGTCTTCGCGCGCGACGACCCGGACCCTGGGGTGCTTGCAAACCGTATTCATGGGGTGATGGCTGGCAATTGAGCTGGTATGGGGCAGATTGTATTCCCGCCAATACGTCTGTCAACTGCCAACTTCAGGGGCCAGTTTCGATGGTGACGATTCCGTTAAACTGAACCCATGCCGAACGCGGAACGGGTATCGCTCGAAGACGTGCAGCGGGTGGCCGAACTGGCCCACCTCGAACTCGAGCCGGACGAAGCATCGCACATGCGCCGCGACCTCAACGCCATCCTGGATTACGTCGCGCAGCTCACCGAGCTGGACACTGCGAATGTCGCGCCCATGGCGCAGGTTTCGGAGGTGCTGGCCGCGGCAGGCGAGGCGCCCCCGGTTGAGTCGCAGGTGCTTCGCGCCGATGAGGTGCGCCCCTGTCTCGATCGCGACAAGGTGATGGCTTCCGCTCCGGAAACCGACTCCGTGTACTTCAAAGTTCCGAAAGTGATCGAGCGATGACGACGACTTTGGCGCCCCTTTCCATCGACAGCATTCGCTCCTCGCTGGTGGCGCGCGAGTCGACCGCGGCCGACATCGCGGAAGACTGCCTGGCCCGCATCGCCCGCGACGACGACCGCATTCACGCCTACCTGAGCGTCGATCGCGACTACGCGCTCGCGCAGGCAGCGAAGATCGATGCGCTTGCCGCCAGCGGCCAACCGCTGCCAAAGCTGGCCGGCGTTCCTATCGGGATCAAGGACGTGCTCACGCTGGAGGGATTTCCGGCGACCGCCGGATCGAAGATCCTCGAGGGCTATTGTCCTCCGTACACCGCGACCGCGGTGCGCCGCCTCGCCGAAGCGGGGGCCGTCTTTCCAGGCAAGCTCAACTGCGACGAGTTCGCGATGGGATCGTCGAACGAGAACTCCGCGTACGGCCCCGTGCACAATCCGCACGCGCTCGATCGCGTCCCCGGCGGATCGAGCGGAGGCTCGGCCGCCGCCGTGGCTGCGGGCATGGCCGTTGCCAGTCTTGGCACCGACACTGGCGGATCGATTCGCCAGCCTGCATCGTTCTGCGGGGTGGTGGGCGTGCTGCCCACCTACGGACGGGTATCGCGCTACGGACTGATTGCCTTCGCGTCGTCGCTCGATCGCATCGGCCCGTTCGCGACCAATGTGCGCGACGCAGCGACAGTATTGGGCGTGATCGCCGGGCACGATCGCATGGACGCGACCTCGTCGCCGCTGCCGGTTCCCGATTACGCAGCGGAGATCGACAAGGGCGTCGCGGGGATGAAACTCGGCGTGCCGGCGGAGTACTTCGCAGAGGGGCTCGACCCTGAAGTCCGATCGGCCATCGAGGACGGCATCGAGCGCCTGCGCGCAGCCGGAGCTGAGATTCGCAAGATCTCGCTGCCGCACACGCGCTACGCGATTCCCACGTACTACGTGATCGCGACGGCCGAAGCCAGCTCCAACCTTGCGCGCTTCGACGGCGTGCGCTACGGATTCCGAGCGCCGCAATCGGACACGCTGGCCGCGATGTATCGCCGCACGCGCGACCTCGGATTCGGCGCGGAGGTGAAGCGCCGCATCCTGCTTGGCACCTACGTGCTCAGCCACGGCTACTACGACGCTTTCTACCGCAAGGCGCAGCAGGTTCGGCGGCTGCTGACGGATGATTTCCTCGCGGCCTTCCGAGAGGTCGACGCGATCGTGACGCCCACAGCACCGACGCCGGCCTTCAAAATCGGCGAGAAGTCCGACGACCCGGTCGCGATGTACCTCGCGGATATCTACACCGTCACCGCGAGCCTTGCCGGCATCTGCGGGCTCTCGGTGCCCTGCGGCGCGTCGCGGGACGGGCTGCCGATCGGGATGCAGATCCTGGGCAGGCACTTCGACGAGGCGACGATCTTCCGCGTGGGTCAGGCGCTGGAGACGCTGCAGAAGGATTAGCCTGGCCGGCAGGCATCGCGGCGATTGAACCGCGCCGCACTCGCTGACGTACACTCGTACGAAATCACCTTTCGTCAGCAGCCTCAGGAGGCCCTTTGGACGAATCCACGCTTCAACCTTCAGCTCCCACGGGGAGCCTGCCGTCATTCGCGTCGCCGCCGCCGCAACGGGACGTCCGCTGGGTTTTCCTTGGGCCGAATGGGCTGCGCGCCGGCTGGGCAATCCTGATCTTTGTCGGCGTGTTTCTCGGCCTCAGCTGGGGCTCGGGGCTGGCGCTCAGGCATTTCTGGCACCCGCATATTCCGCCTGGACCGATGCCACCGATTATGGGCGTGGTGGGCGAGGGCAGCGGGCTGGCGATCCTCGCGCTGGTCGTATTCATCATGTCGATCCTCGAGCGCAAGCCGTTTCTGTCGTACGGCTATCAGGGGGAAGGGCGCGCTGTTCGGTTCGTATCCGGACTGGCGTGGGGCTTTGCCGCCATTTCGCTGCTGGTGCTGGCGCTCTGGAAGCTCGGCTACCTCGCGCTGGATGGCCGCAGCCTCAGCGGCAGCAGCATCCTGAGCTACGCCGCGGAGTGGGGCCTCGTGTTCCTGGTCGTGGGATTCTTCGAAGAATCCATCATGCGCGGCTACGTGCAGTTCACGCTCACGCGGGGCATCGGCTTCTGGTGGGGCGCGATCCTGATGTCGTGCCTGTTCGGGTTCGGCCACCACACGAATACCGGTGAGTCGCCCGTGGGGCTGTTCTCCGCCGGAGCGATCGGGCTGGTCTTCTGCCTGAGCCTTTGGTACACCGGCTCGCTGTGGTGGGCGGTGGGCTTCCATGCGGCCTGGGACTGGGGCGAGTCGTACTTCTATGGCACCGCGGACAGCGGGCTCATTGTCAAGGGACACCTCTACGGCGAGCACCCCATCGGCAAACTGTTGATGAGCGGTGGCGCCACCGGGCCCGAGGGCAGCCTCCTCGTCGTGCCGCTGCTGCTGATCATCGTGGCGGCGATGGTGCTATGGTGGGGGCCCCGGGTGCGGTCGCCGTTTGCCGGCGGGGCTTTCCGGCCGCTGAAAGCGAAGGCGGCGACCGAGATTCGAGTGCCCCAGGTTTGAGGCATTCTGGCGTCGCTGCGCAAAATATTGCGATGCTGTGTCTCGTAAATAATTGATTCTAAGGTGGGTGGAGGGTAATACCCGCAGGGTATTACCCTCATTCGTCTCGGATCGCGGGACGGTCCGTCTGGCAGAGACGGCCGGAGTTTGCGGAGCATGGATGTCAAAGAGCGGGTGCCTGCCGGCCTGAGCCGGAGCCTGCAGCGTTTGGCAGCGTCGAGCCAGGGACGCACGAAGTGGCTGCCATGAAAAAGCCCTGCTCCGAAGAACAGGGCTTTCCGCGGATATCAGGATAAAAAGCCTGAGAAGGCAAAGCAAGGGAAAGCGGCGGCTCCTACGGTACGAAGGTCACAACGGAGCCGGGGGCCGGGAACTGCTACCGCTGTTCGATGGGAACGTATTTCACCGGGTATTCCGGACCGGTGTACTCGGCGCGGGGGCGGATGAGCCGGTTGTCGTCGAGCTGTTCGATGACGTGCGCCGCCCAACCGGCGACCCGGCTGACGGCGAAGATGGGCGTGAAGAGATCGAGGTCGATGCCCAGGG
>Ga0335075_10010552_pt1 | contig 14011 bp, 12 predicted proteins | sample Lox_Sample_24_FD_206723 | JGI IMG/M metagenome (GOLD analysis project Ga0335075, IMG submission 206723) | Soil microbial communities from Loxahatchee National Wildlife Refuge, Florida, United States - Lox_Sample_2.4 | ecosystem: Environmental > Terrestrial > Soil > Wetlands | place: USA...
ACGGTGCGCATCCCAGCGGTCATGCTGCTCGGCGACCAGGAGTATCCGATGGTCGCGGACGTCAGCCGGGCCATCGCGGCGCAGCTGAGCGGATGCCGGACGATTCTGGTGCCCGGAGCCGATCATCTGCTGCCTCTGCGCGAGCCGGAACTCGTTGCGAACGCTGTCGCGGAGATCACTGGCCAGGTCCGTTAGGCGCACGCACCACGAAACGACCGATACAGCCGCTCCGCTACCAGATCAGCCCCGGCGCGACAGCGTTGTGATCAGATAGCCGGATCTCTAGGGCAGGGCGGAGGGATATGGCGATGACGACGGTCGCGGCCGCGCTGCCGCTGCTTGGCCTCAGGATCACCGCAGGACCAGTCGAGCTTCGTGGTATCACCGATGACTTGATCGTGCCGCTCGCCGAACTGGCGAGCGCGGGTATCCACGACCCGGATTTCATGCCGTTCTACACGCCGTGGTCGCTCACGCCGCCGGACGAGATGGCCCGCTCCATGGGCCAGTTCCATTGGGGCCAGCGGGCGACCTTCTCGGTCACCAAATGGGGGGCCGACCTGGCCGTCTTCTACGACGGTGAACTCGTCGGCTGTCAGGGCATCAGTGCGCACGACTATCTGGTCACGCGCACCGGGGAGACAGGCTCCTGGCTGAGCCGCCGCCATCAGGGCAAGGGCATCGGCACGGCGATGCGGCAGGTGATCTGCGCATTCGCTTTCGACTGCCTGGACGCAGAACAGATCACGTCGGGTGCCTACACCGACAACCCGGCATCGCTGGCAGTGAGCAGGAAGTGCGGGTACACGGAGAACGGATGCGAGCTGCGGGTCCGCATGGGCAAGCGGGCGACCCTCCAGCGCATCGTTCTGGCGCGCGCCGGCCTGGTCCGCTACGAACACGAGCTGGCCGTGGCCGGCCTCCCGGAGTTCCGTCGTTCGATCGGCCTCGACCAGCCTGACACACAGCTCAGCTAGGTCAGGGTGGGTTTGACCGGCTGGTAGTCGCTTCTGCTCGCTCTGCGTGATCAGGCCTAGATTCCCCCGCCGCCGACGGCATCAGCCCGCGGGCCTGGAGCTTGGCAAGCAAATCCGCCTGTACCTCCGCCGCGGGGCGGTTAGTGCTCAGCTCCAGCAGGATGCCGCGGCCCCGGTAGTAGTCGATCAGCGGCGCGGTTTCCCTGGCGAAGACGGCGAGCCGGTGCCTGATCACGTCGAGTGTGTCATCGGCACGACCGTCGCGTTGCGCACGGTCGAGCAGTCGGCTGAGGAGTTCTTCCTCTGGCGCTGTTAGATAAATCACGGCGTTGCTGGTCAGCGCGAGGTCAGCGCCGAATTGCGCCGCGCGCAGCGCTTGCGGCATCGTTCGCGGGAATCCGTCCAGCACGTAACCGCCGGTGTGGCGGGCTGCGGCGACGACGGCTGGCGCCAGGATGCTGAAGATCAGCTCGTCCGGGACAAGATCGCCGCGCCCGGTGTACACGGCGACCTGCCGGCCCAGGTCGGACCCGCGCGCTACTTCTGCCCGCAGCAGGTCACCCGAGGAGATGTGCGCCGCCCCCGTCTGCGCCGTGAGCCAGCTGCTGTGCGTACCCTTGCCGGCGCCTGGCGGTGACAGCATGATCACCCGGACCATGACGATTCACCACCTCCAGCCCCGCCCAGTACTGCCTGCACAGTATCTCCTGTCAGATCTCCCGGCGAGGTGGCCGCGGTAGCGGAGAAGCACCCTGCAACCTGCCTGGCGCCGTCACGGTTGCAACTGGGCACGGTCCCGGCGTTCCCGCGGGAACGCCCGCGTGCTGGCCGGCTAGATTGTCGGTGCTCGGGTCTACGCTCAAACACATGATCGAATCAACTGTCCTTGCCAGTGACAATGATGACGCGTGCGGTGCCGCAAGCGCGGCCGGCCCAGGCGAGCAGGGTCTGCCACTGGAGCGGCTGGAAGCCGAGATCTGCGAGCTGGCGGGGCACCTGGCCGCGGCGACATGCCGGTTCCTGGTGCTGGTCGGGGACTTCGACGCCCGGCGGGGGTGGGCCAGCTGGGAGCTGGCCTCCTGCGCGGCCTGGCTGGCATGGAAATGCCAGGTCGCACCCGGCACGGCGCGCGAGCATGTCCGGGTCGCCCGCGCGCTGCGCTGCCTGCCGGTCATCACCGCCGAGTTCGCCGCCGGGCGGATGTCGTATGCCAAGGTGCGAGCACTGACCCGGATCGCCACCCCGCCGACCGAGGCAGACCTGGCCGGGCTCGCCGGGCCGATGACAGCCGGGCAGCTTGAGCGGTTCGTCACCGCGCACCGCCGCGTGTCCCGCGCCGATGACCAGCACGCCATGACGCAGCGCCGGTTCTCCTACCGGGTCGATGACGACGGGTCACTGGTGATGTCAGTTCGCTTGCCGGCCGCCGATGGCGCGGTAGTCCTTCAGGCGCTCCGCGCGGGGTGCGGGGACCTGGGGACCCGCACCGGCGGAATGATGACGAGCACGCTACTGAGTCGGCCGGCCAGGAGACGCCCGGCCACGTGGCGTCCGCCCGGCGGACGCCGGCGGGGCTGGCGGACGCGCTCGTGGACCTGGCGGGCGCATTCCTGGCCGGCAAGATCGCCGGTGCGTCGAACCCGGACATCTACCAGGTCATCGTGCACGTGGGAGCCGAAGCGCTGACGCCAGAGGCGGCGCTGGAGGCCGAGCCCGGACCCGACGCCCGGCCGGCCGGGCATCCCGCGCAGCCGTTGCGGTGCCACCTGGAGGACGGCCCGGCGATCAGCCCCGCGACCGCTCAGCGGATCGCTTGCCAGGCGACCGTTAGCTGGATGCTGCACGACCACCAGGGCAACGTGCTCGATGTCGGGCGCCGGCACCGGCGACCGCCGCCGGCGCTGCGGCGCGCGGTTCGCGAACGCGACCAGTACCAGTGCCAGGCTCCGGGCTGCCAGTCGCGGCGCACCGATATCCACCACGTCCGGCCCTGGGCCAAGGGCGGTAAGACACGCCTGCGCGATCTGATCCTGCTGTGCGAGGCCGACCACATGATCGTGCACGCCTTCGGCTACATCATCACTCCGGCTGATGACGGAACCTTCATCTTCACCAAGCCCGACGGGACGATACTCCCGAACTGCCCGCGTCTCCCCGAGGCTAGCGGCAGCATTCGCAACCAGCACCAGGCCGACATCACCGCCGACAGCATCATCCCCGGCGGGCTCGCCGACAAATTCGACCTGGACCTGACCATCTGGGCCAGCTTCGCCAACGCCAGGCTGGCCGGGGAACGCCGACAGGCACGGGCGGCATGACCCTCGGCGGGCTAGCCGCGCGCCAGTCATGCTGGCTCGCTACGGTGCTGGAGTGAACATGCCGCGAGGGACGCTAGCCGGGCACCTTGCGGCCATCGGCTTCGCCGACACCGCCCGCGCCGAGGCGCTGCTCGCCGAGCTCGGGCTGGCGGCCGGCGCGGCGGACGGGCCCGACGCGCCGCTGCTCCGCGCGCTGTCAGACGCAGCCGACCCGGATCTGGCGCTCGCGGCACTGGCCCGGATGGTGCCTGGCAACGAGCTGCGACAGGCGCTCCACGAGGATTCCTGGCTCCGGGACCGGCTCATCAGCGTGCTCGGCGCCAGCGCTGCGCTCGGTGATCACCTCGGCAGGCATCCGGATGACTGGCGGCTGCTAGCCGGAGAGTGCGCGTTCCCGGTAGAAAACGCGGCGGCTGAGCTGACCGGGGAGCTACTGGCTGCCGTCGGCGCGCCGCCAGCGCCGGAGCCGGTCGCCTGGTCGTCACAGGCCGAGGGCAGCGATCCGGCCACCGCGCTCCGGATCGCTTACCGGCGCAGGCTGCTGCAGCTCGCTGCGCTCGACCTGACGGGGGCGAGATCAATTGACGAGGTTATGGCGGGCCTGTCCGACCTCACCACGGCAGCGCTGGCGGCTGCGCTCGCGATCGCCCGCGCGGAGCTGGCGCCCGGCCTGCCACCGGCCAGGCTCGCGGTCATCGCCATGGGCAAGTGCGGTGCACGGGAGCTGAACTACGCAAGCGACGTCGATGTGATCTTCGTCGCCGGACCGCCAGCCGGCCTCGGCGACACTTCAGCGGACAGCGACGTTGCTGCGCTGCGTACCGCCACCGCACTGGCGAGCGCCATGATCCGGGTGTGCTCGCAGTCCACGCCGGAGGGTGCGTTGTTCCCGGTGGACCCGAACCTGCGGCCCGAGGGCAGGGATGGCCCGCTCGTCCGCACTGTCGCCAGCCACCGCGCCTATTACGAGCGGTGGGCGAAGACGTGGGAGTTCCAGGCTCTGCTCAAAGCCAGGTACGTGGCCGGGGACGCAGCGCTCGGCGCCGAGTACCTGACCACGGTGACGCCGATGGTGTGGCAAGCCGCACAACGCGACGATTTCGTTACTGACGTGCAGGCAATGCGGCGCCGGGTGGTGGAGAGCCTGCCAGCGAACGTGGCCGGACGGGAACTCAAGCTCGGTCCGGGCGGGCTGCGCGACATCGAGTTCGCGGTCCAGCTACTGCAGCTGGTGCACGGCCGGGGCGATGAGACGCTCCGTGAGCCTGGCACGCTTCCGGCCCTGGCCGCGCTTGCGGCAGGCGGATACGTAGGCCGCGCCGACGCCGCGGCGATGGGCTCGGCATACCGGTTCCTGCGCGGCGTCGAGCACTTGCTCCAGCTGCGTCAGTTGCGGCGCACTCATCTGCTGCCAGAGGATCCGGTAGTCCTGCGAGAAATCGGCAGGGCGCTGCGCCGGATGCGGCTCACCCCGGCTGGCGCCGGGATTGCCGGGGACGGCGCGGGCGCCGAAAGCGCCGAGCCGGCCGCCCCAGCGCTCACTTCCGCCTCAGGCGACCCGGCGGACGAGCTCATTGCAGAGTGGCGGCGGCACGCGGGCCAGGCACGACAGCTGCACGAGAAGCTCTTCTACCGCCCGCTCCTCGACGCCGTCGCGCGGCTGCCCGGTGAGGCGACTCACCTGCGGCCGGAAGCAGCACGGGACATGCTCGAGGCACTCGGCTACGCCGACCCGGCTGGGGCGCTGCGGCACATCGAGGCGCTCACCGCCGGGGTGTCGAGGAAAGCAGCCATGCAGCGCACGCTGCTGCCCGTGCTGCTCGGCTGGCTGGCCGACGCGCCTGAGCCGGACTCCGGGCTGCTCGCATTCCGGCAGGTCAGCGAGGCACTCGGCGGATCGCCCTGGTACCTCAGACTGCTGCGGGACAACGCGATCGTCGCGCAGCGGATGGCAAGGCTGCTGGCCTCCAGCCGGTACGCTGCCGGGCTGCTGCTGCGCGCTCCGGAAGCTGTGGCGATGCTTGGCGAAGACGCGCAGCTAGTGCGCCGCCCGGCCGGGGAACTGCTCACCGAGGCGTCTGCGGCAGTCAGCCGGCACGACAGCGCTGAGACCGCGGCCCGTGCGGTCCTCGCGATCCGTCGCCGGGAGCTGTTGCGAACCGCGGCCGCTGACGTCCTCGGGCTGGCCGGGGTCGAGGCCACCGGCGAAGCGCTCACCTCCGTCGCCCGGGTCAGTATTGCCGCGGTGCTCCAGGCCGCCGTTGCGCAGGCCCAGCGCGGCAGCGGGCCGTTGCCGACGCGGCTCGCAGTGATCGCGATGGGCCGGTTCGGCGGGCATGAGATGGGTTATGCCAGCGACGCCGACGTGCTGTTCGTCCATGATCCGCTGCCAGGTGTCCTTGATGAGGCTGCCTCCAGGGCCGCGCACGCGGTAGCCGAGAGCCTCCGCGCGCTGCTCAGCAAGCCCGGCCCGGATCCCGCCCTGCTGGTTGACGCGGGCTTGCGTCCGGAAGGGCGGCAAGGGCCGCTGGTCCGCACGCTCGCGTCATATCGCGCTTACTACCGGCGGTGGTCGCTCCCCTGGGAGGCGCAGGCGCTGCTGCGGGCCGAGTTCGTGGCCGGCGATCCAGGCGTCGGGGCTGAGTTCATCGCGATGGCCGACGACATCCGCTACCCGGAGGGCGGCATCGATCAGGCCGGCATCCGGGAGATCCGCCGGATCAAGGCGCGGATGGAGGCCGAGCGGATGCCGCGCGGAGTCGAGCCCGCGCTGCACCTGAAGCTCGGGCCTGGCGGCCTGGCGGACGTGGAGTGGGTGGCCCAGCTACTGCAGTTGCAGCACGCCATGGCAGTGCCCGACATGCGCACCACCCGGACGCATGCCACCCTGGCCGCCGCTAGCGCGGCCGGGCTCATCGGAGCCGCTGACACCGCCACCCTCACTGCGTCGTGGCTGCTCGCCAGCCGGATCAGGGACGCGGTCGTGCTCGTTCGCGGCCGGCCATCCGATACGCTTCCGTCGCTGCCTGCCGACCTGGCGGTGATCGCCCAGGTGCTCGGCTACCCGCCTGGCGGCGCCCAGGACCTGGTCGAGGACTGGCGCCGGACTGCCCGGCAGGCCAGAGCTGTGATGCAACGAATTTTTTACGGGTAACGCGCGGTTGCGCTTCGCAGCCGCATGGATGGAATGAGGCCGGCGTGGCTGACGAATCAGAGCCACAGGCAAGCCCGGAACCGCGGGTCGCGGATATTGTCGCTGCCGCGTCGGCACTGCTGGGCCGGCCGCTCGCCGAGCCCGTGGAGCTGAGCGAGGGTCGCGAAGAGGCGGCTGTGCTGCGCTGTCGTGATGGAGCGACCCGGCCGGGCGGCACCGTGGTCGTGAAGACGTACCCGCGGACGGCGGAGGGTGCCAGCTGTTTCGCCGCCGAGGCGGCCGGGCTCGAGGTCGCTGCCGGCAGCGACCTTGCGCCCGTGTTGCTGGGCGCTGACCCCGGCCTGCAGCTGGTCGTGATGTCTGATCTCGGCGGCGGCCGCAGCCTGGCAGACGTGCTGCTGACCGGCTCGGCACCGGAGGCGAGAACAGCCTTGCTCGACTGGGCTGCTGCCTGCGGCCGGCTGTCAGCCGGCACGATCGGCCAGCGGTCCGCTTTCGACGCGCTGACGACCCGGTACCTGGCCGGGAGGCCGGATGAACGACACTTGGCCGGCCTGCCAGGTCGCGTGCTCGCAGCTGCGGAGAACGCGGCCAGGATCGGCGTCTGTCCGCCGGAGGGGCTGGCTGCCGAGCTTGCTGACGTGGCCGCGGCAGCGGCGGCAGACCGGTATCTAGTCTTCTCACCAGGCGACATCTGCCCGGACAACAACGTGCTGACCAGCGGTGGTGTCCGGTTCATCGACTTCGAGGAGGCCGGCTTTCACCCGGCGTTTCTCGATGCCGCCTACATCACGATGCCATTCAGCACGTGCTGGTGCGTTTTCCGGTTCCCGCGGGAGCTGAGCGCCGGGGCCGAAGCCGCCTACCGTGAGCAGGTCAGTTCGGTCTGGCCTGAGCTGGCCGATGACGCGGTCTGGCTGTCCGGCCTGCGGCGCGCGGTAGCCGCCTGGACGATGTCGTCCACGTCCTGGCTGCTGCGGCGGTCGCTCGCGGCCGATGTGCCGATGAACTCCGAGCAGCGATCGCCGCACACCCGCCAGCTGATGCGATACCGGTGGCAGTGGCTGCTAGCCGAGCTGGAGGTTGTCGGAGACCTCCCGGCGATTGCGGCGCTGGTCAGGTCCCTGCTGGCGGCGACCGCTGGCTGGCACGCGCCGGAGCTCCCGCTCTACCCCGCTTTCAGGTAATCAGCCTGGAAAGCGGCCATTAAAGAATTCCAGTGGTTCGGTATTCTTAGAACAATAATTTTATTTTTATTTCTTATCACCTCTAATTCGTTGTCAGGGCATTACTTACCTGCTGTCATAGTGGGCCCGTGCAGACGGGGACCGGTCATATCGGGCTGCCTGAGGCCGGTCTCAGCGAGAAGGCTGAGGGGCCGCGGCGCCCGGAGCGGGCGCGATTGCGATGGGCCGCGTGGCTGGAGGCGCTCGGGGTTGTGCTGTCTCCGGCGGTCGCCGCGATTGTCCTGCGGCTTCGGCTGATGGCACCGAGTTCACTGCCTGATCCGGCCATTCATACCGGCTACATCATTGATCCGAGTGAGATTTTCGCTCGCTACGGGGCTTTCTTTGCCCGCACGGGGCGGCTGCGCGAGGTCGCCAGGGTTGGCTTCCTGGTGCCAGCCAGGCTCGCATACCTTGCCTTCGGCGCGGTGCCTGGCTTCTTTGTCACCAGGTATGTGTTCGCGCTGGTCGCTGTGTGTCCTGTCTACCTGCTGCTACGCCGCCTCTACGGCCGGCCGGCCGGGGTCGCTGGCATCCTGGCGGTGCTTTCCTCACCGGTGATAATCACCGCCTGGGGCAGCGATTATCCGGATTCTGCAGTTGTCGCGTACGCTGCCGGACTCCTGGCGTGCCTGGCGATGCCGTGCAGGCCCGGGTCGCGCCGTCGGTGGCTGGCCGCTGCTGGGATCCTGATCACGCTGGCGGTGTGGTCGGACGGGTTTTCCGTGCTGCTTGCGGCGGGCACGCTGGCCGGCTACGTGGTGGTCCGGCTGGTGAGAGACCGAGCACGGTTGCTCGGTGACCTGGCGCTGCTCGCAGGGGTCGGCATCGCAGTCACCGCGCTGCTGGCGGGGGCGTCCGCAGTAGTGATCGGCCACGCGAACTTCATCGCGGTTACCTGGCGGGCCTACCGCTTCCTGTCGCAGCCAGACCAGACCCGGGTCTGGCACTCGGCGAACTGGCGGTGGGTGCTGTACGTGCCTTACGTGCTGGTCCCGCCAGCCGTGCTGGGCGCCTTGACGGTGGCCGTCGCCCGTCGTCGCCGTGCGGTGCCAACGCCGGTGCTAGTGGTCGGCGCGGCGGCGGCCGGCCAGCTGGCATTCTTCGGCTGGATGCAGTTCGCCGGGAGCGTCCAGTCCCTGGAGTATTACTTCTCCTCCTCCGCGTTGTGGGCGGCAGTCGCACTGGTACTGGCGATCACCGTCGCGGAACTGGCCAAGCCGCTGTCCGGCCGGCCGCTCGCCCGCTGGCTGCCGGCCGCGGTACTGCTCGCCGTGCCACTGCTCTATGAAGCGGCTCCGCGCGTGCCGCCGTTCAGGCTGGTGCCGCTCGGGGTCATGCTGGCGATAGCTACGACCGGCATTGCGGCGATCGCACGCGGATGTGCCAGATTCGGTCGCCAGCTGGTTGTGGCAACAACGATCGGTCTGTCGCTCGCCGCACTGGCCGGCGCTGCGCTGGTGCTCACGGTCGCGCCGATCCCGCATCACCGGCACCTGCCTGGCACCGTCCCTTCCACAATCGAGCCCGCCCCGCCGTATGCCTCGGCCCTCGGCAGCCGCGGGACCCTCTACATTGATCGCTACCGGATAGCTGCCGCGCTGCCGTCTTTTGTCGGCCAGCCTGCCTACCCCGGCGAGCAGCTACTGATGTGGTGGCCGAGGCCCGATAAGGACACCTACATCGAGGATGCCGGGGTGGTGGCGCGGGGCGAGATCAATGAGCTGCAGAGCCAGCCGCCTCAGCTCACCACGGCTGATCAGGCGAAGCTCGGCCGAAGGCGCCCGGCAGAGTTGCTGCTCTTCGACAGCTCCGCAGCATCCTTCCCGACGGCGCTGCGGAATCTGGCGGCTTACCGGCCGGTCCTCATGCGCTCCGGCGAATTCGGCGCCGGCCCTGTCGTACTTCACGCCTGGCTCATCCGGCTGGGTGTCTACTATCACCCGCCCGCGAACGTCGGCTAGTTAGCTCTCGTTCTGTGACCTGCCTGGTACGCAGCCATCAGCGAGTCCCGCTGGCTCGCCGGTAGCCACTTGACGGCCTCTCGCATGGTGACGCCCGACGCCCGGTGCGCCCGCGGCGCGAGCCAGTCGGCCACCATGCCGGGCTGGCGCTTGCCGGTCTCGCGCAGCACCCAGCCGATTGCCTTGCGCACAAAGAACTCCCGCTCTTCCAGCATGGCGTCGGCGTAGCCGGCGAAGCGCGGGAAGTTCGCGGGGTCACCGCGCCGCAGCGGCACGAGCAGCGCGAGCAGCGCGGACCTGCGGACCCAGAAGTCGCCGTCGGTCGCCCACCGGTCCAGGGCGGGGTGCAGCTGGTCGCCGAATCGCTCGACAAGGTTGCCCATAACGTCGGCGGCGAGTCCGTCGAGAAGCGCCCAGGTGCCGGCGGTGCGAAGCATCCGTTCGACTAGGGCGGCGTCGTCAGCATGCAACAGCGCTCGCCGGTCGGTGAGCAGCAGGACGGCGGCGAGCTGGCACTCGAAGATAGGCCCGTCCCAGAGGGCAGCGGCAACCTCGGTGAGGCGCTGTCGGGTAAGTTCCGGGTGGGCGCGGCGCCAGGCTGTCACGATCGCGCGTGCCTGGGGGACGGTGGTGCCGGCGAACTCCAGCTTGCTCTTGAGGTAGTTCTGCTCGCTGGCGGCGCGCTGCGGCGAGCCTGCTGCGCGAAGCTGCCGCTCGATCAGCGCGGCATCGGGGTCCGGGCTCATCGTCACCCAGCTAGCTTGCCCGGCTGCCTGCAGCCGGGCAAGCTGGCCGGCTCGGCCATCAGCCGAGGTAGCGGACCGTGCGTCTGACGTGCTTCGCGCCGCAGCTGTGATGGCCTGGCAGGCCAAGGCCGTCCCCGGACTCAGTGTCCTTCACGCACGCGTTGACCACCCAGGCGGCACTGCCCTGTCGTAGCGGTATGAAGTAGGTGAGCGTCTGAACGAACTCGCCTGACTTGACCTTCTTAGCCTTTGACGCCTTCGCGGTCTTGCTCAGCGTGTAGTCCTTGGGCAGGCGCGGATACCCGACTGCTTGGTACTGGTACCAGTGCTTGCCGGACTCGCGGTGGTAAGCCGAGGCGGGCAGTTCGGTATACAGACGGAACGAGAATGTGCACTTGGTAGAGCTGCACCGCCGCTTTGCGCCGGCAGTGTGGCCGTTAGCGGAGACGTAGACGGTTACAACAGAAGAAACAGCAGTGTCAGTGCCTGCCACTTGCACCTTGTATTGCGTGGCGAGCGACGGCTTGACATTGAATGAGTAGCTCGCAACGCCGGCCGCATTCGGAGTTAGCGTGACTGGCGTCCCGGCCGTGGTGAAGCTCTTGGCGCCGAACTCCTTGGCAACCAGCTTGGCCGTGTCGTTCGTGGCTGTGGTCATCACGGTGCCGCTGATCTTGGCCGTGTTCACGCTGCCCTTGGTGGCCTTGTAGACCACCAGTGCGTGCCCGTCTACCTTGCCGTGGTCCTTAGCCGTCAGACCCGGGTAGTTCGGTGAGGTGGCGTTGATTGTGATGATGCTGGTGGCGGCCGTGCTGGCGGTTGCCGCCGGGATCGCCGGTGCTCCCGCGACGAGCCCCCCGGCCACCGCTACCGGCGTGATCCATCGCCAGATCCTTGACATGCGCAGCTACTTTCTGCCCGCTGGACGGGCCCCCGAGAACCAGTGTCGGACCAAAGTGTGACAGTCCCGGCAGTAGCCAGCAAGAACAAAACGAGTAGTGCATATAGGCCGGCCTCTAGCCGCGCGCAGTGCTTCACGGCGGGCGGTTACACGGAGCACGCAGGGTCCGGCTGATGCGCACGCCGCGCGAGAGCGCGCCGGGATGCTGTCACGCTGCGGCGCGGTCGCCGGCAGGCCGGCGGCGCAGGTCCGATCGCTGGATCGCGGGCGGCCGGTAGGCCATGTCGAGGGCGCCGACATTGGTGCCGGGCGGGACGACCTTGTCGATCCGGTCGAGGATGTCGTCGGTGAGCGCGACGTCGGCCCCGGCCAGAATGTCGTCGAGGTGCTCCATCGTGCGCGGCCCGATGATCGCGCTGGTCACGCCGGGATGAGCGATCGCGAACGCCATCGCGAGGTGCGTCATCGGCAGGCCCGCCTCTGCCGCGAGCGGAATGATCTGCTCGACGGCGTCGAGTCGCCGCTCATCGGTGATGTGCCTGAACATGGCAGCGCGCCGGAGGTCGGTCCGCTGGCCCTTGCGGATGCGCCCGGTGAGGGCTCCCTGCGCCAGCGGGCTCCACACCAGCGTGCCCATCCCGTAGCGCTGAGCTACGGGCAGCACCTCGGCTTCGATTCCGCGATCGAGGATCGAGTAGGCCGGCTGCTCGGCGCGGAACGGTTCCAGCCCTCGCCGCTCGGCCGCCCACTGGGCCTCGACGATGTCGGAGGCCGGCATCGCTGATGACCCGATCACGCGGACCTTGCCGCCGTGGATCAGGTCCGAGAGTGCAGACAGCGTCTCCTCGATGTCGGTGTCGGGATCCGGTCGGTGGATCTGGTAGAGGTCGATGTAGTCGGTTTGCAGGCGGCGTAGCGAGTTCTCGACCTCGGTCATGATCCAGCGTCGTGAGTTGCCCCGCTGGTTGGGATCCTCGCCCATCGGCAGGTGCAGCTTAGTGGCCAGGACGATGTTGTCGCGGCGTCCCTTGACCGCCTTGCCCACGATCTCTTCAGACTCGCCGCGGGAGTAGGCGTCGGCGGTGTCGATGAAGTTGATCCCGGCATCGAGCGCCTTGTGAATGATGCGGATCGAATCGTCGTGGTCCGGGTTGCCGACCGCCCCGAACATCATCGCGCCGAGCGCGTAGGGACTGACCTTGATGCCGGTCCGGCCGAGAGTACGGTAGTGCATCCGGTTACTCCTGTCTGTGGCTTCGGCGCGCGCTCCTCGGGCGCTGGCCCGCGCGCCGGAAACGGAACGCCCTTCCGGAACTATACGGAGGATGCTTCCGGTTATGCAAATGACGAGATCGCGCCGACGGCGCAAACCGGAGGTGAAGTGCGGCGGCTAGGCCAGATTCTGGTGCTCGGCCAGGACAGTGCGGATGACACCTCGGGCATGAGCGGCTTCGCGGGGGTGGTCAGCGCCAGCGAGTGCAAGCGTGATGAGAGCCTTCCAGAGCGCCCAGCCGCGGCCGCGGGCCCAGGTAGCCTCGCTGGCCGGCAGCCGTTCTGAGTACACGCTGCGGCTTTCACCGGAAAAGAACGTCCAGGTGATGGCAGTGTCGCAGGCCGGGTCCCCGACGCCCGCGACGCCGAAATCGATAACCGCGCTCAGCCGTCCGTGCGAGACCAGCAGGTTGCCGGGGCTGACGTCGCCGTGAAACCACACCGCCGGGTCGTCGGCGGGTGCGGCAAGCGCGGCCTCCCAGACGTCGGTGGCCAGTTGCGCGTCGATCTCGTCAGAAAGCATCGTGATCGACTGGCGCGTCTGGCTGTCCCAGTGCGTAAGCGGCACGCCGAAGAAGCAAGTCTCGTATCCGGCTGGCGGTCCTCCCGTGCTCTCAATCTTGTACAGAGCGGCGAGGAACCCGGCGAGGTCGGCGGCGAACTGCGGCAGGTCAGTGATCTGCGCGATCGCAGCGGGCTCGCCGTCCAGCCACTGATACACAGACCAGGGCCACGGGTAGCCGCATCCGGGAGCACCCATGGCAATCGGCTGCGGAATTGCCAGGGGCAGTTGCCGGGCCAGCTCCGGCAGCCATCTGTGCTCTTTGCCGACCTGCGGGACGTAGTCGTCGCCGGCTGGCAACCGGACAGACATCGACTGGCCGAGCCGGAAGGTGACGTTGTCGTGCCCGTTAACCTCGACCGGATAGACGGGGAGGCTGGCCCACTGCGGGAACTGGGTCGCGATCAGCCGCGAAGCCAGCGCAGGGGTGATCGCTGAGCGTTCCACGGCTGGCATTGTGCTCTTCCCCCCGGGTGGGCCGCGAAGCCTTTTGCGCGCCGCACGGTCACGCCGGGACCCTCACCGACGATGAACAATGCATGATGACCTCCGCCGTCACAATGCGGTAGCAGTATGGCCGTGGGCATCACGCCGACCGGAAACTATGCCGGCCTGATCGCTCGCAGCTTCCGGCATGCACGCATCGTGTACGCCGGTGCCGGCGCGACGCTGGATCTGCCTGACCACAGTTCGCTTTACCTGACGGACTTCGGCGTGGTTGTCAATACGCCAGACCGGTCGCCGAACAAGTTCATCCCGTGGGCGTCCATCCTCGAGATCGTGGAATGTGACCCGCCTGGACTCGCGACTGACGACGGGCAGATGCACGACTAGGCGGAGCCTCCGGCGGCATTGTCAGAGGCGCGAGCCGCGCTCGATGGCGTCGATTAT
>Ga0335075_10010553_pt1 | contig 14011 bp, 17 predicted proteins | sample Lox_Sample_24_FD_206723 | JGI IMG/M metagenome (GOLD analysis project Ga0335075, IMG submission 206723) | Soil microbial communities from Loxahatchee National Wildlife Refuge, Florida, United States - Lox_Sample_2.4 | ecosystem: Environmental > Terrestrial > Soil > Wetlands | place: USA...
TGATGTTGGAAAGAGTCGTGGGAGTTGCTTCTGTCACAACACGGAGGACAAGTGCCCCCCGTTCCCCTTGGTATCCATCATAAGAGATGAGACAACCAGAAAAATAATAATAACCACTCTGAGTTAGTGTTGTCTATACGCGAGTAGAATGAGTCGCTCTCAGACCAAATCTTGAGTTACTAAATGATTCAAAAATAGACAATTAAAAGACATAGTGAATCCTTCAGCTGGTTGGAAAGGAATCCTACTGTTGTATAGGCCTTATTTGGAGAATGACAATATCAAAGAACAAAAAAAAGAAAGCGAACTTAAAGGCTCTTCACTCTTCTTTCTCAGCGAAAGGAAAACCATCGTATGAATAGGGATGTCACCCCCGGCGTCGAGGAGTCTTCATAAAAACCTATTATCTGGCGAGGTAGAAGTGACGACAACTATCACCAGGCCATCCTAGTCTAGATGGGCTAGGTAAAAAGCTCTTATTTAAATTATCAAAGTTTGTATAACGTTATGGGAGCCTGAGGCTTGGATGCTTCTACTATTTGCTACAGCTTCTCGTTGAGAAAGGCACTTTGGCGTGTTATTCATACCGATTTAACGGGCAAATAGAAGCGCGAAGTTGTGGAAGATATGATACTACCAGATATTAGAATCACCGATGCACAATATTGGACAAATCAAAAGCAAGAGATTGAGAAAGAGCTTCGTATTCCCAAAAACTGATTATTTTCCCAAACCCGAATCCTATACCAGACGCTAATTCATTGCTTCCTTAAGACTCCTCATAAGATCTCATGACTCTAAAACAGGTATTCAAACCCACGCAATACTGCCCTGTTTTTCCCCATATCTCCCGATATCCAAATTTGGCCCAGTCGTGAAAACAAATCCATATATTACACTCTTCCCATCTCCCTCACAAGAACAGAATAGCAACCCCAACAGCAGCCAGCAAGCCTAATCCAGACCTAGCAGTCTCTACCGCCGCACCACCAGCCTTCGCCGAAGTAGTCGGGGTGCCAATGGCGAACGTCCCCGAGCTGGTGCCTGAGGACGTAACAGTCGACAGCGTCGTCGAGGCTGTCGTCATGGAACTAGTCGCACTCCCGTTCGAGCTTGACATAGAACCGGTGGAGCTAGATAAAGCAGTTGCACCTGTAGTGGTGCCTGAGACAGACGCTGTGGACGAGGGAGCCGACGAAGAACCTGACGAGGAGGCTACAGTGTTGGAGTCGATAGAGAATTGTCCGGAGTAGTTCGTGATGTAAGGATTGGAATCATCGACAATTTCGATAGCGTAGCCGCTGCCCTTCGGGGTAAGACTTGAGGGGATCCAGGCGAAGGCGCCGGAGTTGGTGATATTTGCTGTTTGAGGGGTCAGATTCGTTTGTGTGCGTGTAAAAGTTCAGGTTGAAGGTGAATAGCTTACCTGCTATGACTGATACTTCATGTACGAGAGTCGAGCCGGGAGTCGAGGCCTGGACGAGGAGGAGCGATATCGTGCCTTGGGTTGTGGGTTGCCAGGTGATGTTGAATGTGGAGCCGACTGCGATGGAGGAGGGAATAGTAGCCATGGTGAACATGTTTTGGGCGGATGCTATTGCAGCGAAGGCGCTGACGAAAAATGCGGTAGAAAAATGCATGTTGACCGGTCCTATAATGGTTATGACTCTTAGAGATGCAGGTAATACGTACCAAGGTATCAGTCTGCTAGTATAAGTTGTGGGATGTTATTCTTGTCTTGCGTGAAGAGGTGTATGGATGGATGGAGGATGTCAATATTTTGCAAGTTGAGTTATCAGTTTTCAGTTGTGTAAAGTAGAACTTACTGAACCTTTTTGCGAGTTGAGAGGAAATCGAGCATTTTATGGGTGTAAATAGAGGGTTGAGTGTTACCACGCCAATATGGCACTACTGTGGCGCTCCAATCGGGATTGAACACGGCCCCGAGCTACTGTATCCTTTAGCTCCGTTGAAACTTTGGAAAGGCGGAATTGACCTCCATCCAGCCTGCGCCAATGCTGCAAACCTTTCAAGATGAAGCCATATGAATATCGAACATTTGGCTAATTCATTCGAATTATTCGAGGACCTCTGAATATAATCTTCATTCTCTCACGGCTGACGGTAAAATAAAAGGAATTCGAGGTAAATCGTAGCCTTCGGCACTAAAAAGTGGGACCTGCAGCAGCGGCAGGGTTAATCCCCGGGGTAACGCCTTCATGACGAAAGCTTAATGAGCACCATTAAAAAAGCAAAAATTGTAGCTGAAGACTCCTGCCACGCAACGGTCTTATGCCGGAATCGTCATTGATGCAAAAAGGTGGAAATAAACCAGGAGTTGCCGCTATCTCCATCAATTTCTTTAGGAAAAGAAGCATTTACGCCAATTATCAACCTGTCGGAAATCTTATCACATGGGCGACGTTTTCACGTCAAGGCACCCCAAGAGACCAAGGAGAATGTTAAAGGGTGTGCACTTGTATTACTAATGAATTCTACAGGAACTGACTATACACGGACGTCCTTTCGAATCAATGCCATGCAAGCCACCTATTATGAACAAAAGAAAATGCAGTAATGACGCCCCCGTGTGATGCTTTCCCTCCTCGTGCTTTCCTGCCGTAATTAAACAAAAGGATAGAGCCTTTGCCGTCCCAATTTGAGTACATGAAGATAAGGATGAAGCTGGCCGAGCTTTTGCCTAGTTCAATGCAGCGATAGCAACGAAGGACATAAGGACGAAGGCGAACGGTGATGCATACTGAGCGGCGTTGTTAGAAGAGGGTACAGAGGTCGTGGCAGTGGATGGAGTAGTGGTTGATGAGCCTGAATTGTCGTTAGTGGATTGCATAGTTCCATCGGTGTAGCACGACTTACTGGACTTGGTTGTAGAGCTAGCTGTCTTGCTGGCACTCGAGCTATTGGACGCACTGGAAGCAGTAGTAGTCGAAGTAGTCGTAACTGACGCTAGGGTAGAAGCCGTGGAGGTAGAAGCCGTGGACGAAGCGGATGAAGAGCTTGAAAGTCCACCGCTGATAGTGAATTGTATGCTGTAGTTGGGCGGGTCATTATCATGATCAATTTCGAAGTTATATATGCCGTCCACGAGAGTTGGACCAGGAGTCCAGACATAGTATGTTCCGGTTAAGTTGGCTGCAGAACATTTAATATGTCTCAAGGGAGGAAGGTATTGAAAGCTTACTGGCGATGGTCTCAACTAATTGTTGAACATTGGCAGGGCCGTTTTTAAGCTTCAAAGTAATGTCCGAGGTGGCACCGGACCATGTAATGTTGAACGGAGTTCCAACCGTTATGCCTGCGAAGTTGCTGTTGGTGAATTGAACGGTCTGAGCGCTGGCAACTGCAAAAGCCGCAGCTGCGAAAAGAAGTTTGGTGAATTGCATTTTGAGAACGAAGTGTATGGAATTCTAATAGTTTATTACCAATTAGTTGTGCGTAATAGAGGTATTAAGTGGCAAGTGGCAGAAAAATGACGCGCTCTGTAGGCTGTCCTGTTCGATACCGTGTTGCAGATGCAATTCAAGGAAAAGTGACTTACAGAGAGAATGACTGTTAATTTTGGCAGACTTATGGATGGTCTGTAGATGAAAGTAGAGGAATACAAGAGAGAACAGAAAGAAGCTGATGGATGGATGCAATGAGTCTTGTGGGTTGGAAGGGAAGAAAGTCCTTCGTATATGAAATTGCGGGATAGCGTGAGTGACCGGGGGGTTGTTTGATTACCGTATACGAGCGCGAACCCTTTGCGTGCATGAACGGAGCTGCCGCTAGTCCCGTCGTCAGCACCTGTCAACCTGAAAGGTTAAAATAGTGACGAGACCATTACTGTATTAAGTTTAGATGCTTACTTCTTGCATCTTTTAGTTCTGAAGGCAAAAAGCAAAATATTTCACAACTTAAAATAGTAGCAGCCAGCCACAAAGCTTGACTTTCCTCAGGTCGCTCAGGAGACGCCGAAGGAACCTTGATTTTAGAACCATAGCGATGACATTCAATCTGGCTTTGTCTACGCTTCACTATTGTTAATCCCATTAATCTGATTTGGAGATTTGGAGATTCAACAAATCTTTTGATGTAAATAAAGTTCGTCGGCCGCGCAGCTTGCTCTTGCCTCGAACCTTGTTCCCTATTCTTGGAGTCACGCCACGTCCAATTCTCCCGAATAAATAACTTCTTCGGCCATGAGACCCCTCCATCTTGACTCCATTCAGCCGGAAAAGATACTGGATAAGCCCCGCCTGCTTACGGGGACGACCACGCAATGGTCTCAGTGAGCCACCAGTACTTGCGTACCCGGGACCAACTTTCTACAAGGCAGCTGGAAGCGAACGGTAGTCAACATTCATCCCAAGCTAGAAGCATATCTTGATGCTACTCAGCTTTCTAGGTCTTTCTGAGCCAAATATCCTTTCAAAGTTCCTTCTGTAAGTGAATTTTCTCATAGCCACTTAGTTTACAATTAAATTATTTATTTTTCTAATCTTGATCACAAGTCTCTTTCAAGAAATTCTACCCATGGCATATCGTTATATCAAATTATGAATCTTTCCTGAATGAGGATTGTGGTATGTTTACAAGGGTTAAGGACTCTTGATACGTCGCTAAGAGTAATACGTGATGCTTGGGTTCTTTTGTCAAATCATACGTCTACTATACGTCTTTGTTTCAGTGCAAATGGCGTTTAGCAAGCCTTGCTATGAGATCTTGACCAGTCTGTTCAGTGCCACCTCCATAGGCAACGCATTTCCTACTTTTTAGTTGTTTTGGGTGCAGGAATGGTGCAGCTAGAAATCGACTAATCCTGTGCCAATGTAAAGTCCGGTTTGTTAACATTGAATCTGATCGTCCTTTGATAATTCGCATTTAGCTTCACCATAAGATCAGATTATTGGTAGCTACGTTCTCGTCTTGCAAGTGCACTCGAATACAGTACAGTCCCCTACAAAACCCAGCCGAGATTCACGGCTGTGATGATACCGAGGTAGTGCTAAATGTATGTTAAGGATGCACGTTATCCATGCGGAAAGAAACATCTAAGCCATAGCAGATTGACCATTTATCATGAGCTGCTCAAGATTCTCCAGGCTTCAAACGTGCTATTGGACTGATATCGAGCATTATCGGCTTGACGAGATGGTCTTTACACTCCTCGTGTTACGAGTCCAGCCAAGATCTGAGAGTTCATGTGGGAAAATATTGGCTCCCCGAAAATAAATGAATTAGCTGTTACTAATTTGTGCTATATGAGACAGTGTGGGATCTTAATGTCTCTCCTCTCGGACTTTCCAGAGGTAATCCCTCGTGCCCTTTAAAGAGATCATGACTATTATGACCTTGTAAATAAGGCAATAACGCCACGCTTGAAACAACGCCAATCGCATAACCATTACTCATTACTCAGCAATGGCGATATCGAATTTCACGTGCATGCTCTCCAAAAACGCATCAGGTCGCATCTTCCAATCCAATGACTATTGAAGTCAACAAAACCGAAACCCGATTCATTTCCAACAATGCTGGCAACGCTCTCTTTGCCACAGAGGATCTTGAGGCCGGGGACGTCATTATTCGAGTCAAGGATCCATATGTGTTGATTCCCCGTAACAGTATCATACCAACAGTGTGTTACGAATGTCTCTTGGAGGAAAGAAACTTGAAAACTTGTACCGGCTGCAAAATAGTCAGATATTGTTCCAAAAATTGTCAGAAAAACTCTTGGAAAGACCTGCACAAACTGGAATGCAAAGTGTTTCGAAAGTGTAAAGATGAGGGTCATCCAATTCTCCCAACGCCCGTTCGAGGATTAATACAGGCTTTGCTCCGACACTCATCCGGAATTGATCCTGATCCTGGCTGGACCCATTTACAGACACACAAGGAGGATTTCATGGCGAAAGAAGAGACATGGCAGGACATCAAACTCCAAGCATTAGCAGCGCTAAAGTACATTGGCTTGCCAATGAACATGATGGACGTTGCCACTTCTATCCTATGCGCAGTAAGCTTGGGAGCTCCATATTTCTCGAGAGCGAGGATTTGTTAACTGGTACCTTAGTTCAAAATAAATGCGTTTGACGCTGCTCGGCCAGATGACACACCAGTAGGATTGTGTTTTGAACCCATTTTCGCCACGGCCAACCATTCTTGTGTCGCCAATGCTCTGATCTCATTTGATGGTAGACGTGTTTCATTCAAAGCACTCAAGCCTATCCCAAAAGGAGAGGAGATCACAATCTACTACGTAGGTTAGTACTCATTTTCTCAGTGATTGTAATCCCAACTTATCTTTTCCCCTTTTTCCCACTTCATCCATGGATTCAAGCTCCTCAACCTTTATCAGAACTAGCACAAGCCATCTTACCTCAAAGATTGATGTTGAGAAGAGACAACAGGGTTGGCTTTTCTAAGTTTTGTCACTTTTCACCATTTTGGCTAGCCAGCACTCGCATATATGCTAATAACGGCAGACCCAAACCAGCCACTTGAAACAAGACAAAATCAAATGAAAGAACGCTACTTTTTCACGTGTGTTTGCTCAAAATGTGTTGGAGACTGGGATGTCTACGCTACTTTTCTTAACAATTCATGTCGTAAGGCGAATGAGCTATGGATGTTTAGCAGTTATAAAGAGCTCGAAAAAGAAGCTCTCAATGCAAGCCACGCCAATACCCACGAAATTGCTCAGGATTATGAGGTGATTAGTGGCATCGTCAGCAGGGCAAATGCAGAAGAGACTCCCGAAGTGACACATGCAGGTCTCCAGGTTGCTTTCAACTTGTTGAAAGAGGTGCATTGGGGTGCAATCATTGCCGCTGTACCATATCCAAATGTTATACGTCCCTTGGCCGAAAATTACGTTACGGCGGACGAAATTGAAGCCGGTCTGGTTCTCCTACTCACAACGGTGTTTCACATTCAGCCATTCGAGTTTCCTGAACCGTGGAATCCGATCCGCGTCGCAACCCTGCGGGGTGTTGCGACCTTGATTTCTCAAATCTTAGCCGGCCCGAAGTATTCACTGCATAGGCTGCGTGCCATTCCTTCTTCGCAGGCTGTTGAGGTCGAACTCTTCCCGTGTGCGTGCGCGGTGCTGCTTCTCGTTGCCCACTACGCTCCACGTAGCCACGGATCGTCATCGAAGTTGCTTGAAGGAGTTTACACGGATCTGGCCGACGTTGAGCGCCATGCCAACGACCTCCAGAACAGGGATTGTCTTGCAATGCTAAAGCTTGGTATCCAAGATGGGACCGGGCGAGTCATCGCTGGCAAGTATTTTCGGCAGCTTGAGAAGCTAGCGGATATCGAGCTCATGAGCCAGGTTATCGACACAGTCGACTGTGCGGGAAATGGTCACAATGGAGCATTTAGGTTGCCAAGAGCGAAAGAAGAGACTCTTGTGAGTGAAGGAATATTTTGAGCGAAGGGAGATACCCGTTTGTTGTTCCAAATACTCTTGTTCGTTTAGAATCAAAGACCTGATCTGCCTGGCCTTTCTCCATGTTATGTGCGTCTGGCAGGAAGTAACCTCATGATCTTGCCTGCCTATAGACCGAACTCATATGTATGCGACTATCTAGCATCTACCTGGTCCAAGACCCCTCCATATCACTACTCTCTCTTTTATATTAGCCGCAAGTCAAACTCCAAGCCAAAGTACGCATGTCGTACACAATCGACACAGCCAATAACTAGCCACGGGTTCAAGTAGGACGACAAGAAATGCAATGCTACGGTAAGAAGTAAATAGTCGACAGCAAAACTTTTCAAGATTAAAGGCTACAGAGCTAATAGAGAAAGCTTTGCGTAAAATATGCCGTCACGGCGATCAGCGTGCGAGTGTGCATCGCGGAGGCTGAGTACATTAAGGCTAAGGTTTGCTAAGAATGCCTCTATGACCCTAAAGAAGCAGGGTAGGCTCTGATAACTCACGCACCCGCTCTGGATCCTGATGGAACTTCTGTAGCGCCTATCTGCGGTTTGCTGTGCCGTGAAGAAGCGCAATTATAATTGTTCGCATTGCTGCCTTTGTGACGGTCGTTCCAGAGGCTTCACCGTTAAGATATGATCATTTGATTGACATTATTCTCTAAATAGAATCCTTTACAATTCTCTATCCACCATATGTCGCCTAGCGCCCGGCAAAGCATCCATACTACTCCTCAACAGCCGCAAGAACTCTGACAGCCACTCGCCCGTCCCGCTTCCCTGTTCCCGCTGCATCTTCTCCAGATGATATTCCCAGCAGTCTTGGTTGTTACCTAGTACTGGATCCCGGCAAATATCGCTGTCCATGGCTTGCCTTCTCGGCCAGATGCCGAGTTGTGCACCCATGTCTTCATCTAGGAATGTGTCCATGATAAATTGGGCAATCTTGACACGCGTACTATCCCATTGGCCGCCTTCCTTTAAGAATATCGAGAGGAGATCCCCCAAGCCTAAGTTGACCACAAAGCAGTCGCGCATGTCGGGGTCTTTGGTTAGACCGGCCAGTGCTAATATCTTCGCTCTGGTGACAGCTGGATCGGTCTCTTGTTGGAGAGATTGGTGGAATTGGTTAATAAGATTTTCCGGCTCGCAGACTCTTTTGTCTTTGTACAGTTGGCCGGATTTGGGGTACGTAAATGATTCCCATGCTTTTCGAGCTTCTTTCAAGGCTGTCGGGTTGTTCTGCACCGAGCCGCCAAGAACTGAGGCCGCTTGGTGACGCTGTTGTGGGGAGCGGGAGCTAGATGACATAAGATTTACCAAGCTCTGAAGAACATCCACTCGTTTAGCAAGCTCGACTCCATAATAAATATCATGAGCTAAATCCATGAGGTCTGTAAGGGCCAATTCAATGTCCTCATCGCTTACAGGGCCTCCTTCAAGAACGCGAATAGCGTTCCAAAAGCTCTCCAAATCTCCGCCACTACCATCAGGATCTCGTGGTGGCGATATCTTTCCAGCAGCATCATATGCTGGTGGTTTTTGAGGTACTCGATCTCGTAGAGCTGGCTCATCGTCCACACTGCCGTCCTCTGGCTGATCAACGACTATAACAGATTGTTCAGTCGGTAAGCCTTCTAGTTGAACATCACCATCCATTGGAATATCGAGCCTCGCCTCTTTTTCCCCCGTCCAAACATTCATGCGAACATGGAGTCCAGGAGGGAGATCTTGACCTTCCCGTACGATTTGGAATTCCTCCGTAGGCTGAAAAATGCGAGGAAAGCAGTCCGTAGGATTGTCCGTTGGACATATAAGATCAGTATGAGCTGATGGTGATGGAGCCGCCAGTTTGGTGGCAATGGCCATGCCAAGGCAAGTCACACCAAGCAGGTAGCCGCTGACATGTCTCAACATGATGTCTCAGGAAAATGGTGATAAAGCCCTCCCAGGCCTTTAAAATCCGGGATAGAAGTTAACCGTTGGATACCAAAGAAGCTCCACAGAAAGTTTAGCTTTCAATGACCGCTTTGAGAATGCTTTGGGCTTGCTTTTTAAAGCTTTTTAGTCTTCTGCGCTGTCTCTCGGCCACCTCTACATCCAGAACAGCCTTGTTGAAAGCTGCAATATCCAGAGGTTGCGATTTCCCTTCAGCCTGTCTTTGCTTTTCGACTTTCCACTCGTCAAGAACCCAAGGTATATCAAAGAAAATAGCTCCACACTCCCAGCTTGAGCGAACTAGAGGACAATGAAGCCACTTTACAAGGAACCAAACGTGACCGTTCTTGCCGACAAATTCGGCGATGATGCGCTCCACAGGGTATTCGATGTCTTCGCTTTCGGCAGAGGCCAGAGACTCAGAATCGTCGTCATCCACTTCAAAGTAATCGTAGTCCTGGTTTTGTATAGCAGCTGCCATTTTGAGGACAAGTGGCAGGTCTAAGTTTTTTGAAGCTCAACATGTCCTGAGCGGCGAAGTCATTTGGCAGCATCTTATTCGTCATTCGTGTGAGGCTAAGCCTGACTAAGCTATTTGGCCCGCAACAACGACCCTGCGCCAAACTTGGACCTCGACGCGAGCTTGCCTGTGACGGATTGAGGATCAATTGGCCCCTCACCAAAATGTTCGCTATCAGGCAGAAGACACTGCGATGCGCAGCGAGGCCTGGGGTTCACCGCGCACTGTGCCGATATTCGACTGGTCATCATGGCAAGGAAGGCGAGGAGGTGAAGCACAAAAGTACCGAGCACGGCCATGAGCATGCGGGCCCCAAGGATGAATCATTAGGCGTAAGTGTCAATCTAGTATCATTCAATACAGCTGCTGATGGTATTCTAGCTTCAATTGTACATCGTCCTCGCCCTCATCCCCGCAAGTTACGGCATATATCATCTATCGCAGCCATCAGAAGATGGCACAAAACCCGCGCTCTCGAAGATCATGGACAGCTACTCGTACTACAAGGACAAGTGGGCGGCCAGGAATACTCTGCACACAGCTATGATTGAGCAAGCAGCTCTCGATCGCAATTTGTTTCATAACTCAAAAGGCACATCGCACATAGACCTGAAGTTCCCTGAGTAAGCACATTCAGTAACTATTCTTGGAACACGGCTAACCTTTCCTTCAGGGTATTCAATATGGGCTCGCCATACAATGTACCGGCTGGTCAGGGAGGAATTAATCTGGATAAGGTAGTGGCACATTATCAGAAGATAAACTCTGATGCAGAGGAGAAGAAAGCCGCAGCATTGGCAGCGAAAGAGGCCGAGAAGAAATAAATGAAATACCCATAGAATAGAAGGCCTCACATTTTAGTCTTCCGCGTTAAGTTATGATCTTTTGTGAGAGTCTTGTTACAAACGCATGCCAATTCATATTCATTCAAGCTCAATCCTACTTTTGTCACGGAAACCTACCCGCATACGAATCCTATATCTTTTTTGGCAGGGAGGATAGTGCCGGTAGGAATAGGACTACTACCAGGAAGGGGCCTGTCGAAAGATCAAATTATCCATGAAAAGAACTTGTTGCTACATTGCTTTGTGCATGTGTTGTACCATTTGTTCCAGCCTCTATGTTGATATTCTTATTTACGTTTGGCTGTATGTGGCTGATAGTCGGAGAACATTCGCTAGTGTCTCTAGACTAGCGTTACTAAGTGTCATTACCCTCTTAATGAGATGATACTGATCGAGAGCAGCATCAAAGTCTCTCCAAGAAACGTATCCAGAGTCCGAAGTCGAATGTACGATCTTGTGGTATCATAGAAGGATACGATTTCATCGATTACCCAAACGCCTCCTATGCTTGTAGTGGTAATACAGATTTGTCCATGCAGGACCAGTTCATCATGCCCAAGCTACCTCATAACCTCGCCGCATCATCCCCAGCTGGTGGCTGCACAGCCAGACCCCCATACGAAAAGAACAGCACCTTGATAGCAATAGCCAAGCCAGCATGAAGCAGGACAACTAAGATCAGTAGGACTTTGCTAATCTGCCTATCCGTAGCACTTAACACAGGATATAAGTTCCGCAGCAAAAATGCAACACTGAGCCCAAATCCCACAGCGACGAATACGTAGTTCAGCACGTTTAATTGGGACCAGGAGATCAGCGCTACAGGGATCCAAATCAGGTTCGAGTAGCCATAGAGAGCCCAGCATTCAAGCAAGTTCGCGGACTCGCTGCCGAAGTATTTCAGCGCGAGGAAGAGCGCAATGGGGATCACAAGCGTATAGCCGTAGATGAGGCCTGCCGCGCCTATACTATACATTAGCCACTGATCACCCAAAATTCACTCACAGCTCTTGTCTCTTTCTGCGTATCCTGGGATCAGACGCATGACCAGGAAAGACATACCACTCAAAAGCCCAAAATCATACATAAATGGCTCGCCATCATTAACCCAATACTGACTGATTGTGCCCCCGAGAAACAGTACAAAAACCACCGTAGTAGCAATCCAAAACGGCCCATACAAGTCCGGGTTCCCTTCTAGCACATCAAGAAAATTCGCTCTGGGAAAGAGAGCTGCCCAGCATCGGGACAGCACGGAGCTGGTGTCGACGTCGAAGAATTGTGCGTAGAAGGAGAGGGTCCAGAGGAAGCGTTTCGAGGAGCCTCCGGAGCTGGTTGCTGGAAGGGGCAGCCCGGATGATCCTGGAGGTGCTTTGCGGTTGGAGGGGGTGGCATCGGTGGCAAAGTTTGAGGAGTGGAATTCGAGGTCTTCTTGCAGGTCGGTGTGGCCTAGATCGCCCTGCAGGAGGGAGTTAATTGATTGCGCGGAAGTTTGGGGGCGTTAGGGAGACGTACTTCCTCGTCGACGTCAACAACTACGTCGTACCCGCCTCTGGACATGATTATGAAAGAAGGGCGTATTACAATAGAAGGGAGACTCTGAGAGGAGCGAAGAGTGTAGCTGTCTGTATGAAAGAGCTGCTCGTGTGCGCTTCGCTGATGCTTGTGAGCTTGGACAGCTAATGTAAGTTTGGGGACGCCGCTAATACGGTTGGTTGTATACACCCCTGTTTCCCGAACCTCGCCGTTGACAAGGCTGAATTTTTGACAACGGTGATGGCAATAACTCAAACTCAAGTGGCACTCTTAACCATTTGCAAACATGAGTTTATTGATTGATTTTATATTCGGCATCCAAAAATGGATGCAATGATAAGATGAGCATTGAAACAATAAAGAATATACTCGAACATTTACAGTGCGATGGCATAAGTCACCTCGCTGAAGACAGTTGACTTGCAGACTTGACAAGAGCTCGGCACCGATATAGCTCGCATTGACAAGAACAATCCTATCCTCTAACATAAACCCAGTTCCGCATGTATGATCATATTCCTACCGCTCCACAGGCCCTCCCTTCGCTGCCCAATCTAACCAACTCCCCGCATACTCCCCGGTCCTCTCCCATCCACCTTGCCTCGCCAACTGCGCCGCGGCCCTACTCCTCACACCAGCCTTACAATAAAAAACGACTTCCTTATCCTTCGGAGGCCTTTCAAACCCAAAACGGTCTTCGAATTCCTCTTCCGAGATGAAGAACGAGTCTGGCTGGGATGTGATGGGGATGTTGAGCGCGGTAGGGATTCGCCCTGTGTCTTGGAGCTCAGAGGGCTCGCGGGTATCTTTGAAGAATTTAGTCTTGTGGGGAATTGCTTGTAGGATGAGAAGGGCTAATGTACCTATCAATATGCGGTCTTTAGATGGTTTCGAAATGAAGTCTTTGATCTGCGTTCCTGCATTAGAAGGTATGCTTTGCACTATAAGGAAATTGTAACTGCTGTTATTATTACAACGAGCGTTCTAGACTTACATCCTCGAAGCCATAGGCCTTGCTGCCTCCTTCTCCAGCGGCGCTATCTTGCGATTGCCATCGAACCTGTGTCCGCGCTGCTCTCGAAACCGGCACTGCGATTGCGGGGCAGACATTTGACCATCTTTGCGGTTTAGTACACGAGACACTTGATCTTGATGCGCGGAGAAGAGTGGAGACTACCACTCGGGTTGATGGAATCATGTCGTTTCTTTTGACGGTTATTGTGTTGATATGTAGAGCTTTGCTAACCGGATGCTAACAAAAAGTTACCCCAAATTTCGTGATTGGACACCCTTGTCTCTTATATCACGGAGGCACTGAAAAGTTCTACTGGCAATATCTAATAGCCGCCGCAAAACATAGAAACATTAGTAAATCAAATATACACAATTATCATGTTCTTCTAATTACAGTGTATATAATTATTCTAATCTTGATGATAGGTAGAGAAAAGTCTTTAGTGGTGGTTGCCGTGGACTACCAAGTGAAACTCCTTCCATACCCAGGGCCTTTGGCCGTGCTCGCCATATGGGTGAGCGAGTGACCAATTTGGTCTATATGGTTGTGCAATGCCAGTTTGTGGGCTGGCTATTAATAGTTGATTATAATCGGATATTTGCGGTAAACATGGACCTGCCGGAATTTGAAACCTCCTTCCCACAAGGTTTAAGACCTCTTGGTAAAGACTAATGGACAGTCATCCTATTGTCGTCAGTAAAGTTGGATAAG